>OLOA01000043.1_pt1 | contig 130707 bp, 131 predicted proteins | sample 1672201 | NCBI WGS metagenome assembly OLOA01 (sample SAMEA3136658, study PRJEB25190) | human gut metagenome
GTCGACCTCTAGCGTGACAGGCTAGCGTTCTAACCAACTGAACTACCGGGCCATTTTACTGGTGGGAGAAACAGGACTCGAACCTGTGACCCCTTGCTTGTAAGGCAAGTGCTCTAACCAACTGAGCTATACTCCCTTGTGGCTTTTCTCTCAAGCACCAGTGTTTAAATGATACCATCTATGCAAAAAGGTGTCAAGTACTTTAATGAAAATTTTGCTAATGATTAACAAGCCTTTTTCATAAAGTTTTTTGTGCAATTTGCTATTTTGCTGGATTTGACCGCAATTTCGGGCGAATATCTTGCCCCAAAAATTCAAGCTTATCATAGCAGCCAAACACCCTGGAAGTGATTTGCGGGGTGTATTTCTCTTCAAATTCATAGGCAGAAAGGTTCGTGCTGATAATAACCGGCCTTCTTAAAATCAAGCGCGAATTGATTATATCATAAATCGCAGAGCTCGAAAAACCTGTAGAAAATTCCGTCCCAAGGTCATCAATAATAAGCAAATCGCAATCCAAAAAGTAATTTCTGCTTTCAAAAATTTCGCTGCCGGAAGATTTAAACCGCTCCTTTTCCATGCTAGCAGTCATGTTGTGCGCCGAGGTGTAAATCACGCTGAAACCTTTGCTCACAACTTCGCTTGCAATTGCCATTGAAAGGTGCGTTTTGCCAAGGCCAGTTTCGCCCATAAAAAGCAAATTCTTCGAGTTTTTACCAAAGTTTCTCGCATAATCGGAGCAATAATTAAGAATACTCCTCATGCGCTTTTGAGCCGAGGGTTTGCCTTCATCGGGGTAATAATCCAGCGAGAAACCTCGAAAACTGCAGCCTGAAACAGGCGCCATATCGCTTAATTTTTTATAAGATTCTTTCTTTAAAAGATTTTTCATACAAATGCACATTTTGCCATCAATGAAACCTTCGTCATTGCAAAGCTTGCAAGCAAAATCGGGCTCGAGATAATTCTTCGGGAGCCCTGCGCGCAAGATAATTTCAGCGAGCTCTTCTTTTAAATTTTCGCTTTCCTTTTTAAGGCTTTCAAGAGCTTCTTTGACGTTTCTTCCTTTCAAAACTGCTTTTGCAATTCCAACCGACATAAGCCCCAAAGATTTTTCGATTTCTCTGGCTCTGGGGAAGCGTGAATAAAAAATTTGCTTTTTCTTTTCAAGGTCGTCTGCGGCTTTGAGCCTCATTTCATAGAGTCTGTTTTCAACTTTTTCGTATATTTCTCTGTTGTAACTCATTTGCACTTCCCCTTCGCTTTTTATTCGTCTTTAAAAATGTTATAGTTTATAAACTCTTCAATGTTATATGACCGAGCACTGCTGCTTGACCTTTGACTTTTGAATTTATTTTTGCTTTCTTTCGCTTGCTCCAAAGTGAATATCCCCTTAGCATACCATCTTTTGAGAATGCCGTCCATATACCTTATATTATATTTCCCTTTGGTGTCAACGCAGATGTCGTAAGCGTATTTAATAAGTTCGTCGCCAAGATGCCACTCATCATACCATTTAACAACGAGTTCTTCTTCGCTCGGCGTTGGGCTTCGGTGCTCAATTCCTATCAAGCCTTCGAAGCGCCTCCAAAATAGAGAATTTTTGTTAAGATTATTAATTTTATTTTCCGCTGCCTCAATGTTATCAACGCCCGAAATTGCCCAATTTATGCCCATTGTTTCGATGTAACGCATGTTGCCCTTGCCAATGCTCACAGCGTACTGAAGAAGCATTAAAATAACGTCAACCGGCAACCCCTGCGAATCATGCAGCATTATTAAAACTGCGCTGTCGCTGCTTGAAATCGGCCTGCCTAAAATCACTTCGGCTTCTTTCATCAGCATGCTTATCTCGGGCGATTCCTTTATTCTTGAAGCTATGTAAACTCCGCCGGGTTTCCTGCGGCTTATGTGAGATGGGCTTGCGGTTTGCTTGGAGCCTTCAGGTTTAACTTCATTTTCAGTTTTTTTGTTTTTACTTGGGAAGACTTCAAGCCTACTCCAAAACTCGAAAGCTGATTTAAACTCTTCAGGAGTGATCTTGAGCTCTTCGCAGGCTTCTTTTATGCTAAAAGATTTGTTCCTAAGCGCCCACAAAAGCACTTTAATTTGAACAAAATCAGCCGTATTTAAATATTTATCAACAACGCTGCAGGGGACCGCAAAAAGGAAGTCCCACTGCCCTAAACTAAGTTTATATTCCAAATTTTTCACCCGTCACTTTAACTGTTAATTTCGCTAAAATAAATTTCATACCAAACGAGGAAAATATAAATAGTCCAAACTTTACGGCTGTTGTCGGCTTTGCCTTCGTAATGCTCTTCGAGAAGCGCAAGAAGTTCATCGCAATTGAAAAACTTGTGAGCATTTTCAGAAAGGAACATCTTCTTGACGATTTCGTAGTATTTTTGGTCTCTAAGCCAAACTCTCGTCGGAACCGGGAAGCCGAGTTTCTTTTTCTGAGCTGTTTTTTCCGGCAGCCTTTTAAGAGCCGCAGTCCTTAAAGCGTATTTGGTGTTTTCTTTGCGAACTCTGAGGTTCGTCGGGAGCTTCGAAGCAACCTTAAAGACTTCTCTATCCAAAAACGGAACCCTAAGCTCAAGGGAATTTGCCATGCTCATTCTGTCCGCTTTCAAAAGGATATCGCCTATCATCCAGCTGTTAATGTCAACATACTGCATCTTGGTCACATCGTCGTAATCTTTAACTCTGTCATACAAAGCTTTGCATTTTTCATGCGGGTCACTTGCAAGGCTTGAATCCCTTAAAAGCTTTTCTTTGTCTTCTTTTGAGAACATGAAAGCATTGCCGATGAACTTCTCTTCGGTGCTCTTTGAACCTCTGATTATATAGTTCTTACCTTTAAACTTAAGCGGAATCTTTTTAACAAGATTTGCAAGGAAAATTCTAACGTTTTTCGGCAAAACTTTCTTGTAGATCTTGAAAGCATCCGGCTCATGATAAATGTTATACCCGCCGAAGAGCTCGTCCGCCCCCTCGCCTGAAAGAACAACCTTAACATATTCGCTTGCAAGCTTCGAAACGAAGTAAAGCGCAATGCAAGAAGGGTCCGCTAGAGGTTGGTCCATATGATACTGAACCTTTTTAATCGAAGACCAAAACTCTTCTGAAGAAATTATCTTGTGATGGTGCTCAACTTTGATTTTTTCAGAAAGCTCCTGAGCCCAGGAAACTTCGTTGTATTTTTCGCCGAAGTCAAATCCAACCGTAAAAGCCTTTTGACCTTCGAAATAAGAAGCCACATAGCTTGAATCAATTCCGCTGGAAAGGAAGCATCCAACTTCAACATCGCTTATTCTGTGAGCTTCAACCGAATTTTTGAAAGCTTCTTCTATTTCTTTCGTTGCAGTTTCAAGATCAAGCGTTTCGTCGGCTTCGAACCTTGCTTCGAAATATCTTTCTATTTTAACTTCGCCGCTTAAATCATAAGTGAGCGTGTGCCCCGGCATAAGGCAGAAAACGCCTTCGAAGAATGTTTCCGGCGGGAGCGAATACTGGAATGAAAGATAGTTATCAAGCGCTTTTTTATTAAATTTCTTTTCAAACCCTGGGAAAACAAGAATGCTTTTAATTTCGGAAGCATAAACAAAATTTTCCCCGATTTTAGCCCAGTGAAGCGGCTTTATTCCAAAGGGGTCTCTTGCCAAAAAGAGCGATTTATTTTTTCTATCCCAAATTGCAAAGCCAAACATGCCTCTTAACTTTTTGACAAGGTCTTTCCCCCACTCTTCAAACCCATGAACCAAAACTTCAGAATCCGTTTCGGTGTAAAATTTATGGCCTTGCGTTTCGAGTTCTTCCCTTAAAGTTTTGTAGTTATAAATCTCACCGTTAAAAGTTAAAACCAATGTATTCGATTCGTTATAAATAGGCTGTTTGCCGCTGTCAAGGTCAATTATGCTAAGGCGCCTAAAGCCCATAGAAATATCTTTATCAAGAAAATAACCCGAATCATCAGGGCCTCTGTGAGTTATTATCTCTGTCATATTTTCTATTACCTTTGAATTATTCGGAGTATCTCCGACGAATCCGCAAATTCCACACATATTAGCATTTCCTCCGTTTTGTTTTTCTCGTGCTTAAAGATTATACCACGAAAGCTTTTTTCTTACAATTCTGTATTTTTGGTGAATTTAAAATTTTAACCACATTGGAATTTTATATCACAAATATATGGTTTTGCAAAAATAAGCAAATTATCATTGATAAAATTTTGTATAAATTATATAGCGCTAATTGTTTGTTGCAACAAACATCATGAATCAGAAGAAAAATTATGGACAAAGTCTATAAAAATATTTCGACAATTAGCGATATAAAATACAAAGGATTTCATCCTATTGACAAGAAAAAATTTATCAAAAAAATAAATGGAAATATCAAAAACTTCAATAATTGCTAGAGAAGCACAGCATTGAGCCAAATTCAAAAGGCCTAAGCACCCCCTGCATCAAAGAACCAAGCAAAGAAAAATCCTGCAGATTCCAACTCAGCAGGAAATAATAATAAACAATCAAAACAAAGTTCTAATATGACTGAAGATCTTCTTAAATCAATTAAAGGGCAAGAAATTAAAATCGGTAAATGGCAGAAAATCCAAAAGGAAAAATAAAAGCAGAAACCCACAAGATCTGGCAGAAATGCTAAGAAAGACAATGACCATAAGAAGAGAAGACATTGCATATGATGACGAAACCGAAGACGACGAACCATGGCCAGATGAATAAAAACAGAGTTAATTTGATTCACGTTGGCTCGAATACAAGCAACGTAAAAAATGGGTTATTTGAAAGAATCTTTTAAAATATTGATTGATTTTTTCTCAAGCCTTGAAACATAAGACCTTGAAATTTTAAGCCTCTGCGCAACTTCGCGTTGCGGCAGGGGTTTGTTGCCGCCTAAACCATATCTTAAGCATATGATTATTCGCTCCCTTGGGTTTAAAAGACTCAAAATTTTCCTGTTTAATTTTTGAATGTCCATTTTCAGGTCAATTTCATCTGCAATTGATTTATCGCAAGCGATGGTGTCTATAAGCGTTAAAGCATTACCGTTTTTATCAGTTTCAATCGGTTCATCCATTGAAACATCAAGCGACGACTTATTAGCCGACCTAAAATACATTAAAATTTCATTTTCGATGCATCTTGCAGCATAGCTCGAAAGCCTAACGCCTTTGTCAGGTTTAAAAGTGTTAACGGCTTTAATAAGCCCAATTGTCCCAATTGAAATAAGGTCATCGCAGTCGTTACTTCTCATTCTGTATTTTTTCGAAATATGCGCAACTAATCTTAAATTGTGATTTATAAGTTTATTTTTAGCGTTTTCATTTCCTTCAGCAAGCATTTTAATGTATTTAGTTTCATCTTTTTTCGAAAGCGGCCTCGGGAAAGAATTTTGAGAAACAACATGAAGCGCCAGAAACGGTAAGTTAAAAATCAGTTTTGCTAGACTTGCCCACCACATCAAATCACCTAGCCTTAATGCAAATTAAAGTATTACAATTAAAGATATGAATAATAAGCTCGATTTGTGCATGTACGATTATTGATTATATCTTAAAAAAGTGATATCTTATTTTTACAATATAATTTTTTGGTGAAGTATATGAAAAATGAAATTGAAACTCAAAAAATAATCTCAACTTTAAAAGAAACTTATCCAAACGCCACATGCGCTCTTGTTTATTCATCGCCGCTTCAGCTTTTGATTGCAGCAAGGCTCTCAGCGCAATGCACCGACAAAAGAGTAAACATGGTCACTCCCGAGCTTTTTGCCAGATTTAAGTGCGCCAAGGATTTCGCAAATGCCGCTAAAGAAGAAGTTGAAGCCATCATAAAGCCTTGCGGGCTTTACAAAACTAAAGCCAGAAGCATCATTGGAATATGCAAAAAAATAATTTCGGATTTCAACGGCGAAGTGCCCTCAAAAATGGAAGATTTAACTTCTCTTCCTGGAATAGGCAGGAAAACGGCTAACCTCGTCCGGGGCGAAATTTTCGGCAAGCCAGGGATAATCGTTGACACTCACTTTTCAAGGGTTACAGGCCGAATTGGCTTTCATAATTTGAAAAACCCTGTGAAAATAGAAAAAGAAATGAAAAAAATAATCCCCGAAGAAGAAACTTTGAAATTCTGCCATAGAATAGTTATTCACGGCAGGAACATATGCAAAGCAAGGAAGCCCCTTTGCGAAGAGTGCCCTCTTAAAAAAATGTGCGATTACAGCATACGAAAGGAAAATGAAAAATGAGCTCAAAGTTTTATGTTACCCTCGCGGAAATAATCGAAGAAATATCTTTTAAAATAGCTCATATGCCCCAAGACCCTTCCAAAATAAAAATAACCTCAAGAGACGTAAGCAGGCTTGGCCTGCAGCTTATCGGCTCACTTGCGGACTTCGATAATTCCAGGATTCTAACCATGGGAGTAAGCGAAGACCACTTCTTATCCACCTTAGAATCAGACGAAATTTACAAATCAATCGAAGCGATTTTGTCGCTTAAACCTCCGGTTTTAATCATCACCGCAGGCATCAAACCTATCCCTGAAATAATCCAAGTAGCCGAAAAATACCACGTGCCGGTTTTAACTTCAGACGATTCTGCCGCAGAAGTGACAAGTGCACTAGGCCCATTTTTAAACCTCAAGCTTGCGCCGAGAATAACTCGTTCAGGCGGGTTCATGAATGTTCATGGTGAAGGAGTTTTGTTAATCGGCGAAAGCGGAATAGGAAAAAGCGAAACTGCTATCGAACTTTTGAAAAGAGGCCACAGGCTCATTTCGGACGATTTGGTTGAAATAAGAAAAATAAGAAAAAACACTTTGATAGGTTCTTCGCCGAAAAATATACGTCATTTTATTGAAGTTCGAGGCATAGGAATAATAAATGCAAGAACAATTTTCGGAATTGGCGCTGTTAAAATAAGCGAAACCATTGACATTGTTGTGAATCTGGAATTTTGGAAAGACGAAAAAGAATACGACCGCATTGGCGAAGAAGTTTCTTACACTGAAATTCTGGGTGTTAAGGTTCCTTACGTAGATATTCCCGTAAGGCCCGGAAGAAACCTTGCAATGCTCGTTGAAATTGCCGCGATGAACAACAGGCAGAAAAAGCTAGGCTACAACGCCGCGAAAGACCTTTTTAAAAACCTTGGTATGGAATACCCTGAATCGAAAAACCCAAAAATAAAAAAATGCATCTGGGATATATAACCTAAAAGGAGAAACATGGAAAAATTAAATGCAAAATATGAAAATCTTATAAATCTTTCAAAAACTTTAAACTGCAAATTCCTAGAAAACGAACCGCTAAAAAAGTACACTTCGTTTAAAATCGGCGGGAATGCTGACGTTGTTATTTTCCCGAAAAACGAAGGAACTTTAAAAGCTCTGATGAAAGAAATAAAAAAAGAAAGCCTCCCCTATTTCGTTTTGGGCAAAGGCTCGAATTTATTGGTCGCTGACAGCGGCTTTAGAGGCGTTGTTTTAATTTTAGATGCCGAATTTAAAACCATTGAAAAAGAAGGCAGCATTCTCTGCTGCAAAGCGGGCGCTCCTTTGGCTAAAGCTTGTGTTTTTGCTATGAAAAACGGCCTTTCAGGCCTTGAATTTGCTTGGGGGATTCCTGGTTCTTGCGGCGGTGCGCTTTACATGAATGCGGGGGCTTACGGCAGCGACATGTCAAACGTCATTTTGGAAGCAACGCACCTAAATGAAAAAGGCGAGCTTGAAACCTTAACTAAAGACGAAATGGAGCTTTCTTACCGCAAAAGCATTTATTCAAAAAAGCCTTTTATTATAACCTCAATGAAGCTGCTTTTGAAAAAAGACGACCCCAAAGAAATCAAAAAAAGAATGTATGAAATAATATCAAAAAGGAAAAGCAAGCAACCGCTCGAATTTCCAAGCGCAGGAAGCACTTTCAAAAGGCCAGGAAATGGCTTTTATGCAGCAGCACTTATTGAATCGGCCGGGCTTAAAGGAACTAGCGTCGGCGGCGCGGCAGTCAGCAGCAAGCACTCGGGCTTCATAGTAAATAAAGGCGGCGCAACCGCAAGTGACGTTGCCGATCTTGTTAGAATCGTTAAAGAAAAAGTTTATAAGCAAAATAAAATAAACCTTGAATGCGAAATCAAAACCTTGGGAGACATTAAAATTTAAAAATTGCGAGGGAATTATGAATTCATTTGCAAGCAAAGTTAAAAATGAAATATCATCCGTCAAAAATGAAAATTTGCAAGAAGCCGCGGCAAAACTGCAAGGAATGCTCGTTTTTGGAGGAAAATTTAAAGATGAAAGCTTTTTGGTTTCTTATGAAAACAAAGAAGTAGCCGAAAAGCTCTCCTCGCTCATTTCTTTTGCGTTACCGCTTCTTAAGCTAAAAAAAGAAACCCTTAAAACCGCGAAAAAGACTTTGTATTTATTCAAAATGGATTCAAACCAAAAGATTTTGAAGGATTTAATTTATTCCAAGCCTCAAAACCTAGAAGCTTTTATTTCGGGCGCATTTTTATCGTGCGGGAGCATAACTAACCCGCAGGTTGATTACCATCTTGAATTTCATTTATCTTCAGTGGAGTTGTGCAATACTCTCATGGATGCTCTTAAAAACCTCGAGCAAATTAAGCTAGACCCCAAGATTATAAAAAGGCGCGGCAGCTATTTTGTTTATATAAAAGGAAACGAAAAAATAAAAGATTTCCTAGTTTTAATCGGTGCGAATTCCTGCGCTATGGAGTTCATTCAGGTGAAAATGATAAAAGAAGTCAGAAACAACATCAACCGAACTACGAATTTCGAAACCGCTAACCTTTCGAAAATCACGGGCTCTTCTTCAGAACACATAAAAGCCATTAAAAAAATTATCAGGCATAAAAAGCTCGAAAGCCTACCTGAAAATTTAAAAGAGATCGCAAAATTAAGGCTTGAAAACCCTTACGTTTCTTTGAAAGAGCTTTCAAACCTTTGCGAAAAGCCGGTGAGTAAATCCGGCGTGAACCACAGGCTTAAAAAATTAATTGAAATAGCAGAAAATCTTTAATAATCAAACCAGTTTTTCCCTTAGCTCTTTTATCAAGGCTTTTTCTCTCCTTGAAACCTGAACCTGCGTCATACCTAGCTTTTTCGCCACTGACGCCTGCGTTTCAAGCTTGAAAAACCTCAGGTAAATGAGCTTTTTGTCGTCCGGTTTAAAGTTTTGCATCGCACCGGATAAAGCTACCCTAAACGAAATATTTTCATCTTCAAATTCTGCTGCAGGCTCCTTGTTTTTTTGATTATCATCGTCAAGCGAAACAAGGGGTTTATTTATTTCAAGGGCCTCCAAAACCTGCTCTGTGTCAACGCCTAAAGCCGCACAAATTTCATTTATGCTTGGTTCTCTTGCGTTTTCGGCGGCAAATTTTTCACTGAATTTTTTTATTTTAAACGAAAGATCTTTTAAATTTCGGCTCACTTTCAAAAGATTATTATCCCTGAAAAAAGCCCTGATTTCGCCCAAAATCACAGGAACGGCATAGGTTGAAAACTTGATATTTCGTGAAGAATCAAAATTTTTTGCTGCTTTAATTAGCCCGATGCACCCGCACTGAAAAAGCTCATCGTATTCAGCAGTTTTGCCCCTGAATCTTTGGCAACAAAGGTGCACTAGACCTAAATTTTCTTCGATATCTATTTTATTTTTCATTCTTCACAGTTGGCTTGCGAATTATGAATTTTTGAAGCGTAACGCTCGTGCCTTTTTCGGGCTTTGAAATAACTTTTATTTTGTCCATGAAACTTTGCATAACCGCAAAACCAAGACCGGATCTTTCGCTTCCGCCGGTTGTGAAAAGCGGCTCCATAGCCTGCTTAACATCAGGAATCCCGCAACCTTTGTCTTTGATTTTTATAACAATTTTGCCGTTATCATAAATTTTAGAAGATATGTAAATTTTGCCAATGCCCGATTTATACCCGTGAACTATACAGTTAGTTACAGCCTCCGAAACAGCAGTTTTAATGTCGGCCAGCTCATCAATCGTCGGGTCAAGCTGGGAAACAAACGCCGCAATCGAAGTCCTTGCAAAGCCTTCGTTGCACGACCGGCTCAAAAAATTTAAATTCATTTCGTTAATTACTTCACTCATTTAACTTCCTCCTTTTCGAATATTCCAAGAGATGCAAGCCCTGACAGTCTTATCATTCTTTCCAGATTTTTAGGTATGTTAACCACTTTTAATTTTCCTTTCAGACTGCTCACCGCTCTGAACCTCCCCATAATAAGGCCTATTCCTGAACTATCCATAAACGGAACACCGCTAAAATCAAGATAAAGAATTCTCGGCGAATATCTTCCTATGTTTGCGTCAATGATTTCTCTTATTTCTTTTGCGGTGTGATGGTCAATGTCGCCTTCAATAAAAGCAGTCATGACGCTGTTTTCGACTGACAACTTAACTCCCATATTTACCTCCTGTATTTTTAAAATCTCTTAGTTTTCAACTCCTTTTTTAAAGTAAAAAAAACAGAAAACCCATTTCCATTTATTAGGATAAAGGTTTCCTGTTTATTTTTTTGTAGAACTTAGTCGATCAAATTTCACGAAGCTCACTAATGCTATTCAAAAGGTTTTGGACTTTATTTTCAAGGCTAGCCTTCATTTCTTTAGCACCGTTTATTACTTTTTCAGGCGCTTTGGAAGTGAAATTCTCGTCAAGAAGCCTTTTTGAAGTACCTTCGAGTTGCTTTTTAGCGTTTTCAAGCTCTTTTGTGAGTCTTGCAATTTCAGCGTTTTTATCAACTAATTCGCCAAGCGGGATATAAATTTTAGCATATTCGTTAACCGCACTGGCGCATTTTTCTTTTTGAACTGAGCTAGAAATTTCTATATTTCCTGCAAAAGAAAGCTTACAAATCGCCTCTTTGCTTTGCTCTAAAATATTTTTAATTTCATCATCAGTCACTTCAAGGTAAACGAGCGGCCTTTTATTTTGCGGGACGTTCATTTCCCTTCTCATATTTCTGATTGATTTAATAACCGTCATTAAAATTTGAATTTCTTTTTCAGCTTTTTCATCAATTAAAGCTTCATCAAACTCAGGATATTTAGAAATCATGATAGATTCGTTTGAAAAATCAAAGGACTTCCAAATTTCCTCAGTTATAAACGGCATGAACGGATGAATAAGCTTCAAAATGTTTTTAATAACGTGAAGAAGAACATATCCTTCAGACGAAAGCTTCGAAAATTCTATATACCAATCGCAAAATTCATTCCAAACGAAATCATAAAGCTTTTGAGCCGCAAGTCCTAAATCGAGGTTATCAAGGTTGGTTATAACCTCATTTATAACCCTGTTAAGCCTGCTGAGAATCCACCTGTCTGCAAGGGTGAAGCTCTCAGGTTTTTCTTTGTTCTCGGCTTTCATGTGAATAAATCTAGCCGCATTCCAAATTTTATTCGCAAAATTCCTGCTTGATTCAACCTTTTCGGTGTAAAATCTCAGGTCATTCCCCGGGCTGTTGCCAAGCATCAAAGAGAACCTAAGTGCATCAGCGCCGTAAGAATCAATTATTTCAAGCGGGTCAATTCCATTGCCGAGAGATTTCGACATTTTTCTTCCTTGGGAATCCCTCACAAGGCCGTGAATTAAAACTCTTTCGAAAGGAGATCTGCCCATCATCACGTCGGAAGCAACTATCATCCTCGCAATCCAGAAGAAGATTAAATCGTGCCCGGTAACCAAAGTGCTCGCCGGGAAGAAATAGTCAAGTTCAGGAGTTTTTTCTGGCCAACCGAGAGTTGAAAACGGCCAAAGACCCGAAGAAAACCAGGTGTCAAGGGTATCGCTTTCAGGGGTTAATTTCGAGCTGCCGCATTTCGGGCATTTCGAAATTTCTTCTTTCGAAACGACTATTTCGCCGCAATCATCGCAATACCATGCGGGAATTCTATGCCCCCACCAAAGCTGGCGAGAAATGCACCAATCCTTGATGTTTTCCATCCAATGGTAATAAATTTTGGTGAACCTTTCAGGAACAAAAACAGTTTCTTTTTCTTTCAAAGATTTAATCGCCATTTCAGCAAGAGGCTTCATTTTAACAAACCATTGCATCGAAACGCTCGGTTCAATCGTGGTTTGACACCTGTAGCAAGTTCCCACATTGTGCTTAATATCCTCAATTTTCGCGATGAATCCGCGGGTTTCGAGCTCTTTGACGAGTTTCTTCCTAGCTTCGAATCTTTCAAGGCCCGCATATTCCCCGGCTTTTTCGTTCATAAAGGCCTTTTCGTCCATCACCTTTATAATAGGCAAATTATGCCTTGCCCCAACTTCAAAGTCGTTCGGGTCGTGCGCAGGAGTAATTTTCAAAACGCCTGTTCCAACTTCGATATCAACGTAATCATCGGCAATAACAGGGATTTTTCTTCCAACGAGCGGGATAGTCACCTCTCTGCCAACGAATTTTTTGTATCTTTCATCATTCGGGTTAACCGCAACCGCAACATCTCCGAAGATGGTTTCGGGGCGAGTAGTTGCAACTTCAAGATACTCCTCGCTGCCAACCAAATAATACTTAAGATGCCAAAAATGGCTGTCTTGCTCTTTGAACTCAACCTCAGCGTCAGAAATCGAAGTTTTGCAGTTCGGGCACCAATTTATGATTCTTTCGCCGCGGTAAATAAGGCCTTTCTCATAAAGCCTTAAAAAATATTCTTTAACTGCCTCCGAGCAGCCCTCATCCATAGTGAAACGCTCTCTTGCCCAGTCGCAAGAAATTCCAAGTTTTCTGAGCTGCTTTTTGATGTTCCCGCCGTATTTTTCCTTCCATTGCCATGCACGTTTTAAAAATTCTTCCCTGCCGATTTTTTCTTTCGAAAGGCCCTCTTTTTCAAGCTCCTGCACAACTTTCGCCTCAGTTGCAATCGAAGCATGGTCTGTTCCGGGAATCCAAAGTGCAGAATAGCCTTGCATTCTTTTGAACCTTATTAAAATATCTTGCATGGTTTGGTCAAGAGCATGGCCCATATGTAAATTACCCGTTACGTTCGGCGGAGGCATAATAACGCTGTAAGGCTTTTTATTTTCATCAACGCTTGCGGAAAAATACCCGCTTTTTTCCCAATTTTCATAGATTTTATCTTCAACTTCTTTTGGGTTATAATTTTTGTTCATACATTCACACATTTTACTTTCTCCTTTCCTCACAATAATAAGTAATTTTATTTTTAAGCTTGTCTACTCCCTCGCCGTTTAAAGAAGAAAAGGCGATTCTTTCGACATCTTCATAGTCTTTGAGCTCTTCTTTCAAGAGTTCTTCCCTTTCAGCTCGAGCCATTTTCCTGAGTTTATCGCTCTTCGAAGTAACGATAATAAACGGGTAGCCCTTGCTTTTCAAAAAGTCTATCATTTGAATGTCCAAAACCGAAGGAGGATGGCGCATGTCAATTATTTGAATAACCAGCGCAATGTTTTTGTTTTCTTCGAAATATCCTTCAATAAGCTTCGACCAGCGCTTTTTTTCTTCAAAAGAAACCCTCGCATAGCCGTAACCCGGGAGGTCCACGAACCTTATATTCCCAACATTATAAAAATTTATATTAATGGTTTTGCCGGGCTTGTTGCTCACTCTGGCAAGAGATTTCCTATTAAGAATTTTATTTATAAGCGAAGATTTCCCAACATTTGACCTGCCGGAAAAAACAACCTGAGGCAGGTCGTCTTTCTTCATTTGTTTTAAATTGCCCACAGAACTCAAAAATTCTGCTTTATTAAAATTTATCATTTTTTAGCATTCCTTGTTTCAAGTGCGTTTTCAAACACTGTTTCTAAATTTTCAGCAGTTACGAATTTAATCGAATTTTTAACCACATCGTCTATTTTTTGAAGGTCGTTTTTGTTCCCTGAAGGAATAATCACGGTTTTGATTCCTTCTTTGTAAGCCGCCATAGTCTTTTCTTTAAGCCCGCCAATCGGAAGAATCTTGCCCGTTAATGTGATTTCGCCCGTCATGGCAACGCTTGAATAAACAGGCTTATGGCTCAGCGCAGAAACCAGCGCCGTTGTCATCGTGACGCCTGCGGAAGGACCATCTTTTGGCACAGCGCCTTCAGGGGCATGAATATGAATGTCAAATTTATCGTGAAAATCAGGCTTAATGCCAAGCTTTTCTGCGTTGCTTCTTATGTAACTAAGCGCAATTTGAGCCGATTCCTTCATGACATCCCCAAGCGAACCCGTGAGCTGAAGCTTGCCCTTACCCTTCATCAAAGCAACTTCAATAGGAAGAAGCTCGCCGCCAACGGCAGTCCAAGCAAGGCCATTCACAACGCCAATTTGATTTTCTTTTTCGTGAATTTCTTTTTTGAACTTTTCAGGGCCAAGAATCGAGACAAGATTTCCTTCATCAACGAAAACCGATTTAGCCCCGCCGGAAACGATTTCAGTCGCAATTTTCCTCATAATAGAAGCAATTTTTCTTTCAAGCTCCCTTACGCCGGCCTCTTTCGTGTAGCACTCAATGAGTTTTCTAAGTGCTTCGTCGCTAATTTTAAAATTCTTCCTCGTGAGGCCATGGCGTTTAAGTTGCTTCGGAATTAAATGGTTTTTTGCAATATTAAATTTATCTTCATAGCTGTAGCTGTAAAGCTCAATTACCTCCATGCGGTCATAAAGCGGGCCAGGAATTGCATGCTTGTCGTTAGCAGTTACAATGAACATAACATTGCTAAGGTCAAAAGGAGCGTCGACATATCTATCATGGAAATTAGCATTTTGCTCAGGATCCAAAACCTCTAAAAGAGCAGCGGCAGGGTCGCCTTTATAGTCTTTCGAAAGCTTGTCAATTTCGTCGAGTAAAATAAGCGGGTTATTAGTTTTAACCTGATTAATAGCCGACATTATCCTGCCCGGCATTGCTCCGATGTAGGTCTTTCTGTGGCCGCGAATTTCGCTTTCATCATTAACCCCACCAAGGGAAATCCTAACGTATTTTCTATTAATAGCCTTGGCGAGTGACTTTGCAATCGAAGTCTTGCCCACTCCTGGAGGGCCTGAAAGGCAAATAATCTGACCCTTAACATCAGAAGCGAGCTTTTTAACCGCCAAAAATTCTATTATACGTTTTTTAACGTCTTTAAGGCCGTAATGCTCAGAATCGAGGATTTTTTCAGCTTTTTTTATGTTAATAGTTTCCTTGTCGGAAGTATTCCAAGGAAGCGAAAGGCAAAATTCGAGATAATTCCTTTGAATGCTCGCATCAGGCGAACTCGAGGGAGTTTTTGCGAAATTTTTGCATTCTTTAATCAATTTTTCGCAAACTTCGCTCGGAAGAGAAAGCTTTTCAATCTTCTTCATGTATTCATGAGCTTCGCTGCTAGGGTCGGAATCCTCACCAAGCTCTTGAGAAATTACTCTCATTTGTTCCCTTAAAAAATATTCTTTTTGTGATTTGTCAATTTCAGTTTTAACTTTAAAAGAAATTTCATTTTTAAGCTTCAAAATTTCAATCTCTTTTAAAAGCAAAACTAGCACTTTCTGAAGCCTTATCAAAGGGTCCCCTTCTTCAAGAAGCGACTGCTTAATTTCAAACTTAAAAGAAACATTCATTGCAATGTAATCCGCAAGTTTGCTGGTGTCGTCGCAATTTGCAAGATCAAAAATAAGGTCGCTGGCAACTTCCTTTGCATTCATGCAAGAAAGCGCAAGATACTCGGCAAACATATCTTTGACTTTAGAAGAAAGCGCCTCATCAAATGCGTCATTTTCAGTTAACAGAAGTGCAATTTTAGTAACTTTCGCTCTCACGCAGTTTTCGCTTTCAAAAAATTCAGCGGCCCTTGCACGGCATATTCCTTCAACTAAAATCCTCATGAAATCCTTGCCTTGCTTTAAAATCTCTCTAACTTTAACAATAGTTCCAACGGAATAAAAATTATTTTCGTCAAAACTTTCTTTGCTTGCGTCTTTTTTAGCAACCAAAAATATTTCTTCATTAGCACGAGTAGCCTCGCTAATGGCGTTTAGCGAAGCTTTTTTGCTGATATCAAAATGAAGAATCAAGTCAGGGAACATAACAAAATCACAAAGAGAAATCACAGGAAGGGTTTTCTCTTCTAAATTTATCTCTTCTATTTTTAATCACCTCCGAAATTTTACGGCGCAGCGTTATCTTTTGGTTTATTTTTGCTTTTAAGTTTATCAGGATTTATAGAAATCATAATTGGCTTTCTGTTTTCGTTATATATAAATTCCGGCTCTTTCTCGCCGTTAACCACGTCACCATCAATGATAACCTTCTCGATTTTATGGTTAGAAGGCACTTCGAACATAACGCCTTGAAGCGTTTCTTCAATAATCGAACGAAGGCCCCTTGCGCCAATGTTTCTTTTTATAGCTTTTTTAGCAATGGCCCTCAAAGCAGAATCTTCGAAAATGAGCTCAACTTTGTCAAGCTCGAAAAGCCTTTTGTATTGTTTAATGAGCGAATCTTTCGGCTCTGCAAGAATTTTCACGAGAGCATCTTCATCAAGGCCTTTGAGCGAAGTGATAACCGGCATTCTTCCAACGAGCTCAGGAATAAGGCCATATTTAACGAAATCTTGAGGAATAACCTTGCTCATCCAGTCAGTTGAATCAATTTCTTTCCTGGTTTTAACCTCAGCGCCAAAACCGAGCGAAGAAGTGTGAATTCTTTTTTCGATTATTTTTTCAATTCCTTCAAAAGCACCGCCGCAAATGAAAAGAATATTCGAAGTGTCAATTTGAATGAATTCCTGCTGCGGGTGCTTCCTGCCACCTTTTGGAGGCACTGCAGAAGTTGTTCCTTCTAAGATTTTCAAAAGTGCTTGCTGAACGCCTTCGCCGCTAACATCTCTTGTGATAGAGGCGTTTTCTGATTTCCTTGCAATTTTGTCAATTTCATCAACGTAAATTATGCCGCACTGCGCTCTTTCAACGTCATAATCCGCAGCTTGAATCAATCTTAAAAGAATGTTTTCAACATCCTCACCAACATAGCCCGCTTCAGTAAGCGTTGTGGCATCTGCGATCGCAAAAGGAACATCCAAAATTTTCGCTAAAGTTTGGGCTAAAAGCGTTTTTCCAACGCCCGTCGGGCCAAGAAGCAAAATATTGCTCTTTTTTATCTCAACATTTTTATCTTCTTTGCCGAAAAATATTCTTTTGTAATGGTTATAAACCGCAACAGAAAGCGCAACTTTAGCACGGTCTTGCCCTACGACATATTCATCGAGATATTTTTTAATTTCCTGCGGTTTAGGCAAAATTTTTTCTTTGCTGCCGCTTTTAATTTCAGGTGCATCATCTTTTGAATGTGCAATTTCCCTGCCTTTAAATCCAGGAACTTCATTTTCCAAAATATTTATGCAAAGGTCAATGCATTCATCGCAAATGCAAACCCCTGGGCCTGCGACCAACTTTCTCGCTTCATACTGAGGTTTTCCACAAAATGAACAGCACAGCTCTCTGTCTTTACTTCCTTTATCAATACTCATAACAACCCACCGATTCATAAAATTTGTGCTTTAAAAAAGTGCTACTTACCAAACAGTGAGCCAAAGCCATGAAAAACATGGCAGCTCACTTAATTTTTTATCTTTCATAAAGAACTTTATCAACAAGGCCGTATTTCAAGGCTTCTTCGGCACTCATGAAGTTGTCTCTTTCGGTGTCTGCAGCTACTGTTTCGTAGCTTTGACCCGTTTTTTCAGATAATATTCTGTTTAATTTTTCTTTGGTTTTCAAAATGTGCTGAGCGTGAATGTTAATGTCAGTTGCCTGACCTTTTGCTCCGCCGCTCGGCTGATGAATCATGATGTCGCTGTTTGGAAGGGCGTATCTCTTGCCTTTGGTTCCAGCAGCAAGCAAGAAAGCTCCCATGCTCGCCGCCATACCCATGCAAATCGTTGAAACATCGCACTTGATATACTGCATTGTGTCATATATAGCCATACCATCAGTCACAGACCCACCAGGGCTATTTATATAAAGATTTATGTCTTTTGAGGCGTCTTGACCTTCAAGATAAAGAAGCTGCGCAACAACCACGCCGGCACTTGCCGAGTTGACTTCTTCATTAAGAAGAATGATTCTGTCGTTTAACAGTCTTGAAAATATGTCATAAGAACGTTCTCCGCGACCTGTTTGCTCTACAACGTAAGGTACTAAACTCATATATAAAACCTCTCTGTTATTTAAAATTTATAGTTATTTCTTTGCTGCGTTTTTGCAAATGAATTCAACTGTTTTTCTTGAAATCATGTCTTTTTTAAGTCCTTCTGCAGGAACTAATCTCTTAGCTTGCTCAGGTTTCAAAGAATATGCCTTTGCAATTGCTTCGTATTCTTTTTCGATTTCTTCGTCAGAAACGCTGATTTTTTCAAGCTCAGCAACCTTTTTAAGGCCAAGGCCAACTTTAACTGTTTTTTCAGCTTCTGGCATAAAGTTTTCAACCATTTTTTCAACGGTGAGGCCTGTGTATGCCATGTAATCTTTCAAAGCAATGCCTTGAGATTTGAGTCTGTATTCAAATTCACGAACGAGCTCAAAAGCTTTGTTCTTAACAAGAGCTTCTGGAATTTCAGCTTTGATGAGCTCTAAGAATTTGTCCATCACTTCGGTTTCAGTTTCTCTTTCATTTTTAGCTTTAGCTTCGTCTGAAAGTTTCTTTTTGATGTCTTTTTTGAAATCTTCCAAGTTTTCGAATTCACTAACGTCTTTAACGAATTCATCGTCAACTACTGGGAGATCTTTCTTTTGAATTTTATTTAATTTTGTTTTGAAAACTGCAGGTTTGCTTGCAAGAGAAGCAACATGGTAAGTTTCAGGGAAAGTAACGTTAATTTCGAATTCTTCGCCTACTTTGTGGCCAATGATTTGGTCTTCGAAACCTGCGATGAACTGGCCTTTGCCAATTTCAAGTTCTACTCCTTGTGCTGTGCCGCCGTCGAATTTTTCTGAGTCAACATATCCTTCAAAATCAATGTCAACTACGTCTCCTTTTTCAGCTTTTCCATCTTCAGATGTAACAAGCCTTGCGTTTTGCTCTTGAATAGCTTTGATTCTTTCGTCAACATCTTTAGTTAAAATCTTAGGAGCTGCCTTTTTCTCAACTTCTATTCCTTTGTAGCCTTCAACTTCAACTTCCGGCATAACGGTAACTTTAACTTTGTAAACAAGGCCTTCTTCTTTGCTGAGTTTAACAACTTCAAAATCAACTTTATCATCAACGAGTTCGATTCCTGCTTCTTTTGCAGCTGCTTCAACCGAAGGGCCATAAACCGCGTTAATAGCATCTTCGAAGAAAACTTGCTCACCATAGAATTTTTCAATAAACTTGCGAGGAGCTTTACCTTTGCGGAAGCCTGGAATGGTTATTTTACTTTTTTGTTTTAAATAAGCTTTGTCAACTTCTTTTGCGAATTCCTCAGCAGAAACTTCAACCTCCAATTCATAACGATTAACATCCACTTTTTTTGACGATACTAATTTCACTTAAATCTTCCTTTCAACATAAGTTTAAAATAATGCAAACTATCTGACTGAAACAGGGCAAAAATTTATGTAATCGCAAGAAACAAGCTTGAAATCAATTCCTTTATAATTTCCTTCAACGAGTCTTTTCGTTGCCCCGCCATCATGAATATGTCCATAATAACACTTCTTAACTTTTTTTTCAATCAAAAGATTTATAATCTCTTCAGATTCTTCATTTCCATAAACTGGAGGGTAGTGAAGAAACACCACGGGCTCCAAATTTTCTTTCTTTGCCTCGTCTAAAGACCTTTCGAGCCTGCCTACCTCACGGTTTAAAATCTTCCTGTCTTGATCCGTTTCGCAGCGGTAAAGCCAACCCCTTGTTCCGCAAACGCAAATGTCTTCAACTTTTAAAGCTGAGTTATAAAGAATCGAAATGCTTTCAAAACCGCTTTGCTTTAAAAAATTATTGACTTTAGCAGTAGTGGACCACCAGTAGTCATGGTTCCCTTTGATTAAAACTTTCTTGCCCGGCAAATTGTTTATAAACTCAAAGTCTTTATAGGAATCTTCAAGCTTCATAGCCCAAGAAATATCGCCAATTATAATCACTGTGTCTTCGTTTTTCACGGTTTTTCCCCAGTTTTCTTTCAGCCGAGCGGTGTAATTGCCCCATCCTGCAAAAACTTCCATGGATTTTTCTTCATTGCCAAATGAAAGATGCAGGTCGGATATAGTGAAAATAGCCATTTATTCCCCTTTCTGCGGTTAAAAAACTTTATTTACAAAATTGTAAGCATTGCTGAAAAACACTTTATCAAGTAAATTTTCTTTATAACCCTTTTTCAAAAAATATTCATAAAGATTTTTAATCTTATCAATGCTGCTTATTTCTTCGGGCGTGTCAGCTCCGTCAAAATCGCTTCCAAAAGCCAAGTTATCCTCGCAAGAAAGCAAAAGAAAATGCTCAAAATGCCTTAAAACATCATCCATGGAAGCATCTTTGGAATTTGACAAAAAATCTTTGCAAAAAGTCAGCCCGATAAGACCGCCTTTTTCCTTTATAATCTTTATTTGCTCATCAGTTAAATTGCGAGGATTACCGCAAACCTTCTTGCAGTTCGAATGAGTCGCAACAATCGGTTTTTCGCAAATTTCGGCAACGTCATAAAAAAGCTTTTCGCTCGCATGGGAAATATCAATTATTATATCATTCTCCTCGAGTTTTTTTACGAGATTTTTGCCGAATTTTGTAAGCCCTTTCGGATTATCCACTTTAGCTCCATCGCCCGCCTCGCAGACGCCATTCCAAGTTAAAGTCATCATCTTAACGCCGCATTTTTTAAGATAGCTGACCTTCGAAAGGTCGCCTCCAAGAGCTGCAGAGCCCTCAACCGTTAGAATAATCCCGTTTCCGCCTTCGTTTTTAATTTTTTCAGCGTCATCTGCATATTTGCAAATTTTAACAATATTTTCGTTCTTTTTAGCTTGAGCGTGCAAAGTCTTTTGGCATTTTTCAAAAAAATCAAAAGCTGACTGACCCCTCAAACTGTCGGGAATCCAAACTGCAAAACAGCCTATATAACTTTTGAAATTCTTCGTTTTTTCAAGCGAAACGCTAAGATCGTTTTTGAAAATATCTCCGTTTTTTTTGGTGATTTCATAAATCGTGTCGCAATGCAAGTCAAAAAATCGCATAGCATTCCTCCGAATCAAAAGCATTTTCATGGTAAATAATTTCAAATGCCTTGTTTTTAACCACAATCACTTCAGCGATGTCAAACCTAGGCTGCTTTGTAAGGCCGTTTTCACCGATGAAGCAAAGCGCTGTTTTAATGATTTTAGTCCTTTTGCTTTTGTTAACCGCTTCAATAGCGCGCGAAAACTTGAAGCTCTTCCTGGTTTTCACTTCTACAAAAACAGTATACTTCTCGTCTTCTGAAATTATATCTATTTCACCAAAACGGCTGTGATAGTTAAAACAAATTGTTCGGTAGCCTTTGTTTTCAAGATATTCTCCGACTGCTCTTTCGCCTGCTTTTCCAAGTTCGTTACTCATCTGTTTTCAAAATCTTTTTAAGAAATGTTTTTCTGTGAATCGGGCACGGGCCGTATTCTTTTATCGCCTGAGTATGCACTTTCGTGCCGTAGCCTTTGTGCTTTTCGAAAGAATACTGCGGGTATTTTTCAGCTTCAAGGAGCATCAGCCTATCCCTTGAAACTTTAGCCAGAATCGAAGCGCAAGCAATGCTGTGGCAAACGGCGTCGCCTTTAACAATTGCTTCCGAATTATAATACCATTTTGGCAGACTGTTGCCGTCAACCAAAACAACTTCCGGGGCTTTTTCAAGACCCTCAACAGCCCGAGTCATGGCAAGGTGCGTTGCATTTAAAATGTTTATTTCATCAATTTCGCTAGCGCTGACAAAAGCAACGGAGTAGCAAATCGCCTCGTTTTTAATTATGTCAAAAAGTTTTTCGCGCTTCTTTGCGGTTAGTTTCTTCGAGTCGTTAACACTTTCGATGATAAGACCTTCAGGCATGATAACCGCCGCAGCACAAACAGGCCCTGCAAGAGGGCCACGGCCGGCTTCGTCAACGCCGCAAATTAAATTTTTCCCCTGCGAGATATATTTATTTTCGTAAAAAAGCCAATCCATTTAATCCTCCAAATTTTCGGGAACTTCCAAAATTATTTTTCCAAGTTTGCCAGATCTAAACTCCTCCAAAAGCATCTCGGAAGCTCTTAGGGTGTCAATTTCTCCGCCGCTTATGAGCATGCCACGCTTTTTGCCTATTAATTCCAAGATTTCCCCCGCGCTGAGGCCTTCAAGCATCTCTTCGCTGAGTTTAAATCTTTGAGCTAAATTAGCTGCGTATTTTTCTTTAATTTCTTCTATCAAAAAGACCGCTAGCTCTTCGATATCTAGTATTGAATCTTTAATCGCGCCGGTTATCGCCAGGTTGTATCCTGCATTTTTACCTTCGATTTTAGGCTGCAAAACCCCAGGAGTATCCAAAAATTGAAGGTCTTCGCCGGCTACAATCCACTGGTTTTTCCTCGTAACGCCGGGCCTGTTTTCAACCTTGGCCTTCGAGCTTTTTGCAAAGCTGTTTATAAAAGAAGACTTGCCCACATTCGGGATTCCAACAATCATAACCCTAACTTTCCTGCCAATAAGGCCTTTTTCTTTCCAGGCGTCAATTTTTTCTTTCATAATATTTTTTACTGCAGCTGTAAAAATCTTTTTGCTGCCGGAATTTTTCATGCTAAAAGGCACACAAGGTATTCCTCTTTTTTTGTAAAAATCAATCCATTTGTTAATTGATTCCTTGTCAATAAGGTCGGTTTTATTAAGCACCACTACTCTAGGTTTTAAACCGCAAATCTCATCTAAATTAGGGTTTCTGCTCGAAGCGGGTATTCTAGCGTCAACTATTTCAGCTGTTAAATCCACGAGCTTGAGGCTTTCTTTTATTTCGTTTCTAGCGCGGGCCATATGCCCCGGAAACCAATTTATGTTAGACTTGCTTGAAATATTTTCGTTGTTCATTAAAATTATTCACTTTCTTTATTATTTTAAAAATTATCTTCTTAAAAATAATATATTCTCTTGCAATAATTTACAAGAGAATTTTAAACTATATTTTTCCAATCCTGTCAAAGGGGTAAATTATGAAACTCGCCTTGCCGATAATATCGTCGTAAGGGATGAGGCCCACTTCTTCAAACCTGCTGTCAGTTGAATTATTCCTGTTATCGCCCATCACAAAGGCATAGCCTTCCGGCACAACCATCGGGATTTCAGCGTCACCTTTAAGCCACATCTTTTCTTTAATATAAGTTTCGTTAAGAAGCCTGCCGTTAACCCTCACGGTACCCTTTTTAAAATCAATGCTAAGCCTTTGGCCGCCAAGTGCAATTATTCTTTTTATTATCGGGCTTGAAAAATTCCGGCCATGTTTAATAACAACGATATCGCCATTTTTAGGTTCATATTTCCACCGCATAATAACAACTTTATCATCATTATGAAGAGTGTTCATCATTGATTCGCCGCTAACATTAACAGCTCTGAAAACAAAATTCATAAGCAAAACAACTATTATCACTGCCTGAACAAGCGATTCAACCCATTCAAACATAACCCTTGAAAATTCGCTCATAAAACTTTGATTTTTGCTTTCATTATTCATAAAGGCTTCAAACCTCTTTCGGCATAAACTTTTTATTTAATAACTTTAACACGATTAAACGGATAGCAAACGAACATTGCCTTTCCAACTATATTTTCATAAGGAATCAGACCAATAATTTTGTTTCGGCTGTCGGAAGAATGGTTTCTGTTGTCGCCCATGACAAAGCAATAACCTTCAGGGATTACACTTGGAATAACAGCGTCGCCGCGAAGCCACATCGGCTCTTTAATGTAAGTTTCATTGAGTTTCTCGCCATCAACAGTTACCGAGCCTTCAGTAAAGTTGATTTTGAGCGTCTGGCCGCCAGTCGCAATGATTCTTTTAACAAGCGGTTTGTCAAATTCCTCGCCGTGCCTTATAACCACGACATCGCCGCTTTTAGGAGTATACTTCCATCTCATAACGGCAACTTTGTCCCCGTTATGGAGAGTATTCATCATGGATTGGCCGTCGATCGTAAGAAAACGGAACAGAAAAGCACTAAACAGCACAACCACAACAAACGTTTGAACTATGGTTTCGCTCCATTCAAAGCAAACGCTTGAAAACTTTCCGGCGGGATATTTCACTTTCTTTTTTTCTTGCTCTTCATCATTTACTTGAACATTAATTTTTTCGTCCATATTTTTACCCCCGTCTTTAATAAAAAAATCAAAATATATCAAATATTATACAAATAAACTATTTAAAATGCTAAATTACATTTGAAAAAACAGGGGGAAATAAATTCCCCACTAATTTTAGTTCATTCTTTCTTTAACTTTAGCTGCTTTTCCTACACGATCTCTTAAGTAGTAAAGTTTAGCTCTTCTTACTTTACCTCTTCTTACTACTTTCACGCCTTTAACGCTTGGAGAATGCACAGGGAAAATTCTTTCAACTCCGCAACCATGAGAAACTTTTCTTACAGTGAAAGTTTCGGCAATTCCGCTGCCTTTTCTTGCGATAACTGTTCCTTCAAATACTTGAATTCTTTCTCTGTTTCCTTCTTTGATTTGAACGTCAACTTTAACAGTATCACCAACGCTAAATTCAGGAAGTTCGCTTTTTAAAGATGAGTCTGAAACTTGCTTTAATAAATCCATAAAATTTCCTCCGTATAATCCACACGTTCGTGCCCGAAATTAAACCAGCAGAGGAACGTTGATATTTTCGCACTAAGCCGAGGCTTATGTACATACTTTGATAGTTTACCATAATTCCATTTTATTTGCAATAGTGTTTGCAAAATTATTTTAAATATTTTTGGCAAGTTCGCGAAGGTAATTTTTAAATTCCTGCCCAACTTCACCATGCCTAAGGCCAGTTTCAACAATCGCTTTCAAAACGCCTATTTTGCTGCCCATGTCGTACCTTGTGCCGAAAAAGTCAACCGCTATCATGCCGTCTCTTTGGGCCAAAACTTTCATTGCATCCGTCAGCTGGATTTCCCCGCCTATTCCAGGAGCAGTTTTTTCGAGAACATCGAAAATTTCAGGCGTTAAAACGCACCTACCTAAAATTGAATAAAGCGACATAACTTGCTCCGGCTTCGGCTTTTCGATCATGTCCGTGCACATGAAAAGATTGTCTCTTATGTTTTTAACTTTTAGCGAACCGTATTTTCCAACGCTTTCTTTCGGCACTTCTTTTGCGCCAACGACCCCAAGGCCGAACTCTTCAAAAGCATTGATGAGCTGCTTGCAAACGGGCGTGCCTTCGCAATGCATGATGTCATCGCCGTAAAGCACGGCAAAAGGCTCACCGCTAACAAAATTCTTAGCCTTCAAAATAGCGTCGCCAAGACCTCTTGCTTTTTTCTGGCGAATGAAATAAATATTCGCCATTTTCGAAATATTTTTAACGGTTTCCAAAATTTCAAGCTTGCCGCTTCTTTCAAGCGCGCTTTCGAGCTCGGGGCTTCTGTCGAAATGGTTTTCTATGATTTCTTTTCCTCTTGTTGTTACCATTAATATGTCAGTTATCCCGGAATCAACCGCTTCTTTCACAATGTATTCAATAGCAGGCTTGTCCACAATCGGGTACATTTCTTTAGGCATGGATTTAGTTGCTGGAAGCACCCTGGTTCCATAGCCCGCAACGGGAATAACGGCTTTTTTAATTTTCACTTTCAAATTCCTCCAGTATGTGTTATACTTATATATGTTTTATTTTACTCGCCCACGAGTTTTAAAGTCAAGGGAAGTGCAAAGTTAATGATAATTGATGGTAAAAAAATAGCTCAAAGCGTTCTTGAAAGCGTTAAAAAAGATGCCGAGAAGCTAAATGGCAAGGGGGTAACCCCCGGTCTTGCGGTCATTATGGTTGGGAACAACCAAGCTTCGAAAACATACGTCAGGAATAAAAAAATGGCTTGCGAAAAGGCAGGAATTAAATCAGAAGAATATTTGCTTCCTGAAGACGCATCTGAAAAAGAAATTTTAAACCTGATTAACAAACTGAACACCACGAAAGAAGTTTCAGGAATTTTAGTTCAGCTTCCTTTGCCACCGCATCTTGACTCTAAAACAATTTGCGAGAGAATAAGTCCGCTTAAAGATGTTGACGCATTTACCTCAAAAAACATAGGCGATTTATTCAAAGGAGATGCAAAGTTTCTTCCTTGCACACCTGCAGGAATACTTGAAATTTTAAAGCACGAAAACATAAATCTTGCGGGGAAACACTGCGTAATCATCGGAAGAAGCAACATCGTAGGCAAACCACTGGCACTGCTTTTGATTCAAAACGACGCAACCGTTACCGTTTGCCACAGCAAAACGAAAAACCTTGAAGAAATTTGCAAGCTCGCCGATATAGTCATTTGCGCGGTGGGCAAAGAAAAATTCCTCAAAAAAGAAATGGTTAAACCCGGCGCCGTGGTAATCGACGTTGGAATAAACCGCGATGAAAACGGCAAACTTTGCGGAGACGCCGATTTTGAAAACTTGGAGCCAATTTGCTCTAAGATAACCCCTGTTCCGGGCGGAGTAGGCCCGATGACAGTAGCAATGCTGGTGAAAAATGCGGCTAAAGCGGCAGAAATCCAAAATAAAAGAAATTAAAGGAGCAATTAAACATCATGAACATTTGGCACGACATAGCACCTGAAAGAATTAAACCAGAAAAATTCACTGCAGTGATTGAAATTCCAAAAGGAAGCAAAGTTAAATACGAGCTTGACAAAGAAACTGGCATGCTCAAACTTGACAGAATCCTTTACACCTCAACTCATTACCCTGCAAACTACGGCTTTATTCCAAGAACTTTAGCAGAAGACGGCGACCCGCTTGACGTTTTGGTTCTTTGCACAGAATACATTGACCCTCTTACAATAATGGATTGCTACCCTATCGGAATGATCACAATGATTGATTCAGGAAGCAAAGATGAAAAAATCATTGCTATACCAAAGGGTGACCCAACATACAATATGTACAGAGACATAACCGAACTTCCGGCACACATTTTCGAAGAAATGAAACACTTCTTCAAAGTTTACAAAGAACTCGAAAACAAAAAAACCCAGGTTGAAGACATTATGTCAAGCCAAGAAGCAATCAAAGTAATCAAAGAATGCATTGATTCTTACAACGAAAAATTCAAAAATATCTAAACCTTAGGGGTGATTTAAAATTTTACAGCTCGAAGAAATGCGTTTAGAACTAAACAAACTAAAGCCAAAACTAAAATCACTCTCAGAAGCACTCAAAATAGAATCTTCAGAAAAAAAGTTATCTGCTTTAGAGCAAGAAACCTCTAAGGCAGACTTTTGGTCTGACACGAAAAAATCCCAGAAAATTCTTTCTGAAATAAAGCTTTTAAGCTCCAAAGTTAAAGGCTTTTCAGCGGTAAAATCAGATTTCGAGGAACTTGAAGTTTTAATAGAAGTTTCTGAGGAAGAAAACGACGATTCTTATTTGGAAGAAATTTCGAGCAAACTTGCCGCTCTTGAAAAAGAAATCAAAACTCAAACCTTGGTTGCTCTTCTAAAAGGGCAATATGATTCTTCAAGCGCAATTTTAACTTTTCATGCAGGCGCTGGCGGAACGGAATCGCAAGATTGGGCCGAAATGCTTCTGAGAATGTACATGCGCTGGGCTGAAAAGCACAAATACAAAGTGAAAATTCTTGACTATCTCGATGGTGAAGAAGCAGGAATAAAAAGCGCTTCGATATTGATCGAAGGCCTGAATGCTTATGGCTTTTTAAAGGGTGAAAATGGTGTTCACAGGTTAGTCAGGATTTCTCCTTTCGATGCTTCCGGCAGAAGGCACACTTCTTTCGCTTCAATTGAAGTCATACCGGAAATTAACGATGAAATTAAAGTTGACATTTCGCCCGACGACATAAAAATGGATGTCTACCGCGCAAGCGGCGCCGGCGGCCAGCACGTAAACAAGACTTCTTCCGCTGTAAGGCTGACGCATATTCCGACGGGAATAGTCGTTGCATGCCAAAACGAAAGAAGTCAGTTTCAAAACAGAGACACCGCTATGAAAATTTTGAAATCAAAGCTGGTTGAAATAAAAGAAAGAGAACAACTTGAAAAAATCGAGGATATAAAAGGCGTTCAAAAAGAAATTGCATGGGGTTCGCAGATTCGTTCTTACACATTCATGCCGTATACTTTAGTCAAAGACCACCGAACTAATTTCGAAATGGGAAATGTTCAAGCAGTAATGGACGGCGAGATAGACGGTTTCATCGACGCATATCTTAAGAGTCTTGTTTAAAAGCAGAGGCAATCGCGCAGCAATAAACTTCTTTCGCGCCACTTTCTAAAAGGGTTTTAGCGCATTCGCGAAGCGTGCTACCCGTAGTTATTATGTCATCGCAAAGCAAAATGGTTTTGCCTTTAACTGCCTGCTCATTTTTAACGGCATAAACACCCTTAACATTTTCAATCCGGCTTGAAAAATCAAGTTCGTGCTGAATATGATTGCTTTTAATTTTAAAAATAAGCTCCTCGCACGGGACATTAATAATCGAAGAAATATCAGAGGCTATGCATTCAGATTGATTGTAGCCTCTGCTTCTTTTTCTCTCCGGGCGCAAAGGGACGTAAGTTATGCAGTCAAATTTAATACCGCCGAATTTCTGAGTAATCCCTTTAGACATAACCTGAGCGAAAAATTTTGAATAATTTTTGTATCCTTTAAATTTAAATCTTAAAATAGATTTTTTTATTTTGCCAGAATATTCAAAAGGCGAAAAACACTTAATTTTATTCCCGTAACCCATGTCGATGCGAGTCATTATGCTGTCTATTTTAAGCTCTTTTCCGCATTTTTCGCAAATTTGGTTTTCTCTTTTAAGGATTGTTTCGTTACAAATCGCGCATTTAGTCGGATAAATAAAATCCAAAATTTTACCCCACAGGTCTTTCAGCATAAGCTTTCCTCCTCATTCGCTAAAAATGTTTTTCGCAAGGTTAAATTGCTCATCTTCTTCATAAGGCAAGTTCTCTTGATTCAAAAGTTCTTTCTTGTCTTCCTGTAAACTCGAAGCTTGGTCAGGTTCAAGACCTTTTTTGTATAAATCCGTACCCGAAGAAGTGAAATACTTGGCATCCGGGAAACGTATTATAGAATTTTCGGAAGTTTGCACAACTTTTTCCCTAAAAAAGTTGCCTTTAGTTTTCTGCCCAACAATTTTAGCTCCAAGGCCATCTCTCATTGCGCTTGAAATTATTTCGGAAGCTGCCGAGCAATTCTCGCCGGTTATTATGGCAACTTGGGCCGAAATACCCTTGCTGGTTGACTTGCAAGCGACTTTCTTCTCGCCATTTTTCGTCACAGCAGTGACAATATCGCCTTCAGGGAGCAAATATTGCAAAATTTTAAATGCCTCTTCAACCAAGCCTTGCTCAGAAAGGCGGAAATCAACAATTATTTTTTTAATCCCCTGAGAAATAAAATATTCAATTCTTTCGATAAAAATGTCTGCTGAGCCTTTCCCTAAAGATTTGCAGCGCAAATACCCGATAGATCCGTCAATTTCATCCCACGAAACTTCAGCGGGGATATTTTTTTTGTTTTGAATTTCTTGGGCATATTCCTCTTTGTTAAAAAAACTGCAATCTTCAAGCTTCGAAATATACCCGCGGTACATTCCTTCGAAAACTTCGGGCTCGTTAATGTTTCCTATATATTCGTTTTTTATATTATAATCAATTTCGCTAAGGTCACCATACATTTTTTGCTTTTCCTGGTTAGTTGAAACGATTGAATTAAATTTATTCATGGCAACTTTATAGCCAATCGAGTAAACCACCGAGGAAGTTAAAAAGAGTACAGCCAAGCCTGCTCCTAAAGATATTTTTCTGTCTTTTATTTTCATAAAAATTCTCCTTCACACTTTTTTAAGGCCATACCCCTCTATAATAACACTTTTATCCTGCAGCGAAAAGCCACAGGATTAAGGTGAAATATGTAAAATTTTAAGGTCTGACGTAACTTAGCGGATTTTGTTTTATTCCATTAACCATGAAAGTAAAGTCAAGATGCGGGCCGGTCGAAAAACCCGTGCTGCCAACTTGGCCTATGACTTGCCCACGGGAAACTTTCTGGCCATTAGAAACCGCAATGGCACTAAGGTGGGAATACCTCGTTGACATTCCGTTCCCATGGTCCACAACTATATTGTTGCCATATCCTGCGTTGCTGTGAGTAACTTTTATAACAGTTCCCGAACCTGAAGCAACAACATTCGCGCCGTAAATTGCTCGCCCAGGGCTTCCAGCAATGTCTATTGCGCCGTGCATGCTCCTTCTGCCTTCGGTATCATAGAAATTCGAGCTTATGCGGCTAAACCCAGGAACAGGCCAGATGAAACCACCTTGGTTCACAACTTTCGAAGATGTTCCCAGCGCAAACCCGAGCTTCTGGCCCTTCGAATTTCTTCTTGCAAGCTCTTCTTGCTCTCTTCTGCGCTGCTCTTCGTAATATCTTCTGATTTCATCGTCCGCGGCTTTTATTGCAGCTTCGTTCTCGCCAATTTGCTGCTTGGTTTTTTCTTCTGAATTTTTATACTGCGAAAGAAGCTCTTCGCTCTCGCTAAGCAAGGTTTGAAGTTCGCCTCTGTTCTTTCCCAAGGTTACGTTTTCTTCTTCTTGCTGCTTTTTAATGTCATCAATGCTTGATTTTTCTTTTTCAAGCTCAGCGGATTTTTCGTTCAAACTGTCTATTATTTCTTTGACTGTATCGCTAACTGATTTAACAATATCCGTTTTTTCAAGGAAATCACTGAAGTCTTTAGCCCCCAGAACTATATCAAGAGTCGAAGCGTCGCCGGCTTTATACATCATCACTAAGGCATCTCTCAAAAGGTCGGCTTTTTGCTCAATTTCTTTTTCAATTTCAGTTATGTGACCTTCAATCTCAAGTATCTGATTGCTAAGCTGGTTTATGTAATTATTTGATGTATCAATTTTTTCTTGCAAATCTTTTATTTTACTGTCGATATCTTCTTTATTTTTCGTTTCTTCGCTTATGCTTTTTTGAGCTTCCATAAGGTCTTTCCTTAGCTCTTCCGACTTCTTCTGAAGCTCGGTTTTGGCTTTTTTCTTGCCTTCAATGTTCAGTGAGGAAACACCATAAAAATTAGTTGCTGAAAATGCAATTCCAAGCGAAGCCAACGAGCACAAAATAATTTTGAACTTCTTGTTATTTATCAAAACCTGCTCCCTCCTTTTTCAAATAGCGCCTTATTGAAATCAAACTTCCGATCATTCCTAAAAGCGATCCCGCTGCTAAAAAGCTGACCAAAATTTTAAGAAAAATATTTTTAAAATAAACCCCGTGGAAATTAATAATTCCGTCTAAAACCCTCACGAAACTATTGTATGCCACATTAAGGATACCCGTAGAAATAAGCGCCGCAATAACTCCGATTAAAACACCTTCAATAATAAAAGGCGCTCTTATAAATGAATTAGTCGCACCGACTGATTTCATTATTGCAATTTCAAGCCTGCGGTCATAAATCGTGAGCCTAATAGTATTCATAACTATGAAAAGAGAAATAACCCCGAGCGAGCAAACAGTTAAAATTCCTGCTTTTGAAACAAGCCTGCTTAAATCAGAAAGCTTTTTAGCCGTTTCGCTCCTGTCGCTTATGGAATCAACGCCTTCGATCGCTTCGAGCTTTTCAACCGTTTGTTTATAAAGGGAAAGATCTTGCATCGTAACGTGAAAAGCCTCGGGGAATAAACTGCCGCCCTTTTGAAGGATCCCATAAAGCCCGCCCAAAACTTCTTTATATTTTTCCGAAGCTTGGTCGCTTGAATAATACTCGCATTTAAGAACATTCGGCACATTTTTAATTTCCTTCTCAATTTTAGAAGTCTTTGAGCTCGAAACGCCCTTTTCAAGGAAGACCGTTATACTGTTTTTATTTTCAACGGATTTAAGAACCTGGCTGAGATTCGCGGAAATCAAAAACGCACTGCCCGTTAAAACCATGCAGCAAACCATAACCGAAACCGAAGCCAAGGTCATGATGCTGTTGTGAAAAACGTTTTTAAAACCCTCTTTTGTTAAATATCTTATTATGTTAAATCTCACTTAAAAATTCACCGCCTTGACTCGAATCATTTACTACCTTGCCTTCTGAAATTTCCACAACACGATGAGGGAAAGCTCTAACAAGTGAAACATCATGCGTAACCATGATAACTGTCGTGCCGGTTTTGTTGATGTTACTCAGCAAATTAACAATTTCAAGCGACATCTGAGGGTCTATGTTTCCCGTCGGCTCGTCAGCTATCAAAATTCCCGGGTTATTCACAAGAGCCCTTGCAAGCCCAACGCGCTGCTTTTCCCCGCCTGAAAGCTCGGCAGCCTTCCTTGAAGACTTGTCCATAAGCTCAACTAAATTTAAAACGTATTCCACTCTCTTTTTAATGTCACTTTGCTTCGCGCCGATAACTCTCATCGCAAAAGCAACATTGTCAAACACGCTCATTTTTTCGAGAAGCCTAAAATCCTGGAAAACAACGCCAAGGCCCCTGCGATAATAAGGAATATTCCTCGGTTTAACGCTTGAAAGATTCACTCCGTTAACCGTAATCTTGCCTGAAGTAGGCTCAATTTCTTTCGTTAAAAGCTTAAGCATGGTGCTCTTGCCGGAACCTGAAGAACCAACCACGAAAACAAACTGGCCATCCGGAATAACTAGGTTAAGCCCGTCAAGGGCCTTGCTTTCTGAGTCATAAAGCTTGACCACGTTTTTAAATTCTATCATCTTTACACATCACCAACCCAATTAAAAAATAAATGTGCCGCCTAAGAAATTTAGACGACACAAAATTATTTCGCTTATTTTAGAAAATGTTGTAATACCACGCAAAATTAACTATTGTATCGCCTTGCCGGTTTATTTTACAACATTATCATACAAAAAGCAACTTTTAAAATTTAACAGGGTTTGACATTAAGTATTTTTTTACCATCAAAGCTACTTTGAAAACTATTGCATCTTCAAATTCTCTGAGGTCAAGACCGGTTATTTTCTTGATTTTTTCGAGCCTGTAAACTAATGTGTTGCGGTGAACGAAAAGCTTACGAGAAGTTTCAGAAACGTTAAGATTATTTTCAAAGAATTTCTGAATTGTGAAGAGAGTTTCACGGTCCATAGATTCAACTGAACCTTTTTTGAAAACTTCTTTTAAGAAAGTTTCGCAAAGAGTTGTAGGAAGCTGGTAAACAAGCCTTGCTATTCCTAAATTGTCGTAAGGAACTACGCTCTTTTCAGTATCGAAAACTTTTCCAACTTCGATAGCGATTTGAGCTTCATTGAATGAACGAGCTAAGTCACGGATGCTTGGAACAGCAGTTCCGATTCCAATCACGCTGTGAACGCAATATTCGCCTGAAAGAGTATCAATGATTGAAGCTGCAAGTTTTTCAAGAGCTTTGCTGTCGATATCTTTGCTAATTTCTTTAACAAGAGCGATGTCAGTTTCATTTATGCTTACAACGAAGTCTTTTGATTTATCTGGGAAGAGACTTTGGATAACATCATAAACTGCGACGTCAGTTTTAGAAGTGATTTTAACAATCATGCAAACTCTGCTTACATCGTTGTTGAACCTGAGTTCTCTTGCTTTAATGTAAACATCGCCTGGCAGAATGTTATCAAGAAGAACATTTTTAATGAAGTTTACTTTGTCATATTTATCGTCATATTGTTGTTTAACACTGTTCATTGCAACTGAAAGAACAACAACATCTTTTTTGCAAATTTCGTCAGTTCCTGAAACAAAAACTGCAAATTCCGGGCATGAAGGGTCGCCAAAAGGTTTGTAGGTTGCGCTGTCAGTTGTGAAAACAGCTGTTGATAAAAAAGATTCAGGTTTAATATCGGTAATTGTTTCTCCCACTCTTGTTGAATCGCTGCATGCAACTATAACGCAAGAATCATCTACTACACCGATAGTTCTGCCAACGGCCTCTGCTGTTTGTCTTATAATGTTTTGAAATAATCTGTTAGACATATCTTACCTCTCTTTTAAAATAATTATATTTTAGCTTACAAGTGCATATATTAAAAGCCCTCTTTTATTAATTATATACAATTAATATTATTTTGCAATACTCTATTTTTCACATTTTGGGTTTGTCTATTAAAAATTATGTTTTTTATACTAATTCAAGATTAATTTTGAAATTTATATATATTTTACATAAATTCAAAAAAACGACTAACCCCCTATGAAAATAAATCTCAAAGAGGATTAATCTTTAAATATGTTTATATATACGTTATATTTACCAACTAAAGAATTTTTATATCACTCTATCCTATCATTCCCATACATCCAGGTTCTTTACATCCTTCTTCGTGCATTTCTTCCATGTGTTCACGGCATTTGCAATCAACCATTGCAGGGCCTACTTCAGTTTTTGCACTAAATGCCACAGGAACTTCAATCCTCATTTTTTGGCTTATAGTGAATTTGCACGTTTCTTTGTGCTTTCCTTCGCAATGTGTCGTGCCTTTGCGGATAATAGGCTTACCAAGACACTCTAATTTAACTTTTCCAACCTCTGCGAAAGGTTTAACTTCTACAGGAACACCGACCATTACATCCTGAAAACCAAGTGCAGGACAAAATTCCGGTCGATGGCCATAACCTTTTTCATACTCCATTAATGTTGACCTCCTTAAATATTTTAAGCTATGCTTTAGAGGCTTTATCTGTTTAAGCCTCTATAATCATCATATTCAGAAGATCACATTATGTTAAAGCGAAGCATTGCTTGAATTAGAAATTTCAACAAGGTTCAAATCTTCAAGCAAAGAAACAAACACAGCAATTACCTTTGGAATGCAGTTATCGAACTGACAAATTTTAGATTTTTTCTTGTAAATTGCGCTTAATTTGGTAGTTGAGCCTTCGGCAATCCTGCCTCTTTTAAAACTTTCATACCTGCCACCTATATAACGATTTTCGAAAATCTCTCCGCTTGGTTTAAGCTCAATCATAGTCGTATTATAACGGTTCACTTTATTGTAAACATACCGTTCACTATAATCTGCAATTTTATTATGGGTAGAGTCAAAAATAACTCTATTCTTAAATTCAAAAAGAATTTCGCCAGAAGAATTTTTCATCACGGCTGTTCCATCATCCGTGGATTCATATTTATATTCAATAATTTTTTTAATTTTGCCATGTTTAAAATGATGTTTCCCTGGGTCTTTGATTTTTCTAACAACGCTAACATAACCCGTTGACGCGAAAACATGCGAACTAAACGCAAACATCAGCGCACAAATGCACGCTAAAAACTTTTTCAAAACCTCATCCTCCCTTCACTTTCATACTATTTGACTCTACTACAAAATTAACCACCTTTCAACGAAATGAAACAAGTTCATAAATTTAAATCAAAAACCCAAGCTTAAGCTTTATTTAGTATTAAAGTTCATAAAAAATTAAACCCCGTAGCAAACCCAAACATTATGCAAAATACCTTATTGTGCTCAAATCAAATTTAATGTATAATCTCAGTTAAGGCACATCAAATAAATAAGGAAAGGAAATAAAAATGAAAAAATCAACAATCGTAATTTTATCAATCGTAGTTTTAATTTCAGCAATTGCAGTCTATTTATTAGTAGCAAACAAGAAAAGCTCCGAAAATTCTGCGCAAACCGACGATTTAAAGGTAGGATACCAACTTGAAAAGCCCGCAAACGGCGAAGAAATTGCAACAATTCAAACAAACCTTGGCGAAATGAAAATGAGATTCTTCCCCGAAGCTGCGCCGAAAGCAGTTGAAAACTTCAAAACTTTGGCTTCGAAAGGATATTACGACAACGTTATTTTCCACAGAGTTATAAAAAACTTCATGATTCAATCAGGCGACCCAACCGGAACAGGAACCGGCGGAGAAAGCATTTGGAACAAAAACTTTGAAGATGAATTTTCAAAAAGCTTGTTTAACATAACCGGGGCTGTTGCAATGGCTAACAGAGGCCGAAACACAAATGGAAGTCAATTCTTCATTAACTACCAAGACCCGAAGGAATTTATCGGCTGGGACGAATTCGAAAAGAGCTATGAAGAATACAAAAAAGGCCCAAGAAAATTCACCATGACATATGGCAAAACAATTGATATGTCCAAAATAACTGATGAAATCAAAAATCTTTACACCGAAAATGGCGGTTCGCCATCACTCGACGGCTACTACAGCACTGCCAAAGAAGGCCACACCGTTTTTGCTCAAGTTTTCGAAGGTCTCGAAACAGTTAATAAAATTTCAAATGTTGAAACAAACCCGCAAGATAACAGGCCGCTCGAAGATGTTAAAATAGAAAAAATAACCTTTAGTGGCTATCAATCAGAAAATTAAAAGGTGATTTAATGCAAGTAATTTCAGGAAACATAAGGGGCTTGAAGCTTGAATCAGCCAAAAACCCGGACCTAAGGCCTACAAAAGACCGCATAAAAAAATCTTTGTTTGATATTCTAAGGTTTAAAATTCAAGGAAAAGCCTTCTTAGATCTTTTTGGCGGAACAGGCCAAATTGGAATAGAAGCCTTTAGCCAAGGCGCTGGAAGAATCGTGATTATCGAAAAAGATGAAAAAACAGCATCTATTATAAAGAAAAATGTGAATAAAATAAAAAGCCGAAATAACATAGAAATTTATTGCCAAGATGCCGTTAAGTATCTTGAAAATAAAGACTTAAAATTTGATATAATATTTCTAGATCCACCATATCAAAATGCAGAATTATTAGACGATTGCATAAAAAACATTATGAATTTGAAATATTTACCGGAAGTAATTGCCATAGAAAGCTTAACTTCCAAAGAAATTAACATTGACAACGAAAAATTTTATTTGCGAAAAAAGTATCATTATGGTAAAATATCGTTGAATTTGTATGAAAAATCCAATTAAGCACAAAAACAAGGAGGAAGCCCTATGACGAGCATAGAAAAGTTAATAGCCGGGATTGAAGAAGAATTAGAAGCTGCATGGCAGCTCCCTATGTCAGGCGGCAAAGTTTTAGTAGACACAAAAAACATAATGAAAATGATAAATGAAGTAAAAGAAAATCTCCCGATGGAAATAGTCCAAGCCAAGAAAATAGTTCAAGACCGCTCTGAAATCATTGACAGAGCAAGAGCCGAAGCCGAAACCATAATGAAAACCTCGGAAGAAAAAGTGAAACAGCTTATAAACCAAAATGAAATCGTGAAAGCTTCTAAAGCGCAAGCTGAAGCAATCATAAACGAAGCAACCGATCAGGCCAAAAGCCTCAAAAAATCCAGCGATGAATATGCAGTAAATATCATGAAAGACCTGGACGATGCAGTAACAAATTCCCTTGCTGAAATTAGAAAAGTTCGCAGCATGCTTCAAAATAAAAAATAAAAAAATTCCCCTATGCAGCAATTTCTGCATAGGGGTTAATTATTTCACTAATTTGGATTTTTTAAAGCCACTTTTTTCGTTGCGCCAAAACTTTCTATTAAAAATCTAATTAAGCCCAACGTTGAATTTATGTTAATCCTTTTACCGTTTTCGCATTCGATGAAAATGTCCTTAATTCCATCATTGAGTTGCCCAACAGCTGTTCTAACCTTCGTGATTGATTCGTTTATTTCTTTGACATTAAGCTCTTCAGCTTTGAGTGTAATCACGTCTAAAGTCCTTATAATTGAACCCATCAACCGCTCTATGTCCTCTTTGTTTTTGTCTTTAGGGTCCTTTATTTTGTCGGCAATAGCCTCAAGCGAAGAAGAAACAGCCTCCATTGAAACAGAAGCCGCTTTGCAAACCGTTCCAAGATTAGCGTTAATTATTTTAACGCTTTCATCAGCGGATAACATCACATTTCCCGCCAAATTGCTTGCTCTAGCGACTCCGCTGGAAGCGTCAATAACGCTCCTGGCAATCTTCGGGCCATAAATCACCCCTCCAACGGTAGCAACGCTCGTTGCAACAGTAATCGCAGTCATGCATGCTATAGCACTTGTTTTTAAAGCATTATTTATAAAACTCAACTCAAATTCCTCCTTATATTTATGTATTTTGCTATACAATAGTATCATAGTATAAATTAAATTTCAAACGTGTTTTATGCCAAGTAAATATTTTTTAAATTATTTTTTAATGTCAATCACTCTGTCGCACCAATCTCTATAAAACTTGCTTTCATGCGAAACTAAAATAAGCGCCCCTGGCCATTTTGAAAGCTCGTTTTTCAAAACCTCTTTTGAATCGGCATCAAGGTGATTCGTAGGTTCATCGAGGATAAGAAAATTGCACTTTTGAATCATTAGCGCACAAATTTTAACCTTTGCCTGTTCCCCACCGCTCAAGGTCTTCAGCGGTTGAAAAGCATATTCCGCCTTGAGCCCGCAAAGCGAAAGATATTTTCTTATTTCACTATTAAGCATTTTTGGGAATCTATCAGAAATCCATTCAAGCGGCGATTCATCAGGATTTTCCCAGTGAAATTCTTGCTCGAAATATGCTATTTTCGTATTTTCTGAAAAATAATAAAATCCTCCGATTGGGCGAATTTCTCCAACCAAAGTTTTAAGCAAAGTTGATTTACCAATGCCGTTAAACCCAGTGATAACCACCTTTTCGCGAGATTTAACTTCAAAGCTGAGCCTCGGAAGCAACGCTTTTGTGTAGCCAACTTTTAAATCCTTAACAATCAAAGACTTTTCTTCTTCAACAGGCAAGCACTTGAAAGAAAACCTAGGTTTCGCGGCAGCTTCCGGCGGCGGGATTTTCTTCATTTTGTTTAAAAGTTTTATCCGGCTTTGCGCCTGACGCGCGGTTGAAGCTCTGACGCGGTTTTTAGCAATAAATTCCTCGTGCTTTTTTATTTCTTTTTGTTGTGATTTAAATTCTTTTAAATAAGTTTCTTTTTGAATTTTTTTAATCTTTAAAAACTTCGTGAAATTGCCCGGATATTTTTTAACCGTGCCGAATTCGACGTCAAGAATGGCCGTGGTTATTTCATCGAGGAAATCAAAATCATGGGATATAACAATAAAAGCTCCTTTAAAACCTTTAAGATAACCTTTAAGCCAATCGACATGCTCTTTATCGAGGAAGTTAGTCGGCTCATCCATTAAAATCATCTCAGGTTTTTGAAGAAGGAGTTTAGCAAGAATAACTTTTTCTTTTTGCCCGCCACTTAGCTTGTTAAGCGGCCTATCAAGACCTATCGAGAGAAGTCCAAGCCCTCCGGCAACTTTCTGCGTTTCGCCTTCAATTTCATAAAAGCCGGCATTTTCAAGAATTGTTTGATATTCCATTGATTTGTCAAAAAGCTCCTGGGAAAATTCCACCGCCATCTTTTCATAAATCAAATTAAGCTCTTTTTCAATCTCATAAAGATGATTAAAAGCAGTTTTCAAATACTGCAAAACAGAAAGCTCGCCGCTAATGCTCATGTATTGGTCAAGGTAGCCAACGTTTATTCCCTTTTGCCACTTTACCTCGCCTTCATCAGGCATAACCTCGCCACGAATAATGTTAAGAAGTGTTGTTTTGCCGCAGCCATTTCTCCCCACAAGGCCAACGTGCTCACCTTTAAACACTTCAAACGATGCATTTTTATATAAAACCTTTTCGGCATATGAATATGATATATTTTTTACTTCTAAAAGCCCCATTTTAAATACCTCTCGGTGTAAATTTATATTCACTAATATTTTATCATATTTTCAGCAAAAATAAAGTCCCTTCATCATGAAGAGACTTTGAATTTTTTATTTCACATTAGGGTAAGCATTCTTAATTTCATTTCCAAAACCCGTTTTTTCAGCATAATTCCACCATTCTTTGCAAAGGTCAGAATACTTTTCTACCCAAGGTTTTGTTCCAGTGAAGTGAACAACTGTCGGGTCTTTCCTGCCCTCTTCCCAGTCCTTTTTGTTCGAGGCCCACTGGGCATATTCGCTCTTGCTGTAAGGAACAGTCAAGTCCGTGTGAGCAAGTGCGCCGTACTTAAATGGCATGGTGAAAATATGGCCATAGCAAGCTTTGTTAATAACATCCTGATCAGGGAATTTAAACATTTTATTGGCGTCATTTTGCTTAACAAGCTCGCCAAAAACCGCCGTAATGTTATCATTTCTTATTTTTTCGAGGTTCATAATAAGCACACCTGAGCAAACGTAAGAATTAAGATTCGGTACCCCTAAAACTTTATAATGCTCGCTTTTGCTGTTTATAATCTCATTGAAATCGCGAATCCCCGCAACATAATAGTCATTCATATCAAGATTAAACATTTCGGTTAAATCTTTTCTTGCAATCGTGTCGCCGTCAAGATAAATACATCTTTTTTCATTGCTTAAAATTTCAGGGAGGCTAAGCCTATAATACATAGCCTTCGACCAAAAGCGCACTTCTGAACTATCAAATTGACCGCTCATATCAACTAAATTTACTTTGCAGTTTGAATATTTCTTCTCAACTGATTTGAACTTTTCTTTATCGCTATCTGTAATTTCACCTGAAAGTAAAATCGTGAAATCGCATTCGGTTGATTTTTTAGAATTTTCCATCACTGAAACCATTGAAACAAGCGTCGGGAAAACATAAGCCTTATCGGAAGCATAGGCAATATTTATCCTGGAAATGATTTCATCATTGCTAGCTTTATTTTTAAAGAATTTCGTAGCAAAAATCAAAGCTACAAAAGCTAAAATAAATCCGGCAGTCAATATTACTTTGTTTTTCTTAGACATATTTGTTTTGCTATCCTTTCGTTTTTAGAGGCTTTAGGCATTATCAACGCTGTTCATATGAGCCATCAAATCAAGAAGTTTGCAGCTGTAAGCCCATTCATTGTCATACCATGAAACGAGCTTGATAAATCTGTCATTAAGCATTATGCTTGCTTTTTCATCAAAGATGCTAGTTCTGCTGTCGCCTATGAAGTCGCTAGAAACAAGAGGCTGGTCCGTGTAGCCGAGGATTCCCTTCATTTTGCCTTCTGAAGCGAGCCTAAGAGCATAGAAAATATCGGATGCGCAAGCTGCTTTTTTAATTTTGCAAGTGAGGTCAACAACCGAAACATCCAAAACAGGAACCCTGAAAGACATTCCAGTGAGCTTGCCTTTAAGCTCAGGGATTACAAGCCCAACTGCCTTTGCAGCGCCAGTCGAAGAAGGAATGATATTTCCTGCAGCAGCGCGTCCGCCACGCCAATCTTTCTTGGAAAGGCCGTCAACTGTGCACTGAGTGTTGGTCGTTGCATGAACGGTTGTCATCAAGCCCTCTTCGATTCCAAACTCATCGTTTATAACCTTTGCAAGAGGAGCCAAGCAGTTCGTCGTGCAAGAAGCATTAGAAACAACGTTCATGCTCTTTTCGTATTTTTCAAGGTTAACGCCGCAAACGAAGGTTGGCGTCGCGCTATCTTTAGCCGGAGCGGAAATAACAACCTTTTTAGCCCCTGCTTTCAAATGCTCGCTAGCTGCCTCGGTTGTGCAGAAAACGCCAGTTGACTCAACGATGTAAGAAGCTCCAACATGCGACCACGGAATATTCGCCGGAGATTTCTCAGAAAAAGTGTTAATTTGAGCTCCGTCGATGTAAAGAATCCCATTCTCGCCTTTAATTTCATGATTAAGCTTCCCGTGAACTGAATCGTAGCTCATCAAATAAGCCATGTATTCCGATGTTACAAACGGGTCGTTAATTCCAACAACTTCAAAAAGCTGGGGTCTTTCAAGAGCCGCTCTTAAAACCATCCTTCCTATTCTTCCAAAACCGTTTATTCCTATTTTAATTGCCATAAACCAGCACCTCTTTAAAAAAAATTACACTTTAATTATATGTTTAAAACTTTATTTGTTTTCCGCAAAACTGCTTTCTGAAATTTGCTTGAAAGCTTCGATGACAACAACAAGCGCATAGAACGAAACTGCAGCTTCCATAGCGCAGGTTGAAACTTGAGCATTGCTTAATTCTTCGCTGTGATTTAAACACTTTATCATTACTGGCACGCATTTGATGAGCATAAGCGCAAATGCAGGCAAGCCATAAAGGACAACCGACTTCACAATATTGCGCTCGGAAGAAGTTGAATAAACCTGAGTGTAATAAAGGAAGAAAAGCGCTAAAAACGCCGTGAGAGCAATGTCGTAAACATCTGAATTATCATTTTGAATCGAAAGGAAAAGAATCATGTCAAGCGCAAACCAAAAAACAGGGCAAAACAAGAAAAACGAAAGTTGCGGGAATACGTTTTTCCCTGAAAAATGAACATAAGCCATAATTAAAAAGCTCACGATTGAAAAGATTGACAAAAGTGCCATCAAAACAGGCTGCCATTCGAAGTCATAAAGGGTTGTGTCGTTGAAAAAACTTGAAATGCAGAAATAAAAGCAAGCCGAAATGATAAGGCTCAGAATTCCAAGCGGGATATTCCTTTTAACTTCCAAATTTTCGATATTCACATTAGTGACTTTAGAAATCACATACATAGCCACCAAAATCACTAAAAACAAACCTATGAAATAGCCTGATTCGACAAAATCCATCGGGTAAAACGCCGAAGCGATTTTCAAAGGTACAAACACCAAAACCAAAATTCCTGACAATAGCCACATTAATTTAGAGAACAATTTTACTACCTCCCAATTTAATTTTTTGAACATAACTTAAATATCTCGTCCATATAAATTATTATACGGCCAATATATAACTACAGTTTATAGTAAGGCAAACCTAAAGTCAACAGCAACTGTGCTAAATTTAATCATTAATAATACTAAAAAAATCAAAGGACGTGCACGATTATGAGTAAACGCTTACAAAGAAAAATTATTGTTTTATTTTTTTTGATGATATTCATGATTTTCATACCGCTTTTGTCAGTCTGCGGGAAAAAGAAAAATTTAAATCTAAAAGAATCCTGCAGTGAGATTAAAGAAGAAAATGTTTCATCGAATTATTTTTCAGTTCTTGACGAATCAAACGGAAAAATAATGAAAATTAAAGATAAAGACTTCGTTTGCGGAGTCGTTGCTTCCGAAATGCCGGCGCTGTACGAAGACGAAGCCTTGAAGGCTCAGGCGGTGGCCTCTTACACCTATTTTTCAAGGCAAAGAGCAAAAGCAAAAGCCTCGAATAAAAGCTACGACTTTACCGTTAACACTGAAAAGCAGCTGAATTACATCCCGAAAGAACGCATGAAAACTAAATGGAACAGCAACTTCAAAAAATATTATTCAAAAATAAAAAAGTGCGTTGATGAAGTCTTCCCGGAAGTTATTGAAGAAGAAAACGGGGATTTAATCTTGGCGGCTTACCATGCAATTTCTTCAGGCGAAACCGAAAAATGCGAAGATGTTTTCGGCGGAGATTTAAAATATCTAACCAACGTTGAAAGCCCAGGCGATAAACTCGCAAAAGACTACGAAACAACGCTTGAAATCAATCTAGGCGACTTCAAAAAAGCTCTTAAAAGCCAAGAAAAAGATTTAAATTTCGAAGGTGAGCCTTCGAGCTGGGTGAAAACGCCCGAAAGAACCAAAGGCGGGATGGTCAAAGAAATAAACATATGCTCAAAAAACTTTAAAGGAACGCAAATTCGGCAAATTTTTTCGCTACGTTCATCTGATTTTGATTTAACTTATAATCAAGAAAAAAACGCATTTATTTTTACGGTGAAAGGCTACGGCCACGGCGTTGGAATGAGCCAAACCGGCGCACAATACATGGCAAAAAACGGATCAAACTATAAACAAATTCTTTCTTGGTATTACCCTAATACTTCAATATTTAAACTAAAAAGTTTATAATTATTTGAAATTATATATCCAAGTGTGATATAGTTCTTATCAGGAGGTGAATTTAAAATGTGGTTTTTACAACCGGGGCTAACCTTTACAGACCTTATTTTAAAAATAATGGCTATTTTAATAATAACCTTTTTAGTTTTACCGCTGCACGAATTTGCCAAAGCCTGGGTGGCTTATCAGCTCGGCGATGACACCGCAAAAAACGAAGGAAGCTTAACGCTAAACCCTCTAGCGCACTTTTCGGCTTCAGGGGCAATTTGCATGCTTCTTTTTAATTTCGGATGGTCGAAACCTGTAACGATAAACCCAAACAATTTCGAAAATCCTCACAGAGACATGGCTTTCGTTGCGCTTGCAGGCCCAATTGCAAACATTTTAGCGTCTTTAGTTGGCGGGGTGCTGCTAAATTTCACGCCTTTCATTCCTTCAAGCACAGCTGCAATTTTGGTCAGCAAATTCATTTTGGCTTATATTGCAATAAGCACTTACCTCACGGCAATCGATCTTTTGCCTATTCCTCCAATGGCAGGATTCCAAATAATTCAATCTTTTATTCCTGAAAGAATAATGATTAAATACTATAAAAACATTTCGGCAATAACATGGATAATGATACTTTTGATTCTTTTGGGTGTTTTCGACGGATTTATCGGTTTAACTCAAACCGTGCTTTACAATTTCGTGATAAGAGCAACGCATGTGCCATTTTTCAATGTTTAGAATTAATGAGTATATATAGCGCTATTTCAGGAAATATCTAAAATGTTAAATCCATCATCGAATCGTGGTGAAATTATTATGGTTTTACTTTATATTATTCTAGCAATCATAGCTTTTTTGACTTTGCTACTGCTCGTTCCGTTCCATTTGATAATAAATTATGACGGGAAATTGGGAATCTTCATGAAAATTTTTGGAATTAAATTTAGCATTAAAGGCAAATCTAAAAATAAAGCGAAAAAGAAAAAGCCCAAAGAAGAGAAAAAAATCAGCAACCAAAAAAGCGCAGAGAGCAAAAGCTTGATTGACCGCATTCATTACTTTTTAAACCTGATGAAGGCATCGAAAGAATTGGTTTTGAACATTTTAAACAAAATAGAGATTGAAGATTTGACATTTAAACTAAAAGTTGGCGGCAGCGACCCCTTCGAAACCGCCACTCATTATGGACAAGCTTCCGGGGCCGTTTATTCGGCGTTTTCGGCAATTTGCTGCTCAAAGAAACCTATTAATTATGAAGTTAATGTTTCGCCGGATTTCATGAGTGAAAAAAGCTCTTTGGTGATGAATTTAGACATAAAATTGCGGCCTATTTACATGATTTATTTCTTGTTTAAATATGTGGGGACCATTAAAAATTTAAAATATGAAGGTGATTAAAAATGAGTGAAAAAGTTGAAAACTTAATGAATTCTTCTCTTGAAAGATTAAAAGAAACTGTCAACGCTGACACAGTCATCGGCAAAGAAATAACAACTCCTGACGGCACTGTGGTTATCCCTGTTTCAAAAGTGAGCTACGGCTTTGCTTCCGGCGGATCTGATTTTTCATCCAAAAGTTCAAAAGATATGTTCGGCGGCGGAAACGGCATGGGAGCTAACATAATTCCTGTCGCATTTTTGATTATAAAAGGCGAAGAAATTAAGCTCATTCAAATTGAATCATTCAGTAACACAACGCTTGACAGAATAATTTCAATGGCGCCTGATGCAATCGACAAAATAATAAAAGCCATAAAAAGCAAAAAAACAGAAAAATAATTTTAAATTACTTAGATGATTTCCTCCTTGTATGATGATTTTTACAGTGAATTTTCGCTTTATTATCTTTTGCAAGGAGGATTTAATTATGAGAAATTTCAAATTCATGCAAAAAACATGATAAAATTAAACAAATATGTAAATGTTCTTGAAAAATTTCAAAAGAAATATAAAATTGAATATGATACATATTTGAGAGCAAAATTTAAGAAAGGGCTGAAAAAATGAAAAAGAAATTGACACGCTCGAAAACTGACAGAAAAATCCTCGGAGTTTGCGGAGGAATAGCAGAATATTTTGACATAGACTCAACTTTAGTGAGAGTAGGCTGGATTTTAATAACGCTTTTGTGCGGGGGAATTTTAGGGGTGCTGGCTTACCTCATCTGCGCGCTAGCGATGCCAGAAAGAAGCGACATCATCGAAGCTGAAGTAAAAAGCGAACCAAAAGAGAAAAAAGAAGATTAATTTTAGCAGGCAACCACTAAAAAATCAGTGATTGCCTGCTTTATTTTTGCTTTATAAATTAACTTGTGGTCTTTCTTCGTCGTTTTTGTTCATTCCGGAATAGGGGTCTTGGTTTTGATTATTCCCGGTTTCAAAATGCGGCCTTGAATTACTTTCGTAATTCGAGTTTGCATTTTCTTTTTTGCCTTCTCCGTTAACGTTTTCAGGTGCTGCATGATTAAAATTTTTGAGTAACATAATCATCTCTCCTTTAAACATAATTTGAGGTTTCAAAATTTGAAACCACGATATTATTTTAACCAGAGAATTTGAAAATACTCTTTATTTTTTAAACCCCATAACGCAGCGGACAATTCCGTTTATGTCTTTTGAAAAATTTATCTTCTCAAAGCCCGAACTTTTCATAATTTCCGCCACATCGTCATGCATACCCTGGCCTATTTCAAAAGCCAAAATCCCACCAGATTTTATTTTGCTAGACCAAAATTTGCATATTCCAATGTAAAAATCCAGCCCGGTTTCGCCGCCGTCAAGAGCAGTTTCAGGCTCGTGAAGAACTTCTCTGTCAAGAGTTTTAACGTCTTTTGTTTTAATATAAGGCGGGTTTGAAACTATGCAGTCGAAATAATCATCTTTAAAAAGATTATAATCTTCAAAAACATTTCCTTTAACCGCTTTCACTTTGCTTCCAAGATTTTTTATGTTCTCGCTTAAATATTCAAACGCCTTTTCGGAATATTCAAGAGCACAAATTTCATTAAAATCTTCTAGATTTTTTTCAAGCGCAAGCGCAACGCAGCCCGTGCCGCTGCAAAGGTCGATTAAATTAAGGTATTTCGAAGAGCTAGCGTTTTTAATAACCTCTTCGACCAAAACGGCTGTGTCTTCCCGAGGGATTAGCACACCTTCGCCAACTTTCAGGTTCATGTTCATGAATTCCCACGAGCCTAAAATATATTGAACCGGCACGCCGCTTTTCCGCAAAAAAATGGCATTTTCAAGGAATTCAAGTTCTTTTTCGGTTAAAGTTCTTTCCCTTTGCAAGAAAAGCTCAGTGAAACCAAACTTCAAACAAAACTGCAAAAGAATATTCGCTTCATTTTTTATTTCTTTTTCGTCTGCTAGCGGCAAATTTTTTCTTGCGAAATCATAAAATTCACGTACCTTCATAGCTAACCCCACTTGCAGATGCATTTGCGCTGTAAGCCGGCAAAACCACGGTAACAGTAGTGCCAAAGCCCTCTTCGCTGATTATTTCAAGCCTGCCGCCGTGAAGCTCAACTATTTCATCCACTATCGCAAGGCCTATTCCAGAGCCTCTTTGAAGATGATTGGCTTTATAAAATTTCTTTTTAACATTCGGCAAATGCTCGCTAGGTATTCCGCAGCCATTATCCGTGACACTAATCAAAATTTCGCCGTCTTTTTCAGAAGTGCTAACGCTCACACCGCCGCCTTCGGAAGTATATTTAAGCGCATTATCAATAATATTTATAAAAACTTGTTTAAGCCTGTTTTTGTCGCCAAGAACCGTCGGGAGCATCTTCGGCTCGGAATAAATAAGCGTCTTTTTTTCGTGTTCAGCTCTGTTTTTGAACATATAAACCGCTTCGCTAAGCTCTGCAAGAATATCTATTTTTTCTTTAACGAGTTTTACTTTTCTTTCCCTCATGCTGGAAAAATCGAGCATTTCTTCAACTATAGATGAAAGCCTGCCCGCTTCTTTAACAATAACTTCAAGGCCTCTTTTCATAGTCGCCGGGTCAGAATCGCAAATTTGCATTGTTTCCGCCCAGCCTTTTATCGCCGTGAGCGGAGTCCTTAATTCATGAGAAATCGAAGAAATAAAATCGTTTTTAAGTTTTTCGGATTCTTTAAGTTCGGCCGCCATGTTGTTGATTGCATCGCTGAGCTGGCCTATCTCGTCGTTGTATTTTTTGTCTATTTTAATGTTGAAATTACCCTGCGCGATAAGCCTAGATTTGGCGCTGATGTCACTCACAGGGTTGACAATTGACTTTATGAAATAAGTTGCCGAAAGAATCATGAAAAGAACAATTAAAAATTCTATGAACATTAAAAGAAGCGTGCTTATGTAAATTCTTCCTCTTGCAGTTTCAAGCGAAACAACATATCTTATGGTTCCAATGTATTCGCCATCTTCGCAATAAAGGCTCCTGCTAACAGCCAGGATTTTCTCGCCTGTGGCGCTTCTTCCCGTCCAAATTCCAACGTCTTTATTTTTAGCTTCCCAATAATCTGGGTAAGTTTGCAATTCTTGAGGCAAAAACGCCACAGAAGTTAAAATCACTTCATCGCTTTTGTCAAAAACCATTACCTCAAATTTCTTTTCCCTGGCCACTTCTTCAATGTAATCAACGGCCTTAGCCGCAAAATTATCGGCTCTTTCGCCGCAGCAATCTTTGAAAAAAGCGTAAACTTCCTTCGATCTGCCAAGAACAGCCTGCTGAATGCCGCTGTAGAAGTAGCCCCTTATCATGAAATTAAAAGCAACAACCAAAACGGCAAAAATTCCAACAACAAAACCAAGGTTATTAAATATCCATCGTTTTTTTATTCCGTTTACAGATGTCATTTTAATTCTCCCATTTGTAGCCCATGCCCCAAACGGTGATTATATGCCTTGGAGCAGAAGGGTCGTCTTCTATTTTCATTCTAAGCCTTCTTATGTTAACATCAACGATTTTCTCTTCGCCGCTTTTAGACTCACGCCAAACTTGGCTGAAAATCTGGCTCCTGCTAAGGACTGTCCCCGGATTTGAAAAGAAATATTCCATAATTTGAAACTCAACTTGAGTAAGCTCGATGACATGGCCTCTCTTTTTAAGGGCTCTGTTTCTGAGGTTCAAAACGAACTCACCGAACTTAATTTCTTCCTGGAATTTATTTTCAGCTCTCATTGAATTAAGCGCAACTCTTCTGTAAAGTGCATCAACTCTTGCAACGAGCTCTGAAGGGCTAAAAGGCTTGGTGATGTAATCATCTGCACCGAGCATAAGGCCGCTAACTTTATCTATTTCTTGAGTTTTAGCCGTTAAAAGAATTATCCCCAGCGTGCTGCTTCTTTTTCTCAGTTCTTTGCACACTTTTATTCCGTCAATCCCCGGCAGCATTATGTCAAGCACCGCTAAGTCAAAATCTCCGTTATAATGCTCGAACATTTCAAGCGCCTTTTCGCCGCTGTCAGTGTCTACTACCTCATAGCCCGAGCGCTCAAGGTTTATAACTTCAAACTCTCTGATGGCAGTTTCGTCTTCAGCAATAAGTACTCTTTTCATTGTTCATTTCTCCTTCTAATTAATATCTAAAATTAAATTGAATTTTCTAAAGATTCAAGTTTAAAAACTTCTTCTTCGTTTATGCCGTAAACCTCGGTTTTAGAGCCTTTGCAAATCAAAATTTCATCAATTCCATCATCATTAACATCTTTAAGATAAATCTTGTCAACCTCCGGCTCAGGAGCTGTGATATCCCCCAAAATATGCCAGCGATCCAAGCTTTCATATTTCAAAAAAAGAATATGCAAATCATGAGGATTAACTTCAGGAGTGCAAATCATGATCCTGTAAGTTCTGTTGCTCCCGAAATCATGCTCGGTTGTGGCGCAATAGCGATTATTAACAAATTTGTAGCTAAAATCAAACTCACAACCCAAATATTTTTCAGCAGTTTCAATTAAGTTTTGATTTTCCTGCGAAAGTCTCGGGGCTTTCATACTTCCTTGAATATCGAAAAAATCGTTGCCCGTGCAACCTGATAAAACCAACGGCAAAAAAAGTAATGTTAAATATTTTAATTTCAAAATTTTCCTCCGTTTTTTAATTCTTTAAATAAAATTCTATCACATAACGAAGTAATTTTAAAGAGCTTAAAAACATTACTTTGGATAAATTAATTATTGACATATTGTACTATTCAATATATAATTGAAGTTAATTATTATTCAGATGATACTAATTTTTCTAAAAAGGAAGGTATGAACTATGGGTATCCTAAATAAGGTTTCAAGTACGGCAAGTAGTATCGCCGACAATATGGAATCAAAAATAAGTAAAGGGCTAGTCCGAACTGATTATCGCACAGGTGTACTTAATGATTTCAGCATTGCTACCAAAGCTGTATTTTATGTTTTAGAATATGTATACAAATCAAATGTACCAACTTTTAAACTATCAGAAGCACTTCCTGTTCAGATAAACCCTGATCACCTTTACCATGCTGCAGCTAAGAAAGTGACAAGGCAAGACACCATAAGCGGCGGCGGCAAAAGCATGGAGAGTACCGACGGATCAAATTTCAACACTTCAGTTGAAATTCAAGTTATTTATGATATATATGACGACTATATATCATCCGGAGAAGGTATTATAAACGGCGGCCGAGGCTCTAATATTTCCCTTCTTGATAAAAACTACACTTCCCTTCCAAAACTTCTTGAATTTGGTATAAACCCTAATTTTCGGAAAAAAAATCAATTTGGAAGAGAACTTAAAATACTATTCAAATGGGGCGAAATAGAGCATTTTGGAATAATATCCGGTGTTAACGCCGAATATACTGCTTTTTCAAGATGGGGTAGCCCGCTTAAATGCAATGCCTCCGTTACAATGGAGCTAGAATCAATGCCGGAAAATATGTCAATGAGTTCTGTTATGTCAGAAGTGACAGCCTACACTAAAAAAAGCGATGTTTTAAACTACGCAACATTAACCGGCATGAAAATTGAAGAAGAATATGCAGGCATAGCTTTGGGAGCAGTTCAATCATTAAGATCCTTAATTTAAAAAGCAAAGGAGGAATATTTTATGGCAACGAAATTACTAAGCATTGAAAAAGCAATGAAAAGTGATGAAGTTTCTCTTAAAAATGAATCAATAGTCGACAATGAAAATGTTGCTTCACTCAAAGAAATGCTTTATTCTATCCCGAATTCCATAAACAAAAACATTTATATCCACAATTTATTCATGGACGAAGAATTCGAAGACGAAACCGACGTAAAAACAGAAAGAGAAACCGTAAATGAAAAAGGCGCAAGGATAAGAAAACTGATTCTTACAAAACAGGATAAAAACAAAAAAATTTCTTCAAGCCTACTCTCAGACGTATTATCAACAGAGAGTGACGAAGCCAGCGATAGTTCTTCGGAATCAGGAAGCTCATCTTCCAGCGAAAGCTCGATCGAAACAGATGATAATAGCGTTTCCAACTTAGAAAATGCTAAAACTGAAAAAGAAAATAACGAAACCATTGCAAAAGAAGAAAGTAAGAAAGAAAAAAATGCCTCCAAACCAGAAGAAACATATCCTCCTATGACTCAACCCGTAATAATTGACTTCGGAGATGAAAGTGAATCGGAAGACAGCGAACCCGAAATAAGAAGTAATGAAGACAAAAACGAATCTGAAAGCGGAAGCGAGTTTGACGATAGTGAATCTTATGATATTGAATTTAGCGATAGTGAGTCTGAAGAAAGCGAACCAAGCAGTTCAATCTCAAGCAGCATTGACTTTGATGATCTTACTAATGATGACGACATTTCTAGCACCACGAGCGCTGAATCCTATGATGAAGTAGAAGACAATTCCAGCGAAGAATCTGACATAAACGAATATGAGATAAGCAACGACGAAAGTGAAAACTTAAGTTTCACTGAAAACGACTATGATTACTCAGATGTTAGCGTCGATGAAGAAAACGAAAATAACAATCTACAAGACGTTTCAAGAGAAGATAAAGAAGGTAAAAAAGAAAAACCAGATAAAAATCAAAAGGGCGAAGAACCAAAATTTGAATGGAAAGATCAAAGTGTAATTAATGAAGATTATGCTGATGAATTAAGAGAAAGAGCAAGACGCATAGCGAGTTTGGATGGCCCCTATGGGATGGCAACCGAAGAAGGAATAGACAAACTCAGCAATTTGCTTGATGACGTTTTAGATTATTCTTCAGGAATATCAAGTAAAAACAATCCAATTAAGGAATTGGTTCGTAATTTTAATTCCATTAAAACTATTCAAAGAGGCTTAGTGGGCAATAAAAAGGATTTGGATGTCGTTGCTACAAACATAGACGAAATCAAGAAAAACGCCAATGAAGTAAGCAAGGCAAGAGCCGCTGAAATAAGCATGCAAAAAACGTATTTAGACAAAATAATTGCTCTTAACAGGTTTGAATATTCTGAAGAAATTGAAACAATGCTAAGAAATGCGCTTTTCGATATACACACTAATATTTCTCAAAATAAAAATAGCGATAAAGACGCAAACGAAAATAGCGATAAAGACGCACAAGAAACCGCAAAAGATGAAGTTTTTCAGAATGTAGGTAAAATTTTGTTGCCGCTTTTAAGAACTAAAAACGAACCAATGAACTACAATTACGATTTCCAATATGACATACTCAAAGAAATAATTCGCCAGGAAGACTTTTTCAGTGAAATTGAAGGTAGATCATCATATTCTGATGATGACAAATCTTCGTTGAAAGTTGACCCTATTTCTTCATTCATTCTGTTGAGATATCTTAAAACAATATTGTATTACAGTAACGATGAAAGTATAGCTTCCTCTTCGCCAGACCTTCAATCAATGCCAAAAGGAGAATATTTTAAAGAGAGTTTGGAGACAACATTTAGAAATATTCAAGATCTAAAACCTAACTCAAGCCAAGATGACGTAAATGTAAATGATGACAGCTATAAAGGTTACCTTCAAAAATTTAAAGGCTTTGTAGATTCTTACGAAAGTAATAATAAAAAATCTTACAAAGAAAATAGCAAAACTATCGAAGAAAAAAGAAAAGATTTTAAAAAATTATTAGATAATGTTAATAAAATAATAGATAAAAACTACGCTATAGTAAAAAAACAATTGTCTCCTATGCCAAGTGGTGGCAATATTGTCCAATTAAGCACCATACAAAACAAATTAAAAGAATTAAACGATGAAATAAAAAAAAGCAAAAACGGAAACGTAGAAGGACTAAAAAGTATACTTAGTAGTATAATCATAAACATACGTAAACCCTCAAGTATTGTAAAAATTTGCGGGCAAGAAGATGAATTAGAAAAATTGGAGAAAATGTACAAAGAAGCTAGGAAACATAAAGCAACAAATTCCAGCACAAAACCAGAAGAGAAAAAAGACGCCGCAACTACAGCGGCTGCCCCACCAAGCAGCACAACAACAGCTACCTAAAAATCAATAAAATAAAGGTTACAGCATCTGCAATTTTGCGGGTGCTTTTTCATTTTTTATTCACTTTTTAAGCATGAAAACCATAGTTTATAAATAGAAAAATAACCAAAGTTTCGGAGGTGAAACCTTGAAAATTTCTTCACTGTGGCAAGCACCTGTGGGCAGCCAGTGCAAAGTTAAAGAAATAAATTTAAATAAAACCGAAAAAGAAAGAATCCTCGACCTTGGAATGATTCCTGGAACTAATGTGAAAGTGCTTCAAAAAAGCCCTATGGGAGATCCAACGGCTTATTTAATCCGCGGAAGCGTCATTGCGCTGAGGTCTGAATACACTAAAAAAATCACAATAGAAAAAATTTGAATTTAGGAGCTGACAGCCAAATGAAAACAACCACCCTCCTAAACCCGGCGAAAACTAAAAAAAATAAATCAAAAATCAAAACAATAGCTGTTGCCGGGAACCCAAACGTGGGTAAAAGCACGGTTTTTAATGCTTTAACGGGCCTCAGGCAGCACACCGGCAACTGGCCTGGCAAAACAGTTGAAAAAGCCGAAGGCAAGTATACTTTTCATAAAAAAGAGTTTAAACTTGTCGATATCCCTGGGACTTACTCGCTGCTTGCAAACTCGCCTGAAGAAGAAATTGCAAGGAATTTCATTTGCTTTGAAAAACCTGATGCAGTTGTTATCGTTATGGACGCAACGTGCATTGAAAGGAACCTTAATCTTGCGCTTCAAATCTTGGAAATTACGTCAAATGTGATAATTTGCCTAAACCTGATTGATGAAGCAAAAAAGAAAAATATTTTTATAGACGAAGATGAACTTTCTTTGCAGCTTGGCGGTGTCCCGGTAGTTTGCACCAACGCAAGAAAAGGCGAGGGGCTTGAAAACCTTATGGAAGAAATCGAAAACGTAAGCGAGAAAAAAATTAAAACTGTCATTGTGAAAAATAAATACTCGCCTGAAATTGAAGCGTGCATTGAAAGCATAGAAAAAAGGATAAAAAACCAAAAAAATTTAAACAAAAGATGGCTTGCTATAAGGTTTTTGGAAGAAAACAAAGAGTTTAGCAGCGCACTTTCAAGCCACCTTGGAAAACAAAATTTTTTTAAAATTCAAAAAGCGGTTACTAAAGAAAAAAGAAAGCTTAATTTCACTGAAAATCTAAGAGACAACACCGTGGAAGTGCTCATAAACCGAGCGGAAATCATTTATAAATCATGCGTTAAAATATCCAAGAAAGACTACGACAAACGCGACAGAATGATTGATAAATTCCTCACTTCCCCACTCACAGGCTTCCCCACAATGATTTTATTTTTAATGGGAATATTCTGGATAACGATCACCGGGGCGAATTACCCTTCGGAAGTAATTTCAAGTTTTCTTTTTTCTTTAGAAGATAAATTAATGGATTTAATGGTAGCCTCCGCGGCTCCGGCGTGGCTCAGCGGAATTTTGATTTCAGGAATTTACCGCACTCTTTCGTGGGTAGTTTCGGTAATGCTGCCGCCAATGGCGATTTTCTTCCCGCTTTTCACGCTCCTGGAAGATGTCGGTTACTTGCCGAGAATTGCGTTTAATCTCGATAAAATTTTCAAAAAATGTGGCTCACACGGGAAGCAATCGTTGACCATGTGCATGGGTTTTGGGTGCAATGCCTGCGGAGTGACCGGCTGCAGAATAATAGATTCACCGAGAGAAAGACTAATTGCCGTTTTAACAAATAATTTCGTGCCTTGCAACGGCAGATTCCCGCTTTTGATCTCGGTTATCACAATGTTTTTCATTGGTCAGTCGCTTAGCTTTTTTGACTCATTTAAATCAACTTTAATCCTCACGAGCGTCATAATTTTCGGTGTAGTCATCAGCTTTATCATGTCAAAAATATTATCTAAAACCCTTCTAAAAGGCCTTGGTTCATCATTCATTTTGGAGCTTCCACCATACAGGAAACCTCAAATTGGCAAAATTTTAATTCGCTCACTTTTCGACAGAACCATATTCATCCTAGGCAGAGCTGTTGCCGTTGCGGCGCCTGCAGGGCTCATAATTTGGGTCATGGCAAATGTAAAAATCGGCGATCTCAGCCTTTTGATGCACTGCGCAAACTTTTTAGACCCCTTTGCGAGGATGCTTGGCCTTGACGGAGTGATTTTAATGGCTTTCATTCTCGGGTTCCCGGCGAATGAAATCGTCTTCCCAATAATCATCATGAGCTACATGTGCACGGAAACAATTCTTGAAATCCAAAACCCTGCTGAACTCCACAACTTGCTGATTTCGCACGGCTGGACTTACATCACAGGAATTTGCGTCATGCTTTTTTCGCTACTTCACTTCCCTTGCGGGACCACACTTTGGACGATAAAAAAAGAAACCAAAAGCCTCAAATGGACCGCCCTGTCGTTCATAATTCCAACAGTGACGGGAATCCTCGTGTGCTTTATAGTTTCAAATGTTCTTAAATTATTTCCGGTTTAAACTTTAAAATTCTTAAGTTTTTTGTAAAATTCAAGCGGCCTGAAACTGCCTTCGGTGTGCACGGCAATGTATTTATCCGTTATTTTTTCAAGCTTTTGAGCAGTTTCATCGGAAACTGAAAAACTAAAAAGCTTCTCAACTGGGCAATAAACAATATACCTAAGCGCCGCCAACATCGAGGGCGAGATATCAACCCCGAAATCGCTTTCACGAGAGCAACCATAGCAAAAAATCTTTCCCTTTTCGATAAGAAATCTCATATTTTCGGCTTCGTAGCTTCCGCATTTGTCGCAAGAAACAAGCTGCGGCATATATCCACAAAGCGAGCAAGCCCGGAGCTCAAAAATGCTTTTCACAACGAGCTGATTCATTTTATTTTTCGAAAGGTAAAAAATCGAATTCAAAAGAACGCGCAAAAGCTCGCTTGAGACTTCGATTTCAGGCCTAAGCGCCAAAGAAAGCTCGCAAAAATACTGCGCTAAAGACAAAGCCTCCAAATCATTTCGAAGCTCAAAAAATACTTCTTTTATTTCACATCCATCCAGCAAATAACCATTTCGCGCGGAAAAAAGCGTAAAGGTACCATAGGCAAAAAGCTGAACCATTCCGCCAAGCCTATTCCTTATGGTTTTCGAGCGTTTCGCAATAGCCGTAATAATACCCCTTTCGCAGGTGAGCAGGGTTATTACTTTATCGCTGTCACTCAAATCCTTTTCTTTTACTATTATTCCCGTCACATCTAATTTCATTGTTCGTTCCTCGTGAATTACTTTCGCTATCCCAAGCGCAGTATGGCAAAAGGCCATTTTCTATAGAGCGATAGTTCAAATAATCCGTAATCATTCCCGTAGATTGAAATCTTTCCCAAGCTGATTTAGCGTCCATTGTAAAATCCTCCTAACTGTAAAAAAGTTTTAATTTCTTGCTGAATGAAATTTATTTTTTCAGTACAGGATGATTATACAACATATCTCGAAAAAAATATAGTATAATTCTATAATTTTTTTAAAATTTTATATTTTTTTAGCAATTTGCATAAATTTACATATATCCAAGATCATGAAGAATCGAAGCGCTGTTTCTCCAATCTTCCTTAACTTTAACAAAAAGGTTCAAATTAACATTGCAATCAAGCATCTCACCAATGGCTTTGCGGGAAGCAATGCCAATTTTTTTAATCATTTGGCCGCCCGCACCAACGATGATTGCCTTGTGGTTTTTCCTTTCGCAGTAAATAACGGCATGAATATTAACTTTTCCGTCTTCGCGTTCTTTGAATTTTTCAATTTGAACAGCCGTTCCATGAGGGAGCTCCTTTTCAAGGAAATAAAGAAGTTTTTCACGAATAATTTCGCAAACAAGCATTCTTTCGGTTTGGTCGGTTATGTCGTCTTCAGGGAAAAAGAAAACCGAAGGAACCGCCCTTGAAAAAAGCTCTTTCAAAAGTTCATCTTTGCCCTCGCCGCTAGCCGCTGAAACGGGAATAATCTCGTCGTAATTATAAAGCTCGCTGTATTCTTTAATCTTAGCCATGAGCAAACCTTTCTGCTTCAAAAGGTCAACTTTGTTAAGAGCCAAAATCGCTCTTGCGCCGGACTTTCTAAGTTTGGCAATAGTTTCAGTGTCGACCGAATTTTTTTCAGCGTCAACAACATGCAGGCAAAGCTCGCTGCCTGAAAACGAATTGTCAACCTCAGAAATCATGAACTCGCTAAGCTTATTGAAAGGCTTGTGAATGCCCGGAGTATCAACGAAAACGAGCTGAGTGTCACCTTCGGTTAAAATTCCAGTGATTCGGCTTCTTGTAGTTTGAGGTTTTGGCGAAACTATTGAAATTTTTGAATTTATGAGCATGTTCATTATAGAAGATTTGCCTGCGTTAGGTTTCCCAACAATTGAGACAAACAAAGATTTTGTTTCATTTTTCATTTGATTTACCATCCATATTTTTAATAATAAATGCACTTTTTAATTTTTTAAAAGCGTTTTTGAGTTTGTTTCTAAGCTCGGCCGGACCAACAAAAACATAAAAATAACTTGCAAAAGCAGAAAAAATAAACGCAACAAACGAAACCGGGTAAACGCAAAAAAACGCCCACAGCTTAGTGTAGGCTTGCTCTTTAGTGAAAAGTATAAGTCCAACCGCTACAGAAGCAAATGCCAAAATAAGAACCGCACCAGCCGCTATGTCTTTAGCGGCTTTGGCAGTTGCGTTGTATTCCTTGGCGCATAAATCTATCAAATTTTCAACTGCGCTGTTAAACATTTCACCCATTATTACGAGGCTGATTGTTAAAATCAAAATTGCATACTCAGATGCGTTCATACCACAAATTGCCGAAAACGCTAAAACGTATCCGGCCACCGTGGTATGAATCCTCATGTTACGTTCATTTTTTATTGCATAAATTATTCCTTTTAAAGCATATTTTAAAGAACGTAATACTTTCATATTTTACTTATCATCTTCCGAAATGTAAGAAAGTGCACTCGGGAAGCCAAGCAATTCAAGAACTCTTTCTTCGCGTTCTCTCATGTGCCTTTTTTCCATTCCGCCTTGCTCGTGGTCATAACCAAGAAGGTGAAGCATACCGTGAGCAACTAAATATGCAACTTCTTTTCTCATTGAATGGCCGTATCTTTCGCTTTGTTCCATAACTTTTTCCATGGAAATAACAATGTCTCCAAGAAGCTGAGCGCCGCTTTCAGGGTCAACTTCATAAGTCCCATCTTCGTTTTTCATCGGGAATGATAAAACGTCTGTTGGAACATCTTTGTTTCTGTATTGTTTGTTGAGGCTTTGTATGTAAAGATTATCAACAAAAGTAATGCTCACTTCAGCGGAACCTTTGAATTTTTCAAGAATAAGCACAGCATTGCAGCATCTTCTAACTAACATACGAATGCCTGTTGGAATTTTAACCTCTTTCTGCCTGTTAACTATAATAACTCTAGTTTTATCTACCATGAAATATTCCATCCTCCTGATGTTATGTTATCTTATTGTAAACTACTTTAATTAAAAAATTTCTTTTAACTAGCCTTAAAGTTCTTCAAAAAAGTGATATTTATATAAATATCCGTCAAATTCCACGGCTAATAAAAGAATTTTTTAAAAAACATTGTGCATATATTAATTATATAGGTTTTTTGGTTAACTGTCAAACATTTTATTCTTAAAAATTTCAGTTAAAATTTTAATTTTTATGTATCACTACAACAAGTAAGTTTTAATAAGATATAAATATTACTCTGAAACATTTTGTTTTTTAGCTATATTTTCCAGGCAATTATAAGTCGCTTCACAAACAAAATCGTTATCTTCTTCATAATTATTTACATTTTTGGAAAGGATTTTTATTTCTCCTATCTCATTTTCCTCTTTTTGAGCTATTTTCGACTCCAAAATTTTACTTGCTTCTTCAATATTTAAAAATTTTTCTTCGCACTTTTGATGAAAACAAACCTCAGTATTAAATATTAAAGGAAATTTAATACCAAAAAAATTCATCTCGTTTGAAAACGACTCCGTTCTGTATTCTTCGTCAGTTTTAACCCAGGGGTTAAGCGGAATCTCTTTTTCGAAAATATTCACTTTGTATTTTTTAACTGGTTTGCCATCATCCGAAGCAGAAAGTTGCCTTAGTTTGACTCTTTCCACCAATTTGCGTTTAGTTTTAGCGAAAACTTTGCCATCCGCTTCCGAAACATCCGTTCCGCCGGCTTCATTCACCGTTGCGCCGCTTATCAAAATTTGCCCCCTTATAACGGCATCACCCTCAGAGACGCACGCCGAGCCCTTATAAACCTCCATGCGCTCGATTTGGCCCTCGCTAGTTGCAACTAGATTGCAAGGGCTGCCCTCTTTAACAATTTCAGGAGATTTAATTTTTTCTTTTATGCAAACGTTAAGGCAACTTCCTTTAACATTAAGAGAAATCCAGGAAATATCTGTGAGTTTCGACATAATAAGCTGCTTAACAACCGAAGAATTCACCGCGGACTTTTTCGTTCCAATGCCCACGCCAAACTCCTTCATAGCTGAAATCACTTCTTCGCTTGGAATAGATTTATTCCCCGAAATATTTATGCTCCAAATGAAAAGGGAAAAAACATGAATCATGAAAACAAAAGAAACAACGCCCAAAAGAGCTCCCAAACGGCCTTTATATTTAGCCAAAAAAACAGGAAAGCCATATTTTTTTATGATTTTTATTTCGCAGTTTTCTTTTTTTGCGTCGCTTAGCAGCGTTTCGCACTGAGCCGTGAACACTTTGGCGTAAAGGTCACCGCTAAACTTTTTTAAATCCCATAAATTAATGCCTTTTTTATTAACGCGATTCAAAAAATTCTCAGGGAACCCGCCAACCGCCCTGAAAGAAACATAACCGCAAAACCATCTTATTATATTTACCAGCAAGCTTTTCACCTCTTAATTAAACTTCCAAAATGTTAAGTTTCGTATTCAATGGAAGTGATAAATCCTTTAATAACAAGCGCATCGGCACTCAAACATTTGATTTCAAGATTTCTGCCGAAAAAAGAAATCGCCATTTTATTCATGTTTATTTTAATCATGTTTTCGTCATACTGAGCAATGCTTTTAAGCCCTTCAACAGTCGCCTCTCGGTTGCCTTTTATCTCAATGTTCACAGGGTCAAGCATAACACCCAAGTCAGAATTTTTTAAATTTTCAAAATTCCAAAGTCTGCATTTTTTATTGTTGTTCTTCTGCCTTGACAAAAAGCCACCATCTTTCCGCTTTGTTGTTAACTTTTAAATAATATGCAAGTGCGCAAATAAAAATCACCGTTACAAGCATATATATTCAGTGGTAAGGAGGCTTTTAATTTGGAAAACATTAATAAACTTAAAAAATTCTGCTTGAAAGATTTATCATTAATATTTTTAACGTTTTTTTCTACTTCAATTTTAATCTTAAACCCGCACATCGGCCGCTTGGGCGTTTTCACTGGAGGAAAATACTGCACCGAAATTTTGATTCCTTCGCTTTTCCCGCTTATGTTTCTTTCGAGGTTCGTGATATTTTCAGGAATGTTCGATTTTTTAAAAAAGCCGCTTGACAAAATAATGCGGTTTGTTTTTTATCTTCCAGGCTGCACCGCTCCAGCAATTTTGCTCAGTTTAATCGGTGGCTATCCTGTTGGAGCGAGCAGCGTGAAGACACTATTCGAAAAAGATGAAATTTCAAATGAAGAATTAAACCGAATGATGATTTTCACTGTTAATGCAGGGCCAGCATTCACAATAAACGTGGCTGGAGAAACGCTTCTTAAAAACAGATCTCTTGGAATAATGCTTTTTTTAGTTCAGTCCGTAGTTTCGATTATTTTAGGAATCACCGCAGGAATAGCTGCGCGAATCAAAAAAGTTAACCTTCATGAAAACAAAAAAATCAGTAATGAAAAAATAAAAATCTCTGAAGCCGTCGTACTCGCTGCTTCGAAAACCTCGGTTTCAATAGTTGAAATGTGCGCGCTTATAACGGTTTTCACGGTTATAATATCTCTTTTCGAAAACTTGAATATTCTCAATTTTTTAGCCGAAAAATTTTGTTTAAACCCCAAAAATTTTTCTTGCTTTGCTATTTCGTGCCTGGAAGTTACATCGGCCACATTTTTTGCAGCGAAAAATCATGCTCCATTCCTCATAATCTGCCTGGGGGTCAGCTATGGCGGGCTTTGCACACATTTTCAAGTTGCCTCAATTTTATCCGGCACCGGGTTTAATTATTTAAAATTTCAAATTTTCAGGGTTATAAACGCAATTTGCTGCCTTTTAGCAACCATTATTTTTCTCAAGTTTTCCGCGCAAACCGCTCCAGTTTTCATTTCCGGCCATGCAGCGTTTATTCCTTCAACATCCTCCACAATATTAGGCAGCATCATGCTTTTAGCTCTATGCATTTATTTCACGGCTGAAAACAAAATTTTTTTAAACAAATAGCCGTTTTTCGTCACAGCAGAATAAAAAAATTCATAATATGCTCACAGAGGAGTGAATTTAAACATGAAAAATAATGCTACAGCCCCGGAATTTTTTTTAGGCGCAAACACCCCTGCAGGATTTTTTTCGATTTTTAACAATCTTTATTCGCCGCAACAAGGCTGGTTTTGCCACATTTTGAAAGGCGGCCCTGGAACAGGAAAATCAACGCTTATGAAAAAAATTGCAGAAAAACACTCTGATTGCGAAATCATAAGATGCTCATCGGACCCGAAATCTTTAGACGCCGTGATTTTAAAAAGCTCTAAAACCTGCATAGTTGACGGCACTGCCCCACATGTTATTGACCCCACTTACCCTGGAGTTTCCGATGAAATAATAAATCTTGGAGAATACTGGAATAAAAAACAGCTCAAAAAAAGCAAAAAAAATATCCTGAAATTTTGCCAAGAAAATTCAAAATTCCATAAAACTTCGGCAAAATATCTGGCCGCTTTCGGAGTTGCCTTTGAATATAATTCCAAAATAATTGAAGAAAACACTAACTACGAAAAATTAGATTCATTTTGCGAAAAATTTTCAAAAAAAATATTAAAAAAACTTCCTAAATCAAAAGGAAGCGAAAAACTAAGGTTCGTAACCTCAATAACGCCCGACGGATACATATTTTTGCAAAAAGCAGTTAGCTCACTTTGCGAAAAATTAATCGTAGTCGACGATAACTTCAGCGTTTTGGGAAGTTATATTTTAAAATATTTAAGAAAATTCGCCTTAGAGAAAAACTACAATATAATTTCATGCCCATGCCCATTTTCACCAAAAGAACACCTCGAAGCCTTATTCATAACTGATTTAAAAATAGGAATAATTGTAAAAAATCAAAATACTTCACAAAATTTTTTGAATGAAATAACATTAAAACCTGAGAAAATTTACACGAAAAAATTTCTTAATAAAGAAAATGTTTCAAAAAGCAAAAATATTTTGACTTTTAACAGTAAAATTTGCAAAGAATTTTTGAAAGAATCTGTTTCGAATCTTTCAAAAGCCAGGAAGATTCATGATAAAATTGAAGCAATTTACAGCAAAGCAATGAACTACGAAAAGGTAAATAAAATAGCCCAAAAGCTTGGTAGCTTCTAGGCTTTAAATAAAATATCGTAATTATTTGGATTCAGTTTTTGTAAAGCTGAGTCCTTCCATGCTTCTTGGGCTGATTGCGTTAGCCATGTTGATGCAAGAGCCTATAAGCCCACAAAAAGACACGAAAAGCGCTGCAGAAGAAACGAGATCTTTCCATGCTTCAGAAGCGGCGTTTTTAATTTCACCTGTCATTTTTATTCTCCCTTTCAATTTAAATCATTTTAAATTAGCCTGAAATTTTTCCTACCATAGTAGAAACAAATTTCTTTAAATCATTAGAAAACTTGTCAAGTCTGCATATTAAATCGCAACCACAATAAATAACTTGCAAAATTTGCATGTTGTCATCCCCTCTTCAAATGAATTACTAAATCTGTACCAAAATTATATCACAATTTTTACACAAAGTCAATAGAACTCAAAAAATATCATTACAAAATCTAAGCGATATATTATGATTTTTTGTTATACATCCATTATTTTTAAAAATTCGTATGCTCTTTTCATGTTTCCTGTCAAATATAAATATCCAAAAAGCGCTTCCAAACCTGTGGCTCTGCGGTAAACACCGGGAGCCGAATTTTTTGGGACCCGGCCCGTTTGAACATTGCGCCCTCTTTTATAAACAGCGAGCTCTTCATCGGTTAAAATGCTTTCAATTTTGCTAAGCATCTCCGACTGCGCCTCGCAGCAAACCTTACTAACTTTCAAATTGTGAAGCTTACCGATACTTCCATCAACGCTGTTAACAATTTTTTCTCTTATTAAAAGTTCATAAACCGCATCACCTAAAAACGCTAGCTTTTGTGCACTCATCATAGAGACTTTTTCCGTCATTTCAAAAAATCTTCTTTCAAATTAATTATTCAAAAAACTCAAACTCGACGCCATTGACGCTAACGCTGTCGCCCGGCTTAATTCCTGCATTTTTCAAAGCATCCGTCAAACCTGAAGTTGTGATTGCATTTTGGAAGTAGTTAAGCGATTCATAATCATCAAAGTTAGTTGATTTAATAACCTTTTCGAGCTTCGAAGATTTGACCACATAAACGCCTTTTTCTTTTTTGATTTCAAAGGTGTCTTCTTCTAGGTTCGAACCCAAAGTTTTTTCAGAAGCAAAGGTGTAAATATCCGGGAGTTTACTTAGTTTCTCAGCGATTGTATCGAGCATTTCGGCAATTCCTTGGTTCGAAGCCGCCACGACTGAAAAATACTCATAACCCTTCGAAGAAACATAATTTTTGAATCTTAAAATATCTTCTTCGGAAGCTATGTCGCATTTATTTCCAACCACTATCATCGACCTTTTAGCAAGCTCAGGGTTAAATTTTTCAAGCTCTTCATTTATATTGTCGAAATCCTTGCAGGGGTCTCTTCCCTCGCTGCCCGAAACATCAACCACATGAACAAGCAACCTGCACCTTTCAATATGGCGCAAAAATTCATGGCCAAGCCCCACGCCCTTCCAAGCGCCTTCGATAAGCCCTGGAATATCCGCCATGACAAAAGATTTGCCGTCTTTATATTTAACCACACCCAAAATCGGCGAAAGCGTAGTAAAATGGTAGTTTGCAATTTGCGGTTTAGCCTCGCTGCAAACTGAAATTATCGTTGATTTGCCGACATTTGGGTAGCCTACTAGGCCAACATCCGCCAAAAGTTTAAGCTCAAGCTTAATGTTAAGAACCTCAGTTTCCTGGCCGGGTTTTGCGAATTTAGGCGACTGCCTAACTGAGTTAGCAAAATTCATGTTTCCTGCGCCGCCTCTGCCACCTTTTGCTAAAACGTAAGGCTCAGGTGAAGAAAGGTCATAAATGAGTTCATCAGTTTCGGCGTCTTTAATGAGCGTTCCGTAAGGAACCTTTATGGTTAAATCTTCACCTTTTTTGCCAGTTTTTTTGCCGGGCAAACCATTTGCACCATTTTTGGCAAAGAACTTTTTCTTATACCTGAAGCTCGAAAGTGTGGAAAGGTTATTATCCGCAACGAAAATAATACTTCCGCCGTTCCCGCCGTTTCCGCCGTCAGGGCCACCGGTCGAAGTGTATTTATCCCTCAAAAATGAAACATGACCGTTCCCGCCATTCCCTGCTTTAACAACTATTTTTGCAACATCTACAAACATTTTAAATCACACCCCTTTATTACTTATTATTACAAAAATCAAATTAAAATTCAAAAAAAATAAAAGCGAACTCTAAATCTTAGAGTCCACTTTACATAATTCAATATTACGCATAAACACTAACACGTTTACGGTCACGTCCGACTCTTTCGAACTTAACTTTTCCATCAATCAAAGCAAATAAGCTGTCGTCTGAACCACGGCCTACATTTTCGCCTGGATGAATTTTTGTTCCACGTTGTTTAACGAGGATGTTACCAGCTTTAACTTCCTGGCCATCAGCACGCTTAACACCTAAGCGTTTCGATTCTGAATCTCTTCCGTTGTGGGTTGAACCTTGACCCTTCTTGTGAGCAAAGAGCTGTAAATTAATCATCAGCATTTTACTTCACCTCCTCGTAATTCACATTGATGTTCTCCGGGTAGCTTTCTTCCATCATAATTAAATGATTCTTAAGCCCCTCAAAAATAACTTGGCATAAACCGGCACTCTTGCCCGGCACACGAACATACATATAGCCATCATCATGCACTTTTATTTCAGCGTCAATATTCATAATGCCGGAAATCGTGTTTGCAACCATATAAGCAACCGACGAAACCCCTGCGCAAACAATATCTTTGCCGTAATCATCGTAATCTGCATGACCATCTATTCTAAATCCGCAAATTTCACCGCTGCAAAGTGTAAAAAAACTTACTTCAAGCATAATTAGAAACTAATTTTTTCAATTTGTACTTTTGTGTACATTTGTCTGTGTCCGAGTTTTCTTTTTGAACCTTTTTTAGGTTTGTAAGTAAACACTGTTACTTTCTTTGCTTTGCCGTTTTTAAGAACCTTTCCTGTAACCTTTGCAGATTCAACTAAAGGACTTCCAACGTGAAAGCTTTTGCCGTCATGTCCGGCAACAACTTCAAACTCTACTTCGCTGCCTTCGGCTAAATCTAATTTTTCAATGTAGATTGCTTCGCCTTCGGAAACTTTGTATTGTTTGCCACCTGTTTTTATAACTGCGTACATACCTCTTTACGCACCTACCTTTACTTTATCTCGCTACTGAACCAGGCAGGCTTCCAAAAAGCCATTTAAATGCCTGCAATATGCGGTAATGCTATTTTATCATTTTGATATCAATCTGTCAAGGAAATTAATCAAGGTAATCTTTTAATTTTTTGCTTCTGCTTGGATGGCGGAGCTTTCTAAGCGCTTTTGCTTCGATTTGGCGAATTCTTTCTCTTGTAACGTCGAATTCTTTTCCAACTTCTTCGAGCGTATGCGGGCGGCCACCGCTGATTCCAAACCTCATTTGAAGAACTTTTCTTTCGCGCGGAGTCAAAGTTCCAAGAACGTCCATGAGCTGCTCTCTTAAAAGAACATGCGAAGCCTCTTCAACAGGCGCCAAAGCGTCTCCATCCGGGACCATATCTCCAAGATGAGTGTCATCTTCCTCGCCGATTGGCGTTTCAAGCGAAAGCGGGTCTTGCGACGCGCGCATTATTTCCCTGATTTTTTCAACAGGCATGTTAAGCTCTTCGGCAACTTCTTCGGGGGTTGGTTCACGGCCGTTGTTGTGAAGAAGCTGGCCCGAAACTCTTCTTACTTTGTTCATGGTTTCAACCATGTGAACCGGGATTCTTATGGTCCTGGCTTGGTCGGCGATTGCCCTCGTTATAGCCTGGCGAATCCACCATGTTGCATAAGTTGAAAATTTAAAACCTTTTGTGTAATCAAATTTTTCAACAGCTTTCATCAGGCCGAGATTGCCCTCTTGAATTAAATCAAGAAAATGCATTCCCCTTCCAAGATACCTCTTTGCAATGCTTACAACGAGCCTCAAGTTGGCTTCCGAAAGCCTTTTTTTAGCTTTTTCGTCGCCTTCAACGACTCTTTTTGCGAGCTCAAGTTCTTCTTCGCTTGAAAGAAGCGGAACCGTTCCTATTTCTTTCAAGTAAACTTTAACAGGGTCATCGGTGAGAATTGCGCCTTCGTCATGGCCAGCGTCCCCAACCATTTCAGGGTCATCAAGACCATCTATTATTTCAACGCCCATGGATTCCATTGAATCATAAAGCTTTTCTATTTCATCAGGGTCAAAATCAATTTCTCCCATAGCTTCTAAAATATCGCCGGTGCTCACTTGACCCGAAGATTTGCCATGCTGAGCTAAACCTTTTATAACATTTTCGATTCCTTTAGAATTTTGGTTTGTATCCTCCATTTTGTTCCTCCTTTAATTATTTGCGCTTTGAATATTTAAATTTTTAATGTAATTTTGTATTTCAACTTCAGAAATATCATTTATTTCCGAAAATTTTTTTCTTTCTTTTTCTTCTTTCAAAGTGCTTATATATTCGTCAACGCACTCTTTTTTCGACATACTCCTGTCGTAAGTGCATATCATTTTAGTTATTCTTCCAATTTCTTTAAACGAAAATTCATAACCTGAAATTACTGTAATATCAGGCGTTTTGCCTTTTGAAATTATATCTTTCAAAACTTCAAAAACTTTTCTATTAAACTCCGTGGCAAAAACATCCGAAGAAACCTCCGAGATTATCCTTTTTGCTGCGTCAGCGTCGTTTATTATGCAAGAAATCAGGCTTTCTTCGGCGTGAGCCGCTCTTAGATTAGTATGCTTGTCCTTGTTGACTTTATCATCAATTGCCGATATTTTCTTTTCAATATTTTTAAATTCTTTTGTTCTTGATTTTTTTGCAAATTGCCTTACGTATTTTTCGGTTTGAAGCAAAACCGTCGATTTCCTAACGCCAAGCTCTTCGCTTATTAAAATTGCATAAACTTCCCTTTCGACCATGGTCGCCGAGCTTGCAAGAAGCTTTGCAGCACCGGTTAAATATTTGATTTTTCCGTCTGAAGTGTTTAAATCGCATTTTTCTTTAAGCGCCGAGAGCTGGTATTCCAGATCGCTTTTTGAATCATTCACAAGGCCCGAAAATTTTGCCTGTGCTTTATTGCCATAAAATCTTAAAAATTCATCAGGATCTTTAAACTCAGGAATAGAAATGATTTTAACTTTAACTCCAGCTTCCTTTAAAAGAGAAATAGCCCTTTCGGAGGCTTTTTTGCCCGGGCCGTCTGAATCGTAAGAGAGCAAAACTTCTTCGCAATAGCGCGACATAACCTTGACTTGAGAAGGCGTAAGCGAGGTCCCCAAAGTTGCAACTGCGTTTGTAAACCCAGCCTGATGAAGCGCAATGACGTCCATATATCCTTCGGTTAAAATCAAATTTTTCTTGCCTGATTTCGAAGCAAAATTAAGAGCAAACAAATTGCTGCTTTTTTTGAAAACTGGCGTGTCAGAAGTATTAATATACTTAGGCGTTTCGCCGGTTAAAGTCCTCGCACCAAAAGCAATAACATTGCCCCTTACATCTATTATAGGAAACATAAGTCTGCCGCAAAATCTGTCAATATCTTTTCCGTTTCGGGATTTAAACGCTAAATTCGACATGATAATTTCGTCGCTTTTAAACCCCATTTTCTTAAGATGATTAACAAGCCCGAACCTGCTCGCGGGGGAATAACCAAGCCCGAAATGAACCGCCGTTGAAGCTTTTATCTTCCGGGAAGTTAAGTATTCGCGGGCTTTCTTGCCCTCTTCAGAAAGCAGGCATTTGTGGTAAAATTTAGCGGCTTCTCTGTTAATTTTATAAACATTAAGCTTTGCGCGGTGGGCTTCGCTTTCTTCATCGCTGATGTCGTAGTTCATTCCGGCTTTTTCACAAAGAAATTTAACAGTTTCAACATAGTCCCAATGCTCGATAAGCCGGAGGAAGGTTATAACATCGCCACCCGCCCCGCAACCAAAGCAGTAAAATGACCCGCTGGAAGGGTAAACACAAAAAGACGGCGTTCTTTCGGCATGGAAGGGGCAAACGCCCATCAAGTTTCTGCCTTTTCTTTGAATTTCAACATAACCTGAAATGATTTCTTCAATGTCGATTTTTTCTTTAAGCTCAGTTATGAAATCATCTGAAAAAGCCAAAAAACACCACTCCTTCCACGTTTATTTTTAGAAAATCTTCGATGACCTAGGAAGAAATATATCCTTAAATAAATTTATTGCGAAAGTGTCGGTCATGCCGGCTATGTAATCGCAAATTGCTCTTTCTATTCCCTCTTTTTCAGCTATATCATGCATAGTTTTCGGCATTTTGCCGTCATTTTTTTTGAAATAATTATAAAGCGAACTGATAACAAATGGAACTTTATCTTCTTCGGATATAGACTTTTTGTTGGCGTAAACTTCTTTATACATAAACTTATGTATATCCTCAAAAGCGCTGCCCATTTCCTCGCCCATGCTAACTTCGGGCAAAGTGCTGTTGGCTATAAGCGCCGAAACCATCGCGTTTATCCTTGAAGAAAATTTCTTATCAGTCAGTTTTATAAAGCTTTGCGGCAAAGACCGAACATCTAAAATCCCTGCGTTTGAAGCATCTTCGATATCGTGATTTATGTAAGCAATTTTATCGCAAATTCTAACTATTTTTCCCTCAGCAGTGAAAGCTTCCTGGCCTTTCGTGTGGTGCAAAATGCCGTCTAAAACTTCTTCAGTTAAATTCAGGCCTTTGCCATCTTTTTCAAGAATTTCAAGCACACGAACGCTCTGCTCATAATGGCGAAAACCGCCGCTGTAAAGATTGTTTAAAACCTCTTCACCTGCATGGCCAAAAGGCGTGTGACCAAGGTCATGCCCCAAAGCTATTGCTTCGGTTAAATCTTCATTGAGCCTCAAAGCTCTTGCAACAGTCCTTGAAATTTGAGCAACTTCCAAAGTATGAGTAAGCCTCGTGCGGTAATGATCACCGAGAGGCGAAATAAAAACTTGCGTTTTATGCTTTAAACGGCGAAAAGACTTGCTGTGAAGTATTCTGTCTCTGTCCCTTTGAAATTCAGTTCTTATAAAGCAAGGATCTTCAGGAACCTTTCTTCCCAAAGTCTTCGAAGAAAACGAAGCCTCGCTGCAAAGCATACTGAGCTCTAAATTTTCCGTCATTTCACGAACACTTTGCATTTATCTTTTCCCCTACCTTTTACTTTGTTTCGCGATAACTTTCACAAATGAAATTAACTTTATCGCTCGACCTTAAAATATTTTCAAGCTTAATTTTAAGCGCATTAAAAAATTCATTTTTAACATAAAATTTTATGCTAACCTCGCCCGAATAATTCGTTTCCAAAATTTTGCCACCAAAATTCAAAATAGCATTCGAAACCATTCCAATTTGATTGTAATTGCAGTTTAAAATGCCTTCGCTGCACTTTTCCATTTTCAAAACACCGGATTTTTCAAGAACATTCATCGCACCGGAAGAATACATTCTTCGAAGGCCGCCGGTTCCAAGCAAAACCCCGCCAAAATACCTAACGACTACAACCATAACATTTTTTAAATTAAAGCTTTTAATCGCCGTCATTATGGGCGTTCCGCCTGTTCCGCAGGGCTCACCATCGTCTGAAAATTTTTCGATTTCTTCTAATATGTAACCGTAAACATGATGTTTGGCCGCATGATGAAGAAGCTTTATTTCCTGCAGCTTTTGTGCGGCCTCAGTAGCAGTTTTAACTTTGAAACTGTATGATATGAACTTCGAGCGTTTTTCGGTTTCTTCGTATACAGACTCACTTTTTATGACATTATAATACATAATTATAACTCACCATATTTAACAAAGTAGGCAACGCCGAACTGCGTCGCCTAATGATTTTAACTGCTTCTCTTAACGAGCCTGAGCTAAACGTTTCTTGAATTTGCCTATGCGTCCACCTGTATCTACAAACCTTTGTTTATCTGTGTAAAAAGGATGGCATTTTGAGCATACTTCAACACTGATGTCGCCACGGGTAGACATTATTTCCATTTCATTTCCGCAAGCACATCTAACTTTTGTGCTGTTGTAAGAAGGATGTATATTCTTTTTCACCTTGAATTCACCTCTTTGTCTCTAATAAGTAAGCAAATCTACATGCGTACACCACATTATATCATATAAATTCAAACTTTACAATACCCAAAAATGATTTTTTACTAAACCGCATCATTTGAAACTGCTGGCAAGGTGGAAACAGCGCGTTTCATAAGCCGGGAAAGCCTTATGCGGTTAAACCTTTGAATGCACAAAAACGGGAGATTCCCTGCAATTGAAATGAGCGAAAAAATTATCGCGTAAGGCTGAGAATTAACGCAAAAAGAAATGATAAAATACATACAACCCATCATATGGTTCCACTCGGCACGACATGTTTCAAAAATAAACTTTTCAACATATTGCTTGTCTATTTTTCCTTTGAGCGAACGCTTCGAAAAACCGTTTTTAGAAACAAATTGCGGAACTTTATCTTTCCATTTTTTAATCTTAAGAACACTCGTATAAAAAGCGCCGTCTCTTTCCCATTTTCTTTCTTGGTAAATTCCTCTTTTCGGGTTAAAAAAAGCAGGATTTAGATTCATTGATAAAATAAGCACAATCAAATGCCAAAAAATCATGAGTAAAAGGTTCATGAAAATAATGTCACCGATGTCGTCTGTAATCATTGCGTCAATCCTCCTTTTTAACTTATGTTTTGCATTGCGCTTTTGGCTTCGGCGAGCTTGTCTTGCGCTTCCTTGATTAAAGTTGTTCTTTCTTCGCCAAAGTTTTTAGGAACTGCTTTTTTATACATTTCAATCGCTTCGAGATAAATTTTGTAAGCGGCCATCATTTGATTATAATGATCTCTCGCTTCTGCAGGGACGCGAGGGCCAAGCTTTTCTTCTAAGTCGGAAACAAATTTCGGGAATTTTTCAGACGTTGCTATGAATTTTTCATAAGATTCTTTCGAGCCGTTGTAAGAAACGACTTGGTCCAAATAATTATCAAGAACTTTGTCGAAATCCTTATTTTGAATTATAACTTCCTTTATATATTCATTTTTCGTCAAAACTTTTGGAGCAACTTTTTCAAAATAAAAAATCGTGCCGATTATTGCTAAAATCACAACCGAAACAACAGCAATTATCCCTTTTTTCTTATCCATTTTGAAAGTCATTTTTAATTCCTCTCCATTTCATAGAATTTATATTCCCTATACTTAGTTAGTGTACCACATTATTTGAAATTCTGCTACAAAAATTTTATTTTTTTTATAATTTTTTACATGATATGCACATTCGGATATAAATTTCTTAAATTCAGATGCAAAAATAACAAAAAAATAAACTCCTCAGGGTGTAACTGAGAAGCTTATTTAAATTAATTTATCAAATTAAATTATTCTTTAATGCTGTTTTCTGCAACTTTAGCTTCATATTTGTTGCTAAGGTTGAATACAGAACCGATCCATCCTGCAGCTGTGATACCGAGAATTGCGGTAATAGCTACTAAGTGGTCTGTAAGTTGTGAGCCTGCAGAAATAACGCTGATGAGGAATGTTTGAATCAAAGATGCGCCAGCTTTACCTGCACGGCCGCCGATAACTTCAACTGCTGCTTGACCTTTAGTTCTGGTGTCTTCGTCGAGCGGTAAGTAAGCCATGTTCTTTGTTGCGTCGAACAAGCAGTATTTAACACTCTTTGAAAGAGCATCTTGTGCAAGACCGAACCAAACTGCAAGAACTACAAAGTTGATTCCGAAAATTGTTGGGGAAACATATTTTCCGAAAAGAACGATCGAGAAGAAAATTCCTCCGAAAACTGCGAGGATAATTGCAGGAATAAGTGCTGCTGTTCTCCATTTAGCTTTTCTTAAGATGTTTTGGCCGAATAAAGAAACAACGATTGTGAGAATACCTGTGAGCATTGAAAGGTTTGCCATCATGTCTGTGTATTCTGTAGGATCTGAGAAGTAGATTTTCATGTATTTTTTCCAAATTACTTCGCAGAAGTTAATTGCAACGCCGTAAGAAATAACGATTGCGCAGATTAAGAGCAAGTAACGAGATTTGCCGAGCATTTTGATGCCGTCCATAACGCCAACTTTTTCTTTTTTCTTTTTAGATTTAACTTGAGTTGGGTCATACAAAGTAGGATCTTTAAGAACTACAGAGTTAATGTACCAGTACATAGCCATTGTAGCAATACCGAATGCTACGCATCCGCCGATGAGGATGTAAATGTATAAGTCATTTGCTTTGAACATTTTAGGAATTGTTTTAAGGAATCCACCTGAGCAAACAACGCCGATGTTTCCAACGATTGCATAAAGGCCGAAGAATCTTTTAACTTCGTTTTTCATTGTTACTTGATATGCAAATTGCCAGAAAAGTGAAGAAATTGCCATTGTTCCCCAAAGTTCAGAGAGAACATAGAATAAAGTAATAGACCAGTTGGTTATGCATGGGATAATCCAGTGGAAGAATCCAGGCCATGAAGCTTGCATAGCTTTAACTGTAGCTTCGCCTGGGTGAAGCATTGCACGGCATGGGAATAATACTGTTATGAAAAGTACATAGAAAGCCATGAATGCAGAAACCATTATGTAGAATGTTTTTTGGAATCCAAATTTGTTAATAAGTGCTGCATACACTATAACTAACAAGAAAGCCATTGGCATAACAAACCAAAGTTTGAGCTGAGAAATTAATTCTGTTCCGCCGCAAACTGTGTAATATTGAACTAATGTGTCTTTTAAGTCTCTAACCATTGTGTAAACAAACAGAATAAAGAACATTAAAAAGCTCATTGGTAAAAACTTTTTCATCTCATGAGCATGAATTGGCCAAAGTAAAGATTGTAACTTGCCAAATTCCGGCTTCTGAGTAGAAGTCTGAGTTGAGTCACCCATCAATAATCTTCTCCTTACATAAATAAATAACCGCGACACACTCCACGAAGTTTTTGCACACCGCCTATGCGTCTTACCACCCCTTTAATTCCCAAGGCAGAACCATATTTGCAAAGTTTCTTCACGAACTGTATCCGTTTCATGCTGTGATTATACCACAAAATTCAAATTTTTGCTACAAGAAATTTTTAGCACGGTAAAATATTATAATATATCACACATTTGTAAAACTATTCGCTATTTATATTGTATAAGTTACTAAAAATCGAATCTTTTTAAACCCTAATTGGTAAAATTCATTTCTTAATTACCGCTTTTCTTTTTAATTAATTTATGGCCTTTAAAATTTAAATTACAAAAATTTTAGATATCTTCTTGCAATTGTGAGCAAAATTTGATAATATATTACTTTAGATGGAGGATTTAAAAAAAACTCGAATCTTTCTACTAATAGATTTTACTTAAAAAGTGAGGAGAATTTACTATGGCAAAATGTGAAATTTGCAGCAAAGCTGTGTCGTTTGGAATAAAGGTTTCGCACTCTCACAGACGTTCAAACAAAATGTGGAAACCTAACATCAGAAGAGTTAAAGCTGTTGTTAAAGGCACCCCAACTCACATCTACGCTTGCACAAGATGCATTCGTTCAGGCAAAGTTTCAGTTGGCGCTTAAAACCTAATAGTTTCGGTGTGAAAAATGGAAATTCAAATTTTAGAAAACTCAGTTACACTGAAAAATTTTAAAAATTTTGGCCTCGGTCAGACCTTTGACTGTGGTCAATGTTTTCGTTTTAAGCAAATTTCTGAAAATAAATTCCAAACGATTGCTTACAAAAAAGTTTTAAATATCATTCAAAATGAAAGCGAAATTATTTTCGAAAACACTAGTAAAAATGACTTTGAAAACATTTGGAAAAATTACTTCGACCTTGAAACCGATTATTCAAAGATTTGGGGAACTCTTTCGAAAATAAGCCCCGTTCTTTCTGCGGCATATGAATTTGCGCCAGGAATAAGAATCTTGCGCCAAGAGCCCTGGGAGACGCTTTGCAGCTATATTATTTCTCAAAATAATAACATCCCAAGAATTAAAAAAATAATCGCAAAACTTTGCGAGCTTTTCGGCGAAAAAATAGAAGGCTCTGAAAATGAATTTGATTTCCCATCTGCAGAGAAAATCGCAAGTTTAAGCCTTGAAGATCTGGCGCCTATAAAATCAGGTTTCAGAGCGAAATACATTTTAGATGCAGCGAAAAAAGTCGCGTTAAAAGAAGTTAATCTGGGAATCATAAATGATCTTCCGTTTGATAAAGCAATGGAAACTTTAATGAAAATAAACGGTGTTGGGCCGAAGGTTGCTTCTTGCGTGCTTCTTTATGGATTCCACAGGCTTGAGGCCTTCCCTATGGACGTTTGGATGAAAAAAGTTATGAACACATTTTTCGAAGGAAAAAGCAGCGAAATCTTCGGGGAATATGCCGGAATTGCCCAGCAGTATCTTTACAATTACAGCCGAGCAAAGGCAAACGAACTTTTTAATTAAAGAATTTCTGAATCAATTCTGCGAGCTTGAAATCGAGCTCGTAGTTTTCATTTATGTGCTCAAAAACCGAATTTATGAAATTATAAATCTTTTCTTCGCAGAACTTTTTAGCTTCTATGAAAATTTCCAGGGCCTTTAATTTAATAATATATTCCCCTTCGTTTTCAACGATATCAAGTTGCGAATCGCTAAGAACTTCGCTAAGTTCGCTTTTTTCTTCAGCAGCCGGCAAACACATCGGCGGGAACATCACGCACCACCAGTTTTTGCCCGTGCCTTGGCCAATGGTTATCCTCAGCGCTGTGTAAAACCCTGCGGGCAGCGTCACTTCTTTATACCGGCGAATATTGAAATACATTTTCGTGACTTCGGCCTTAACCGGGTAATCATAGCCGCTTTCATGAACAACACTTGCTGCAAAATCTTCAATTTCATTTATTTTCGACTCCGCAACCTGCTTGGCTTCCTCGAGATTTGAATAAACCTCAAGTTCACTGCCAAATTTATTTATTATTTCGTCTCTTACTTTCAATTTTAGAGTTTGGTCTTCGCAAGAATCGGAATTAGCTATAATATGTAATCTTAAAATTTTTTCGCTTATGCTCTCGCACTTGCCCGAAAAATTAAGCATCGAAACAATCACAGAAAAAACAAACCCAAAAATCAAAGCTTTAGTTCTAGTATTTAGCACAAATAAAAAGCCCCTTTCTTTCTCTCTTGTAAAGAATTATGGGCTCTTTTTTTATTTCTTATTCAAAAAATTAAATATTTTTTTTAAAAACCTCTTGAAGCGCCTCCGCCGCTTGAGCTTCCGCCTCCGCCGGAAAATCCACCGAATCCTCCTGAACTGCCGCCAGAATAAAAACCGCCGCCACCGTAACCATCATCTCTGGAATTACCGTCAGACTTCCCGAAAGGAATAATAGCAAAGCCAAAAACTACTACCAATATTATAACTGCAGCAATCATGCCAGCAGTGTCTTCTTCAGGTTCTGCATCTTTAACGATCTGCTCAACATCGCTTGGCACTTCGAGGTCATACTCTTGATAAACCTCGCTCAAAATCGCAGAATAAAGCGCTTTTATTCCTTCATCCCATTCATCGGATTTAAAATGAGGCACGGCGTAAGTGTCGAGGAATCTTCCTGCTTTCGAGTCGTTCACTCTTCCTTCAAGGCCGTCCCCAACTTCGATCCTCACTTTTCTTTCTTCAAGAGACAAAAGAATCAAAATTCCGTTGTTGAGCTCCTTGTCGCCTATTCCCCAACTTCTAAAAAGCTCCAAAGCATACTCGGCAATTTCTTTGCCTTCCAAGTTTTTAACGGTCACAACAGCAATTTGAGCCTTCGTTTTTTCGCAAAGGGCAGCGCTATTGCTAAGGATGTACTGCTCGGTTTCATCGCTTAAAATTTCAGCAAAATCATTAACATAAAATTCTTTGCTCGGGCTGGGCACGGCAAACGCTTTCACGCAAACAAAAGAAACTATAATAACCGCTAACAAAAGAATTATTTTCTTGAATTTTTTAAACATCTGCCGTACCTCCTAAATTAAATTTATTTGCTAAAATCAACAATCGGTGTTGTAGTCTTTGCTTGTTCGCTTGCTTCGAAGCGCTGAGCAGGCTGAAAGCCGAACATAGAAGCAAATATAACTGAAGGGAAGCTTTTAACCGCTTTATTGTAGCTTTCGACCGCTGCGTTGTAGTCTTTTCTTGCAACGGCAAGCCTGTTTTCAGTGCCTTCAAGGTTATCCATCAAAGCTGTGAACTGAGAATCTGCTTTGAGATCCGGGTAATTTTCAACCACGACTAAAAGTCTACTAAGTGAATTCGAAAGTTCTTGGTTAGCCTCCGCTTTTTCAGAAACGCTTGAAGCTCCAGCGAGTTTCGCTCTTGAATCTGAAATGCTTGCCAAAACTGAAGATTCATGATCAGTGAACCCTTTAACTGTGTTTACAAGGTTTGGAATTAAATCGCATCTTCTTTGAAGCTGAACGTCGATATCTGCATATTTGCTATCAACATTTTCTTTCAAAGAAACTAAATTGTTGTAGCTTCCAATCGAAGCAAAACCCAAAATAACTATTAAACCCAGAACAATTAAACCTACTATTCCCCACGTTGACATCTTTTTCATAATTAATTATCTCCTTTTTTTGCGCTTAAGTTGCTGAGCTTACAACCACATAAGCTGAATCGGACTTATTCTCGAATTTCACGCTGTAAGCCTTGATTTCATAAACTCCTTCTTTTGAAGGTGCGGTGTAAAGACCGTTATTGTCAATGGTTCCTGTGTTGTTTTCAGCCATTGCCCATCTTACTTCTTGGCTTATTGCCCCTTCGATGTGAGCTTCGAACCTAATTTGTTCAAGCGGCTTAACCCTTGCGGTGTTAGGAGTTATAACAACTCTAACGTTTTCATCAATGACCAAATCTTCTTGAGGTTCTTCGATTTCGGCTGGTTTAAACGCCCACCATCTTACGTCGATTGCCTGAGCAGTGGTTTTTTCTTTCAATCTAACACCAAGGCGAACGGTGCCCTTTTTGGAGTTAACAACTGCAGCAACTTCGGCATCAGGCGATGAAATTGAAATTTCGTCCTTTGTAAATATACTCTTACTCCCGAAAACAAGCAAGCCTTTTTCATCTGTCATGTAATTCGAGCTGTTGTCAATCGCAGTGACGATTCCAACATTTCCCTCGCCAAGGCCATGAACGAACTCATAAGAGAAGTAAGATTTACCCGGTTTTGGGTTAAATCCAAGGTTAATTCTTTCAATGCCTGTTACGATGTTATCAATCTTAGGCTCAGGCATCTCAACAACCTGCGGGACACTCTCTTCTTTTTCTTCAGTTTTAGCAGCAACTGCTTCGTGCTTTTCGGAATCCTCACCCAGGGTTTGAAGCAGGCTCAAAAGTTCATTGCTGTAAAGATATTGCTTGAAAGGATGCTTTTCATAGCTTTCGATGAAATAAGTAAGCTGGTTAGTAACAATATGGAACTTAGCAAGGCAGATATATTTATTATCAACCTTTTCAATAATCTCGCTGAAGTTTTTGCCGTAGTAATCATTTATGATAATGTCTCTAATCGGCGTGGAGCTGATAGTCACTGGTTGCTCAAAATCTTCTTCAAGGGTCATTTCATCGTTTCCGATTTTAACTTTGAAAGAATCTTTCGGGATGACTATCTTCGCCATAGCGTCAGTTATGGCATCGCAGCGCATGAAGTAATCTTTGCGCATGGTTTTGTAAGTTGAAATTTCAGTTTCTTGGAAACTAATATTTAAGCTGTCTTCACCGCTTAAACTCTTGAAAAATTCGCCATTTACATCGAAAGAATATCCCACAGGAGCTTCGACATTTTCTTTTTCAAAAATAACCGAAATCTTCAAAAGTTTAGATGGGTTAACATATCTGCTTATTTCAAGGCTTATTTTAACTCCGCCAGCATCATAAAGCTTCTTTGAATCGAAAACTAAACTGTCGATTTTAAGCTCTTCTTCTTTTGGCTTTTCAGAAGTTAAAAACAGCTCATAGCCTTCTGCAATGCGGTTGTATTCTTCGCTAACGCCGTTGGATTTGCCCGAACCTGCAACTGAGAAAGTTGTTTCTTTGGGCTCTTCGGCATACTTAATGCAAAGATACAAAGTGCCTTTATCTTTATTTTCTTCGAAACCTTTTATAACGTTAAGACGTCTGACATAAGGCTCTGAAACAACGATTTCACGGCCCATGTAATCAAGCGCCATGCCGGTTTCAAGCGAAAAAGTTTTGTTATCAACAAGAATAACATCAAGGCCCGAAACAATTCCTGCGCCGTTTAGCATTTTGTTTCCAAGGCGTCTTTTCGAATTAAAATATTCTTGCTCCGTTTCAAAATCTCTAACGGTCATAAGCTTGCCAAAAAAGTAATTATTTCTTTCACCGGAATAATACTGCTTATTTTTCATTGCTCATTCTCCTTTTTATTTATTTTCCTAAAAGTCGCAAGCGGCTGAGTTGGCAGCAACGGCTAAATTGTTGGTGTCGCGCTGTTTTCTGTCAAGGGTCAAGTCTTCGTTTTTGGTTATAAACGAATTTATTCCTATATAGGAGTGGTTATCAAGGTAAATTTGGTCATTAAGAACAACCAAGTTGCAAATTGAATCCACCGGCTTAACGCTGTTAATAACCTTCAAAAGTTCAACGTAGCTTTCGTTGTCCTTAACGTGCACGCCTGGAACCATAACCGTGAAAACATAGCCGTTATCCCCGAAAAGGTTTTCAATCACGTCTTTTTGCTTTTTGTAAACCATGTTTTCTTTAACGTCGAACTGCTCAACGATTATCGGCTCAATGCCGGTATATTCCTCGACTATTCTTGAAATCGCCTTTTTTGTCCCCTTCATTTTATAAATTTTAACCGATTCTTTTATGAGTTTCCTGAGCCTTTTTTCGCCCCAGATTGCAGCATCCTTGACCGAAAGCCAACTTGCAATCCAGCTTAAAAAGTCTTTCGTGGTTCTGTCAGGATCGAAATTAAGCGCAACAAAGTCAATTTCATCTTCAAGGTCAACGTAAATCGACTGGAATATTCCAAGGAATCTCGTTAAAAATGAATTCTCTGTTTCGCTTTTTCGGTAAATTTCAGGGAGGTAATCCATGAAAGTTACTTTCGGGAATTCAATTTTAACTGAATCTATCACAACAGGCACTCGCTCATAGCTCACTATTTCAAGGCAAATCCAAAGGTATCTTCCTTTGAAGCCGTAAAGCAAGATATCGGTCGGCGATTCATAGCTCTTCGCGCCTATTGAATCGAAAATATCAAGCTTCCTGCCTATGTCAATGGTGCTGTCTGAAAGGTAATCGTTAAGGTCAAGGACATTATCTTTTGCTTTTTCATTCCTCGGGAGTTTAATTTCAGGGCTGTCATTTGCATAAATTTTCAAAGTGTAGCTCGCGCTGCTCGGCAAATCTATTTTAAGCCTCAAGCGGTGCCAAACCGTGCCACTTTGCAAGCTGTCAAACGGCTTTGAAATGTAAATTGCGCTGTCGCCGGTTTTGTTTTCGAAAACAAGCTTGTCTTGTTTAATCTCAAGGTTCCGGCTTATGCCGCCTTCTTTCCAGTCGCTTTCCCTGTTAAATATAAAACACTTAGCTCCTGATGCCACAACCTCACCTCCTAACTTCTGTAAATTTCAGAGCTTCTTATGAAACTAAAATCAGTTTTTTCAACATAATAAACCGCATTCGGCGGGACTTCTATATCTTCGGAAGCATTTTTCTGGCTGTTCTCACCCACAGCTGAAATAACCAGCTTATTAAGGCTCGAAACATATTCCAAGCGGTCTATCATTCCGAAAAGGTCCCCAAAGTGAAGCGTCCTGCCCATTTCTTTGTTAATTTCAGTTATGAAATTTTTGATTTCTTCTTCAATGCGGCCCTCTTCAACGCGGTAAGAAGAATTAACAACCACCACACCACCGATGTTAAGCCCGACGTATTCCGGGCTGACGATTTTAACCTGAGTGTTTATCAGCCTATATTTTTCAAGGTGACGCATAATGTTTTTTTCGAAACTTTTTGGAAGAGTTAGCCCGATTTTTCTGTTCCATCTAACCGCTATGGTCACGCAGTTTTGCTTCGAAACATCTTGCCCTGGCATGTAGTTCGGAAGAACCTTAACATTGCTAAACATCAGCCCCGGCGTGCTGCGAACGATGTTTTCATAGTCTTTCATCGTTACTGCCCTTTGCGGATTATTAAAAATCTCGGCTGCTCTTGCCTGAGCGTGCTGCATGCTTTCTTCATCCAGGCCGCCCACAGCTTCTTTTATCTGCATGATTTTGCAATCCTTCAGAATTTCATTCTCGCTTTCAACGCTGTGGACTGTGTTTTCCTTCGTGTTTGAGCTTTCACCCAAAGTTTCCCTTAAAAGGCAAATTTTAATGTTATTAATGCCCTTTCTTGGAGCCATACCATGATCATGATCGCCGAAAATAACGATATTTCCAAATTTATTAAGCATGTAATGCCTATCGTATTTATTCGACGAGAAAAAGTTATCAACAAGTTTCCACTTGTAAAAAACTTCGTCGCCATCAACTTTTTCAGAAATCATTATTTCAATGCCATCAAGAAGAATGTTATCAAAAGCTATTTCAAAATTCTGGCCTGAAATTCCTGTTGCGCTTCCAAGCACCATTTTATCTCCGATATCTTTTTCATAAGAAACCAGCATAATGGCTTCGCAGTCGTGCTTCAAGACTTTAATTTCATTCCAAATTCCTTTAAGGTTTAAAATTATCTCACCTTTGTCTATCTTCTTTTCAATAGTTGGAATATAGCTTCTGACCCATCCATCGTGCTTTTTAAAGTAAATTTCATTATTTCCATAAAGCGCGAGGTTACTCCTTATTTTGACCGTTCGGTTCGTTAAAATATCTTCTTTTTTAATAACGATATTTTCGCACCTGGTGTTATTCTGCACGGTTCTGAATACATTTGTAAGAACATTGTCAATCCTCGGCGGGTAGTCATATTCGTCATATTCCAAAACGGCTCTTAATTTATATTCCTCTTCAATCGGCATGCTTTTGCCTTTCAAGCAAAGCTTCGTAATGCCTGAAAAAAGGAAGTTGTGCGTTTCGTCATTAATAACCTGCGCCTCATGCCAGCCGATTTCTCCATTTTCTTTTCCGTAATATTCCCAGCGAACTTTCGCCATGCTTTCGAATTCATCTTCAGGGTTAATCGGGTTTCTTTTAAGCCCCTTGCTAACGTGCACCGAGAAATAAAGGTTAACGATAGAGTTTTTTGGCAGCGGAGCATCAAAGTTAATGGTAAAGCGCCTTTCTTGACTTTTGTCGTTCTTTCTGTCAATGTCTTTGCCAAAAAGGAAGAATGATTTCTTGCCGTCAAATTTGTAATATTCTTCTTCCGAAATAATCTCAGGATTTTCAAAAACCAAGCTTAAAATCTTTGATTTAATAAGCGCTTGCTGATTCAAATTCTCAAAAACCATGCTTTTGGATTTCCATTTTGTTCTAACTGGCAGTTCGATGTCTTTTTTTATCCCCGAAACTTGCAAAAGCGTTTCGGAACCTTTGTTTTTATAAGGCGAAACATCTAAAAGATTCAAAAATTTGATTCTTATTCCTTCAGGGATTCTGTTTAGGTATTCATGCTGGACTGCCTTGAGCCAAGAAAATAGCTCCAAAAGAGTTATCCCTGGGTCTGACTCTTGGAAGTTCGTCCAGTCGCTGCTTTGATACAAAACTTGGTTCCTGGCTTCTTCGAATATTTCTTCCACAGAAACATCGTTAAGGTCATTCGTTTCTATCATATGTATTCACCTCCTAACCTACAACTATATTTATTTCGGGTGTTCCAAAAACAGGAACAACGAATTTCTTCTTTTTAACCTCTTCGAAGTCAATTTCCTGCTTGCCTTCAAGGGTTATTAACTTCGTGAAAATATTAATTGATTTAATCCATTTTATATTCGGCACAACTTTTATATAGTTATAAATAAACTCTTTTCTCGGGAATTGCCCTATATCCCAGCCTTTGCCCGAAAAGTTGCCGTTAACTGGGTCTAAAAACTGCCTGAGCCTTGATTCTATTCCGCTGTAAACTCCTTGATACTGATTAAAGTCATCAATAACCACATCAACGCTAACCGAAGTTTCAACATAGCCAACTTCGAAAATCCCAAGCCTTGTTGACTGCGAAAGAGTTGCGGGGGCTTTTTCGTCCATGAACTTCCAAATTTTGTTTTTAATACCTTGGAATTTTTCATACCCTTGCATGTAAACCCTCGGGAGAACAGCAACCGAAGTAGCGCCGATCGAAGGCTCGCCGTTTTCGTCAACGTGCGCAAGGCACTTCACTTTATAAATATTTCTGTCGTTAAAGCAAATTGCCTCTTCAAAATCGCTCAGCGAAACAAGCCTGTTACCTCCTGAAATCTGGCTGAAAACTCTGCTTGCGGCAACATCTATTGTTTCCATGTCAACTCCGCCCATAACTTCAGAAAGATTCGTAACGCTTTCAACACCAGGGATCATTCCCATGAAATCTTCGATTACTCCGGCAGGAATATTGCCTTTGCTTCCGTTGCAAACAGAGTATCTAATCTCTATTCCTTCGCTGTATTGCTCCGGAGGGATCTTGCCTCTTCTGCCATTGCCGAAAGTAATTTCCCCTTTCGGGTAATCAATTTCATAAACTCTGTCATTCATGCCGCAAATTGCCAAGCTCGGTACAGCAGTCCATTTAATCCAAAGGTGCTCAAGCCTGCCGAATTCATCATAAACCGGCCTTACATTTTCGGGGCCCTTTTTCAAAAATTCTTCTTGCTCCGAAGCTGTAATTTCACCGAATTCATCAACCCAAACATCAGCATTCGCAACGTTAGTGCTTGAAAGCTTGCAAACTTTGTTTTCTTCATCGCGCGAAATTGAAAAATATTCAGGCATTCTTGTGTCTTTTTGAACAATATTAACCGCATTGAATTTTATATCGTTAATTATCGGCCGGGAAGCAATTTTGCTGCCGTCAGAATATTTTCCATCGGGATTAACAATCCTTATGAAATAACCCTCAAACCCGAAAATTTTAGATTTTTCAAAGTCATCTTTGCCAATCATGGTGATGGTTCCGCTGTGCGCAAAATCATCAGTAGCATCCATTACATCAATATGATTCCATTTTGTTCCGCCTTTATGGTCATTGGCCAGATATTCCCACTTAACCGTGGGGTTAAACCTGTGGATGCCTTCTTGAATATCAACAAACAAGCGAACAACGCCCTTAGAAAGAGGTTTTTCAAGGCAAAGATACATCGCCGGAGCGGTGCAGAGGCTTTTTTCAAGGATAGAAGCCAGAGTTTTGCCCGAAAGGTTAACACGCCTGGTAACAAGATCAGAATTAACGATTACGTCCTTGAAGCTGTGGTCGCTCTCGCCATAGCTGTAATCAACGCTCACGCTGTGAACATAAGGGCTTATATAACTCGCATAATAATCAAACCTATCGCTCATTTTTGCAATTCTAGCCCTGATGAAATATCCGCTTACCGGGCCAACCGCTAAGGTTTCGATATCTTGCGGGCAAATGAAACTTATCTCGCGAGTGCTGCCTTCAGTTTTTTCATCACTGCTGAAAAATTCAGTGCTTTTTTCGTCAGCTTTGAGTTCCGCCCAACCGATTCCGTTCCAGTATTCCCACTTAACTGCTTCTATTTTAATGTCCCCGGGCTTTAAGCTCGCAAAATCAGATTCATTCATTATAGATTTATAATTATTGCTCGGGAGGTTCACTTCAGTTTCAACTTTAACAAACTGCAAATCAGCCGAAACCTTAACCGTTGCGCCTTTTTTGCTAAAAACTTCGTCGCATTTGATGTAAAAGCCGTTATACATACTGTATTTTTCTTCGAACGGGAAGAAATCATTCATGCTAAGCTCAGTTTCATTTGAAATAACGTTATCAGGCAAAACTTTGCTCGAAATCGAGCGGTAATTAATCGCAGTTGCGGAAATTCCTGATTCGGGAATTCTTTTGAACCTGCATCTTATGAACCGTGATTCCTTACCCATAACAGTTGAAATCTGCGTCTTACCGTCAAATTTGATTCTAACTCCGGTTTCAGTTTTTTCAGCTGACTTTACTTTCTTCCAGCCTTCGCTACTCATGTATTCCCAAACGGCATTTTCTTCGTCAGAAAAGGCTTTAATCAAAGATTGCTGGCTCATAGCTGAAAGCGAATTATAAAAAGAGAAGACTATATCGGTATTTGACATATTGAAAATGTCTTTATCTTCAAAATAAATTTCATGAGTTTGCAAATTTTTGCTCAAAGTATTGTCGAAAATCCTAAAAGGAGTGAGCCTTTCTTCGTCATCTTCGCCTTCGCTTGTTTCGCAAATAAGGCCTATAAAATCACTTTTTTCATCAGTTGCATAAATTTTTTCTATCTTAGTGTCAATAGCCGTCAAAGGGTCGCACGTTTCATAAATAACCATACCATCTTCGGTGTCAGCAGGGGCGAAAAGCCTCGCGCCTTTTTCGATGTAAACTCCTTCTTCAGCGCCGGGCGAAGTTTTAACAACAACCATTCCCGCAGCCGGAGATGAAGGGCGAAGTTTGGTTCCAAGCATGTTAAGAAACGTGAGATAGTAATTATAAACCGTTTTATTATAGCGGTTTAGGGTTCCTTCCATCATTTTACAAAATGTTTTTGCAAAAACCACGCCAAAATCCGAGCTGTTTTCATCGAAATTCCATTCAGGAGTATACTGCTTTGCAAGAACACCGACTTCTTTTAGCAAATCTTCGGAATTTCTTTTGTCAAGTTTGGGTAATTCACTCATACTTTCCCGGCAAAATGCTTACTTAAAAACTACTTTGCCTAATTCACATCCTTTCAAAAAGTTTAGATTGCTTTATTCTTTGTCATTAGCGTCAATCCTTGTTACCACTCTTTCTTGAGTAGGCTCAAGGTCGGTTATATAGTCAATGCCCGCTTCAACTATCGAGACAGGCCCTGACGAAGCTTTTACAGAAACATGCAAATCGCTTATATATTGCTCCCAAGTTCTAAGAGAAGAAGCTATTGTATTTTTAAGTTCCGTGATGAACGTTGGGTTAACCACTTCAAACATATACGACCTTAAATTCGTTCCAAAGCTCGAAAAAATTTTTCTTTCATATCTTTGTGTTTCGAGAATGATTTTTATTGATTGCTTGACGTTTTCATTATTTTCAACTGTTTTTATTTTTCCTGTGTCTTCATCAACTTGGATTGGGAACTTCCAACCTTTTAAACTTGGCATATAGCTTTTCCTCCTTTTATTTTAAAATTAATTTATTTGAGTTACCGAACCTTTAAGCACGGTCTGGCCTGAAGAGCTCACTTCAGCTCCACCGTTTCCTTTAACAACCGCTCTGGCATTTGCCTGCATGTTAAGGTTAGATTTTGCCTTAATCGCCACTTCATTTACATTCACGTTTAATTTTCCTGCAGAGCTTGAAACAGCAACGCCTTTTTGGCTTTCAACTACCAAAGAATCCTTCCCAGCTGTTAAAGAAATTTTTTTGTTGGCTTTCAGGGCTATTTCACCGTTTTTAAAATTCACCGTGAAAGAAGTCTTCCCTGATTTTTCTTTTATTTCTGCGAGTTCTTTATCGTCATCCACCAAGACTGAATGGCCCTTCTTTGTGGTCAGCGTAACTTTGGCTTTGTCTTTTTTATTGTCAATTTGAATAATCATTCCGCTGGGGAATTTAATCATCATTATTTCATTTTTTTCATTCACTGCAAGCGGAGGTTTATTCACATTGTTATAAACCGTTCCTAGAATCACAGGGTCGTTTATTTTCCCGTCAAGAAACCCCACAATAACTTCGTCATTAACGTGCGGGACAAAAACCGTTCCGCTATCTTTGTTTGCAAAAGTCGTTGTAACACTAGCATAAGGGAGCTCCAAAGTTTCATCCGTCAAAACAACTTTAACCCTGTTTAATTTGTTCGGGTCTTTAATTTCTTTAACAACTCCCCTTCTAAGGCCAATTATCTTGTTGTTAAGCGAAGCCGAAGAGCTTGCCGAAGAATTAATAAACATACCGCTCATATTTTCACCTCTTTGCTAAAATAAACTCTTTACAAATTTCTTAGCTGAATCAATTTGAGTTGTTTTCGCTTGCTTTTGGGGTTCAAATCTGTTTGCTTTCATTTTAATTTCAGTATTATAGACACGGTTTTGGAAGTCGCAGCAATGCCTGATGCCCGAAACAACATAGCTGCCATCTATAGGGCTGCTAAAACCTGAAACCGAAACTATTTTGCCAAGCTCAACATTCGGGTAACCCATGATTTTGGCTTTGAGCTCAAGCAGATTCATCTCTCTTTTGTTGTAAATTGCCTGCGCGCAAAACTTTGCTTCGTCAACCGTGCTTAGAGTATTATCAACGATTTTTATTTTGTTTACCTTTCCATCTAAGTTATTTGTAAGCTCAAAAAATTTCTTTCCGCCCTTGTTACTGCCGATATTTTGGCTGCCTGATTGATCATTTGATTCTCCAGTAATTAATTTTCGGTAATCTTTTTTATCAATGCCTACAACCTCAACTTTTCTTGGAATACCCCACATGTTTGCCGAAAGTTTAATGCTTTTAACCATCTGGTCAGGTTTGAGAACAAACGAATTCGATTTTCCAAGGCCTAAAACATTCACGAAATTTAGCTTTTTGGGGTTAGCACTCATGAAAAACATTGAACCGGTAATTCCTGCGATTCTGCACAAAAATTCATAATCACTTTCGTTTTGTTGATAAAGGTCTGCTTTGATTTTTTTCTCTTCTTTGATTCTAATGTTCTTTGAGCCTACTTTGCTTAGATAGTTTCTGCAAATTTTTTGAACAATCGCAGAGTATTTATGGTCACCTTTGAAAAGCTGCGTCCTGCGGCTTGTCATCATCCACATTTTTGCATCCATGCCCTGAATCGTCATGATTGCCTGCTGCTTGCTGTTAACTTCTAATTCAAAAGAAGAAACAAATCCGCTAAAAACCTGCGTTACATCTTGCTGCTTTTTATCAGGGCCATATTTGTATCCCAGCGAAACCATAAATTCAGCGCCAACCTTTATTTCCGCAAAATCATTCGGGAGTTCGAAGTTATATTTTTCCTTGCCCTTTGAAGTTTTTGAAGTTATAGGCATATCAATAAACCTGAGCACAACATAGCAGGTGCTAGCCTCGCACCCAACCGAAGAAATAACCTCAACACTGTCCATTCCGATTATATTCGAGCCCCATTCTCTTCCGTTTATTGTGAACTTGCCAAAAGGAATAGAATGAAGATGCTTTTTAGAATATTCCTCGAATTTATTTCCTGCTCCGGCAATTCCCAACGTGTTCACCCTCTTTCAAAATCTAAAATACGCCGTTTCTCCTTCTGTCCATCATCATTTGGCTTTCAACTTTATCCATTATGATCTGCGAAATATTTTCAATATTTATATCTTTAATGTAAGATTCAATCAAATCCACAATTTCCTTTTTGCCCATGGTTCTTTCCCTAATTTTTCTTTCAACGGCCTTTGCATCCATTACCTCCGGCCTCAAAACTTCATTTCTTTTTTCGATGACAATGTCTTTTGGCCTTGCCTGTTCTATTTCTTTGGGCTTTTCTGCTTCGGGCTCCTGCTTCTTTTCAGCCTTTGCCGCATTTTTATAAACGATATATGATTTATCACTCAAAAAACGATTCTTTTCAAAAACTTCGTTTGTTTGTGGCCTGTCGTTTCTAAAAACCACGTCAAGCGACTTTTTAGTAACCGCAGGATTGACCGAAACCTTACCTATCTTAGAATCTATTATAGTACTAAGCAACGAAAATACTAGCGGTGTTTTTGTTAAATTTATGTTCTTTGTATTTTTTATTATCTTTTCTTCTATTAAATTCTTTTGAACCTGAGTTATCTTCGAAACATTTTTCTTTGAAATTTTGCTTTCGGTTTTGCTTGTTACTTCTTCGATTAACTTCTGCGCTTCGGAGCTTAAATTAATATTTTTAAGGTAAACTTTTTCAGAAGCAAGCTTAGTAACCTGGAAAAGGTCTTTTGTTATATTTATTTTCTCTAAATTGTCTTTTCTAAGATCAAGAAGCTTCGTCAAGCTAACAAACTCGCTGAATTGCTTGTGGTTAGCCGATGTTAGCTGTTTTTTGCTGCTTCTTTCAATTGTTTTATTATTTTCAATTTTGTTTTCTATTTTATGTTCCACAAATTCGCGGAGCTTTTCGTTTGTGGAGTTAAGGTTTATCTGCTTTAAATGATATTTATCAAAATGCTCTTTTTCAGTTAAAGCGAAGTTTTCGTTTACTTTTTGCCTTTCGCTATGCTTTTTATTTATCTTTTGAGCCAAAACATTGTGTTTGCTCACTTCTTTAACCGAATCCTCGCTCAGGTTAATCACCTTGTGCCTGAGGTCGGTTTTGTCATAAATTCTTTCGTTTAAATTACTTTTTATCTGGCTTTCAAAAACTTTATTTATGAAGCTACTATGCCTTGTTGATTTCTTTTGAATATAATCTTGGAAGAAGTTTTCGCTGATGTTTTCAAACTTGCTAACGAGCTGGCGGCCCGAAACCATTTTGATTATATTCTTTTGAATTTTGTTCCTTGTGTTAAGGTCGATTGCGCTTACTGACTTGACTAAATAATTTTTATCGTAAGTAACCGTTGCTAATTTCTGGAGCTTTTTAACATCGGTTTGGATTCTTCTTATTTCATTTTGGTGCTTCGAAGTGAAGTAATCATAGCGCTCATAGTTCCTTGCTAAATTTTCTTTTAGCTCGTTTATATTCGTTTTTACAAGAATTTTGTTAACGAACTCTTCCTGAGTAGGCGCAAGCTTCGTTATGTTCTTGCTTACGAACTTTTTAGTAAACGAGCGGGCTTTTTTGAGCACTTCGGATTCAATTAAATCCGTTTGAATTTTAACAAGCGGCATTAAAAGCTTTGAGCTTTTGACCAAAGTGGTTTTAACTTCTTCAAAAGGAATCTCAAGCTCTTTCGAGCGTTTTATGAGAAGCTTTTTAACCGCAGGATTTTCAATTAATTTGGTGTAAAATTCTTCGCTAACCTTTTGCTTTTCAGGGTTGGTTTCTTGCTCGCTTTCGGGTGCTTCCTGCGTCTGCACAGATTTCCTGTAAACGAATTTATTAGAAACCGTTTTGAAAAGCTTTTCCTCACGGGTTGTTTCGCCCGAAAGCTTTAAATACCTAGATGCGTTTTTTATTAAAGATGTTTTTACAGGCTCTTTCAAGTCTTTTCCAGGCTGAGCCTTAGTTTCACCGATTGCTAATTTTTTTTTTGAGCTTTCAAGAAAAGACTTTAAAATGTCTGTTAAAGTGTCTTCATCGAAATTGTTGCTTGAAATTACTTCAAGGTTTTTTATTTGATTATTAGTGAGTTTGTGGCTCACTCTGAGCATTTCGCTTTTAAGCTGCTTTAAAATGTTTTCTCTTAAAACGGTGTTATTTTGAACAATAACATTTTGGTCGCTTTGAGAAGCCCTGAGCTGCAAAAGAAGATCTATTATAGTTTGAAATAAATCTAAATTTGATTCCGGCGATTTTGGAATATTATAAACAAGATTACTCGCTGCGCCGTAAGGCTGAGGCTCATCAACAATTGTTGCTATTTTGTTTCTTTCGAAAAATTTGCTGCAAAAATTGTTATTGTATTTTAAAGTAACCAAACCGGAAGAAGACTTAACATTCGTTAAAGGCTCCTTTTTCTTTAAATCCTTCTTATTCATCGGTTCACCACCTTAAAACACACTAACAATTCTAATTTTTTTATTTATTTTCGCAAAGTTTAAGCTTCGCAAAAGATTTTTTAATCCTCAAGCTAAGGTCATTTATTTCTTTTTTTACTTTCGCCCCGGAGGCCTTCAGGCTTTTAATTCTCGCCTTCAATTTCCCGGGTTCTTCTTTGCCTGCGCTTTTTAAATGGCTGTCAATTTTAAGCTTCGAATCGTCGCAAACCGTCTCTGCGATCAAGTTTTCATAAATTTTATTTTTTTCATTTAAAATTTCATTTAAAATTCTTATTTCTCTTTTCAAAGCTTGAATTTCAATGCTTTTGGCAAGGTTATGCGCTGCTTGCTTTTCTTGCTCACTTTTGTTTTCAGCCGCAAGCCTTATTTCACTTGCGCGCTCAAGCTCTTTTTTCGTGAGATTGCTTATAGAGCTTTTTTCTTCTTCAAGCTTCTCCTTTTTCATCTGAAGTTCTAAATCTCTGCGCCTTTCAAGCTCTTCAAGAGTGAATATTTTGGGAGCAGAAAGCCTCACTAAATTTTCCTCGGCAGTTTTAATTTCTTCGTTTGCTAAAGAAATATCCTCATCAATTTTCTCTAAAGAAGAATCTTTAAGTTCAATTTCTTTTTCAGTTTGCTCGATTAAAAGCTTCAGCTTTTTTATTCTTTCGCTTTTGGTTTCCAAATTATTTCACCTTCTCGAACCTTTTAAATTTAGTTTTCGTTTTCAAGCTTTTCAAGCTCTTCTTTTTGCCTTTGCAGCTCTTCTTGTTTTCTTTGCTTTTCTTCTTGTTCTTTTTTCTTTTTTTCTTCCAGCTCTTCTTGCCTTTTCCTAGCCTTTTCAATCAATTCGCTATTCTTTTTGCGCTGTTCTTCAACGTTGCTTGTGCTATGAGAATCTTCCGGGTTTATGATGTCTGATACAGCATCAACGCCGGCACTTAAAAGGTTTTGCACAATTCCCATTTGAAGAGGGCAACGCTCAAGGCCCGTGTGCGCAATGGTAATTTCTTCGCACCAAATATCAGAAGAGCTTGCGTCTAGGTCCTCAGCCTTCCACGAGACCATTCCAAGAGAAAGAAAAACATAAAGAGCGCTGAGCTTGCCATCTCGGTTGTAAACTTGAACAGAGCCAAGCGCAGGGCCAACTTCAAGAGATGTCCGAGCATCTATGGATGCTTCTGCGAGCATAGCTGCCTTTCGAGCTATATTATTTTTCATATGAGAAGTTGAAAGCCACTTTGCAGTTCTGGCTACAGCGTTTGAATTGTGAAGAAGCATTCCGCGCCTAAAAGTTAAAGTGGGGTTGTCAGTCGATGGAGCACTCACCATAATTTGGTGGTCATTAACTCCGCCTTCAGAAATATATTCAACTCTTTTGTTTATTTCCAGGCCGGAAACAGATTGAAACCCAAAGACAAACTCATTTAGAGTAACTAAAAAATTAAATTTAGTTATGAGTTTATCTATGGAAGAAACCTTAAGCGACTGTAGCGACTGTGGAAAATTCATTATTTATCAACCCCCTTACATACTTTTGCAAAATAAAATCCCACATAAGAAAAAGCATATTTTATATTTCGAATATATTCTTCTTTCCGTTCGTTTCGGTATTCATTTTTTGGTTTATCCTTGAAGCTTCGGAGCAAAACCGTATTCTTTCTTTATGCGGCAGCTCCATTATTTCGCTCCTGGACCAATGAAAGTAATAAGCCAAAAAAGCTATTTCTTCATAAAGCACATCCGCAGGATAGCTTTTTAGGCTTCCGTGAAAAAAGGCACTTCCACCTTAAACGAATGCGAGCATTTCGGGCAAACCACTTTCATGGTTGGCGCTTCAACGGCGTTGATTTTTTGATATAAATCTTGAAGATACGCCATATCAGCCGTGAATAAACTTTCTATTACATGGGCGTCAACTTTTTTAAGCTTTCCAAGCTTTAAAATAACTCTTTCAAGAAGCAAAATGCTAAGGTATCCTGGGTTCATTTTGACTCTCGGGTCGTTAAGAGGAATTATTTCATCTGCAGCATTTGCAAGCCTCATAACGCCGTGCCTGTGAACCTCGCCATTTTTGTCAACATATCCTTTTGGTAAATCGAATTCAAACTCAGTTGTAAAACTGTTAGCCATCTAAAAATCACTCTTTCTCAAAATCACTTTGTTTAATAAGTACTTTACATTTAATATTCAGCAGTTGCCCGAGAAGGCGTTTTTTGGCGTTCTCAGGCAAACTTTAAGATTTATAACTATGCTGTAGCAACAGTTGTATCTCTCTTTATTCCTTCGTGAGCAAGCGTCAAGGATTCAACAAGGATTGAAGAATCTTCGGCGTTAAGGTCACCGGATCTGTAAGAAGTCGGCCATGCGTTAATGACTGTCCAACTAGCCGTTGGTGTTCCAGCGTTATCATAGATAGTAATAACTGCATTTACCGGTGTGAAATTTTGACCTTCCAAATAATCATTAAAGAAGTTGTAAAGAATCGGGTTTGAATACAAGCCTTTTTCAAGGGTTATTTCATCGTAGTTAACGAGACCCGGAACTTTTCTTTTTGTTAAATAACCGAATCCACCTTCACGATATTCGATTGAATCTATCGTTGAAGAAAAACCGGTAACACTTTTAAATGATGAGGTTCCAAGACCTTCAAACGTAGCCGTGAATCTGAAACCCCTTAAAGGTGCTTGAAGCTTAACCGAACTGGTTGACAACACTTCAGTACCAAGCTCTTGGATTCCGGTTGTTGCGTTGCTGTCATTTGCCATTTAAAATCATTCTCCCTTCGTTAATTCATTTTCATTTTTAAAGCCAAGGCCTAACTATTAACCTGCAGCTTCCTCAGTTTTTTGAGTAATTCTGAAGATTACAAACTCAGCAGGTTTAACAGGTGCAACACCTATTGTGCAGATGAGTCTTCCGTTATCAATGTCATCTTTAGACATTGTGTTTGGTCCAACATCTACGAAGAATGCTTCTGACGGAGAAGCTCCAACTAAAGCACCTGTTCTCCAAATGCCTTCAAGGAAGATTTCAACCGTGCGTTTAACTCTTGACCAAAGAGCAACGTCGTTTGGTTCGAAAACAACCCAGTTGGTGTTTGCTTTTATTGATTCTTCGATGTAAATGAAGAGTCTTCTTACGTTTACATACTTCCAGAGTGGCTTAGAAGAAGCAGTTCTTGCTCCCCAAACTCTGATTCCCGCACCTGGGAATTTGCGAATCAAGTTAACACCCTTCGGGTTAAGCAAATCTTGCTCGATAACATTGTAGTTAGCATAAAGTCCTGTGCAATTTGCAAGAACTTCGTTAGCTGGAGCTTTGTGAACTCCTCTGTTGCTGTCGCTTCTCGCAAAAATACCCATAACTGAACCTGAAGGAGGAATAAATGTGTCCTTCTTATCAAGCGGATCAAAAACTTTAATCCAAGGATGATACATTGCGCAGTAGTCACTGTCAACTATATCACGATGCTGCAAAATATCAGGAACAGTTTTTGCCGTCATAGGAACATCCAAAACTGCAAATCTGCTTGCTAATTTTTCGCAGTGTGAAACGAGTGAAAGTTGAACATCAGGGCTTGTAACACCAGGAACAGCGATGATATTAACATCAGTGTTATCAAGGAAAGCCTGAATACCGGTTCTTGAACCAGGGCCTTCATCTTTACCGATGAAATCAGCATCTGTAAGTGCAGCCGCAGTACCGTTTGCGCCGCCTGACAATGTTACTTTAACTTCGCTGCCTTTACCGCCGAAAACTTGCTTAACAACATCAATAGGAGCAACAGCGCCTTCAACGGGTTTAGCAGTCAAGCGAACGATTTCTGATTTAGCCATAACTTTTTCAATGAAAAGTGGTGATAAAACGTTAAAAGAAACATCAGCGTATTTTTCAACAGTTTCGCCTTCTTCAACAACCACATTCATTTCGCAGGTTTTAACCACGATTTTTGGAAGAAGTCCAGCGTCAACTACTTCGCCTTCAAAAGGTTTAGAAAATGTTACGTTGTTTCCTGTAACGTTAGTAACCACTGAGAATTGAGGTTTGCCTGAGCCTTCAAGCTCAACTACATCCCCAACATCGAAGCCGGCAACGCTCTTAAGGCGGTATTTTCCTTCGCCTAAGTCTTCAAGTATTTGAGTTTTGCTTGAGCTGCTCGCTTCGAAAGAAACGGTTACCGAGTTGCCCCAGCTTCCTTCGTTTCTTGCGCTTATTTCAATAGTTCCTTCTTTGCCTTCTAAGCATTTTGCTTTAGCGATAGTTGCATCAGGTGGAACAACACGCATAACAAATGCTTTTGAACCGCCATTTGCGAAGAAATGATTAACAGCATGTGCTAAAAATCTATAATCGCCAAATTCAGTTCCATGGAGGTATCCTCCAAATTTGCGTGTGAAGTCAGCAGGTCCGGTTACAAAAACCGGTGCTCCGATTGAAGGGCCTTTTTCAGCTACTCCAATGAAACCGCCTGTACTTGTTCCCACACCTTGCATGGGGGTAGGGCCACTGTCAAATTCCTCTACATAGACTCCCGGAGATAAGTACTCTGCCATAGTCATCCCGGTTCATTACTATCAAATAGTAAGAACCTTTCAACTCCTTTCTGATAATCAAAATTTAAATAAAATATTTTATTTAACATGCAAAAAAGGGAAATGAGCCCTAGTCTGCCGTTAATCAACTTTATTTTTAAGTTCTTTTATGACTTCCTTTAGCTTTTCTTTGCTAAGCTCATTTATGTTAAGACCTTTCAGCTGCGAAATATCGCCGCCAGCTTCTTCCAAAAGCTTTTTTAAAAGATTTCTCAAAATCAAAAGGTCATCAACACTGTATCTCATCCGTTTTCCCCTTGAAATTGCTTCATCTGAATCAATTATTTTTCTCAGTTTATCTTTTTTAAATTTTTTCACAAAGGTTTTAATTTCTTCCAAAATCTCAGCGTTGTCTCTTTCTTCTTCGGCTCTAATCTGCCTTAAAATGTCAGCTTTTTTCGAAAGCTTCACCTTAGTTTCAGGGTTAACGCCTTGCTTGAGCCGCTTGAGATTTTCAATTTCTTTTTCTTGCTGCTCATCTTCATAAAGGAGATTTTCCTCATTGTCAGCAATACCATCATTGTCTTTTTCAAGTTTTTCAATATTTTCCGTAGCAGGATTATAAACAAAACTGAGTTTACTTGCTTTAAAAGTCTTTTTCCTTCCCTTTTCTCCGCCGAAATATGTTTTCGGGGAGTTTTCATCTTTCGAGGGTATGCGCTCTTTTTCTTTAACGGTTTCAGGAATAAAAGAAAATGCAATTTTTGAATTTTTATCATATTTCTTGTAACCCACTGAAACTGTCCCGAAGCTTGATTCAAAATAGCCCAAGTTGTCCGGTATTTCGCGCGATTTTTTCATCTTTTCGGGCAAAACTTCTGTTGCTTTAACATCTCTCTTCAAAAATTCCATTTTCATTTCATCCGGAGAAATCTCATCCATGTTTTTGCCACCCAAAGATATGTCATCAGGCAAATTTTTTGAAACATAATTCTCAAGAGTATTCAAATTTTTAATGCTTGATTTAGTTTTTTTATTAAAAACCGATTCTTTCAATTTTCAATCACCCTCGACTTAAAATTAATTTTTACCTCCCTTCCTAAAGTAAAAAATCAAAAAATTTAAAATTATTTAGCCGTTTAAACCCTAGATTCTTTGCGCTTTTGAAAAATTAGGGTTATTTTGACTATAATTTATTGATATGAATCAAAGTTTTGCTATACTTTGAATACATATCGTCATTATAACACGTTACGACTCATTACTCCATTAATTTTTCACTAAATAATCGTGATATTTTGGTTATTTATATTAAAATTCAGTCTAAATCATAAAAATTAGTCCATAATTTGCCTAATATGTAGTACCTGCTAAGCTTAAAAGGCCAAAACTAATCGATAGCGCATGGTCAACTTTACTCATAGCAAATTTATCGGCAAAACCTCTTTTTTCTCTTAGCCTCTTTTTGTCGAGAGTCCTTATTTGCTCCAAAAGCACCACGGAATCCCTCGCAAGGCCTGAGCACCCTGAAGCCAAATTGATGTGAGTTGGCAGGCTTGCTTTCATTTCTTGGCTTGTTATTGCTGCAGCAATCACCGTGGGGCTGTATTTATTCCCAATGTCGTTTTGAACTATCAAAACCGGCCTAATCCCTCCTTGCTCCGAGCCAACCACCGGGCTTAAATCAGCATAAAATATGTCTCCTCTTTTTATATCCATGAATTAAACCTCCACAAAAATTACTTCTAAGGTTATCTTTTGCCTTTGCGGAGGTTTTTAATCAAAAAATTTAAAATTTCCAAATAAAAATCGCCCTTGCCTAAATTAATAGGCAAAAGCGAACTGTTTTTTATTATTTTAGCTTTCAGAAACCATGACGAGCATTTGAGCAACAATTCCAGGAAAGATTTTAATACTGAACTTAGATGACCCGAACTGTTTCATTGAAGAATTTTCAAGTGCTATTTTATGCTTGTCAATTTCAACGCCGAAATCAACCTTGATTTGTGCGGCTATATCTTTTGAAGTAACCGCTCCGAAAAGTTTGCCATCTTCGCCACCCTTTCGAACTATTTTAACGGTTCTTTCATTTAAAATCGCCTTGATTTCTTCGGCCTGTTTTTTCTTGATTTCGTTTTGACGCTCAAGCGATTTTTTTGCATCATCAAGCTCTTTTAAAGCTTGAGTGCTAGCATCTTTGGCAAGCTTTTTAGGAAAAAGAAAATTTTTCGCAAAGCCGTCTGAAACGTTAACTATATCCCCTTTTTTCCCGCTTCCTCTAACGTCTGAAAGTAAAATTACACGCATAATGAGCACTCCTTTTAATTTACAAATTAATGTTTATGAATTCCTTTAGCTTTTCTTCAACTTCGTCAATCGTAGCGCCAGGAACATGCGCAGCCGCCATTGTTTGATGGCCACCGCCGCCAAAAGATTCCATGATAACCTGAACATTGACATCGCCCAGCGAACGCGCCGAAATATTGACTCCGTTTTCATTTTTGAAAATAACGAATGAAGCTCGAATATTTTTAATGTCAAGAAGCTCATCAGCCGCCTGAACGCATGAAATTCTCGTTGCACTTTCATTTTCTTCGCACTTAGCAACAGCGCAGTCTTTAATAACATAAGTGCTTTCAATGATCTTACATTTAATTTTATAAACATCAATCGAATCGGCGAACATTTTCTTAACTTCGGCACTGTCGGCGCCTTTTTTCTTCAGATAAGCCGCAGCTTCAAAGGTCCTCACGCCAGATTTAAGCGAAAAGCTCTTTGTGTCAAGCATTATGCCTGCAAGCAAGCATTCAGCTTCCCATTTTTTAAGGTGTTTGTCATCCATATATTGAACGAGCTCCGTCACCATTTCGCAAGTTGAAGAAGCAAAAGGTTCATGAAAAAATATATCAGATGTTTTAATTTTGTCAACTGTCATTCGGTGGTGGTCGATAATCGCCGTGTGGGTGAACATGCAATAAAGCTTGTAGCTTTCAAGGAAACTCTCGGCATGAGTGTCAACAACAATTAAAAACGAATTTTTAGTGACCTTTTGCATTGCCTCCTGAGGTGAAATAATCGAGCCGGAATAACCAAAACGGTTCATAGTTTCAATCAAAGGCGAAGCCATCGAAGCCTCGGAGTTCAAAACTATGTAAGAAGGCTTCTTGCCAATTCTAAGGCAAGCGCTCCAAAGGCCTATGGAAGCTCCAACGCTGTCAAAGTCAGAAAGCTTGTGCCCCATCACGAAAATGCTGTCGCAAGCTTGAATTTTTTCAAGAAGCGCCATAGCAACGACCCTGGTTCTAACTTTGCTTCTTTTCTCAAGGCCTTTCGAAGAGCCGCCAAAAAATTCATACCCGCTTTCAGATTTCAAAGCAACTTGATCCCCGCCTCTGCCAAGCGCCATAGTAAGCGCATTTTCAGCGCAAAGTTTAGCTTGCTCGAGGTTTTTCGAATTCCTGCTAATTCCCAGCGAAACTGTTGCAAACTTGTGAGGGTCTATTTTTATCTCGTGAATTTTATTAATTATTTCAAACTTGCTGCTGATGAAATATCTCAAACATTTTTCTTCGAAAATAAGCATGTATTTGCCATCAGAAAGTTTTTTGAAAATTCCTCCAGCACTGCTCATCCACTGAGCCAAAACATTTTCTACCGAAACCAAAAGTGAAAGGCCCCTGTCTTCCCCAACTATTTGGTAAAGCTCTTCTTTATTATCAAAAACAGCTATGCCAACACAAACTTTCGATTCCAAATATTTCTTTTTGAGATTTTTATAATCTGTGTTTTCAAAAAAGTAAAACACCGTAAAATTGTCAATTTTTCTGCACTGAACCATGAACTTTTTGCCACCGAAGGATATCTGAACTCCCGTTTCGAAAAGAGCACTCTTGCTAAAAGAAGGCGGCAAAAACTCTTTAATGCTTCCTTTGAAAAAATCCTCTCCACCAAGGAATTTATCTTTGAAAACACTGTTGTATGAAATAATATTCTCGCCGGAATCATCGGAAATAATCGCCACAGGAACAGGCATTAAGCTAAGAATTTTATTGCTATTTTCGTTTAAAAACAAATTGATTGTTTTCGAAGAGCTAAGAATAAACTCCATGTAATTTTTAACTAAAATAAATTCCGAAATAATTATCGTGAGCGTGATGCAGAAATCTATTAAAAACAAAATTCTGCTAAAAGGCAACACAGAAAAGCTCATAAGCAGCATTATAAAAGAAACTGCACCGAAAACAAGATAAACATATAACTTACTGATTTTCACAAGCATGTCACCTCTTAGCATAAGTTTTTATTTTATATTTTTATTTTAAACTTCCATTATAATCGGCAAAATAACTGGGTTTCTTCTTGTTTTTCCATGGAAGAGTTTGTAAAGGTCATCTTTAACTTTATTTTTAATTAGGCTCCAATCGCGAACCTTTTGGCTTGCGCAATTTTCAAGTGTTCTGAGGGCAACTCTTCTGGCTTCTTCCATAAGGTGCTCAGATTCACGAACGTAAACGAACCCTCTCGAAACGATATCAGGGCCGGCAATAACGTGTTTATCGGAAGAATCCAAGGTCGCAACCAAAACGATAAGGCCGTCTTCGCCCAAATGTTTGCGGTCACGAAGAACAATGCTTCCAACGTCCCCAACGCCTATTCCATCAACCAAAACAAGCTCAAGCGGAACCTGGCCAACTTTCTTCATCGAGCTCTCGCTTATTTCCAAAATATCGCCAGTTTCACCAACGAAAACATTTTCTTCAGGCATTCCCATGTCAAGCGCAAGGCTTGCGTGCTTAACAAGGTGCCTTCTTTCACCATGAACCGGAATGAAATATTTAGGTTTAATAATTCCTTGCATTATTTTGAGTTCTTCTTGGCAAGCGTGACCTGAAACGTGAATTTCATACATTGATTCATAAACAACTTCGCAGCCAAGCTTCATTAGCCCGTTTATTACCGCTCCAACGGTTTTTTCATTACCCGGGATTGGCGTTGCAGAAATAATTATGAAGTCTTCAGGGCCAACTTCAACTTTCTTATGCTCCGAAAAAGCCATCCTATGAAGCGCAGACATCGGTTCGCCTTGGCTTCCTGTGGTTATTAAAACGACTTCATTTTTAGCATATTTCGTTATAAGGTCAATGTCGATTATAAGCCCATCAGGAGCTTCGATATATTTCATTTGCTGAGCAATTGCAACGTTATTTATCATGCTACGGCCGGAAAAAGCAACCTTTTTGCCGTATTTTGCTGCGCAGTTGATAATTTGCTGGAGCCTGCCGATGTTCGAGGCAAACGTTGCGATTATAATTCTCTTGTCGCCTGCTTTTTGGAAAAGCCTTTCAAAAGATTGGTCAATCTTGCGCTCAGTCATTGTGTAGCCTGGCCTTTCGGCGTTTGTTGAATCCGCCATGAAAGCAAGAACGCCCTCTTTGCCAATTTCAGCAAACCTTGCAAGGTCAATCATTTCGCCTCTTGAAGGAGTGCAGTCGATTTTGAAGTCCCCCGTGTGAACTATTGTTCCCGCAGGAGTTCTAATCGCAAGGCCAACTGCATCAGGAATGGAATGGTTAACCCTAATGAATTCAACACTCATGCAGCCGAGAGTTATGGTTTCGCCGGCATTTACAGTGTTTAATTTAGTCGAGCCAACGAGCCTGTGCTCTTTAAGCTTGCTGGTGATAAGCCCAACCGTCAGCGGAGTGGCATAAATCGGGACGTTTATCTTCCTTAAAAGATAAGGAATAGAGCCGATGTGGTCTTCATGGCCGTGAGTTATAACAAGACCTTTGATTCTTTCTCTGTTAGATTCAAGATATGAAAAATCAGGGATAACAAGGTCAACACCAAGCATTTCGCCATCAGGGAATGACATTCCGCAGTCAACGATGATTATATCATCATTGCATTCAATCGCCATGATGTTCTTACCGATTTGATTAAGTCCGCCAAGAAATACTATTCTAACCGAATTTTCAGAAGCGGATTTTTTAACCGTGCTTCGGCTATGCTTTCTAGCGGAAGATGCGCGAGATTTAGGTGATTTTGAAAAATCAGACTCTTTTTTATTTGTGACCGAAGCTGACGCTCCGGCATTTTTTGATTTCGAAGCAAAATTTCTGCTTGCAGATTTTTTATCGTTGTCTATTGTCTTTTTTGGTTTATTTGATATTCTTTTTTTAATAGTCTCAGACATTAACATTACCTCCTATAATTTTTTTATAAACGAATATACTGGCTCAGGGACCCCGAACCTACGTTTGAAAATATTAAATTTATCCGAACACAAATATTTTAAGTCTGTCACCGTACACCAAACAGTGCTATAATTATATTACTAAATTATAATTATGTCAATAATTCTTTATTCATTTACATTTGGAGGAACATATTTATGAAACAAGTTGAAATATTCACCGACGGCGCATGCAGCGGGAACCCTGGGCCGGGAGGTTGGGGCGCCGTGCTTAGGTATAAAGGCACTGAAAAGGAAATTTCAGGCCACGAAAAAGAAACCACTAACAACCGCATGGAGCTAACCGCTTTTATAAAAGCGCTTGAAATGCTAAAATTTCCCTGCGAAGTAACAGCTTACAGCGACTCGAAATACCTTTGCGACGCTGTTAACAAAGGCTGGGCTGAAAAATGGCAAAAAAATAACTGGGTTAAAAGCAATAAAAAAACCGCCCTTAACACAGACCTTTGGGAGAGGCTTTTAAATTTGCTTAAAACCCACAACGTAAACCTAATTTGGGTTAAAGGCCATGCCGGGCACCCCGAAAACGAAAGGTGCGACAAACTGGCAACCGGAGAAATAGAAAAGCTCAAGGAAAATCCTTAAGCTTTGTGTTTGAAAGTTGGGACTATTTTCATGAGCATGGCTTCAATTTCAAAGTAATTGCCCCTTGCGGCCACGTCTCTCAATTTTTCGATATCATCATAAAAAGCTTTTTCGTCCATATTTATTGGGTGACCGATGTAAATTTTTTTACTTTCGGTCTTTTTTATGCCCTCTTCATCCATCAAAAGCTCTTCATAAAGTTTCTCGCCGGGCCTTAATCCAACATATTCTATTTTAATATCTTCATGAGGAACAAACCCTGAAAGTCTTATCAAATTTTCAGCAAGGCTTTTAATTTTAACGGGCTCGCCCATGTCAAGAACGAAAATTTCCCCGCCTTTTGCAAGGCCGCCGGCAGTCAAAACGAGCGAAACAGCTTCAGGAATCGTCATGAAGTATCTTATTATGTCAGGGTGAGTAACCGTGACAGGGCCCATCGTTTTAATTTGTTCTTCAAAAAGAGGAATAACCGAACCATTCGAGCCCAAAACATTGCCGAACCTAACCGCTACGAACTCAGTTTTGGAGGTTTTGTCTTTGCTTTGAACCATCATTTCGCAAATTCTTTTCGTTGCGCCCATGATGTTTGTTGGGTTAACGGCTTTGTCGGTTGAAATTTGAACAAACCTTTGAACGCCATATTTATCAGCGCATTCCAGAAGATTAAGCGTGCCGAAAACATTATTCTTAACGGCTTCTTCGGCATTTTTTTCCATCAAAGGAACATGCTTATGCGCCGCCGCATGGAAAACAACGTCGATTTTTTCTTTTTCAAAAAGCCTTTCAAGCTGGCTTTTGTCGCAAATGGTTATTATTTCAACTTCTAAATTAAGGTTGCTTCCGTATTTTCTTTTAAGCTCTTGCTGGATTTCATAAGCACTGTTTTCGTAAACATCAAGGATAATAAGCTTCTTCGGCGGGATTTTAGCTATCTGGCGGCATAGCTCAGAACCGATCGACCCACCACCACCTGTAACCAAAATAGTTTTGCCGATTAAATAATCGCCGTATTGATTCTTATCGAAAATAATCGGGTCTCTTCCGAGAAGGTCTTCGACTTTAATTTTCCTCATGGCCATGTCGATCGAAGAACCGGAAGTAATAACTTCATAAATATTAGGGATTATCCTCACTTCAAGATTGGTTTTGGCGCAAATATCAAGGATTCTTCTTCTGTTTTTGCTACTAATTGAAACAATCGAAAAAAGAATAACTTCAACGCCAAATTTTTCGCAAATTTCCGGGATTTCTTCAGTCGAGCCTTCAACTCTCACGCCCATTATTTCTCTTCCGATTTTTTCGCGGTCGTCATCAACTATCGCAACAGGAAGATATTTGTTTTGAGAATAATTCGAAATTTCTCTCAAAACCGAAGCGGTCGAATCGCCGCCGCCAACAATGAGCATCCTTTTTTTATCTTTAACATTTTCGTTTGAAACATTGTCAAGAAGCCTGTTAAGCCTGTAAAGAATCCTGAAAATGAAAATCCCCAAAGTGGCAATAAGGCCTAAAATTGAATAAAATTTCAAGGTCATGCTCTTCCCTGCAAGCATGCTAACAATGAAAAACGCAAAATCCGCGCAAACGCTCGACGCCCCTGCATAGAAAAAGTCTTCAATGTCGGCATAGCGCCAAATTTTATCATAAAGTTTAAACGAAAAGAACACAACTGAAAAGCAAATGTTCAAAATTAAAAGCTCAGCCCAAAAATTTTCTATCCCTGTGACGAAAAGAGTGTTCTTGGTTATTGCTAAAGAAACATAGAAAGAAAAATTCCAAATAAGAAAATCACAGAAAAAAAGCGCATACTTCCTATATCTTTTAATAAATCTCCATATAATATTTTTTATTTCTTCCATATCAACTTCCTCTTTAGTGCCTTACTTCGTGCCGAAGATTCTGTCGCCTGCGTCGCCAAGGCCAGGCAAAATGTAACCTTCTTCATTAAGGGCCTCATCTTTAGCAGCACAGAAAATTTTAACATCAGGGTGAGCCTTTGAAACAGCCTCAATTCCTTGCGGCGAAGCAACAATGCACATAAATTTAATTGACCTTGGGTTCCTTTTTTTAATAAGAGAAACCGCATCAACAACTGTTCCTCCGGTTGCAAGCATCGGGTCAAGCAAAACGATATCTTTGTTTTCAATTCCTGCAGGCAATTTGCAGTAATATTCAACCGGTTGAAGCGTCTCGTGGTCTCTGTAAAGGCCTATGTGACCAAACCTTGCAGTTGGAATCATTTCTATAATTCCATCAACCATTCCAAGCCCTGCCCTTAAAATAGGAATAAAAATCATGTGTTTATTGAGCAAGACTTTCGTTTTCATGCTCATAAGCGGAGTTTGAACCTCAACTTCTTGCATTTCTGCGTCTTTCATGGATTCAAAACACATAAGCATCGTGATTTCTTTAATAAGCTCTCTGAATTCCTTTGAGCTTGTTGTTTGGCTTCTTAAAATGCTCATTTTGTGCGTGATTAAAGGGTGATTCATTACTACTAAATTCTCCATTTAAACTTCCTCCGTTTATTTATGAATTTTCTATTTCTGTGATTTGCTCAAGCCTTCTTTGATGCCTGCCAGCCTCGAAAGATGTTTCAAGAAAAGCACTAACGATCTTTTTAATTTCCTCAAAGTCAGTCGTTCTTGCACCGATGCAAACTATGTTGGCATCATTATGAGATCTTGAAAGCTTAGAAGCTTCTTCGTTTTTGCAAAGCGCCGCACGGATACCGCTGAATTTGTTCGCCGCAATGCTCATGCCTATCCCCGAACCGCAAATGAGAATTCCTTTCTCGCTCTCGCCACTTTTCACAGAAAGCGCAACATCCTTTGCAATCAAAGGGTAGTCGCAAGATTCCTCGCTGTGAGTTCCAAAGTCTTTAAACGAAACTCCTAAACTTTCAAGGTGCTTTTTCACCTTTTCTTTGGCTTCATACCCCGCATGGTCTGAACCTATTGCTATCATAAACAAGTCTCCTACAAATTATTTTTTTCCAAAAGCATTCTTTGCGCCTGAGAAAGCCTCAAATATTCAGGCGTAAGCTCCCCTGGACTTAGAAGCTTTTCTTCGCTATAGTTTTCAATCGCAGCCAAAGCAACGTTTTTTGCGCTAACAAACCTTGAAAATTCCGAAGAAAGCTCAATTTTTTCACTATTTTTACCATCTAGCATACTATTGTAGCACATTTCTGCGCCGTCGCCAACTAAAATAGCTTTGCTTTTATATTTTTCAATTTCTTCTTTGAAATTTTGAATAGAAATTGCCATATCTTGGGTAATCCTTGTGATTTTTCCGCCGGAAGCCCGAAAAATAGCGCCGTAAATTTCACTTCTTCTTGCGTCCATGCACGCGCCGATTAACCCTTCGAAATTTTTGCAGTTGTAAGCTGCCGCCAGAAGCGAAGAAACGCCCATGCACTTCTTCCCGCTGCCAAGCGCCATTCCTTTAACCGTTGCAATGCCTATCCTCAGCCCGGTGAAAGACCCCGGCCCGGTAGTTGAAGCGAAAAAGTCAATATCCGAGATCTTAAGCCCTGAACTTTTAACTGCCAGGTCAATCATCGGAGCAAGCGTTTGGCTGTGAGTGAGCCCAGCATTAACGTAAAAATCCGATAAAACCTTGCTGCCATCTAAAATAGCCACAGAAGCACTCACAGAAGATGAATCAACCGCTAAAATTTTCATTAAAATCACCTCCGATAATTTCAATTTCCCTTGAATTTTCACCTGTTTTTGAAATCTTTATTTCTATTAAATCCTCAGGAAGATACTCCTTTATATTTTCGCTCCATTCAACCAAAATTATCCCTCTTCCAAGATAATCAAAAAAACCTGTTGATTCCAAATCTTCCAAAGTGTTTATGCGATACATATCAAAGTGATATATCTTAGCTTTTTCGCTACTGTATTCATTAACAAGCGCAAAAGTAGGGCTCGAGACTTCATCTTTGAGCCCAAAAAAATCAGCAACTCCTCTTGTGAATGCAGTTTTGCCAGCGCCTAAATCCCCGTAAAAAGCAATCACTTCATTGCCCTTTAATTTGCTTGCAAACTTCCTTGCCAAGTTTTCAGTTTCAATTGCAGAATTACTTAAAAAAATATTTTTCACAGTTTCCTCCTAAGCAAGTTTATTCAAAAATTTATTCACTCGCTCATTTTTGCAGTTTTCGAACATTTCCTCGGGTTTGCCATCAAAAGCTATGTTGCCTCCATCCATGAAAAGAACCCTAGAAGCCAAGTTTTTAACGAAATTCATTTCATGCGTCACGAAAATCATCGTCATGCCTTCTTTGGCAATGTCCGCCATGACTGAAACGACCTCTCCAACCATTTCCGGGTCAAGCGCAGAGGTTGGCTCATCAAAAAGAAGCACTTTGGGGTTCATAATCAGCGCACGGACTATCGCAACTCTTTGTTTTTGCCCGCCGGAAAGATGCCTCGGGAAGGTGTTTTCTTTATCTTCAAGGCCAACTTTTCTAAGCAGCTTTCTTGCCTTTTCTTTGGCTTCTTCTGCAGGCATTATTTTTAGGCTCACGGGCGCTAAAATTATGTTTTCAAGCACAGTAAGATGAGGGAAAAGGTTAAAATGCTGGAAAACCATTCCTATCTCACGCCTGAGCATGTTAATGTCAAAGCCTGGGCTTGTTATGTCTTTGCCTTCAAAAATTATGCTGCCTGAAGTTGGCTTTTCAAGAAGATTAAGGCACCTTAAAAACGTGCTTTTGCCAGAACCCGAAGGCCCTAAAATTGCAACTCGCTCGCCTTTTTTAAACTCAGTGCTTATGCCGCTTAGTATTTCAAGCGGCTTGCCGTTTTGAACGAATTCTTTTTTAAGATTTTTAACCTCTATCACTGAGTTTCATCCTCCTTTCAAAAACAGAAAGTAAGTAAGTTAAAAACGAGACTAAAACGAAATATATTGCCGCAACGCTCAAAAGCGGAACAATCGGCTGGTAAGTGTAATTCCTTATGGTGTCGCCCGCCCTTGAAAGGTCCATTATTCCAACGAAACCTGCAACCGAAGTTTCTTTGATGAGCTGAATAAATTCACTAAAAAGCGTGGGCAAAACATTTCTAAATGCTTGCGGGAGGATTATTTTCCGCATAGTTGTTTCGTGGCTAAGGCCAAGGCACCGGCCCGCTTCGTATTGCCCTTCGTCTATCGACAAAATCCCCGATCGAATAATTTCTGAAACATAAGCGCCAGAATTTATTCCAAAAGTAATCATGGCAATAATCATTTTAGGCAAGCCCGCCCAAGCGAAAATTATATAGCAAATAACAAAAAGCTGGACCACAACCGGCGTGCCCCTTATGACTAAAACGTATGAATTCGCAATGAATTTCAATATTTTTGCAAAAACAGTTTCTTTCTGGCTCACTTTAATGAGAGCAACACAAACGCCAAGAATAATTCCTATGAAAAGGGCCACGATAGTTATTTTTAGCGTCGTTGCGAGGCCTGAAAGAATAAGTTTGTATCTATCTTTATTAATAAGATTGTTGTAAATTTGGCCTATAAGGCTGTTTGATTCCGTTTTGTAAGCGCTGACGTAACTTTCAATTATTTCGTTTATTTCGCCATTTTCAATCATCGAATTTAAAACAGAATTTATATAATCAAGCAGCTCGGTGTCGCCTTTCGGGACCGCTATGCGGTAGCTTTCTTCAAAAAGCGGCTCATCCAGAATTTTCGCAGAGCTACCAACAATCGAAACAAGCTTCCTCGCCGGCAAATCATCCACGACAACCGCATCAATTGCGCCACTTTTAAGGTCAAAAGCTGCGTCGGCAATTTTGTTATATTTTGTTATTGAAGCGTTCGCAAAATTCTCGCTGCAATAAAGTTCTCCTGAAAAACCAAACTGAACGCCTATCTTTTTGTTCGCAAGGTCACTGCCGGATTTAATACTGCTGGAATTAAGAACGACTATTTCTTGCTTTGCGGTGTAATAAGGCACAGAAAAATCAACGCTTTTAGATTTTTCTTCGCTTGCGCTCATCGCAGCTACGGCGAAATCGCAATTTTTATTGCTAAGCTCAAGAACCACAGCATCGAAAGAAACATCATTTATTTTAAGGTTTACGCCTAAAGACTCTGCAATTTTTTTCGAAATATCAATATCAATGCCAACGATTTCGCTGTCTTCACGGTATTCAAAAGGTTCAAAGTCAGCATTAGTTGAAATGCTGACAAAGCCTTTGTTTTTTATTTCGTTTATTCCTAAAGCGCTAACGCTCGAGCAAAAAATGCCCGCAAGAAAAAGAGCTAAACAAAGAATTTTTTTCATTGGCTACTCTCCTTTTTCGCAGCCGATTTTTTATACTTTGATTTATTGTAAAAATACGGCACGAGGATAGTTGCAACGTTTTCATATTTTCTAAGTTCTTTTTCAATGAAGAAGGTCGTCTGGTTGTGATAAAGCTTATTCAAAAAGTCATTTCCGCTGATTCTTGTTAGAACAACCGTCAAATTCTCGCCCTCTTCGAGATGCTCGCTTCTTTCTTTAATGTATTCTCGAATCGGCGTGACGATATCTCTATAAGGAGTGTAAATAATTTTAAGCGGCACACCAATTTTCAAATTTTCCCATTGCCTTTGAAGCCTCTTGGTTTCTTCATGGGAAACAGAAATGTGAAGCGCAGTCAAGTTTGAAGTGATTTTGTTGGCGTAATCAAGCGTTTTAAGAGCTGCCATGTTGATTTTATTGATAAGAACAACACACGGGAAAACATCGGAGCTGACGCTTTCTTTATATTTATAATCATACCCAAGAACGCTTATGCCCTTCAAAAATCTGAGGTAATGCTTGTGAGTTGCGTCCATGAAAAGCATCAAAAGCGGAGCAACTATTAAAAGTGCCCATGAACCGTGCGAGAATTTGGTCGTGAACACAACGATTGAACCGATGAACGTAACCAAAGCTCCAACACCATTGATGATTGATTTGTATTGCCAGCCGGGGCTTTTGAATCTCATCCATTTGACGAACATCCCGAACTGCGAAATGGTAAACGAAACGAAAACGCCGACGGAATAGAAAGGAATGAGCTTGTGGGTGTCTGCGTTGAAAATTATGAGCAAAAATGAGCTCACTGCAAAAATGAACATTATTCCGTTTGAAAAACTGAGCTTTGTTCCCCTTTGAGAAAATTGCACCGGCATGTAATGGTCTTTTGCCAAAATTGCAAGAAGGATAGGAAGGCCGCTGTAGGAAGTGTTTGCAGCAAGAAGGAGTATGAGCGAAGTTGTAAGCTGGAGGATATAGAACATTATGCCATTGCCGAAAATCATTGTTCCCATTTGCGAAAGAACAGTTTTGCCTTCAAGTGGCACTACTTTCAAAATAGTTGCGAGGAAACTTGTTCCGCCAAAAATAACCGCAATTATTCCGCCAAGCATGAAAAGAACTTGCTTAGCTGTTTTTTGAGAAGGTTCTTTGAAGCTAGGGATCGCATTGCTGACGGCTTCAACGCCCGTGAGCGCCGAGCAACCTGAAGAAAACGCACAAAGGAACACAGCAAGACTCATGCCTTGAATGTTTTGAGAAAGCAAATGCGAAATTTGGGCAGGCTCGTATTGAATCGGTGCAAGATTGCCGCTAAAAAACCTGAAAACACCCGTGAAAATAAGCGCCATCATTGAGAAAATAAAAGCATAAGTCGGGATCCCGAAAATTTTGGAAGATTCCCCCACACCTCTTAAGTTGATAAGAGTAATAGCTCCAACGCAGATGAGCGAAATAGGAATCCTGTAAGGTTCTAAATTAGGGTAAACCGATAAAATGGCCGCTGTTGAAGAAGAAATACTCACCGCAACGGTCATTATATAGTCAATTATCAAGCAGGTGGCTGCAAGCAAAGAAGCCTTTTTGCCGAAGTTTTCTTTTGAGACAACGTAAGCTCCGCCGCCGTTCGGATAATGGCTGATTATTTGAGAATAAGAGAAAATCAAAATCAGCAAAAGCAAAATTATCGGAACACTCACAATACCAACATAATTAACGGCCATGAGCCCGAGCGCGGGCATTAAAGCCATTAAGATTTCTTCAACAGCATAAGCCACCGAAGAAACAGCATCACTGGCCATAATCGGAAGTCCCCAAAGTCTTGAAAGCTTTTGATTTTTAAGCTGGTCATCTTTAAGAGCATCGCCTAATAAAAATTTTTTTAAATTAACCACGATGTTATCGTCTCCATTTTTATTAAATTTTATTTCTTATTACATTACATAACTATATATTAGCACACAACTCTATTAAATAGCAAAAACCGACACAAAAGTCAAATTTTCATTTCATTTTTCAAAAATTTCTTTCATTAAATCAGATATTTTCATTTTTCTTTCTTTTGTAAATTTCTTGTCTACATGCCATTTGCCAAAGTCATCCATAAAAATCATGTCACTTTCCTTGACCCCTTTAGGGAGACTTTTAAAATCCAAGATAACCTCGTTGCCATTTTCATCTTCGCAAACTGCATGGCTGCCTTTTTCAACAGAATCAACCGATAAATACTTCATGCTCTCCTCCCTACTGCTTTTCATCTTTAACTTTTATATTTTTGCCATTAGTCGAAATTATAATATTGCCGTTTAAGTCAGTCCTATGAATATTTTTGCAGTATTTTTCAATTCTTTTCAAAATTTCTTCTTTAGGAAGATTACTTTTATCAGGGCCAACGGAAATAACCGCAAATTTTGGCGAAACTTTTTTCAAGAAGTTTTCAGAGCTTGAGGTTCTGCTTCCGTGATGGCCAACTTTCAAAACATCCACTTTGAGGTTATATCCTGCGTCAATGATGTCGCTTTCTTCGGCTTTTTCGGCATCGCCGGTGAACAAAAAGCTAACGTTTTTATAAGTCATTTTCAAAACAAGCGAAGTATCATTAAGATTTTTGCCCTTTTTAACCGGGCCTAAAACCTCGATCTTAAGGTCTTCTATTTCGAAGCTTTCGCCAGCTTTGGCAATTTTTGAATTAACTTCTTTTTCTTTCAAAGCACGGAGCATTTTTTCATAGGTTCTGCCTGTTGGGATAAGGCTTTCAGGGATCTTAGACATAATAAACTTTTCAACACTAAAACTTTTAATAACTTCGGCCATCTGGCCAATGTGATCTCTGTGCGCATGGGAAACAACCGCCAAATCAATTTTCGAAACATCCTGTTTTTTAAGATATTCAGTAACAATATTGTTTGGTTCTTTATCCGCCGCATCAATTATAATATTATGATTTTTGAATTTTATGTAAATGAAATCAGCCTTGCCAACGTCAACAAAATGCACCTGTAAATCTTCGCTTATGTTTTTGCTGGTCTCTTCTTTATTGCTAGGCGAAGATGAATTAAAAATATTTTTGATTCTAAAGCCTTCTGTGTTCTCGCAGTTCGAAAAAAACGCACCGGCAAGAACAATAACGCCCACGATCAAATACCATGTTTTATTCTTTAAAATTTTTTTGAATTTCCTTTTAAACTTCAAACTTAAGCCTCCGTTGTTAACTGTTTATATTCATTTCCAAAAATTGCTGATAATTAATGAGAACCTGCCGTGGCTTTGAGCCTTCATGCGGCCCAACAATTCCCATTTGTTCCATTTCGTCAATGAGCCTTCCAGCTCTTGCGTAGCCAACCCTAAGCCTTCTTTGCAAGAAGGAAGTTGAGGCTTGTCCCGCTTCTACGACGCATTTTATGGCTTCTTTCATGACAGGGTCAATCTTAACTTCAGACCTATCGTCGGAGGTTTTAAGATTTTCTCTGGCAGAATTTTTCTCAATTTCTTTTGCAATATTGTTATCATAATCACTTTGCTGGGAACTTTTAACATATTTTATAACTTTCTCGATTTCTTTGTCAGTAACATAGCAGCCTTGAACCCTCGTTGGTTTCGAAGAACCCGCAGGAGAAAAAAGCATGTCCCCTCGACCGAGAAGTTTTTCAGCGCCGCTCATGTCAAGAATAGTTCTTGAATCAATTTGCGAAGAAACGGCCAGAGCAATCCTGCTTGGGATATTAGCTTTGATTATTCCCGTGATTACGTCAACTGATGGGCGCTGAGTTGCAATAACGAGGTGCATCCCTGCAGCACGAGCCATCTGAGCAAGCCTGCAGATGTAATCTTCAACTTCATTCGGAGCAGCCATCATAAGGTCTGAAAGCTCATCAATGACAATAACAATCTGCGGCATTTTTTCTAGCGTTTCAGCCTTTTCGGCAGATTTAGCAACCTCTTGCTCAACGAATTCATTGTAAGAATAAATGTCTCTTACATTATTATCCGCGAAAATTTTATATCTCTTGGTCATCTCATTAACCGCCCAACCGAGCGCACCCGCCGCTTTTCTGGCGTCAGTTACAACAGGAACCAAAAGATGCGGTATGCCGTTGTAAATTCCAAGCTCAACGACTTTAGGGTCAATCATTAAAAGCCTGACTTCACTGGGTTTTGCATTATAAAGAATACTAATTATAAAAGAGTTTATGCAAACGGACTTACCAGAACCCGTTGAACCCGCAATCAAAAGATGAGGCATTTTCGCAAGGTCTGCAACCGTTACTTCGCCGGAAATATCCTTCCCCAAAACAACTGTGAGCTTGCTTTTCGAAGATTTAAAAATGCTTGATGAAATAAGCTCTCTCATCCCAACCATACTCACAACTTTGTTAGGGATTTCAACTCCAACGGCCGCTTTGCCCGGGATTGGCGCCTCGATTCTAACTCCAGCGGCGGCAAGGTTAAGCGCAATGTCATCCGCCAAAGTGGTTATTTTGCTTATCTTAACACCCGAAGCAGGCTGAAGCTCATACCTCGTTACTGCAGGGCCACGGCTAATGTCAACTATGTTAGTTTGAACGTTAAAGCTCTGCAGCGTGTCAACGAGAGTCCTGCCGTTGGTGTTGAGCTCTGCGCTTATGTCTTCCTCTTTAGGCACGGGCGGCTTGTTAAGGAGCTCAATCGACGGGAATTCATAATTATCCTCGCCCGAAGCGCTAACCATGGTTTCAGATTTTTCAAGTTCTTCGTCTGGCACCAATTTTTCCTCAGCAGCTGCATTATTCCCTACGTTTTTAATGCGCGACAAAAACTTTTCAGTAACCGCAGAAATATTATCTTCAATTTCACGATCTGATTTTTTTTGCGGGGCTTGAAGCTCGGGAGTTTCTTTGAAAATAGGTTTCTCTTTTTCGGGTTCTTTTTTAAACGAAGCCTCTAAATTACCTGTAATTTTTTTAGTTTGATAAACTTCTTCAAACTTTTTCTTCACAGCTAAAAACGGAACCAAAATCATTTTGAAAAAGCCAGTGAGAGTCATACCGCTGATGAGCATAATGCAAATGAAAACAGTAATAATACTGCTGACTTTCGCACCAAAAGTTCCAAAAGCCCACGTTAAAAATGCTCCCACAAACGCACCTAAAATCCCAGGGCCACCGTCGAGTTTTGAATTTTTAAAGCTTTCAATTATGTAATTTAGCCAGGCTTTCGGCTGATTTTTAACTAAATCGCTCGAGAAAACATACATGCAAGAGCAAAGCATCAAAACCATTATTCCAAAGACTATTAAAGTCATTTTTTTGTTTTTAATTTCTTTTCTTACAGCGCTCACCACTGAAAGATAGCAAAGAGAAACCGGCAAAAAGACTGCCCCCATTCCAAGCAATCCTACAATGAATTTATGGATATAAAACCATATATTTTCGCCCGGAGCAAAAACAACAAAAAACATCAAAGCCGAAATTGCAAACATAATAATGGAAAATGCGCGGTTGTCAATGCTGCATTTTGGCTTTGCAGGTTTTTGCTTTTGCTTTACAGTTTTCTTTTTGCTGCCGGTTTTCGCTGCCGGCTTGTACGTCCTTTTAGGCATTATTTACCTCCTGATTTTAAAGGCGGCCTTCTAAACAGAAAGGCCGGTAAAAAGATTCACGCCGGTAATCATTTCGATTATTCCGATTAAAGCAGAGATAATTCCAACGACTAAAGTGTAAATCACGAATATATTCATTTTGTCTGTTTTCAAAAGCCACTTGAAAAGCTTGATTGCATAGAACCCAACAACTGCCGAAACAACCATTCCAAGAATCGTAGGGAAAATGCCCGATGAAGTAATAGCATCTTGCTCAATTGCTTCTTTGAGCTCAAGCACCACTGCTGCAACGATTGCCGGAATGCCAAGAATGAAAGAGTAATCAAGGGCTGTTTTTTTGTTTATTCCGCGCATAAGAGCAACTGATAAAGTAGAGCCTGAACGCGAAATTCCAGGGAAAATAGCTGCCACAAATTGCATAACACCAATCGAAATTGCATCCATGATTTCAAGCCTCGTTCTGCCATCAGCTGCGCCTTCGCCATTAGCACTAACGGCTGAAATCTTCGCGCTGGTTTCGGCTTTAATTCCTTTTCTAAGAAGAAAGCTCGTGAAAATTAAAGAAACACCAACAATTAAAATATTCTTTTCGTTTGCAAGTTCTTCTGCGATTCCTTTTATATTCATTCCTGTTCCAAAAACCGGTAAAAACAGCATGAAAAGTGGCAAAAGGCCAACTATTATCATCACTACCATGTTTTCGTTATCATCCATTTTTTTGAAATCAAATTCTTTTTTGAAAATCTTTGAAATCATTCTGAAAAATGCTTTTAAAAGCTCGATTATTTCTTTTCTGTAAACTGCTAAAACCGCGATCAAAGTTCCGAAATGAAGCATAACGTTAAAAAATAACATGTCATTACCGAACTCGCTTTTTCCAAAGCCTAAAATATGCTGCGCAATAAGCAAATGACCGCTGCTTGAAACCGGCAAAAATTCGGTTAACCCTTGAACTGTTCCTAAAATTATAGACCCTAAAAATGATAGTGAAATCAATAAAACTATAGCTGCACCGATGTTTCCCATTTTACTGTACTCCCCTTTTTTATTTTCCTGATTAATTATATGATAATTTTCTGATTAATTATACTACTTTTGAAAATGAAATAACAGTGCGATTTTTCGAAATAAATAACTTATTTTTGCAAAAATAAAGCCCACGCCACCAAAAGCATGGGCCAATTTTGTTATTTTTTTATTTTGTCAGGGTCATTAGTGAAAACAATAAGTTTAGATAATAAAACTCCTACTTGCTTTGAAACTTCAATTTTTATTCCTCTTGCTCTTACCTCTTGGCCTCGGTTGCTACTTGGCGGCAAAATTACAGATTTCAAGCTGTTGCAATGGCTAAATGCACCGTTTCCAATTGCTTCCGCGCTTTTAATGCTGCTTAAGTCAATTTGTTGAAGCGACCTGCAACCATAAAAAGCATTTGCACCAATTTCTGTAACTTTTGATAAATCAATGTTTTGCAATTCTACGCATGCTGCAAATGCTCTTGAACCAATTTTTTGGCAGCTTTCGCCCAAAGAAACTTTCGTAAGCCTAGCGAAGCCTTGGAATGCAGCTTCATCAACTTCTTTAACTTTATTTCCAAAAGAAACTTCCTTAAGCGTTCTTTGGTAAGCCGGTAGACTTTTGAAATCGCCTTTTTCACTCAAAACAACATGAGATTTTTTGAAAAGTTCTTTCAAATATTTGCTTTTTTCTTCTTTTGATTTTTGGTTTTCTTTTATTTCCTTTGCTCTTTTCGCTTTTGCTTTCGCTTTTAAAATAGCAGGAATGGTCTGCGTGAAGGCTTTAACTACCCCTTTATCATCTATCGCAGAGCGTTTTATATAGTTTTTTTCGTCGGCTTTTTTAGGTTTATAATCAAAAACTTTCGAATATTTTTCTAAATCTTCAGGGGCGAATTTGCCTTTAAATTTTGCTAATTCTTTGCTCATTTTGTTAAGAACCCTGCTTGTGCGAGAAAGCATTCTATTCTTTTTCAGTTGCTTTTTAAATGCCCTATTAAATACGTATGAAACTCGCGCATAATAAATTTCATTTTCTGCTCTCAAGTAGCTTACGAAATTATTGCACGCAATCAATAAATCATATACTTTTACTTCGTAATTGCGCTGGTCTATCTTTTTCCTATCTTTCACTGTGGAACTTTCTCTTGCTATAACCTTTTTTGGATTCAACATAATTGATCACTCCCCATTTGTATTTTATACATAAATAATGCATTATTTATAATATTATTTTTTAAAAAATTTATCAAGTATTTATATATTTTTTTATTTCTCGAAAAAAATATAACAAAGCAGCCTTTTTGAATAAGGCTGCAACTTTTCTTTATGCTTCAAACCTTTTAAATTTGCTTAGGATTTTTATGGCCATCTTTCACTTTCCCCAGAAACTACTTGGTTTTAGAAATTTTATAAAGGCAATCTATTGCCTCGCGAAGGGTGCCACACTTGTCAATAAGCCCCTCTTTAACGGCGTCATCACCCTCAACAACCGTGCCAATGTCAAGCGAAAGTTCCTCAGTATTCATGCAAAGTTTATAAAATCTTTCTTTAGAAATTTTCGAATTCTCAACAACGAAATTTGCTATTCTTTCTTGCATTCTTCTAAAATATTCAAAAGATTGTTGCGTGCCAAGCGTCATTCCATTGGTTCTCACCGGGTGGATAGTCATTGTTGCTGACTTCGCAATGAAAGATTTATCCGCGCAAACCGCCAAAGGTACCCCGATTGAATGCCCTCCTCCAATGACCATCGAGACGGTTGGCTTGCTCATTCCTGCGATGAGCTCAGCGATTGCAAGGCCGGCTTCAATGTCGCCTCCAACAGTGTTTAAAAGCAAAAGCAGCCCTTTTATTTCCGGGTCTTGCTCAATTGCAACAAGCTCCGGAATAACATGCTCATATTTCGTTGTTTTATTCTCGCTGGGCAAATAGGTGTGGCCTTCAATTTGGCCAATTATTGTAAGGCAATAAATTTTCTTGCCCTTGTCGCCCGCTATCACCGAGCCAATATTTTGAATTCTTTCGTATTGTTTTTCGCTCCCTGTTGAAGCTTTTTCGCTAGGGTTGTTTGTTCCGTTATTATTTTTCTTGCTTATCAATTCAAACCCCTCCTTAAAAAATAGTTTGCCAATTATTTGAATTAAAATTCATTAATTTAAAATATATTTTGTCAAAAAACCGAATTTATTGACTAAAAACCAATTTTGTAATAGTATAATTTCTATAAAATGTTCTTTTAAATTGAAAGGAGAAGTTTAAGTGAATATAAAAAGATTTGTGTTGGCTGCTTTAAGCAGTACGCTTGTGTGCGGCCTTTGCGCGTGCCAAAATCAAAATTCTGAAAATAATGAAAATCAAACTCAAACAATAGACGAAAAAGCCCAAATTTCTTACCACGAACCAGAATCCATCAAAAGCCGTGAAGAACTGTTAGTTGGAATAAAAAAAGGCGGCATTCAATTTTTCAAAGATAAAAACGGAAATGATGCAGGGTATGAAGCGGAGCTAGCAAAAGAAATCGCAAAAGAAATAAACGAAAACGTTAAAGTTAAATTCATCGAAAATGAGACCGAAGAAATGCTAGACTCGCTTGAAAAAGGCGAAATAGACATAGCCCTTGCTTCGCTTGACGCAAGCTCAGACGTTAAAAAACGCTTCACGCTGAGTAATTCTTACTGGCCATGGCAAGAAGAGCCTTATTCAATTTATGTTTTAAAAGCGGAAGCGGAAAAAATCACGAAATTAAATGATTTTTCACTTTCGAAAATAGCTGTTGTGAAAGGAACATATCAAGACAGTTCCGTAAAACACTACCTCCCAAATGCAGAACCAATTATTTGCGAAAACACTGCAGAATGCCTCCAAAAGCTTGAAAATGGCGAGGTTCAAGCAATAGTTTCAGACGACAAGAACTTCGAAAAATCCACCTCAAACAGTGAAACCGTGGTAAAAAGCAAAGTCACCATGCCGGAAGACCCGAGCGACCAAGGCATTTTTGCCGCAATGATGAAAGACAACGAAAAGCTCAAAAAAGTTGTTGATTCTTGCATTGAAAAGCATAAAGAAAACGGCGATATCGAAAATTGGATCGAAAACGCCTACGACGGCCTTGCAAGCTTGACTTCAAGCCAAGAATCATCACGAGGAAACGCCAAAACTGAAGAAGAAAAAACAGAATAAAAAATATTAAAAGCCACCCGTTATGGATGGCTTCTTTTTTCTCTAAAAAAGCTCTTTATACATAGTCACATTTTTGTCTTTTCCCAGCTTAGAAACATCTTCCAAAATGCCCGTTATGCTGTGGTAACCCACGAAACTCGCTACCCATTTTTTCCAATCTTCAAGGCTAAAATAACTTTTAATTTTTGAATATATCGTTTTACTGCTAGATTCAAAGCCGCTTGGAGCGTTAGTTATGCAATAAACTTCTCCAAAATGCTTATACCCCATCGAGCCAAGCGGTATGCTCGCAACCACATCGCCGTGCCTGTAAATTCTAACCGCACTGTTTTCACCGTCTTGCGGGAAAATTTTATTATGTTCCATAACATAGTCATAAGCCTCGAACGACAAAACCCTGGGCGAACAAAAAGTTATTAAATTAACAGGAATTTTCTTACTTTTAGAACTACCTTCAAAAATAAATTTCTGATCTTGCTGAAAGTCAAGAGCGGCCAAAGTCGAGAGCGCCCCGCCTAAGCTGTGGCCTGTTACAACGATTTTTTTGATGTCTTTATTGTAATCATGAACTTTTTCCCTAATAAGTTTCTTCATGCCCTCTTGCAGCTGCAAGTATCTATTCAAAAAGCCTCTGTGAACACACTTCCCGCCCAAAAAATTGCATTCAAGCTTGGTGAAATCGCCGTCAATCAACGCGTCGTCTTTCGAATATGTCCCGCGGAAAGTAACGTAAAGCGTCCCTTCTTCCTCACCTTTAGTGATTATATCAACTGAACCCGCAAAGTTATCCCCGAAATATCCAAAATACGGGCTGCTTTCATCTACTTCTGACTGCTGATTACTCTTGTTTTCTTCGGTTTCGTTTGATTCTTCCGAAGTTAGCTTAGTATACTCGCCTTTTTCAGGGTCATATTCATACTTATCTGATTTTTCAAACATATAAACATGGTTGCTGTAATCGCAAGCTGTTTTTAGCTGCTTAACAAAAGGTAAATTTTTGCCAATGTCGAGTTTCTTGTAAATTTTATACATATCCATGTTAATAAAAGTAGCGCTGTCGTCCTTCCCGGCTGCTTTGATCGTGCCATTTTTAAATTCAACATCGTTATTGCAATAGCTTTTTATTTTTTTAAGAATATTTTTAATATAAACGGATTTCTTTTTCTTTTTATTTTTAAGATCTTTGTAATCCCCTGTGCTCTTAATTAATTGTTCAAAAGTTTTTCCGTTTAAGTCCCCGATATTAATGTAATATTCCGAAATTCCCTCAATAATTTCATCAAGCTTTTTTATGTCTTCGTCGCTTGCTAGTGATTTATATGTCTTTGAACTTTCAAGGGTTATTAAGGCTTCAACAGCGTCTTTCAATTCGTTCACAGTTTTAAATTTTCTTGATCCTTGGTTTAATAAATGGTTTAATGAATAAAGATGATTAACATTTCCCACTAATTCCCGCATTTCTTTAGGGCTAACTTCCTCGCCACTTTTGAGTTTAGTTGCAATTGGTTTTAAAAAATTTTTTTTAATATCTGCAGCGATTTCCTTCAAGTTGCTTTTATCAGGGTTAGATTCAACCATTTTAATAACCGAAAAAAGTATGCTCGAAACTATTCCTGCGTTAAGGTTGTTTTTTTCAGGGTCATAGTCATTACTTAATTTTGCCATAAGATTTTTTAGTTTAACGAAAGTGGTGTCTGTTTTCTCAAAAAATTTGCTTTTGAGCGAAGCAAAGAATCCTTTATTGTCGCTTGAAAAAAACGAATTCAAAAATGAATCGTCAGCTGACGGTTGGTTACTTGGAGCCTTCTGGCTGCTTGATGATTCCGTGCGGTTTGACGTATATCCTGCGCTTATGCTCGGAGCGCTGCTAACCAAAGATAAAATTGAAAGGAATGTAGCGGCTGCCTTGCTGGAATTCGCTCCCAGCCCACCAACAACTGAACTTAAATCATCATCAGAAATTTCAAATAAATCAAAAAGTTCCTTCATTGCGGCGCAAAATTCATCATAGTCGCCTTCGTAGCCATTTCTAACAAAAAAATCATAAATTTGTTCTTTATTTTCCAAACTTTCAAGTTCATTTTTAAGATTTTCGTCATTTAATATTTTTTTTATCATCAAGCTTAAATCCTTCACCGCTCTCACCAATCCTTTCTTGGTTTTGCTATTATTTTAACAAAAAATATATGTTTGTCAATCATTATTTTATTCAAACATATCCAATTTTTGGTGATATTCAGTTTCTTCAATGTATAATTTTTGTTATTTTGAAAACGATAAAACTGTATTTAAACAAATAAACCAAGGAGCTTAAAAAATGAAAAATTTGGAGCGTTTTATAGATGTATATATTAATGAAAAGGATAAAGCCAAGCCTGCAAAAACAAAATTTTTTTCAAAATCTTTAACCGAAAACATAGAGTTCTTCAAACGAAAATTCAGCCAAAGCGCAGACTTTTCACTTAAATATTTAAATCTCGGGCAAACGCCGTGCGCAATAATTTCAATAGCGGGAATGATAAGCAAAGACACCTTAACGCAAAGCGTTTTGCTGCCAATTATAAACTTTGAAATCAAAGGAAAAACCGGCGAGGAAAAATTCAATTTCATAAAGAATAATCTAGTTGTGGCCTGCGACCAAACTCAAGTTTCGAACTTCGAAGACGCCTTTAACATGATAATGTCGGGCTTTGCGCTTTTCGCGGTGGACGGCTATGATTCGATGCTGGCATTAGGCGTGCAGGGCTTTAGCTTCCGCTCTATTTCAGAGCCAGCATCGGAACTTATGCAAAGGGGCTCAAGAGAAGGTTTCATCGAAGCTTTGATGGTGAATTTAAGCCTAATTCGAAGGAGGATTAAAAGCACGGACCTTAAATTCGAACTCATGCAGCTCGGGAAGGTGAGCAAAACTTCAATTTGCCTTTGCTACCTTGAAAGCAAAGTTTCGAAAGAAATTCTCGGGAAAGTCAAAAAAAATCTCGAAAAAATTAACCTTGAAACCATTTTGGAATCAGGTTACATAATTCCTTACCTTGAAAGCCAGGGCGATTTTTCTTTGTTCAGTAGTGTGGGCATGACCGAACGGCCGGACACCCTTTGCGGGAAAATTTCGGAAGGAAGAATAGCAATTTTAGTTGACGGGACGCCAAATGCGCTGATAGTCCCCTATTTTTTCGTGGAGTATTTCCAGCATCTTGATGATTATTCAATGCATTCATATTTTGCAACGTTCACAAGATGGCTTAAATACATGGCGTTTTTTCTTTCAACGCTTTTGCCGGGGCTTTACGTTGGAATAAGCACGTTTAACCCCGAAATTTTACCAGGGCCGATTCTCAGCAAAATCGCTTTAGCCGTCGGTACCACGCCATTTTCGCTGATGTTCGAAACGATAATCATACATTTGATTTACGAAATAATGCGCGAAGCAGGCCTCAGAATTCCACGGCCGCTCGGGCATGCGGTGAGCATCGTGGGCGCGCTGGTAATAGGCGAAACGGCGGTAAGTGCAGGATTAATCGGCGCTCCAACACTGATGGTCGTGGCTCTCACAGCAATATCTTCGTATGTAATTCCAAATCTTTATGAACCGATATCAATCTTAAAATTTGCATTCATAATAGTGGGCGGCTTGCTTGGAATTTGGGGGATCATGATACTTTTCACTTTGGTTTTAGTGAACCTGTGCTTCAAAAACACTTACGGCATACCTTTCACCGCTCCCTTGGCTCCTTTTAACATTTTCGCGATGAGGGACGTCATCGTTAGAAGCGGCTGGAGCTTCCTTGCTAAAAAAATAATTAAAGTTCAAGACTTTCCGGGCTCGGAAGTTAAAGACAGAAACGTAAAAAGGTAGGAAATGACTTATGGAAAAACGGCCTTGCATTTCGGTCGGACAAATGTTCACAATGCTTTTCGTGAGCAGAATGGTAATAACAATTACTTACGGAAACCTTTTAATAGGAAAATCAGATATTTGGGATCATCTCATCTCTGCAGGAATTTCATTTTTTATCGTTTTCTTGCTTGTAATCCCGGTTTACAAACTCTTTTTAATGGATAAATTCATGAATATTTTCGATAACATGCGAGATTTAATGGGCAAAGTAGGCTATGTTTTCATTTTGATTTACGTTGCTTATTTCATAGTAGTAACGCTTCACACACTAACGATATTCGACGACTTCATTTCAAATGCGGTTAACCCGCCCATTTCTTTGCCGCTTCTTTCGATATTTTTGCTGCTTTCTTCATGCTACGGCGCCTACAAAGGCATTGAAGCCCTTGCGAGGACTTGCACGTTCATAATGGTGGCAACGGTTATTTCACTTTTGTTTTTGGGTGTTTCCTTGATTTCAAGCGTCGAGGCAATAAACTTCAAACCGCTAATGTACGAAGGATTTAAATCAGTTGAAGAGGGTACGCTTTACATGATTTCGCAAAGCTCGTGTTTGGTTTCAATGGGGGTTTTGTTCCCGCTGGCAAAAGGCAACAAATTGAAAGGATTTTTGCTTTGGAACTTGGGGGTATACCTAACTTTTGCCGTGATTATAACCCTTGCAGTAGGAACGATGGGCGACTTCGTAGAAACGCAGCTCTTCCCTATTTACACAGCAGCGAGCATAGGAAAATTCGGTTCGTTCAGGCACCTTGACTCGCTTTACCTTGGAATATGGATTTCAGGAATATTCATAAAAACGTCGTTATTCATGCTCCTTTCAGCAGAAGGAATCAAAAAAATTTGGGGTGAAAAAGTTAGAAGAATTTTCATAATTTCGGTTGGAATTCTTTTTTCAGTGGCAACGTTCTTCATAGGAAGCCTTAGCGAACTTAAAAAATCTTCAATCACGATGTTCTTGCTTTCACTTCTAATTTTGTGCACCATTTTAATCCCTTTAATTTTAATAATTTTAAAGAAAAGAAAACTCTCGAAGGAGGAAAAAATCCTTGAAACATAAATTTTTAGCTTTAACTTCTTTCGTTTTCATGGTTTTGCTCCTCAGCGGGTGCACTCAAAACCAGCAGCTTCACCAAAAACTGATTATTCAAGGCGTTGGCATTGAAAAAGAAGAAAAAAACTACAAGGTAATCGTCCAGGCACTTGACTTCCAAAACCCTTTAAACAAAGACGAACCAAACACCAAAGTGATTGAAACCGAAGGCGAAACCGTAACCGAAGCGCTCGATAATATCTCGAAGCAGACAAGCCTCACGGCGGTTTATTCGCAAAATTTGATGCTAATTTTAGGCGAAAACGCCGCAAAATTCGGCGTGAATGATTTCATTGATTTCTTCATAAGGCACTGCGAAACAAGGCCGAAAGTTAAAATTTGCATTTCAAAAACAGCTTTTGACATCTTGAAAATCAGCCCGAATGACAAATCGCTCAAATCGAAAAATATCCACGACTTAGTACCGCTCCAGTTAAACTCCGATGTGCTTCATTTTGTTTCAAGCCTTAAAAACGAAAAAACCGACCCTTTCGCCGCTTGGATTGAAATGGAAGGTAAAAAAGAAGTGCACCTGAAAGGCGCGGGAATATTCAAAGGAGATAAGCTGGAAAGCCTGCTCGAAGGCAAGGAGGCCTTTGGTTTCATGGCGCTTAAAGGCACGCCGAAGTTTGGCTCACTGGTTGTCAATTCCGAGGAAACTGGCGACGTTACATGCAGGATTGAAAAAGTTATTCCAAAAATAAGCGCAAAAGTAAACGAAAACGACATGCCTGAATTTGAAATAAACCTTGACACAACTGCCTCTAGCTTTTCGCTTGACAAAAATTTTTACACGCATAACCCGCAGCAAATAACAGGAATAATAGAAGAAAATTTTTCGAAAAATTTAACTGAAATTTGCGAAAATCTTTTGAAAAAAACTCTTAAATCTAAAATTGACGTTTTTGATTTTGCTAAAATACTTAAAAATTCAAACCCAAAATATTTCAAAAAAATCGAAGATGACTGGAAAGAAATTTTGCCAAATTTAAACTGCAAAGTCAGCGTAAAAACAAAATTAAAAGTCACCGGGAAAGAACCCGTGTGACCTTTAGGTTAAATAATCTTCTTCGAAGAGTTTATTATGTAATGCATTGACCGAGCGGTGCAGGTTTTCAACGTCCACAACAACGGAAATCCTGGAATTATCGCACATTGCCATTTCGATGTTAACATTATTTTCGTGAAGAGTCTCAAAAACTATTGAAGCAATGTTCACGTTAAGGCCATCTGAAAGGTTAACAACTGAAATTTCAGCCTTATCTTTTTCATAAAAAATCTCAGCTTTTTCTTCAGCAATTTCTTTAAGATAACTTCCCAAAAGCTTGATAACTTCGGGGAGGTTTTCTTCTTTTGCCAAAAACACCAAAAGCCCTTCGGAATTTTTGCCCGTTGGCATCAAAGCGGAATCTTTTATGAGGCCTTTTTCTTCAAGAAACGAAATAATGCTCTCTTTTCTTGCGCCGCTGCTAAGACTGCTGATGATAACTTTGGCTAGCTCTTTCTGGTCAGCAATGCCGCTGACAGTGTTAATTTCATTTTTTGGAATATTTTTAACAATCGTGCCTTTGCAGTCTTTTTTCATGCTAGAAAGCACTTCGACTTCAACGTCGTATTTCTGCGCAGTTTCAATTGATGTGTCGTTAAGCACTTGAGCGCCGAGAGCCGCAAGCTTAAACATTTCTTCATAAGAAAGCATTTCAAGCTTCCTTGCGGAAGAAACAACTCTCGGGTCAGCGGTGTAAACGCCGTCAACATCGGTGTAAATTTTGCAAACGTCAGCTTTCATCGCGCCTGCAATTGCAACGGCGCTTGTGTCCGAACCGCCTCTTCCAAGCGTGGTTATATCGCCTGAGGAGTTAATTCCTTGGAATCCGGTAATAACTACGATTTTCTTCTCGGAAATTTCTTTTTTAATTCTTTCAGTGTTAATTTCAAGGATTCTTGCATCGTTAAAGACGCTGCTTGTTTCAAAGCCCGCCTGCCAACCCGTCAAAGAAATTGCAGGAACGCCCATGCTTTCAATGGTCATTGCAAGAAGCGAAGCGGAAATTTGCTCGCCTGTGGCCATCAAGGCGTCCATCTCCCTGCCCTTTGCGTAAGGGCTTATTTTTTTGGCTTTTTTGATAAGCTCGTCGGTCGTGTTGCCTTGGGCCGAAACCACAACTATAACATCATTACCTTTTTCATAAAAAGCAATAGCCTTTTTTGCCACACTCATCAAATGATAGGTGTCCGCAACGGAAGTCCCGCCGAATTTTTGTACTATAAGACTCATAAGTTTCCTCCTTCAATCTGGAGAGTATCTATATTTTAAGATTATGCCAGAAAAAGAAAATATGCTAATTTTTAATCATCGTCGTCATCTATAAGCGTGCTCACAGCCGGCTCAGCTTCGCCGCTGCTTTCGGAATCCTGAGTTTCGGCAGTCGAGGATTCACCAGAAGAATCAGAGTTCTCGCCCGAAGATGATTCCCTTTCTTGGGTGTTTCTCTTCGCTGAAGCATGGCCCGTGCAGCTTTCAGGCATGTTCGAAGTGCTGTAATATCCAACAGCGGTGCTGCCGCAGCCAAGGCCCGCCAATTTACCCGAAGCTTTGCAATAATTCGCTGAAACCACTTCAGGATCAAAATCATAATCTTTGTTTTGCTTTCCTTTTAGATATTGCGTCATAATATGCTTCCAAATTCTAATTGCCGCAGGTGTATCACGGATTCTTTTTGGGTTGTCGTAGCCTGTCCAAATTCCGCCCACAGCATAAGGCGTAACGCCAATGAACCAGCTGTCGTAGTCGTCGTTTGTGGTTCCCGTTTTGCCAACAACATTCCAGCCGTCAATATTTGCGGCTCTACCTGTTCCTTCGCGGCCGATGATAACGTTTCTCAAAAGCCTGTTCATAATAGTTGCCGTTTGAGAGCTAACCGCTTGAATCGGAATATCATCTCTATGGTCAAGCAAAATTTTGTCGTTTCTGTCAGTTACATAAAAATAGCTATAAGGTTTATAAAATTTTCCGCCATTTGCAAAAATTTGGAAGGCTCCGGCCATTTCACGAGGCGTTACACCATAGTGAGTTCCGCCCGTTGCAAGCGCCGCTAAAGAAACGGCATCGCTTGAATCAAGGCTCGTGAAGCCAAGCTTTTTGGTTAAAAATTCATAGCTCTTCATTGGAGTGAGCATGTTTACGAGCTGTGCGGCAGGAGCATTCGCTGACTTTTCAAGAGCCCACTGAAGCGTGACTTTTCCTCTGTAACCTTTATACCAGTTGTTCGGCCAGCTTTTGTAGCCTCCGTTTGCTGCCGGAATTTGCAGCGGCTCGTCAGGAATCAAAGAAGAATAGTTAAACATGCCTTCTTCAATAACAGGGGTGTAAGCCGCCAAAGGCTTAATCGTCGAGCCCGGCTGGCGCCTTGCGAAGTTTGCTCTGTCATAAAGCAAGTTGCCCGTTTTAGGCTTCCTGGAGCCAACCGTTGCAAGGATTCTTCCTTTAAGGTCTATCATCGAAAAGCCCATCTCAAGATTTTGGTCAGTGGACATAATAGATTTATTTTTAACGGCTTCTTCAACTATCGACTGAGCCTTGCTATCCACAGCGCAGTAAATTTTAAGCCCTTGAGAATAAATCATATCTTCGGCTGCGGATTTTCCTATATTATATTTCTCGCAAAGGTCGCTTATAACATCTTTCAAAACGGTTTCAACATACCAGTTTCTAACATTCGAAGAAGAAATTTCTTCTGATGTTTTTTTGGAATAATCCGCGAAAGTCATCTTAGAAGATTCTTCCATAGCTTTTTGATATTCTTCCTGCGAAATTTTGCCCTGGTCGAGCATTTCGCTTAAAACTGTCTCGCGCCTTGCCCTGTTGTTTTCAGGGTGATAAAGCGGGTTGTAAGCTGTTGGGTTTTGAGTTATAGCTGCAATAGTTGCGCACTGGGCAAGCGAGCATTCTTTAATGCTTTTGCCGAAATAAATGTTAGAAGCGGTTTCAACCCCTCTGCTTCCTCCGCCAAAGTTTACTATATTAAGGTAAGATTCCAAAATTTCATCTTTCGAATATCTCTTTTCAAGTTCAAGCGCCCTGAAAATTTCCCTTATTTTACGAGTCAAGCTGACTTCATTATCTTCGGTTATGTTTTTTATGAGCTGCTGAGTGAGCGTCGAGCCGCCGTAGCTTGAGCTCCCTTTAGTAAGGTTCATTATAGCTCCGGAAGTCCTCTTCCAGTCAACTCCTCCGTGCTCATAGAATCTCTTGTCTTCAATTGCTATAATTGCATCTTTCATGTATTGCGGAATTTCGGAAAAATCAACCCACACCCTGTTTTCAAGACTATAAAGCCTTTGGTATTCCTGCGGGTTGCCGTTTTCATCGTTTGCATAAACAAAGCTCGTCAGCGAAACCTTCGAAGCGTTTATGTTAAGTGCGATGTCATTTTTAAGAAGCGCAGATTTATAAAAATTAAGCGAAATAAGAATTATTATTCCGGTTAAAAGAACAATTGCAAAAATGCTTAGAAAAAACCTAAATAAAATTTTCAAAATCGAAACACTGATTCTTGAAAAACTGTTTCTTGGCCCTTTCGACCTTAAAGCCGTTGAGCTACCTGGTGTTTTGCTGTATTGACTTATGTCAGTTTTACGCATTTTAAACTCCTTTTTTGTTAGAAATCTTTCATAATACAAGTGTGCCTAATGAGGATAATACCACACTTAACATAGTTTAGTCAATAAACAGAAAGATTGCAGCCCTCTTTCTTACTTAAAATTATTATAAGCGAAAAAACAGTTTTTATTTAATTGCTAAGTCTCATAACAGCGGTGTAAACCTTTGAAATTTCATACCAGGTTTTGTAGTCAACATAGCCCGTTTGCGGGAGGTCAAAAATCTTTTGGAATGTTTTAACGGCATCTAAAGTGCTTTGGCCGTAATTTCCGTCAACCGCTAATTTTGGAATCAATGGGTAATTATTGCTTATTGAATTAAGCTGCCTTTGAATTGTTCTGACGGCGTCGCCGCTTGAGCCAACGCCCAAAGTTTCACCAGGGAAAGAAATTGGAATTCCGGTAACTTCAGTTGCGCTTTCAAGGTAAATTTCAGAGCTGTAATATCTTCTCAAAATGTTAATGTAATCCTCGCCTTGCTCGCCCAAATTTTTTGATTCCCACTGTGAAAGCCAGCCCGGGCAAGTAACATTTATTCCGTCGCAATATTGCGTGAAAAGCGGCTGCTGAATGCCTGGTTTTGTGATGAAAGTTGAAAAAACATCGTCAACAACGTTCGAAATTTCTTGAAATATATTTCTTTGATAAACGAATTTTTGGTCATAAGCAGTTGAAGAAGTAATCGTGAAATTTTTGCCACGGCTCCTGTACCATTCCGTGAAAACTCTGTTCAAAGTGAAAGAAATAATCACAAGGACATTAGCCTTAATGGCCTCTTCCGGCCAGGTTGCGTAAATTTCGCTGCTGGCAACATTTTTAATGTAATCTTGGTAAGGAATCCAGTAGTTAGGCGCGGAATCGTCATAAGGGCTGCCGTCATGCACCACAATGAACTCAGGAATAACAACTTTATCAAGCACAACAAACCCTGAAGCTTCCGGCAAAGGCTTAACGGCTTCTTCCGCAATTTTTGGAGGGAAATTGCCATAAAGAGTATGGTCAGGAATGGTGTAACTGCGCTCGGAAATTTCGTTGTTATCTGATTTTTTCATGTAAACATTCTGAGCAGCAATTGCATCAGGAAGAATCTGCACGCCATTTATAGCGATAGGTTCAAAACCGTCTTTTTTAATAACAACGTCATAATCAGAATATGGTTTCGGCGAACCCGGACTTAAGGAATATTCAACCGGCGGAGCATCAAGCGTGAGAGTGTCAGTTTTGCCTGAAGAATTAGTTAAAACCTCGCCAACAACGCTTTCCGGCTGGCCTGAAATGGTTACTGAAACGGTTGAATTTGAAAGAGGATTTGCAATAGACCCATCAAAAACATTTATTTGAAGCTTCCCTGTGCTCATAAAATTACCTCCGAAAAATAATCTCTAGTGTATAAAATGAAAAAGCCATAAAATTTATTACTCTTTTTGTATTGATAAATTAAAGATTATCTTTTACGTTGATATTTGTTAAATTAATATACAAAATATTATTTTTAGCCCTGTATTTTTTTGTGATATTAAATCAAGATTAATTATTGACAAACTTTATTTTCTTAGCTATAATTCAAGTGGTTTGAAACCACAATAATAAATCAATGTTTGAAAGGGAGTTTATCATGAAAAACATCGAAAATTTCGCAATTTCAGACGCAGCTTTAGAACAAGTTGCAGGAGGAGTTGAAGTTAAATCTTCAAAAATTAAAAAAGCTCTTACTTACACAGGCCTCGTACTTGGTGGCGGACTCGCATTAGCAGGAACAGCATGCAGTGGCGCTTATGTAGGAGAAAAATACACTCCATATGCAAAAGCAAAAGCATACTGGGAAAAAATGAGAGCACCTAAAGCTGAAGAAGCAAAAGTTGAAGCTCCTGCAGCTCCTGCTGAAGAACCAGCTGCTGCTCAATAATCTTCCAAAAAATTTTGGTATTAATACGAATTTAAAACACAATTGTTTATTCAATAATTTACCATTCGGCCACGCCTTTCTCACAAGGCGTGGATTTTAAAATCATATTCAAAAAATTAAATTTTTAATAAGTGTGGTCAGTCTTATTCTATTGTGAATTTTATTAAAAAAAATTTACATAAAATATTTCAAGTTGGTTATTAACACTTTAAATACTGTAGTATATTTAATTATTGACATTTTAAAAACAATAATATATAATAATTATGATCATATGATCTACTTAGACATAATAGTTATTGGAAAGGACAGTTTAATCATGGAAAAAATTGAAAACTATGCAATCTCAGAAGAAGCTTTAGAAGGAGTTGCCGGTGGATTCAAAGTAAATAAAGAACTCGTTAAAAAAGCTCTTATCGGTACAAGCATTGTAGTTTTATCAGCAGCAGCAGGCGGAGCAGCAGGTGCAGTTTCTGGATACTATGCTGGCAGACGTAACTCAAGCAGCAAAAAAGCAAAAGGCAAACAAGCTGTTTCAAGCTATGCAGGCATCGGAGATTTAAAAGATGTAAACATGGAAGACTTTAGAAGTCTTTTCAACCCAGTTCTCGGAGACAACGAATGGGAAGAATACATGCGTGAAAGAAGAAACCAAGAAGACTAATATAATTTATTAGCAATTATAGCCATGCTCTATTAATTGGAGCGTGGTTTTTATTTTTAATAAAATTATGCAAAAAATATTTTAATTTAAGTGTTGACATTTAAAATATAGTAATATATAATAAAAATGGCCGTAGGGCCAAATGAAAAATATTTGTATTTTGAAAGGATGGTTTAACATGGAAGAATTCAAAAATGGTGCAATTTCTGAAGAAGCTTTAGACGAAATCGCAGGTGGACT
>OLOA01000045.1_pt1 | contig 128472 bp, 103 predicted proteins | sample 1672201 | NCBI WGS metagenome assembly OLOA01 (sample SAMEA3136658, study PRJEB25190) | human gut metagenome
GGTAGCGCACGTGCTTTGGGAGCATGGGGCCGGGGGTTCAAATCCCTTCACCCCGACAGCTACTACTCTCCTTCGGATGGGAAATATGGCCCCGTGGTCAAGTGGCCTAAGACACCGCCCTTTCACGGCGGCTACTCGGGTTCGAATCCCGACGGGGTCATCCTTCTTCTTTTCCCTTCCGTATGGGCCTTTAGCTCAGTTGGTTAGAGCAACCGGCTTATATCCGGTCGGTCCCGGGTTCGAGTCCCTGAAGGCCTACTTTCTCAGGTGGCCCGGTAGCTCAGTTGGTTAGAGCGCCAGCCTGTCACGTTGGAGGTCGAGGGTTCGAGCCCCTTCCGGGTCGTCTACTTTCTGGTTTGAACTTCGCAGGTGCTACCAAGTAAGCAATGCTGGTGTAGCTCAATTGGCAGAGCAGCTGATTTGTAATCAGCAGGTTGCGGGTTCAAGTCCCTTCACCAGCTCCATTGATAAATGATTTGCCGTGGATGGGTTCCCGAGCGGCCAAAGGGAGCGGACTGTAAATCCGTTGTCACAGACTACGATGGTTCGAATCCATCCCCATCCACCAATATTCGCGGGAATGGCGGAATTGGCAGACGCGCACGGTTCAGGTCCGTGTGAGGGCGACTTCATGCAGGTTCAAGTCCTGTTTCCCGCACCAGAAAAGGCTTCAATAGATTTGAAGCCTTTTCTTTTTCCCTGATAAATTGCACCATTCCCCTGCCATGTCATCCTGTTCTTAAACGGATGCAAGGTGTAGAAATCAAAAAAAACGGAGGAAACAAAAGATTGTGGGTATTGGCATAGTTGATCTTTTACTTGTTGCGGTAGCGCTTTCAATGGATGCATTTGCGGTTGCGGTATCCAGCGGCATAGTGTCCGATTCGCCAAACTGGAAAAACATAGTTAAGCTTGCTTTCTTCTTTGGCTTCTTCCAGTTCCTTATGCCTGTTATAGGTTGGCTCCTGGGCAACGGCGTAAGCATATATATTGAAAAGATAGATCACTGGGTGGCGTTCGGGCTGCTGGCGTTCATAGGCGTAAGAATGATAATAGAAGTTGCTAAGGGCGGCGATGATGAAAAGCACGTTAGTGATCCGTTCGGGACGAAGAACTTGTTCGTTATGGCCATTGCCACCAGCATAGATGCTCTTGCGGTAGGCATAAGCTTTGCGCTCGCCGGCGTGCAAATATGGTCCTCCTCCGCTATCATCGGCTGCGTCACGTTCACCATATCCGCTATAGGCGTGCTCATAGGCAAGAAAGTCGGCTCAATATTTGAAAAAAGCGCGGGCATACTTGCGGGAATAATACTTATAGGCATAGGCGTAAAAATACTGATAGAGCATATGGCGTAAGGCTTTTTGAAACATTACTTGAATATGTGCCGCAAATATTTCGGCAAAATATTCAAAACAATGGTTGACAAATTGATGCGTTAGTGCTAATATATTTAAGGTCGCTGGTGCGACTGGAATCGTCTGGGTGTGGCGCAGTTTGGTAGCGTGCTTGAATGGGGTTCAAGAGGCCGGAAGTTCGAATCTTCTCACCCAGACCACCCAAAACCTGTTATCTGACAGATAGCAGGTTTTCTTTTTATCCTCTCCCCTGCTATGTTATGTTTAGAGTGATTGAGATATAAGGACTAAAATCGCCATTATGAGATGGCGCAAGCGCAAGGCGGACAAAAAAGTCCAGTATCAAATATATAAAAGCCTGTGAGCGCCCTGTTGGGGCTTTTAATATAAATAGGTGAGGACCGGCAGCAATACCGGTCCTTTTGATGTTTAGGCTTACAGATCGTAATACTTCTGGAATTCCGCCGGATGAGGAATGCGGGCGATAGCCTCAGCCTCCTTGCGCTTACGCTGTATCCATATTTTGATAAGTCTTTCGGGGAATACACCGCCGCGGGTTAGGAATTCATGGTCGCTCTCCAGCGCGTCCAGGGCTTCCTCAAGACTCTTGGGCAGGCCTTTTATTTTAGCTTTCTCCTCATCGCTCAAATCGAACAGATTGAAGTCAAACGGCCCCCAGCCCATCGCATGCGGGTCTATCTTGTTGGCTATTCCGTCAAGGCCTGCCATAAGTATTGCGGCATAAGCGTAATACGGGTTGCAGGTAGCATCGGGATTCCTAAGCTCAAATCGCTTTGCTTTGGGGGATTTGGCATAAGCGGGTATGCGCACAACGGCGCTCCTGTTTGCCATGGCATAGCCTATGGTAACAGGCGCTTCAAAGCCCGGAACAAGGCGGCGGAAAGAATTTGTGGAAGGGTTGGTTATGCCGCATATGGCGCCGGCATGGGCCAGTAGGCCACCGATGAACCACAGCGCTTCGTCAGAAAGCTGAGCATAGCCCTTTTCATCATAGAAAACGGGTTCGCCGTTTTTCAGCAGCAGCATATGCACATGCATGCCGTTGCCCGCTTCGTCGCGCACGGGTTTGGGCATAAGCGTTGCGGTCTTGCCGGCCTGTGCCGCGGCATTCTTTATTATGTATTTAACGGTCATGGTAGCGTCTGCCATCTTGGTCATTTCACCAAGCTCAACTTCTATTTCAAGCTGTCCGCAGCCACCGACTTCATGATGATGGTACTTTACGCCAACGCCCATATCCTCAAGCATAAGGCACATGCGGGAGCGCAGGTCGCTGGTTATATCCTGCGGCTTATCTATATGATATCCGCCCTTATGCGGCGTCTGGTAGCCGTTATTGTCATAAGGATTGCCGCTGTTCCAGTCCGCCTCCTGCGTGTCAACTGTATAGCCTACGCTGTGCGGCAGGGTTTGATAGCTTACGTTATCGAATACATGGAACTCAAATTCAGGCCCTATAATCATCTCATCCGCTATGCCCGTTTCCTGCATATATGCTATGGCGCGCTTTGCAACGTTTCTTGGGTACTGATCAAAGGGGCGGTTGTCCGGCCTGTCTATTATCATAACATCGCCCGTCATCGTGAGCGTGGGCACCGTGGCAAACGGATCGAGAGCGGCTGTAGCAAGATCGGGTATAAACACCATGTCGCTGTTTTCAACGGGCGCGTAGCCATAGTTGCTACCGTCAAAGCCTATGCCGTAGGTCAGCGTGTCCTCGGTAAGCCTCTGCTGAGGGATGAGTATATGGCGCCAGCGGCCGTCTATGTCGGTCATTTTGAAATCTATCATCTTAACATCATTGGCTTTGATAAATTCCTTAACTTCGTTCAGGGTTGAAAACATGTTTGTCCTCCTTATCGCTATGACAATGGGTTATAATAAACCGCAAGCTATTGCTTTGACTTACACGAATATAAGCACTGCTTGCATATTTAAGTATAGCATTCATTTGCCGCGCGGTCAAAGGAATCGGGCATTATATATAATCTATTAAAATAAGGCGGGGCATGCTTTGCCCTGCCTTATCGCGTATGGATATGCATATATGCATCAAAGCATTATGCATATCAGTCCGGAGCAGCCGTTATTGACCATTTTTTCAACTGTATCATGCAGCCGTTGCTGCACGTTTTCAGGCATAGCATTTACCTTTACAGCCATGCTTTCGCGTATCATATCCCTTAGGGATTTGCCGAAAATATCCGTCTGCCAAAGCTTCTGCGGGTCTTTTTCAAACGTTTCCATAAGATATGCCATGAACGCTTCGCTTTGCTCCTCCGTGCCTACCAGCGGCGCTACTTCGGACGCTATATCAACCTTTATTATGTGCAGACCGCTTGCCTTGGCCCTGAGCCGTACTCCGAAGCGGTTACCCTGGCGCACAATTTCCGGTTCTTCCAGCATCATTTCATCCAGCTCCGGCGGCACCATGCCGTAGCCCGTGCTCTTGGCGCACCTGAGCGCGCCCTCTATGCGGTCATATTCCTTTTTCGCTGCCACAAAGGATTTTATGGATGCCACAAGATGCGCATCGTCCTTTATTTCATAGCCACATTCCTCGCCAAGTATTTTATAGAACATGCTGCTTACCGGGCGCAGTTCTATCGATATTTCGCCGCTGCCGAGCGATACTTGTTCAAGCCTTGGCGCTTCGTAATCCTCAATATCGCTGAGCATGGAGCATATGCTGCCGTAGTCGCGCATTTTTGCCACGCTGTCTATGGCATTGAGCGGCTCGGTTATGCGCTTCACAAGATAATGCTCCGCGCCAAGTTCGCACACCCAATCCGGTATGTTTATGGATATTGAATGAACGGGGAATTCCATAAGCACGGTTTCAAGCACGCTGTAAAGCTGCTCCGCGTTTAGACTAAGCACATCAAGCGCCTTTACCGGAACACCGTATTTATCCTGCATTGCGGCTGCAAGGGCCTGCGTTTCCGCGTCCTGGGGGTGCACGCTGTTTAGTATTACAGCAAACGGTTTCCCCTGCTCTTTCAGCTCGTTCACAACGCGCTCTTCGGCCGGAATATAATCCTCGCGTGATATCTGCGTTATGCTGCCGTCCGTGGTCATAACTATGCCTATCGTGGAATGATCGGTTATTACTTTGCGCGTGCCTATTTCGGCAGCGCGGTCGAACGGCATCTCCTCCTCGCTCCAGGGTGTGCGTACCATGCGGGGCATGTTGTCCTCCTCGTGGCCTACCGCGCCCTTTACCATGTATCCAACGCAGTCAACTAATCGTATACGGCATTTTGCGCCGTCACCTATGGTCAACTCCGCCGCCTCGTTTGGCACAAAGCTGGGCTGTGTGGTCATTATCGTGCGGCCCGCCGCGCTTTGCGGCAGTTCATCCGTAAGGCGCGCGCGTTCATATTCATCGGTTATTGTCGGTATAACAAGCATATCCATGAATCGCTTGATAAAAGTTGATTTGCCCGTGCGCACAGGGCCGACAACACCAATATAGATATCCCCTCCGGTGCGCGCGGCAATGCTTGAATACAGCTCATTTCTATCCATATAAAAGGCTCCTTCCCCTTAGGCTTATAAAGCTTATCTATGGAAAAATATATGTGCCGCGTTTCCGTTTAATGCAAACCCCGCCAATATGGCGGGTAAATGTTTGGTTATTTTATTATATCTCCGGCTTTGTCTTGCCCCTTACGTTCAGCCTGATAGGCGTTTGCGTAAGGCCGAAGGATTTGCGGAAGAAGTTTTCAAGATAACGTTTATACGAAAAATGCATAAGGTCGGGATCGTTGACGAACAGCACGAACGTGGGCGGGTTGGTAGAAGGCTGAGTGCCGTAATATATCCTAAGCCTTCTGCCTTTATCGGAAGGCGGCTCGGTAACGGATATAGCCTCGGCTATTATGTCGTTCAGCGTGCCTGTGGATATGCGCGCGCAGTTCTGGCGGTATGCTTCGTTTGCAACCTCCATAACCTTGTTCACACGCTGCCCCGTAAGTGCGGATATGAATATCATCGGCACATAATCCATGAATGCAAGGTCAACGGCCAGTTTTTTCTTAAATTCGTTCATGGTGTGGGTATCCTTCTCGATAAGGTCCCATTTGTTTACCACAAGGACACTCGCTTTGCCCTCTTCATGAACGTAGCCTGCGATGCGCACATCCTGCTCGCTTAGTCCCTGTTCGGCATCCACTACTATGAGCGCGATATCGCAGCGGCGTATGGCGGCAAGCGAACGTATAACGCTGTATCGCTCTATGCTTTCATCCTCGATAGAGCGCTTGCGGCGTATGCCTGCCGTATCGACCAATATGTAATCCTTATCGCCAAACCTGAAGGGAGAGTCGATAGCGTCCCTTGTGGTGCCGGGTATGTTGCTCACTATTGTGCGCTCATCGCCAAGCAGCGCGTTTACAAGGCTGGATTTACCAACGTTGGGCTTTCCTACCACGGCAACGCGGGTGGCCTCTCCCTCGTCCTCTCCGGCGTGTTCAGGGAAATGCGCAACAACTTCGTCTAGCACATCGCCAAGGCCAAGCCCCTGCTCGGCGGATATTGTTATAGGCTCGCCTATGCCAAGCTCATAAAAATCATATAACGCATCGGCATACTTTGGATGGTCTATCTTATTTACCGCCAGCACTACAGGCTTTTTGGAACGGCGCAGCATTTCGGCAACCTCAACATCTGCTGCAGTCAGCCCTTCGCGGCCGTCTACTATGAATATTATAACGTCCGCTGTCTCTATTGCCAGTTCGGCCTGCCTGCGCATCTGCTTGCTTATTATGTCCTCCCGCATCGGCTCTATGCCGCCGGTATCTATAAGCGTGAACGAATGGGTGAGCCATTCGCCGTCTGCATATATCCTGTCGCGTGTAACGCCGGGCGTATCTTCAACTATCGCTATGCGCTTTCCTGTTATTTTGTTGAAAAACGTGGACTTGCCCACGTTCGGGCGGCCAACTACGGCCACAAGCGGCTTTGCCATATTATTTCTCCTCGTTTAACCTGTCAAACAGGCTGTATACAAATTCTTCGCCGTCGGCGGCGCACATGGGCCACAGCGGCATTCCCATTTCGGCTGCAAGCCAGTCCGTATCCCTTCCGTCAAGGAAAACGCTGTCGCGCTCTCTTAACATATCGTCAGGAATAAGCAATGCGTCGGCTTTGCTGCCACTTAGCTGCTTTGCGATATCCGTTGCGGTCACAAGGCCGGAAACGGTTATCGTATGGCCAAAGAAGTTGTTTTCTATGCTGTGCAGCGTAAGCTCAATGCCGTAAGGCTTCAGCTTATCGAAAAGCTTCTGTAAAAAATTGCGTGCGGACATGCCTGTTGCGCCGATGAGTTTCACTTTCCTTTTCAGCGGCTGCATTTCCTTCAGCGCCTCATTGAAGCCATGCTCAAACTGGCGCATAAGCCCTACGCCGTTTTCAATCTGCAAAAATTCGCCGTAGCTTCCATAGCTTGGCAGTTCGCGGCCGGCTATCATATACATTTCATCGGAAGCGTATACAAAGCCTTCCTCGCCGCGCGCCTCAACGGCCGCATTAAAGCTTTCCGTATAATCAATTATATCCGATGCTTCCTGTTTTGTCAGCAGTCTCAGCGGATATAATCCTTCGCGGAATTTGGTTATGCCAACCGGCACGAGCGCAAGCGTTTTTGTCGCCGGACGGAGAGCATAAAGATCATTTAGGCTTTTTTTCAGCACGTCTCCATCGTTAAGACCGGGACATACAACTATCTGCCCATGGAAGCAGAGACCGTGTTCCTTCAACGCCGTAAGCCGTTCCGTTATACGCGCGGCGGAAGGGTTCGCCATCATGCGTGTGCGCACAGCACCATCCGTAGCGTGGATAGAAACATACAGCGGGCTTACCCTGCGCCTGAGAATACGGTCGAACTCTTTGTCATCCACGTTTGTAAGGCTGACATAGTTGCCCATTATGAGCGAAAGCCGCCAGTCGTCGTCCTTAAAATGCAGCGTATCGCGTCCGCCCTTGGGCATTTGGTCTATAAAGCAGAATACGCATTTGTTTTTGCAGCTTCTTACCTTGCTCATCAGTCCGCTTTCAAAATATATGCCAAGCGGTTCGTATTCCTCTTTATCAACTTCCGCGGTAACTATCTTGCCGCTTTTTGTTTCCAGCTCAAGCGTAACGTGCGTTTCTGCCGTAAGCTGTTCGTAATCTATAACGTCCTCAACGTCCTCGTCGTTTATACGCAACAAGAAGAAGCCGGGTTTGATGCCCAGCTCCTCCGCTATGGAATCATTGTCTACTGCTATTATTCTTTGGCGCATATCAATCCTGTGCGTCGTCTCCGCCTTCCATGTCGTCCGATGCTTCGCTAGGCGCGGCGGAAAGCGCCTTACGCAGCTTAGCCTCTATTTCATCGCAAAGTTCGCTGTTGTCTTTAAGGAACAGCCTTGCATTATCGCGTCCCTGCGCCATGCGCATATCGCCATAGTAATACCATGCGCCGGATTTGGATATTATCTTGTTGGCTATTGCCAAATCAAGCACGGAGCTTTCCTTGGATATACCTTCGCCGTAGATTATATCGAATTCGGCGGTTTTGAACGGAGGCGCAACCTTATTCTTTACCACTTTTATGCGGGTGCGGTTGCCAACGACCTCGCTGCCGTTCTTAATTGAATCTATGCGGCGCACGTCAAGGCGTATGGAAGCATAGAACTTGAGCGCGCGGCCGCCGGTGGTGGTTTCGGGATTACCAAACATTACGCCAACCTTTTCGCGCAGCTGGTTTATGAATACCAATATGGTATTGGACTTTGAAATAATGCCGGTCATTTTCCTGAGGGCTTGGCTCATAAGCCTTGCCTGAAGGCCAACGTGGCTGTCCCCCATGTCGCCCTCTATCTCCGCTTTAGGAACGAGCGCTGCAACAGAGTCGATTACAACAACGTCCATTGCGCCGCTGCGCACCAGCGTTTCGCATATTTCAAGGGCGTCTTCACCGGTATCCGGCTGGGATACATAAAGCTCGTCCACGTCAACGCCAAGGTTTTCGGCATATACAGGGTCAAGTGCATGCTCAGCATCTATAAACGCTGCGGTACCGCCAAGCTTTTGCGCTTCTGCAATTATGTGCAGCGCAATGGTGGTTTTACCGGATGATTCGGGGCCGTATATCTCTATTATTCTGCCGCGGGGAATGCCGCCCACACCAAGCGCAAAGTCCAGTTCCAAGCAGCCGGAAGGTATAGTGGATACGGATATTTTCGATGCCGCATCGCCAAGCCTCATTATGGCTCCCTTACCGAAGTCTTTCTCGATCTGGCTCAATGCCATTTCCAACGCTTTTGCTTTTTCCATTGCCATAGTGCTTTGTTTCCTTCCTTTCGCCGACTTTTTCCTACAAGGAAATTATAACATATACTATTACGCTTGTACAGTACCTAATTATAAAATGTTTCTCCGAAGGATATCGAGCGCATGAAGACTTGCCATGCTACGTATGCGTTCGCGGCTGCCGGTTAGCTGCAACCGTTTGGTGAAGCTTTTATCCTTTGAAGAGAAACCTATATACACAGTGCCTACGGGGTTATCTTCTGTCCCTCCGTCAGGGCCGGCGAATCCGGTCGTTGCTACGCCTATGTCGGCTCCGCTTGAAGTGCGTATGCCTTCGGCCATCTCTGCAGCGGTTTGTGCGCTTACTGCATCGTACTCATCAAGTGTGGCTTGCTTTACGCCCAGCCTATGCATCTTGGATTCGTTTGAATAAGTAACGCAGCCTTCTTTGAACCACGCGGAGCTGCCCGGCACGGAAACAAGCTTTGAGCATATCATTCCGCCGGTGCAGCTTTCGGCAACGGCTAAAGTAAGTCCTTTTTGCACGAAAAGGCGCGCGACTTCTTCATGCAGTTCAAGTCCATCCTCAGAATAGATATATTCGCCTATGCGGCGCTTAACTTCGGCTATCATGGGGGCCATTATGGCATCCGCATCTTCGCCTGCGCGGCAGCGCGCAGTTACGCGCAGCTTCATTTCTCCGTTAAGTGCATACGGCGCTATGGTTGGGTTGGTCTGACTTGCCATGATGTCCTTCAGTTCGTATTCAACGCTGGATTCACCCTTGCCAAATATCCTGAGCATCTTTGATTTAAGCATATAGCCGCTGCGCTTTTCAAGATACGGCAGCACGCTTGCCTCAAACATGGGCACCATTTCATTCGGCGGGCCGGGCATGAGTATTGCGGCCTTTGCTTCGCTTTCAACTATGCAGCCGGGTGCCGTGCCGTTGGGATTAGGCAATATGATACAGCCTTCGGGGAAATAAGCCTGCTTTACGTTGTTGGGCGTCATTTCATGGCCGCGTTTGGCGAAGCGGGCTTTGATATACTCAAGCGATGCTTCGTCAAGCACCAGCTTTTTGCCGAATGCATCGGAAACCGTTTCTTTAGTCAAATCGTCTGCCGTGGGGCCGAGACCGCCTGTCAATATAACTATGTCCGCGCGGCGCAGCGCACCGTGTACGGCTTCGACCAGCCTATCGTGATTATCGCCAACGGTGGTCTGAAAATAGCAGTCTATGCCAAGATCGGCCAAGCGCTGGGAAATATACTGAGCATTCGTATTTACAATGTTGCCCATAAGCAATTCCGTACCTACGGAAATAAGCTCTGCTGACATATGCGCTCCTCCTTACGCGGCCTTGGCGGCGCGGTTGGTTTTAACTATATAATCTATGCAGCTCCATATTGCAAGCGCCACGGATATCCAAATGATTATCTGATCGACAGGAACGCCGCATTTTACAAACACGGGGTTAAGGAACAGCATAAGCGTTATGCCTATGAACTGCGTAAGCGTTTTAAGCTTGCCCAAGGGGCCTGCGGCTATTACTATATTTTTGTTTGCATATATAAGGCGGAAACCGCTTATTACAAACTCGCGCGATATGGTGATAAGCGTGGCTATTGGCGAAAGCAGGCCGACTGCGGTTAGCATTATCATAGCTGCGGCGGAAAGTATTTTATCCGCAATGGGGTCCATAAGCTTGCCAAAATCAGTAACGATGTTCATACGGCGCGCTATTTGCCCATCGAGCATATCCGTAAGATATGCTATAACGAACAGGGCGCCTGCAAGATACATGTTCCAGCTTACCGGAATATAAAAGCATGCAACAAATACCGGAGTAAGCACCATTCTGGTTATGGTAAGCTTGTTGGGAAGATTCATTTTACAAATTCTCCTTTCAGATCATATGCGGATGCATCCGTTATTTTTGCGTATACAAAGTCGCCCGGCTTTACGGAGGCGGGAATGTTTATTATCTTTATTATACCGTCTACATCCGGTGCTTCCGCGTAACTTCTGCCGTAACAGGCGTCCTTATCCACGCGCTCTATAAGCACTTCGTATTCTTTGCCTATGCGCTTTTTGTTTAGTTCAAGCGATACTGTCTGCTGCATACGCATTATCTTATCTAGCCTTGCTTTCGCGGTGGCTTCGTCTATCTGGCCATCCATAAGCGCGGCCTTCGTACCATCCTCCGGACAGAACACGAACGCACCAACCCTATCAAACGGTTCATTTTTAAGAAAATCATACAGCAGCTCAAACTGCTCTTCCGTTTCCCCGGGGAAGCCAAGCATAACGGTAGTGCGCAGTATAAAATCGGGCGATGCTTCGCGTATATAGCGGGTTATGTGGCGAATGTGCTCTGCGGAGCCGTGGCGGTTCATGGTTTCAAGCATAACGGGATCGATATGCTGAATTGGCATATCTATATAGCGCACTATCTTTTCATTGCTGAGCATTGTGTCCACCAGTTCTTCCGTAACCGTGTTAGGATAAGCATACAGCACCCGCAACCACTTTATGCCATCTATTTTGGAAAGCTCATTCAGCAGTTCTGCCAGCTTAGGTTCCCCGTATATATCGGAACCGTATGCGGAAGTGTCCTGCGCTATCAGCGTAAGCTCCTTAACTCCGCCTGCCGCAAGCGCCTGCGCTTCCTCAACAAGCTTTTCTATCGGCACGCTGCGCCTGCCGCCGCGAATCAGCGGTATTGCGCAATATGTGCAGCGGTTGTCGCACCCGTCCGCAATGCGGAGATAGGCGCTGTATTTAGGCGTGGATAGCATACGCGCTCCGCTGTATGCGCAGCCGCACTGCATGCCGACCAATGCGCATATCGCGTCCGCAAGCTCCTTATGCTTGCCAACACCCCAAAATAGATCGACCTCGGGCAGACTTTCGCGCAATTCCTCGGGGTACCTTTGACTGAGACAGCCAGAGACAACAAGTTTTGCGCCGTCCTTCCTGTCCCGCGCGGCTTCAAGGATTGTGTTTATCGATTCTTCCTTTGCGGAAGCTATAAAGCCGCATGTATTTACAACGATAACATCTGCATCCTTTTCATCAGATGTTATATCAAACCCGGCGTCCCTAAGGCAGCCGAGTATAAGCTCGGAATCGACAAGATTCTTTGAACATCCAAGGGATATCATCCCGGCCTTATGTTTCTTCATCGGTGGTATTTACCTCGCTTTCGCCCGTTTCATTCTCGCTTTGGCTTGCGGCGGCAGCGCCCGTGCCGAAGCGCCGCTCAAATTCCGCCCTGTCTATCAGCAGCTTTCTTGCCTTGCTTCCGTCAAAACCGGAAACTATCTTCTGCTGCTCCATTATGTCTATCAGCCTTGCCGCGCGCGCGTAGCCCACGCGGAGCCTACGCTGTATCATGGATATAGAAGCCTGCCCGCTGTCCATAACTATGCGCACGGCCTCCGGCAGAAGCTCGTCCTCCTGCTTGCCGTTACCATGGGCCGGACCCTGAACGGCGTTGCTCGTTATTCGGTCAAAAGCTTCTTCCTCAAGCGGCGGCTGAGTATTTGTCTGTGCGAAGAAATCCATAACGCGCTCAACTTCCTCGTCCGAAACAAATGCGCCCTGCGCGCGTATGGGTTTGCTTGCGCCGTTTGCGTGGAACAGCATATCGCCCTTGCCCAGCAGCTTCTCGGCGCCGGTTGTATCAAGTATTACGCGGGAATCAACGCCTGATGACACCGCGAACGCTATCCGTGAAGGTATGTTTGCCTTTATGAGACCCGTTATGATGTCCGTAGACGGTCTTTGCGTTGCAACTATAAGATGCACGCCTGCCGCGCGGCCAAGCTGCGCAATGCGGCAGATGGAATCCTCAACATCTTTTGCCGCGACCATCATAAGGTCGGCTAACTCGTCTATCACAACAACAAGCTTGGGAAGCCGTTCGCTTTCTTCCACCAATGCATTATAGCGTGCAAGGTCGCGTGCGTTTACCTTGGCCATGTTCTGATAGCGCTGCTCCATTTGCAGCACGGCCCATTTCAGTGCGCCGGCGGCCTTCTTAGGATCTGTCACGACGGGCAGCATTAGATGCGGCAGCGGTGCATATACGCGCATTTCAACTACCTTGGGATCTATAAGTACCAGCCGGAGATCGCTTGGCGAGGCTTTGTATACCATGCTCAGCAATATATCGTTTATGCAAACGCTTTTGCCTGAACCCGTTGCGCCGGCGATGAGCAGATGCGGCATCTTTTCAAGATTGGCGCAAACTATGCGCCCGGCTATATCCTTGCCCAGCGCAAAGGAGATGGGCGAACGTTCTGACTGGAACTCCTTTGATTCTATGACCTCGCGCAGCAATACCTGAGCGGCATTTTTATTGGGAATCTCTATACCTATTGCCGCCTTGCCGGGTATTGGCGCCTCTATGCGCACAAGCGGCGCGGCAAGAGCAAGCGCTATATCCTGGCTTAGGGACGTTATGCGGTTCACCCTTATGCCCTGCGCGGGCTGAAGTTCAAAGCGCGTTATAACGGGGCCAACGCTTATGTTTATTATCCTTGCGGGGATGTTGAATGTCGCAAGGGTATCTATGAGCAGCTTTGCCTTTTCCTGCGGGGATTCGTTGCCGGTGGGCATATCCGATGCGGGGCTGTTTAAAAGGCTGTATGGCGGCCGCTGATAATCGACTACGGGTGCGGCGGAAGATGGTATGTCCTCTATCTCTTCCGCTTCGTATTCAGGTTGCGCCGGCTTTGCGGGCGCGGGTTCTATCGGTTCATATACCGGAATATCCGCAGCGGCATTTTCGGCTTTTGCGGGCGCGTTTCTTATTATTCTGTTGTCCTCGTCCGGCTGAAAATCATGGAAATAATCAACGTTCACGGTTTCTTCATCCAGCCTGTCGAAGGCTTCTTCAACGGCCTTCTCCTTCATGGCGCGCTTGCGTATCTGTCCCTTTGTGGGCATGAACTCGGGGCCGTCGTCCTCGTCGTCATTCGGACGCACGGGCTCCGTTTTATGTACGGGAAGCGGCTCGGGTATAGGTTCGGCCTTCTGATTGAACGAAGGATCGAGCGTGAATATGTTATCTTCAAACGAATTGCCCTTCTTGCCGCTCTTTTTGCTTGCTGTTGGCTTTTTCTTTTGCTTTGCAATTGGCGCGCCGGAAAGCACCTCTTCGGTTATATCCTCGGTATAAAGCGACTGCTGCTGCGCGCGCATGGCCTGCTTATGCTCGGCTATGCGCTCGTTTGCGGCGGAGACGCCCGTTCGTATGCTTTGCCCAAGCTTAGCACCGGCATTTTTTATTGAAAGCCGCGTTATCAGCAGGAAAGATACCATTATGCATGCAATGAACAATATATATGACCCTATGCGGCCCATGAGCAGCAGCGCGGGGTACGCGACAAGCGCGCCGAATATGCCGCCGCCTTCGCGGTAGGTAAAGCCAAGGGTATATGCATCCTTATAATAGTCTAGCGCCTTCATGCCCTCAACGGCATCCGGCCTGCGGGCGATATGTATTATGCTCAGTATTGCTACTATGCTTATTATGCTGAGCACTGCGGGCAGCGCGCCAAGGCCTCCCTCACTGAAAACTATCAGTAATACGCCCGCTGCAATTATGCCTACGGGCACGGCGTAGCCGGCTATGCCGAACATGCCGAATATGAAGCCGCTTATGGCCTTGCCAAGTATGCCTACGGCATCAAAATACATACTCGCGCCTAAAAAAAGACCAAGCGCTATAACTATAACGCCCCAAACCTCCCGCTTTGTTTGGGCGGCTTGATTGGCCGTCTTTTTCTTTTTTGCGCTTTTTTTACCGTTTGCCATAGCGTTTTCCTTTGCTCGTACTTATCTATATTATACTATATTATCCCTGATAGGGAAAGCATAAGAATTTGGCGCCGACAAAACTGCGGCGCCAAGGCGTTTGCTTATTGTGATACGGGGCTAAAAGTTACTGCGCGGTGTTCAGCGCGTATGTTGCGCGCACCACGCTGCCAAGTGTTTCCTTATCTGTATAGCATATATATACGGTGTCTGTATCGCGGCCCGGAATAATGGATGTACTCATCAAATCGGCCACCGCTTTGTTTACACCGGATTCGGTGTAATACACCCAAAGCGTATACGGATACTCATCGGTAAGCTGTTCCTCACCTTCGCCGTCGTCGCTGCTGCCGCTCAACCTGTTTTCAAAATAGAATATCTTTTTGCCGTCCAAAGACCACATGAAGTTGAACACGTTGAAGCCGCGGGTTATTTCGGTCACGTCGCCCGTTTGCATGTCTATATATGCAAAGGAGGACGCTTTCGTGCCCGCCGCATCTCCGCCTGAAAGTGTATACGCCATATAGCGCGAATCCGGGCTTATGCTGAAGTTATCGCCAGATATGAACACGCGCCTTGAGCCGCCTTCGGGTTTTATGCTGTATATTGCACCGTCGTTTTCCATTGTGGTTTCAACGAAGTATACTTCGCCGTCGGCAAAGCCTATCATGCCTTCGTCGCAGCCTTTTTTGTCCACGTCGCTGTGGCGCTTTGCTTCGTCCGGCACATTAAAATCATATTGATGCACGCTTATCTCGCCGGAGCCGCCTATTGAAAACAGGCGTCCACCCATGCTGTCCCAGCAATAGGCGCTTATAGCGTCGCCAAAGCCAACTGCGGAAAGGTCAGTTATAAGATCGCGCGAGTCAACGTCAAAAACATAAAGGTGCGCGCTTTCCCCTGCCATTTCAAGCACGGCTAAGCGCCTGCCGTCGGGCGAAAATGCTGCGGACACTATTTGCTCAAACTGATATTTTGAAAATGCTCTGCTTCCGCTTGAATAGCCGTAGAGCCAAAGCTGCTCGTATTCTATCGTTTCGCCGCCGTCCGAATATTCCTTTATGCGTTTTGAATAAAGGCATGCGCTCTTGTCCGGCGTTACGGTCAGCGCAAGGCCGTCGGGAATAATTATGCTGCCCTGCTCCTGCTTGCCGTTTATGCGGCACGGCGCAATGTCATATGCGGCAAGGTATTCCATGCCGCTTTCGTATGCGGGCAGTTCGCCGTATTTAAGCTTAACTATGCTCCATTGCGCGCTTACGGCGCCATCGGATGTAAGCAGCTTATCCATAAGCCGCTGTGCATCGCCCTTTGAGGATTGCCCGGCGGATATGAGCAATATCGTTTCCATGTCGCTTGAAAGTGTCGGCGTCATATCGTTCCCGCAGTTTAGTGTGCCGCTTCTGTACATATCAAAAGCATTAGCAACAACGTAATAAGCTTCACCATCGGCGGCCTTCTCAGCTGCGGAGACGTCTATTACCGCATTATCGCTATTATCGTCAGGCGTTTGCTTAGGCGCATCCGGCGCGGCAAGCGGCCTGAGCGTTACTGTAAGAGTGCCGTCTGAAGCTGACACGGCATACATGGCATTGCTGTTAAGCTGAAAATACAGCGTATAGGAATCGTCATCCGCTCCCGAAACGCTGAAGCTGCCGCTTATAAGCCCGCTGTTCAGCCCGGAGTTATTCAAAAGATAATCCGTGTGTTCAAGCTTGCCTATCCTTATGGCAAGACGGAAAGGCTCGCCAAGCAGCCGTATGCTGTAATCAGGCAGGGTTCTTAACGAAAGTTCGGTGTCCCCTGCGGTAAGGTTGCTGCCTAAGCAGAAATCGAGCGCTATCACGGTATCCGTTCCGGATTCGCTCACGGTCACCGTGCGCAAATTGCCGTCGTTCAGTTCGGCTCCGCCGCTTGTTTCTTCGCTGGTGAAGCCGTCGTATGTAAGCTCCTCTGCGGACGGCGTTGCCTCAGCATCCTCTTTAGCGCATGCGCATAGGCTGAGCAGCATCAGCGCAGCAAGAATTATGGCAAGAATATGCTTTTGCATTCTTCATTCTCCTTAATATATTGCATTCATTATACCCTAAAGAGTGACAAAATGAAATAAATACGCGCTATTTAATACTTTGTTTTCAAATCAGGCATCGAAAAGGCTTTGCATGGCGGGACTAATTTGCTATAATAGATTAACTGACGATATCCCTATTCAGGAGGATGTATCTATGAAATGTAAAGTATGCGGAGCATACAACGAGGATTACCTTGAATACTGCGAGAAATGCGCAGCTCCGCTGACTGCTGATAACGAGAGCGAAAAGCCTGAAGAAGTTCAGCAGCCGGAAAACGAACAGAATAAAGGGCAGGATTATCAATCCTATGTGGCTTCAACCGGCGAAACGCCGCCGGCGTGGGGCTTTGTTAAGGCACCCAACTGGCCCAAGCCGGAATTTGATGCGGACACCGTTAGCGAGGAGGACATTCCCCAGGGTTACGGCGCGCGTTTCAATCCCCGCCCGGCCAATGCGCCCGTGCAGAAGGTTGCCGCTAACGAAGGCGACGAGGACTTTACCAACAACGTGCGTATGCATAAGGCCGAAAAGCCCGCTGCAAAGCGTACTGCCGTGCAGCCCAGCCGCAAGCATGAAGCGGCCGCTCCCGTGGCGGCAAGCGCGGCATATGGCTACGATGCGGAAGAATCCGTTTCCCCTGCGCGCAGGACAAAGACGCAGCAAACCGTGAGCAAGGTCACAAGGACGCCGATGAAGCCTGCAAAGGAAAACATCGAAATCGATGATGACGATTTCGATTATGATGATGAATACGAAGACCGCTCCCCTGCCCGCGCCAGAAGGAAGAGCGCTTCCGGCGGGCTGAAGAAGAACATTGTATTCATTGCCGCGGCGGCAGCGCTTGTAATACTGATAGCTATACTTGGCGTGGTATATGTTAACAAGGTGCATGGCGGAGATTTCTCCAAGTTCATAAGCTGCACCTTCGGCGGAGACCCCATAACCCGCACGCCTACCATAGAAGCATGGAAAACCGAGGATGGCGATCCGGCGTATCTTATAACCGTGTATGCCAAGCGCAACTATACCGTGCGCTACAACAACGGCGATATTCAGCTTGAACGTACAATCAACAAGAACCAGCGCTATATTCCGTTTGTGGTGCCGCAGTCCATACTTGTTCCGGATGAGCCACTGGATGTTTCGCAGTACACTGTTAAGCCCGACTTTTTCACGGTAATAAGCCCCTCCGGCGAGGAGACAAAGCTTGAGATAGATCAGGAGATAACAATAGACATCCCCTCGATAGATCTTAACGTGACTCAGCCGAGCGTTGCGGACTTTACCGTTGATTCCCCTGTTGTGCCCATAGCCGGTTCTGTGAGCGACAATACCGTTGGCGTTTTCGTGAACGATGAACAGATAGCCATTGACGAGGCGGGAAACTTCTCCACTACTTATACCTTGCCCGGCGAAGGTGCAGCGACCATAACAATAGAGGCTCGCAAGAACGGCTACCAGACCGCTACCGCAACATTTAACGCCACATATGGCAGCGGAAGCGGCAATCAAGCTACTAATACCGGTGATAACACAACCACCGATCCTAACGCGGGCCAGACGACTGCGCCTACCGGAAACGTGAGCTTTTCCGTAAATTCCGATGTTAAGCGCGTAGGCACATCCTCCACCATGACCGTAAGCGGCACGATGGAGTCCGGCGCTACAATAAGCGTGAGCGGCGTTGAACTCGACGGTGCGGTGACGCAGGATTCTACCGCTGGCACTTTCAGCTTTACCGTAAAGACCGCAAGCGTTGGCATTTACGAGGCCGTTATAACCGCCACCAAGGGCGATGCGGCTAAGACTTCCACGCTTTATCTTGAACATCAGCCTGATAAGACTTCCTATATGGAAGGCGTCTACAAGATGGACTATGACAAGATAAAGAACTATCCAAATCATGAGCAGGGCTATAAGATAGTCGGCAAAGTGACAGAAGTGATTCAGGCTACGCCCTATGTGAAGGCAAGGATACAGACCAGCGATGGCGACATGATATTCTACTATTACAGCGGAGTGGCCACCATAGAAGTGGGCGACGGCAAAACATATGAACTTTACGGCGATCCGTACGGCACGGATTCTGCAACCGGACTGCCTCAGCTGCATGCATGGTTCATACTCAAGCGCAATAGCTGATAAGCAAAACAATACAAAAACTACGGGCGGCGTAAAAACCGCCCTGTATTTATAAGGAGTATATTACGAAACAAACATCAAATCATGCTAAATACATAAAAAGCAGATATAAAAATTAAGGAGCGGGTAAACCGCTCCTTCTAGTTATTGTTATGTTTTATGAATCCTGAAGCACGTCGTCGATTATGGCGTTAAGTGCATCGTCTATTCTGTCTTCGGCGGCGCGGGCTTCGCGTTCCTCCGATGTTTCGGCGCTGCGCATGCCAACTATTTCGTTGACTGTCATCATTGGCTGCTCCTCCGCCTCTATATCCGCTGCTTCTTCTTTAAGCATTGCGGTTGGGCCGCGGTCTGCATGCTCAATATGTTCCTCTTTAGCTTCTTCCGCATTAACCTCGGCTTCTTTGGCTTCCTCGGCAGGCGTAGTCTGGCGGTTTTCTATTTTATATATGCTCCGCATCAGTTCGGCAGGGTTTTCATATGATTCGGGAAGCTCATCGGCGTTTATGCCGGCGTCTCCTTCGGGAATGTATTCGCCGGCCATCTCTATTTCGTTGTCAAGGTTGGAATCCTTTATGCATGCGCGGAAATGCTCCGCCTGTACGGCGGCTGTTTCGGCGGCGCGCTGTAGGGCCTTGTTCAGCTTGGATGCACTTTCGCGGTAATTCTGCATGAACGCCTCCGCTTTCAGCGCGCTCTGGCGGGAGTATTCCTCGGCCTGCTGCTTTATCTTGTCTGCGTCTTCCTGCGCGGCTGCAATTATGCTTTCAGCTTCCGCATGAGCAGCGGCCTTATCTTCGTTGGCTTTGTTTATTATGCGCGCGCCTTCTGCATTGGCTTCGTCTATAACTTTGCCTGCGTCGCTCTGCGCGCGGGTGAGCGCGTTTGCTATTGCGCCTTCTTTGCGCTTGTATTCCTCTATTGCCTGCTCAAGCCGCGCATTCAGCGCTTCCTGCTCGCTAAGCTTGGCCTTCAGTTCCTCTATGGCCGCTTCAAGTTCCTTTTTCTTTCCAAACATGCTCATTTCCTCCCTGTATATTTATGGTTGTTTATTGTGCTAAAAGTTCATGCGCTCCTGGCGCGGGTCTGTCGCATCCTTTGGCAGGCCGTAGCCCATGTGCAGATATGCGGCGGGCATTGGTATTCTGCCGCGCGGCGTGCGCGCTATGAAGCCAAGCTGCAAAAGATAAGGTTCATACACATCCTCTATCGTGGATGCATCGTCGCCTGTTGCAGCGGCTATGGTATCAAGTCCAACTGCGCGGCCGCCGAATTTGACTATCATAGTGTCAAGTATACGCCTGTCTACCGTGTCAAGGCCAAGCTCGTCTATGGAGAGCATATCGAGTCCGGCTCTTGCTGTGGCAAGGTCTATTTTGCCTTCGCCGCGCACTTGAGCATAGTCCCTCACGCGCCTGAGCAGACGGTTTACTATTCGCGGTGTTCCGCGCGAACGGGAAGCTATTTCTATCGCGCCTTCGCGGTCTATCGGAATATCCAGTATTCCTGCGCTCCTTACGATTATCTCAAGCAGGTCTTCCGGCGAATATGGCTGAAGCTGCTCCTTTATGCCGAATCTGTCCCGAAGAGGGGCAGTGAGCAGACCCATGCGCGTAGTTGCGCCGATAAGCGTAAAGTGCGGCAGGTCAAGCCTTATAGAGTGCGCGCTGGGGCCTTTGCCTATTATTATGTCCAGCGCGTAATCTTCCATTGCCGGATACAGCACCTCCTCAACGGTTGCATTAAGGCGGTGTATTTCGTCTATGAACAGCACGTCGCCCGGGGCAATGTTGGTCAGTATTGCCGCAAGTTCGCCCTTATGCGAAATCGCCGGGCCGCTTGTTATGTGCAGCGTGCCGCCCATTTCGTTGGCTATTATTGAGGCAAGCGTCGTTTTGCCAAGACCGGGAGGACCATAAAAAAGCGCATGGTCAAGCGGTTCGCCGCGGCGCTTTGCAGCCTCGATATATATTTCAACGTGTTCTTTTACGGCCTTTTGCCCTATATATTCCTTCAAATACTTCGGCCTTAGGCTGAATTCGTTAGCCTCGTCTTCCGCAAGCATTGAAGATGAAATGAGCCTGTCGTCGTTTGCCACTATGCGTTACCTTTTGCCCTTTCTGGCTATCTCCCTAAGCGCGCCGGTTATCATATCCTCTACCCTGTCGCAGTCTTCAACCGCGGCAACGGCTCTTCCTGCACTTACGCCGTCATACCCAAGCGATACAAGCGCGGCTATAGCTTCGCTGCGTATATCCATGCTGCCAGTGCTGCCCTTTATGCCGGCAGATGAGTCTATTGCGGCGTCGTCCGCGGTCACTTTTTCTTTTAACTCAAGCAATACGCGTGCTGCCGTTTTTCGGCCCATGCCGGAAACCTTATCAAATGCCGCTGCGTTTTCGGTAAGTATTGCTAATGTTATATCCTGCACGCTCAGCGAACTAAGTACGCTCAGCGCAAGCTTTGGCCCAACGCGCGTAACGCCAATGAGCCGACGGAACATGGCGCGTTCCTCTTTGGTTTCAAAGCCGTACAGCGCCATAACATCCTGCGAAAGCGAAATGTGAAAATGAGTGTAAAGCTTGTGCGGCGCGCCTGCTTTCAAGCATTTAAGCGTTTGGCTTGAACACAGCAATTCGTATCCGACTCCGCCAGCTTCAACTATTGCGCGGTCTGCTAACACCTCTTCAACTATTCCTGAAATATGTGCATACATATGTTTTGCTCCGTTTACTGCCGTATGAGTTATTTTATGCGGAATGTTTCGGCTGCCGGGCCGGACGTGTTCGCGTGGCACAGCGCCGCGGCAAGCGCATCGGCTGCATCGTCCGGCTTTGGAATGCTGTTTAGCGAAAGCAGAAGCTTTATCATTTGCTGTACCTGCTTTTTATCCGCGTGGCCGTTGCCGGTTACGGCGGACTTTATCTGCATCGGCGTGTACTCATAAAGCGGCAGTCCGGCCTGCTGTGCGGATAGCAACGCCACGCCGCGCGCGGCCGCCACCTGAAGCGCAGTCTTGGTATTCCTTGCGAAAAACAGTTCCTCGAACGCAACATGGTCGGGCTTATACAGCTTTATCAGCTCATTCATGCATGTATACAGCCGCTCCAGCCTTTGCGGGAACGGTGTATGCGCAACGGTTTCGATAACGCCGTAGTCGATCACCTTGGATCTAATGCCTTCGGTGCTTATTACGCCGTAGCCAAGTATGGCATAACCGGGGTCTATACCCAAAATTATCAAAAAGCCGTTACCCCCACGTTTATATTCTATTTTATTTTATCATGCGCGCAATATCTTGACAAGAGCGCTAAAGGCCCCAAACGGGTGTTTGGGGTCATTCTACGCTTTCTATATATTCATTTATTTCCTGCAATGTGTTGAAAAGCATTCCACCCGCTTGCAGCGCGGCGGCATCTTCGGCAAATCTGTCGGGTGAAATATCTATGCTGGTTATGTGCTCGTTCTCAAGCGTTTGTGTGTTGCGCTTATATACTTCAAGCGTATCCCCATCCGCCCCCGAAAGCATAACATAATGCTCGGGACAGCATCCACCAGAATCCTTCACAAGGCTTACATAGGCGGATGTGAAAAGTTCCGCCGAATAATCCGAATATGCCGCTTTTGCTTCCTCTTTATCCATGCCGGTTATATCGCCCTGCGATTTCAGCGTAATATAATGTCCGCATCCGTCAAAACGAAGCTTCCATTCAACTTTTGTGCTTTTAAGCGCAGTTATGCGCCTATCTGTTGACACGGTTTTGACGCTGGCGCTTTCGTTCGGCATAGGCTGTTCGGCTTGCTTTGACGGAAGGGCATTGCTGCTTTGCGGAGCTGCATCGCCTTTATCCGGAAACAATGCGCCTATGCACACAAGCGTTGTTATCGCTGCAAATCCGCACAGCAGGCATTTTGTTATCAGCCGCGCGGGATCAAATCTAAAAAACATATCTGTTCCTCCTAAACTTGTTGTTTATTCTGCCCAAATATATTTTGTTCATTCAAAAAAGAGGGTGCGTATGTGAATGTATTGCACCCTCTTTTATCAATAATGCTTATTTTTATTCGCCAAAGAAGTTATAGTCGGCTTCGCCGCCAACGTTTTCGTCGCCAAGGCTGTTAAGGTCGGCAAGTACCAGCGTTGTTGTATAGTATTCGCCGCCGCGCCAATACTTTATCTCTATGCTGTCGCCAACCATCTTGCCCCTTATCAATGCAACAAATTCATCCTGAGTCATGCCGCTTTGGCCTTCTATTTCAACTATTATATCGTTGGGCTCAAGGCCGGCTTTATGGCCCGGGCCGTCTTTTATTATCGATGCGACCAGTATGCCTTCGGGCGTGCCGTATGTTGTGGCGTACATTTCGCCCCATGTGGTAACACTTACGCCTATGCCGGGACGCAGCACGCGGCCTTCGTTTATAAGCTGCTCCGCCACCTTCATCGCCTGATCTATCGGCAGGGCGAAACCAAGGCCCTCTGCACTTATTGCGTTGCCGTAATTGTCATAACTTGCGGTAACGGTTTTTGCGGAAACTATGCCTATTACCTCGCCGGACATGTTTATCAGCGGCCCGCCGCTGTTGCCGGGGTTAACGGCGGCATCAGTCTGAATGTAAACATTTGTAACGCCGTCTATATTCACGCTCCTTGCCGTTGCGCTCACTATGCCGAATGTAGTCGTGCCAGAAAGTTCACGTCCGGTGGGGTCGCCTATGGTTATAACGAATTCGCCCACACGCACGGCTTCAGAATCGCCAAGCTTCAACGGCTTAAGGCCGGTTTTTTCAACCTTCAGCACAGCTACGTCAAACGTTTTGTCGTAGCCCACAAGCTGAGCTTCCGCCTCTTCGCCGTCAACAAACATTACGCCGAGTTTTGACGCATCTTCCACAACGTGCGCATTGGTCATTATGTAGCCTTCGGACGATATAACGAAGCCGGAACCGGAGCCGAATTCAAGTTCACGGGTGTATTTTTCGCTGTAACCATAGTTGATTATGCCAACAACGCCTTCGCTTACGCTGTCCACTATATCGAGCAACGGATTGCTGGGGTTGGTTATTTCGGGGGCTACGCCGTCAAGCTGGGGCATGGTGCCGGAAGGCGGAATTGGAGTCATTGCGGGGGCGGAGTTGCTGTCCTCAGGCTCCGCTGTTTTGCCGGGTTCGGGAATAGCGCTCGGAAGCTGAGGAATAAGCCCATCGAAGAAAGGCGTAGGCTCGGGGGCGTTATTATTCGTGCCGTTATCCGCACTTGGCATATACGATGCTAACACCGCCGGCATAAATATGGTGGCAAGCAGCGCGCCAACGATTGTGAATATTATCGCCGTTACCACATAGCCGCCTATGCCGCGCTTTGGCGGTTTGGGCTCCTGCTGAGGGGCATTGTTGTACCCGTCGAAATAATAGTTTGGATACTCCATCTTTTGTTACCTCCGTTGTGCGGGATTTGCCTTTGGCCTTCCCTGTTGTTCATATAACTTAAGCGTAAACGTGAACGTTGCGCCTTTGCCTAATTGTGATTCGGCCTTTATGGTTTGGTCGTGCTGCTCAATTATGCGTTTGACTATGCTGAGTCCAAGCCCTGACGATGAGCCGGAGGGCGTATGCGCCTTCTCGGCTTTATAGAACCTGTCGAACACATATGGCAGATCATCCGGCGAAATACCATCGCCTTGGTCGATAACGCTCATTACGGCAAGTTTTTTATCCGTGACTATGCGCATTGTGAGCGCGCCGCCATCGGGAGAGAACTTTATAGCATTATCCACCAAATTACGTATGACCTGCGCTATCTGAGACTGATCGGCTTCAACCATTGTATGCTCCGCATCAAAATCCATATTGACGTCTATATGCTTTGCGTTGATGCGCGCTTCGAATGTAAACACGGTGCGAATAACAAGTTCATTCAAATCAAACGGCTCAAGCTTTAATTCGTATTGGCCCGATTCTATTCGCGCCAGGTCGAGCAAATCGTTCACCATTCCGGTCATTCGCTTGCATTCGTTTATTACTATGTCAAGATACTTTGGCTGATCCTCACTTGAAATCGTGCCGTCCTGCATTGCCTCAAGGAAGCCCCTCATACTGGTGAGCGGGGAGCGCAGTTCGTGCGAAACGTTTGCAACAAAACTCCTTCGGGATTGCTCCAGCGCGTTTATCTCATTTGCCATTTCATTGAAGCTTTGGCCAAGTTGGCCAACTTCATCATGGCTGGTGATATTCACCCTTGCTTCGTATTCGCCGCGGGAGAAACGATTTATAGCGTTGTTCATGTCCACTATCGGCTTTGTCATGCGGCTTGTTATGTACGTTACCGCAAGAATGGCCAGAATTACCGCAATGCAGGCCGAAAGCAAAACATCAAGGTATACTTTGCGGATGGAATCGTTTGTGCGACTCACGTCCGTATGGAAAAACATTGCGCCTATAACTTCGCCTTCGGTGGTGGTTATCTGCCGGCTGAGCGTCATTATGGGGATATTGCCGGAAGTAAACCTATCCGAGCTTATTTCTATTTCGCCATTGCCCATTATTATTGCCGATGCGTCCGCGCTAAGATCTGCATCGCAAAGCGGGTCCCACTTTGCTTCGTTCAGTTCGTCGCGCAATATCACCTTACCGAATGCCGAATCTATGAAATAGAGTTGAAGCATTGCGTCGTACTTGCGCATGGTAGTTCTCAGCGTATCCTTTGCAACGGCGCGCTTTTCGGCGTCCACATATTGGGTAACTATAACGCGGTTTATTTCGGCGGCTTCACGCCTGAGCTCATTTTCATTTTCTGTCATGTATTGGCTTTTGAACATTCCGCTTATGGTGATGCCCAAAAGGAATATTATCAGCAATATTATGGCTAAATATGTGCTGAGCATGCGCGAAAACAATGTGTTGAACGATTTTTTGCCCATTCGGCCTCCGCCGCTAAGCCATATTACTTAGCCGTTTCAAATTTGTACCCAACGCCCCAAACGGTCTTTATCTCCCATTCGGGCCTTTCGCCTATTTTTTCGCGTATGCGCTTGATATGTACATCTACCGTACGCGAATCGCCGAAGAAATCAAAGCCCCAAACCTGCTCAAGTAGCTGCTCGCGGGTAAATACCTTACCCTCGCGCGAAGCTAAGAAGAACAGCAGCTCTATTTCCTTTGGCGGCATATCAAGCTGCTTGCCGTCAAGCGTTACGGTGTAATTATCAAGCGATATGGTAAGGCCGGGAAATCTGAGTTCCTTTTCGTCTCCGGGTGTGGCGCTGCGCCGCAGCACGGCCCTTATGCGGGCAAGCAACTCCTTTGCTTCAAACGGCTTTGGAATATAATCATCCGCGCCGAGTTCAAGCCCCTGTATCCTGTCGAGCGTGTCGCCTTTTGCCGTGAGCATTATAACGGGCACGGTGCTTTCGCTGCGCAGCTTTTCAAGTACGGTCCAGCCATCCATGCCCGGCAGCATAACATCCAGCAGAACAAGCGTGGGTTTAACGCTGCGGAATGCGTCTATCGCTGTATCCCCGCGTGTACAGGTGGCCACGGTATAACCTTCCTTTTTCAGGTACATTTCTATTATAGCCAGTATGTTAGTATCGTCATCAACAACCAATATAACGTTATTGTTTTCCATGTCTACCTCCCTTTGCCTATCGGCGGCTTAAAAGCCGCCATGATAGATATAATAATAGCATCAATTTGTGAACATGGTATGAATAAGGACAAAATGCCCTAATTAATTTACTTTTTAAGCGTGACAACGGTAACGCCGGCGTCGCCCTCGCCGTAGCTGCCCATGCGGTAGCCCTTGACGAGCGGATGGCGCTTTAAGAATGCCTGCACGCCCGCTCGCAGCGCGCCTGTGCCCTTGCCATGGATTATGTTTACCTCGCTGAGACCTGCATTATACGCATCGTCAAGGTATCTGTCCACTATTATATTGGCTTCGTCAACAAGCATTCCGCGCACGTCAAGCTCGAGCCCTACCTGCTTGCCCGCACCAAGGCCAACTTTGCCGGATGTGGGCGCAGCGGCCTTCTTTTCTTCTATAAGGCGTATGTCTTTAAGCTTTACGTTGAGCTTCATAACGCCGGCCTGTACCATGACCTCGCCCTTTGAATCGGGAGCGGACAGCACGGTTGCTTTCTGGTCAAGCGTAACAATGTTTACTGTATCCCCCGCGCGCACTGTTTTGGGAGGCTTGGTATTATCCTCCTTCTTTATTGCCTCTTTTTCGTTCACGGCGGTTTCGGTTGCCCTAAGCGTGTCCCGCGCGGCCTGTATGACCCTGTCGGCGGCGCTTCTGTCTATATCCTTTATGGAGCGTATCTCAACGATAAGCTTCTCCATTTCGCGCTTCGTGTCCGCAACTATGCGCTTTGCATCCTCCTTTGCCTTGGCTTGAAGGCGATTCCTATCCTCGTCCAGCTTTCTGCGTTCGCGTTCGGCATCGGCACGCAGCTTTTCAAGCTCTGCGCGCGCTTCTTCTGCCATTTTTCGCTCCTCTTCGGCTATGCGGTGCTGAGACTGCGCGCTTGAAATAATGTCCTCAAAGCGCACATCTTCTCCCTTTAGGAAGCCTTTTGCCTTATCTATAATGCTGTTAGGCAGCCCAAGGCGTGAGGATATCTCAAATGCGTTCGATTTTCCGGGAATGCCGATATAAAGCCTGTATGTTGGGCATAGGCGGTCTATATCAAACTCCATGGAGGCGTTCTCCATGCCCTCATGCGTCATTGCGAATGCTTTTATTTCGCTGTAATGCGTTGTGGATACGCATATGCAATGGCGGTCGTTAAGCTCTTCCAATATGCTCATTGCAAGCGCAGCGCCCTCTATCGGGTCTGTACCTGCGCCAAGTTCATCCAGTAGTACAAGTGAGTTTTCATCAGCCCTATCGAGTATGCCCACGATGTTCTTCATGTGCGAAGAGAACGTGGAAAGCGACTGCTCAATGGACTGCTCATCGCCTATATCGGCATAAATATGCTCAAACACCGGGAATTCGCTACCTTCGTTTGCGGGTACGAATATGCCGCTTTGTACCATTAGCGCAAATAGGCCTACTATTTTGAGCGTAACCGTTTTGCCGCCGGTATTCGGGCCGGTTATTATGAGCGAGCGGTAATCACTACCTATCCATATATCGATGGGCACTACCCTATCCGCAGGTATGAGCGGATGACGGCCGCGCACTATGCGCACATAGTTATTGCGATTGAGCTTGGGCATAACGGCATTCAGCTCACGCGAAAGCTTTGCCTTAGCAAATACAAGGTCTATCTGGCCCATTATGTTAAGATCTTCGCGTATTTCGTCGGCATAAGGCACAAGCATTGCCGTAAGCTCCGTCAATATGCGCTCTATTTCGTCGGCTTCTTCCGCAAGCAGCTTTTTGTATTCATTGCCGAGTTCGACTACCGCCGACGGTTCAATGAACAGCGTTGCGCCGCTGCTGCTTTGGTCGTGTATAAGCCCGGGGACCTGCTGGCGATATTCCTGCTTAACTGGGATTACAAAGCGGCCGTTGCGTATTGTTATTATCGGCTCCTGGAGATATTTTTGGTATGCAGTGGAGCGTATCATGCTGTTCAGCTTTTCGCGCACTTTTTCGTTGGCAAGGCGCATGGCACGGCGTATGCGTGCAAGCGCGGGCGATGCCCCGTCGAATATCTCGTCTTCATTTATTATGCAGCGGTTTATTTCTTCCTCTGCGCTCCTGTGGGTAATGAGCAGGCCGGCAAGGTTATAAAGATAGCTTTCCTCCCCCACTTCCTTGGCAAGTATGTCTTTGGCTATCCTTGCCGCTTTAAGGCAGCTTGCTATGCCCAGCAATTCGCCGGTTGAAAGGAACAGCGCCGCATGCATACGCTCAAGGCAGTGCCGCATGTCCGGAAAATCGTCCACAGGCGAGCGGCCGGTTTTGTAGAAAAGCGTCTCGGCTTCCGCGGTAAGCTTAAGTTCGCGTTCAACCGTATCAAAATCGCCGGAAGGTTCCATAGTATCCACCAATTCCCGTGAGATGCAGCACGATGCGCGCTCCTTTAGCATGGCAAGTATTTTATCGTATTCAAGTGTTTTCAGTACTCTTTTTTCCATTGTTTACTCCGTTATTCTTTCAAGCGCCGCAATTATTGAACATAAAAAAGGCGACCGAAACAAAACGCTCCGGCCGCGCCAAATAATCTATGGTCATGAATTGCAGTGGTCTATTCCGCCAATGCCCCTTTTAGTGTACGCCAGTTTCCTGTTTGGCGGCAAAAGGACGCTTTACGGGCGCGGAAGCGCCGCTGCGTTTTGGCATTTCCCTAAGATCGGATATGCGCTGATCTAGCGCTTCGTAATCGCTGCGAAGCTTGGTAAGCTCGTCCGCCATGTTGAGCGCCGCAAGCAGTACGCAGTTACCCGTGCTCAGCATGGGGTATGTACGCTTGACCTCGTCCACCTTTGCATTTACCATTTCGGCCAGAGAATCCATATACTGCTGGCTTTCGTCGCCGGTCAACTTAAATTCCATTCCGGCTATACGCACGATAGTGCGATTGTTATCCATAGATGCAACACCTCAGTCATATTATACTATGCGTTGTGGCAACTTTCAACCTTTTTCATCTACATATTGTATGATTTGGCTGATTTTATTTGGTTTGGTTATTTTGCTCAATGCTGATAACTATCGCCTTTTCGGCCTTAGAGCCGGTTGTATATATGCGAAAGTCCATGTGCATCTCGCTAAATGAATTAACTTTGCCGCTTTCTTCGGCTGAGACCGCTGCACTGTGCAACATATTGAGCGCGGTGTCTATTCCGTCTGTGCCGCCGTTTATTGCGCAAAGCAGAGCATTGAGCATTATGCGTACTTCCTGGCAATGCGCATCATAGGTTTCGCGCTCTTTTGCAAACATATATTGCTCAATTGGACTTAGCTCGCCTTTAGGTTCGCTTGGTTCGCTTTGCGCAGCATACTGAACGGTAATGCTGCTGAAAACGCCGCCGGTGCTGATAAAAGTAATATCTATATTCAGCCATTCTGAAGCTATTCTATATTCCTGCTTGCCGGCATCGGAATAAGCGTTCCACCATTCGCTGCTCGGCCAATCGGCGGATATTGCTTTTACGGTTGCCTCCGGATCAATATCGGCGTAAATTTCGGGGTCTACCTTCTCATTTTCACCTATTACGGTGTACTCGTAATAATCAGCATTTGTATTGCTAATGCCGAGCGAAGCAAGCATTGTGGCGCCTTTATCGGTCATAAGGAACAGCATTATGCCAATGAGCACAATGCACAGCGTGAGCAATATGTTTGCGCGTTTTTCCTTTGCAGCGCTGCCGTTTTGCTTCTGCTTATCCATCAAACTTCGCTCCGTCTATAAGCTTATCTATATCGATATTGCTGTCATGTCCGGCTTTTTTCAGCGCAAGCGTGAACCATTCGGGTATGGCTGCACGGAATGTTACCGTTTTGCCCGAGGACGGATGCCTAAGCGTAAGCCGCGCGGCATGCAGCGCCTGCCCGTCAAGGCCAAGGCTGTTTTTTTTAGGCCCATATACATTGTCTCCCGCAACGGGGTGCTTTATGTGCGCCAGGTGAACCCTTATTTGGTGTGTGCGTCCGGTTTCAAGCTTTGCGGCGATAAGCGTATAATCGCCAAGCCTTTCAAGCACGGAAAAGTGCGTTACCGCGCTGCGACCGTCCGGCCGCACAGCCATCTTTTTTCTGTCCGCCTTATGGCGGCCTATCGGTGCGTCTATCGTGCCGCTATCTTTTTTTATATTACCGTTTACCAGCGCCAGATACACCCTGCCGGCTTCGTGTGTTTTCATCTGCGCGGCAAGGCTCCTATGTGCGTTATCGTTTTTGGCTATTACTATAAGGCCGGATGTAAGCTTGTCTATCCTGTGTACTATGCCCGGGCGCATTTCGCCGCCTATGCCGGAAAGGTCCTTTATATGATACATTATGGCGTTCACAAGAGTGCCTGTTTCGTTACCGGGCGCAGGGTGAACCACCATGCCCTTCGGCTTATCTATAACGGCAATGTCACTGTCCTCATATACTATAGACAGAGGTATATCTTCTGCGACAAGTTCGGTGCTTGCGGGAAGGGCTATAAACAATTCAACTGCGTCCCCAGTCTTCAGCTTTGCACCTGCCTTTGTCTCATCCTTGCCGTTTACGCTGGCCTCACCTTCGTCAATAAGCCGCCGTACATAGGAGCGCGTTTCGCCGCAGGCCGATGCAAGGAATACGTCCAGCCGTTCACCGCCGGACGCCGTTGCCTTTATAGTGCGGCCGTATTCGCTGTATTCAATTATCGGCAAATTGGGCTGCTCCATTGCGGTTTATTCCTTTTCTTCGCTGCCGTCGGTATTTTTCTTTTTATCAAGGCTGTCTATAAACGTTTTGCCCTTAAAGAAAAGTACGTCTATTATCAATATTGCAGCGCCTATGCATATTGCGCTGTCCGCCACGTTGAAAACGGGAAAATCAATAAGCTTGAAATAGAGCATATCGCGAACATAGCCCAGCGCAACGCGGTCAATAAAGTTACCCAGCGCGCCCGCGAATATAAGCGCAAGCGATATCCGCATGGCCGTATGCATACGCTTGTATTCCTTTATCATGAAATACAGCATTGCTCCGCAGGCGATTACCGTAGCAATTATGAAGAAAACCTGCGCGTTCTGAAGCATGCCGAATGCCGCTCCGCGGTTTTCAACATATGCAATGGAGAACACTCCCTTTATTATCTCTACACTTTCGCCCAGCTTAAGCGCATTTGCGCAGGCAATTTTGCTCAGCTGGTCTATTGCTATTACTATAAGTATTATGATTATGCTCAGCATAGGTCAACCCCCAAATCCTTCATCGGTGCATATTCTATCATGCCTTGGCGCTGCATTCAACTTTCTATGTACCAATTTGCAATATTGCTCATCAAATCCGGCTCGCGCTCGCTTTCCAAGCCTTTGACGGACGCATGGTACAGTATACTCGAAAGGCGGAAATACAGCGTTATGAATGGCAGATCCTCAACAAAGCTCATTTGCAGCGCGTCCGCGGCTTCACGGCAGGCGGCTTCGTCACGCGCGGTATTGAGCGATCTTGCAAGCGCTGACAGGGCGTCGTTCCTGTATCCGCCGTAATTATATGCGCCTGATGCGTCAATATAGGGCAAAATATCGCAGTCACGCGCCAGATTGAAACCGACAAGCGCAATGTCAAAATCCTTGTTTTCAAGCATTTGGGCGTATTCGCTGCTGCTGTCGCCAAGGGTAAAGCCAGCGGTTACGATTTCAACGTGTATGCCGATCGCTTCAAGCTGGCTTGCGATAACGCCCGCCGCAGTTTCGCGCGTTGAATCGGTTGACTTGTTCACAAGCAGCTTTAAAGTAAGCTCATCGTAGCGGTGCGCATTTTTTTCAAGATAACCATCGCCGTCGGTATCCTTCCACCCAGCTTGATCAAAAAGGCTGAGCGCAAGCTCCGTATTATAATCATATACTTTGGAGCGGCTGTTATACAGCCAGCTGTCAGGTGCGATCGGCACGTCGCACGCACGCGCACGGTTCATATAAACGTTCGTTATTATGGCGCTGCGGTTTAAGGCATAGGCTATGGCCTGGCGCACGAGCGGGTTGGAAAGTTCCGAATTGCCATAATTGAACAGCATTACCTCTGCCGTTTGCGTCATAACGTCCATAACATTCGTAACGCCGTCCTCACGATACCGCCCCACGGAAAGGGACGACGTGAACACCACGTCAAGCTGACCGGCAACATAAGAAGCGAGGGAAACATCGTTGCTGCTCCTTTGATAGAACTCTATTTTTTCTATATAGGGTTCTTCCTTCCACCAGTTCTGGTTTATTTCAAGCGTAACTTTATCGCCTGATATCGAGGTGATGTAATAAGGGCCTGTCCCTGCGCCATAGCGGGATGTTGACGCAGTGGGATTTTCTATAATAGGGAAATTCAGCGCGTACAGCGAGGCTATGCCTTGCTGCTTCATTGTGACTACAACACTGCCGTCACTTCCCGCGGCAATGGATTCTACCTTATCCGTGGCGTATGAATAGTATCCGCCTGTCTGCTTTATGCGTTCAAACGAATATACAACATCCGCCGCGGTAACGTTTGCCCCTGTATCCTGCCAGCGGGCTGAAGAACGCAGCTTCATCGTCCAAACAAGGCCGGTATCGTCACAGCTCCAATTTTCCGCTAACTTAGGCGTAACTACGCCCGATTGGTCAATTACTATAAGGCTTTCGTATATAAGCGAAAAGAAGCCGAGCATCTCCTTCGTATTCACCGAAAGCGGGTCTGACGTATCGGCATTTTCGGGCATGGCAAGCCTTAATGTGCCGCCGTACACGGGCGCGGGCGCGGGCGTAGGCGCAAGCAAAGCCGGCGTTTCAGTGGGTTCGCTTGCATCGGGCGTTGATTTGGCATTCTGCTGATTGCCGGCGCAGCCGCAAAGCGTAAGAATTATTATTGCCATGCATAACGCCAAGGGCCTTTTTATTTTATTTGCAAAGCTCTTTTTCATATAGTTCGCTGTATTTCTCCTTTGCCGAAAGGACTTTGTCGGCATATGCGGCCGTTTCGACGTATGGTATGCTGATAAGCCGTTTACCGTCGCCATATGCTGGGTCATTTAACCATTTGTCCACGTTGCCCGGGCCTGCATTGTATGCTGAAAGCGCCGTGCGTTCCATTCCACCGTATTTATCCGATAGATATCTAAGGTACCAGCAGCCAAGGCGGATATTTATGAGCGGTTCCATCAGCTTTTCTTCACTGTAGTCCGCCATGCCTAATTTACCCGCGATCCATTCGCCTGTTGACGGCATTATCTGCATAAGGCCGATTGCGCCTTTGGGCGATACCGCAGCCGCGCGATTTGAACTTTCCGTATGTATCACTGCCGCAACAAGGCATGGATCAAGCGAAAACTCATCCGCGCAGGCCAATATCTCGTCTGCGTATATCAGCTTATAGGTGCGCCGCTCAAGCATCCTGTTTGCCATAAAACCGCCTATTGTAAGCATGATTATTGCCGCAATGCCAATAAGTGCAATGATGATGCGCCGCGTACTGGCTTTCTTTACTGCTTTTGCCTTTTTGCTGCGCTTAGCGGCCGATTGACGGGACGTTTTCTTTGCATAGGCCTTGCCTGGCTGCGTTCTTTTTGCGATCTGTGCTGCGCTCATGCATTGGCTCCGGCGCCGGCGTATTGCTTATACAGCGCATCTATTTGCTCATAAAGCGTACCGATAGACGAACTATTGTCTATTACCTCGCTGCTATATGCCCGCTTTTCTTCCTCGCTCATTTGTGCGCGTATGCGGGCCTCAGCCTGGGCAGGTGTGCAGCCGTCTCGCTTTATTATACGCGCTACGCGCACGGCTTCCGGTGCAGTCACAAGCCAAACCGAATCAACGTATTTTGTCCAGCCCACCTCAATCAAAAGCGGCACATCCCAAACTATCAGCCGGTTGCTGTTCGTAGCTAATTCGGCAGCCGTGCGCGCCTCAAGCGTTTTTAGTACGGCCGGATGGATTATGGAATTAAGCAACATTCGCTTTTCGCTATCGGCAAATACGATCGCGGCAACGGCTTTTCTGTCAAGCGAGCCATCCGCAGCTATAACGCCGCTGCCGAATGATTTTTCTATTTGGCGCAGCCCTTCGGTATTCGGCTCAACAACTTCGCGCGCGATGATATCCGCGTCCAATATAAGCGCGCCAAGACTGTTCAGCCGCGCAGACACAGTGGATTTGCCGGAACCTATCGTTCCCGTAAGCCCTATTATCATGGTAGCTGCCCTGCCCTTTTACTTAGTATCGAACCAGCTATGCCCGGTGTGTACCTCGGCAAGAAGCGGCACTTTCAGGTTGATGACGTTTTCCATGCAGCTTTTCAATATTTCCGCTGCGGCATCTGCCTCCTCCTGCACGGCGTCTATTATAAGTTCGTCGTGTATTTGCAATATCAGCTCTGACTTCATACCGCGCGCCTTCAACTCATTATGCACTCTTACCATGGCAAGCTTTATTATGTCTGCCGCGGTACCCTGTATGGGCATGTTCATGGCCACGCGTTCGCCGAAGGAGCGCGTATTATAGTTTGAAGATTTAAGTTCAGGCATTTCGCGCCTTCTGCCGAAAAGCGTAGTGGCTGCGCCTTGCTGCTTGGCCCGCTCAACGCATCCCTTCAAATATGTATGCACTCCGGGATAACGCATGAAATATAGCTCTATGTAACGGGCGGCTTCCTTGCGGGATATGCCAAGCTGCCGCGCAAGGCCAAAGTCGCTTATTCCGTATACTATGCCGAAGTTTACGGCCTTTGCGGCGCTGCGCATTTCGCTTGTTACTTCATCAAACGGCACACCGAACACCTCGCTTGCGGTGCGGCGGTGTATATCCGTGCCTTCTGTAAATGCGCGGCACATGCCTTCATCCCCGCTCATGGCAGCAAGCAGCCTTAATTCTATTTGCGAATAATCCGCATCCACAAGCACGCGGCCTTCGCTTGCAACAAACGCCTTGCGTATTTCACGCCCGAGCTGCGTGCGCACGGGTATGTTTTGGAGGTTGGGCTCCGTGCTTGATATTCTGCCCGTTGCCGTAACGCTTTGGTGGAAGCACGTGTGTACGCGGCCCTGCTTATCGATAAGCGGCAGCAGACCGTCTATAAAAGTTGAACACAGTTTTGTGAGCGTTTTGTATTCAAGTATCATTGGTACTATCGGATGCATGTCGTATAAGCCTTCAAGTACCTCCGAATCGGTAGAATAACCGGTTTTCGTCTTTTTTGCTGGCGGCAGGCCAAGCTTCTCGAACAATACTGCGCCAAGCTGCTTTGTGGAAAGTATATTGAACTTTTCCCCTGCGCATTCGTATATGTCTGCTTCAAGCGATGTTATGCGCGCGTTAAGCTCTTTGCTCATGGTACTGAGCGTATTGCGATCCACCGTGAAGCCTATGCGCTCCATATCGTAAAGCACATCTATAAGCGGCAGCTCAATTTCATTATAGAGTTTCTTAAGGCCCTTCGCTTCAAGTTTACTCATAAGCTCGCTTTTAAGCTTAATGAGCGCCGCCGCACCGGTTTCTGAGGAATTAAGCCGCTCGGCTGAAAGCGTTTTCAGATTTGCCGCAGGATGTATTGCGTGCAGCAGATAGTCCGCTATCATTGCGTCGAAGCTTACGTTTGATATATTCACGCCGAAGCGCGCCGCGATATGCCGTATTGCTTTGCTGTCGAAAAATGCCTTCTCGATGGCTGCGTTTTCGAGTATGGGCTTTAATGCGAAATAAACCTCATCTTCGCTTAGTCCGGAGTCAAGCAGTGTTTGGCCAAGCATAATGTCGTACTGCGTGCCGCCGTCTATGCTTACGCTGAATACACCGTCAATATGGAATGCGGCAATATCGGCATCGCCAAGCTTTGCGCAAAGTTCGGCAAGGGCAGCAGAATTATTTATTACTATGTGCTTAGCGGTGAATGCAGCCGTTTCTTTTGCAACGAATTCAGCGTTCTGCGGTATGCGGTCTATGAGGTTGCGCAGTTCAAGTTCGCGCATCATGGCAATGCCGCCGCAGAGCGTATTCTTTGTGAAGCGCGTATCTTCAAGCGCAATGTCAACCGGCGCAGTTGTGTTTATTGTGCCTATACGGTAGCTCATACGTGCACTGTCAGCGCCGTTTATAAGCTTTTGCCCGAGCGCGCCTTTTTCATCGGCTGCGTGTGAAAGCGTGTTTTCCACCGTGCCGTATTTGGCAAGGAGTTTCAATGCCGTTTTTTCGCCAACGCCGGGTATTCCGGGAATATTATCGGAATTGTCACCCATAAGCGCCTTCAAGTCTATCATGCGCTTGGGTTCAAGACCGTATTGCTCCATAAGCGTTGCTTCATCGTATTCAATGGTATCGCTTATGCCTTTTTTGGTCATGAGTACATGCGTATGTTCGCCTATAAGCTGCAGCGCATCGCGGTCGCCGGTAACAAGCAGCGCATCTACACCGTTTTCGTTTGCTATGCGCGCAAATGTGCCGAGTATGTCGTCCGCTTCATAGCTTGGGCATTGGCACACGGTTATGCCCATCTTAGGCAGCAGGTCGCGTATAAGCGAAAGCTGGGTGCGCAGTTCGTCAGGAGTGGCTTTCCTGCCGGCCTTGTATTCGCTGTATTCCTCATGCCTAAACGTAGGGCCGTGCATATCGAAAGCGACAAGCATATATTCAGGCTCCTGCTGGGCAAGCTTCAGCAGCATGCTTAAAAAGCCATATATAGCTCCCGTAGGCGTACCTTCGCGGTTAGTCATGGCAGGCAGGGCATAAAACGCCCTGTGCATAAGGCTGTTGCCGTCTATTGCGATGAGCTTTGCCATTATATTTAATCCACCTCTTTATATACCATGGGAATATGTGCGGGCATTTCGTCCTCTATGCGTATCGCGCTGACGAACGTCTGCCTGGCTTCATCAAGATGCGAAGCATCATTCACATACATTGTGGCCAGCGCATCGCGTGTCGTTACCCTGTCCCCGCGCCTTACATGCATCACAAGGCCGGTTGCGGGGTCTATACTATCCCCCTTCTTTGCGCGGCCCGCGCCGAGCAGTTGCGCGCTTATGCCTATCATGTCCGCATGCATATCGCCTATATATCCATCCTTTGCCGGATATATGTCTATCCTCTGCTTAACGCCGCTTACAAGCTTATAAGGATCTTCAACAAATTCATCCCTGCCGCCCAATGCGCTTAGCATAAGCTTGAGCTTATTAAGCCCTTCGCCTGATTCAAGCGCGCGCATCAGCTTTGCTTTGGCATCAGCCATGTCGCCTGCAAGGTTCGAAAGGATGAGCATTTTGCCTGCAAGCGTAAGACTTACGGAAAGCAGCGGGTCATTTTTATCAAGCTTACCGGAAAGCGCGTCGTATACCTCTATTATTTCAAGCGCATTACCTACGGCCAGCCCGAGTGGCTGATTCATGTCCGTTATGAGCGCCATTGTGCGCCTGCCCATGCGGTTGCCTATATCCACCATTGTGCGCGCGAGCTTTTCCGCGTCCTCAGGCGTGTGCATAAATGCGCCGCTGCCGGCCTTAACGTCCAGCACAATCGCATCTGAACCGGAGGCAAGCTTTTTGCTCATAACGCTTGAAGCTATAAGCGGGATACCCTCAACTGTTCCCGTAACGTCCCTTAGGGCATACATAAGCTTATCCGCGGGCACGAAGTTTCCGGTTTGACCCATTACGCATACGCCTATTTGCGATACTATCTCCTTGAAACGTTCCATGCTCAGTTCTATATTTACGCCGGGAACTGATTCAAGTTTATCAAGCGTTCCTCCAGTATGCCCAAGGCCGCGGCCGCTTAGCTTTGCAACAGTACCGCCACATGCGGCAACGAGCGGCGCGGCAATAAGCGTGGTTGAATCCCCCACGCCGCCGGTGGAATGCTTATCCACCTTTATGCCGTTAAGATCACTCAGATCCACTGTATCGCCCGAATTCATCATGGCCATGGTAAGTTCGGCTGTTTGCTTAGCTCCCATCCCTTTTAAGCATACGGCCATCATCCATGCGGACATTTGATAATCCGGTATTTTGCCGGAAGTGAAGCCGGATACTATGGCCTCTATCTCGTTTTTGCTCAGCGGCTCGCCGTGGCGGGTCTTCATTATCAAGTCAACCATTCTCATGGTAAATACCTCTTTTTATTCGTAACCAAGTTCTTTCAATGCGCCGGGGCTGTTGCGCCAATCGTCGCGCACCTTTACCCAAAGCTGCAAATTGACGCGCGCACCAAGCATCCATTCCATGTCCTTGCGCGCTTCGCTGCCTATCTGCTTCAGCATTGCGCCCTTTTTGCCGATTATGATGCCCTTGTGGCCTTCGCGTTCGCAGTATATGGTGGCCCACATGTCATATAATTCGCCGCTTGGCCTAAGCGCCATTTTATCTATGCCGACGCCTATACCGTGCGGCACTTCGTCCTTCAAAAGGTTCAGTGCCTTTTCGCGGATTATCTCCGCGCACACTATACGCTCGGGCATATCGGTGACCATGTCTTCGGGGAAATACATAGGTCCCGGCACAAGATATGCCGCTATGGCGGCTTCAAGTGCATCTACTCCATTCCCGCTTTCAGCGGAAATTTCTATTATTTGCCTAAAGCAATTCTCCTTTTCAAGCCTTTGCCGCGCGGCCGATATTGCGTCTGCGCCTGCAATGTCGCATTTGTTTATTGCGGCGATTATCGGCGCCTTAGCGTCCCTAAGCTTTGCAATTATCGCTTCGTCGCGCTCGCGTATGCCGTTTGCGGCATCTGCCATGAACAGCGCGCATTCAACTTCATTAAGCGATTCATACGCTACTTTAAGCATATATTCGCCAAGGCGGTTTTTTGGCGCGGCAACGCCCGGCGTATCAAGAAACACGATTTGATAATCCGGCCTTGTTGCAACGCCCATTATGCGGTTTCTGGTTGTTTGCGCCTTGGGCGAAACTATTGACACTTTCTGCCCGACTATGCGGTTCATAAGCGTACTCTTGCCCGCATTTGGTGAACCGATTATGGATACAAAGCCGGAACGGTAAGAGGAACTTATCATAGATTCATGTCCTTCTTTGAAAAAGCATACGGAAGCAGATCATCAAGCGATACCATTTTGTATTCGCCTTTGCGGTTGGCGCAGATTATTGGCATTTCCCCATCGCAAAACTCGCTGAGTACCTGGCGGCAAACGCCGCAGGGGACCGCAGGAGCATCGCCATCCCAAACTATTGCAAGGGCATCGAATTCGCGTTCGCCTTCATATATGGCGCGCAGCATTGCAACGCGCTCGGCGCAAACGGTTGGCGAATAGGCGGCGTTTTCAATATTGCAGCCGAAATAATATGCGCCGGAAGCGCCCTTTAAGCACGCGCCTACGCGGAAACCGGAGTACGGCACATACGCGCGCTCCTTAGCGTCGTTAGCCATCCTAAGCAGGTTCTTTACTTCAAATTCGTGTATGTTTCTCATCTTGTTATCCCCATATCGTTTAATATTTTATCTTGAAGGGCAAACATTTCTTGCCTCTCTTCATCATTCATGTGGTCGTAGCCCAATATGTGCAGGCAGCCGTGCACGGTCAAAAACGAAAGCTCCCGTTCAAACGAGTGCCCGTATTCTTCGGCCTGAGCCTTAGCACGGTCAATCGATATTGCAATATCGCCCAAGAAACCGTCCGGCACTGCGGAAAGAGCATCCCCTTCGTTTGAAGGAAAACTGAGCACATCCGTCGGCCTGTCCACGCTGCGGTAATCCCTGTTCATGGCCCGTATGCCGTTATCGTCCGTTACCAACACACTTATATCCCCCTTCGCGCCCTGTGCGCTGAGAGCGCCGGATGCCGCGCGGCGGATTATGGCTTCCGTTTCATTAGGGCATTCGGCTTCGAGTATTACTTCTATCATGCCTTTAGGTCCTCCATGTTAGGATATTCTATCCTGTCGTGCATAAGACCTGCGAAGGTCTTGAGAAAGCTCTTTTCGATTTCTGATATTTCGGCGATGGTCAAGGGCGCATTGGACATCATGTTCTCATTCTCGTTCAGCTTGCCCCATATTATTTTGTGCACCATCTGTTCAACCGCGGTGCTGTTGGTATCGCCAAGCGACCTTACGGCAGCCTCGCATCCATCGGCCATCATTACTATTGCGCTTTCCTTTGTGGAAGGGCGGTTTCCGACATAGCGGAAGCCCTTTTCCTTCACGGTCTCGTCCGCCTGTTTAGCCTTGAAATAGAAGTAAGTCATAAGCGAATTGCCGTGATGCTCGCCGCATATTTTTATGACTGCGGAGGGAAGCTTATATTTAGTAAGCAGTGTTACGCCGTCCTTTTGGTGGGCTATTATAGCCTGCGCGCTTTCAAGCGGGGGCAAAGAATCGTGTATATTCTCGCCATTCTTCTGATTCTCTTTGAAGTACAGCGGCCTTCTCAGCTTGCCTACGTCGTGATAATACGCGCCAACGCGTGCAAGCAGCGGATCCGCGCCTATGCGCTCGGCCGCGCCTTCGGCAAGCGCGGCAACATTTATGCTGTGCTGATATGTGCCGGGCGCCTCCACCATAAGCTGCCTTAAAAGCGGATGGTTAGTGTTGCTCAACTCGTTCAGTCGTGCTGGTGTGGCTACGTCAAATAAAGTTTCCCATATGGAAAGCGAGCCTGTAACCAGCAGAGCGCACAGTATTGCGCTGCCGAATATCCACGCAAGCGATTCCATAACGCCCAAGAAAGCAGTATTCAGCATGAGCTGAAGCGCGACCATAACAAGCGCCGCGTAACCGCCGCCAACCGCGCCGGCAGCTATCATGGATGCTCTGCTCTGCGCTTGTTTAAGCGCAAATATTGCAGCAAGACCGGAAATGGTATTGCATATTATCATAACGGCGCAATGCGAACCGAGTATGCCGCTGCCGCTCCCGCCGGCCATGATGCCGAAAAAAATGCTCAAAAGCGCGGTAAGCGCATACGCTGTGCCTTCGCCGACGAGCAAGGAACAAAGCATCACGGGTATGAGTATGGGCGTAAAGCGGTAATCCACGCGGTTTGTAAGATATGCAAGTGCGCATGAAAGCATTATAAGCACCGCAACTATCGCCATTTGCTTTATACTTGAAAGCGTTTCTTTTTCCATGAAGCGCATGTATACGGCGAACAGCGCGAAAAGCAAAAGCGTTATAAGCAGCACGCCGAAGGTAAGGTTAGCATTGCTGTCCTCCCCTTTAACAAGATCCATGCTTTCAAGCAGAGCAAACTGGGATTCACTCACTATGCTGCCCTTTTCAACAACGACCTGGCCCTTTTTTACGACTATTGGCTCAACGCTCTCTATTGCCGCGGCATGCTCGGCTTCCGTTGCGGAAGCATCTATGCTGAGCGTAGGCTTGAGGAATGCATCGAATACCTGCACCGCTATTTTTTTCAGGCCGGAAGGTATTGCGCTCATTGCGTTTATCTCCCGCGTGCAGCTTGAAACAAGCCCATCGCGCCCTTCTTCCGATACGCCGGCTTCAAGCGCAGTGTCAAGCTTGGACATTGTGATGTCCTTGAGTGTTTGCAGCTGATCGTCCGTAGATGAAAGCACGGCGAGAAGGCTTGCTTCGTCTATGGCGGGAGATACGCTTGAACACAGCGCCGCTTTTGCGGAAGCTGAAAGCGTTTCGCCCCATTGTGCGGCGGACGCGGGAATATCCGCATCCTCCGGAATATTCGCAGCTGCTTTGCCGTAAAGCTTATCTATTCCGGAAAAGAAATCCTCCGCCCCGCGTTTATATTCGCCTATTTTGACGGAATCGATGGCATATATGCTGCCGGTTTCCATGCGCGCCTTTTCGCGCATTATTTCGGTGTTTATCTCGTCAACAGCTTCGCATGTGGCAAGAATTGTCGCGGGAGATGCCTCCCCCACCTTTACGTCATAACGTATTGGCGTGAGCATGCCCTTCACACACACAAAAGCTATTGCAAGCGACAGCGCAAGCATACCGAGTGAAATCAGTCTTGCGTTTTTCTTCGTGATCTGTTTCGGCGCTTCCCGCTTTGTCAATTCGTATACACCTCCTGCTTAGTTCTTCTTATTGTACGCCTTATCATATGCGCTTATTATGCGCTGCACCATTTCGTGCCGAACCACGTCTTTATATGTAAGATATATCTGGGAAATACCTTCCACGTCCTTCAGTACGCCAAGCGCATGCACAAGTCCGCTCTTCCTTTCGGGCGGAAGGTCCATCTGCGTTATATCTCCCGTAACTACCACGCGCGATCCTTCGCCGAAGCGAGTCAGAAACATCTTCATCTGCTCTATGGTGCAGTTCTGCGCTTCGTCAAGAATTATGTATGCATCGTTGAGCGTGCGCCCGCGCATATATGCAAGCGGTGCAACTTCTATAACGCCGCGCTCGGAAAGATTCTTAAACGTTTCCGGGCCAAGGAAGTCATAAAGCGCATCATAAAGCGGCCTAAGATAAGGATCGACCTTGTTTTGAAGATCGCCGGGCAAAAAGCCCAGCTTTTCGCCGGCTTCAACCGCGGGGCGGGTAAGAATTATCTTCTCTACCTCCTTGTTCTTATATGCCAATACGGCCATTGCAACGGCAAGATATGTTTTGCCCGTGCCGGCGGGGCCAACGCCGAACACTACCGTATTGCGCTTGAGCGCATTCACATATTTCTTCTGGCCAAGCGTTTTGCACTTTATTCGCCTGCCCTTGGCGGTGAAGGCCACAACGTCGCTTTCAAGCTCAGTAATAAGGTCCGCGTTTCCTTCTTTTGCCAAATCAACGGCATAGCGTATACGGCTGCGGTCCACGTTTTCGCCGCGACGCACGGTTATAAGCAGCTTGTCCACAACCGTTTTGGCAAGCTCCGCTGCCTCGGCGGAGCCTTCAATGCGTATGCAGTCGCCCGCGGCAATTATACGCGCACCGGTTTCGGCGCTTATTACCTTCAGGTTTTCATCGAACACGCCGAAAAGCTTTATCATCTCGTCCATCGATTCAACGGCAGACTCTGCAGTGCAAAGCGCTTCGGTCGCTTCACTAAGGTTCATTTCGTTATTGTTGTCCATATATACCTCTTGCCTCAGCAATGTTTTCCTCTGTCATTATTCTTATTATGGCCGTTACGGCGTCGTCCGCATCCGTTTCATACTCGGTATGCTTGGATATTATTGTGGCGCTGTGCGGGATAAGCTCGTTCAGCTTATCCTGAGCCTTTGCCGCGGCGGCCTGCTCAAGCTCCTGCCTGCTTGCGGGAGACTGCTTCACTATGGTTTCCTGCCGCAGGCGGCGTTCCGCTTTCAATGGCAGTATGCAGCCGGTCAGTTCATATTCACATACCGTTTCATCGGTATAGCTTGCGTATTCCGGTTCATCGGCAATGCATATGCCAAACAGCTTTACGGCGTTGTAATATGCCCCTGTTCCGCTGAGCGAAAGCTTTTCTATTGTCGGCCCTGCCTTGGCAGAGACTACATATATAACATTTGCGCTTACCGCGCCGCGTGCCGCCGTGGTTATAAACCCAAACTCATCGTTCCTCAATATTCCGGAAACAAGCTCCTGCCCTTTTACTACAGCATCGCCAACGTTCACCTTGGCTTTGCCGTCAATAACCTTCAGTTCGGTTACTATTCCGTTCTTAGCGGCGTAAAGGCTGGTAGGTTCCGTTGAATGCGAAGTATCGGGCTTTGTTTCGCCCGCTTCGGATATCTCTATTTTCAGCACCACGCCGCTTATGCTTACACCTGCCCATGCTATGCGCTCATCCGTAGCCATGAGTCTTTGGCCCAAGGCATATGTGGCAACGGCGCGCTTGTGCGTTCCTATACCCACGCCCATATCCTTAAGCGAGGCTATAAGCTTATCGGCATCCACCCTGTCGCAGCCGGAAACGTCCACTATCCATACATAGCGCGACGCAGCTATTATAAGCGCAAGCACAACCATCCAGCCATACAGCAGCGCCTTCCTGAAACGAAAACGCGAAAGTGAGACCACCGCGCCGCGCTTGGCGGCTATGCTTATCCTTACGCCGCATTGACGTACGATGGGCCGGAGTGCATAGAACGTGGCGACGGATACGCATGCACGCACGCTTTCGCTTCCGGTGCGCCTAACGTGCCAAATGTCTCCACCGCTTTGCACCACGCGATTGAGGAACCGTTCAAGGTTCTTGCCTTTGATATCAATAATAACATATCCCGAAAGATAATGCCATACGCCAAACCTCATAGGCTGCCTTTCAAAATGCATTTTCTTAAATATTTAACGGTTAGTTTTCAAATGCAACCGATTTTACCCTGCCGTTTATCACGGCGCGCTCGCTTCTAAGCTCACCTAAGGACAGATTTTCGCCCTCGATTCGCACTATGCCGTATGCCGTGCGCAGCCGTATGAGTGATTCCGTGCATTCAAATACGCCCTTATAGTTTTCTATGCTTGCAAAGCTGTCCGCAATAATGCATATCTTTACCGTATCGCCTATTGCTTCCAGCGGAATATCCATTATTTGGCCAACCCTGTGGCCAAGCCTTATCATACGCCTTGCTTTTTTCATATAAAAACGCCCCCATACAGCCATTGTATGGCGGGCGCGGCGCGGTTATGCTTTTAAGCTGTGCTATACATATTTTCTCATGCTTTTAAGCGCGTTCTTTTCAAGGCGGGAAACCTGCGCCTGGCTTATGCCTATTTCCTCAGCAACCTCCATTTGCGTTCGCCCGTGGAAAAAACGTAGTTCTATTATTCTGCGTTCCCTGTCGGCAAGGCTGTTAAGGCCGTTGCTTATGGCTATTGAATCCAGCCACTTTTCGTCCCCATCCTTATCGTCCCGTATTTGGTCCATAACGAACAATGCGTCGCCATCGTCGTGATATACGGGTTCATATAATGAAACGGGATCCTGTATGGCTTCGAGTGCGAAGGCAACGTCCTCTTCTTTCATATCAAGCGCCTTTGCTATTTCACCGAGTTTAGGCTCGCGTGAAAGCTCGTCCATCAGCTCTGTGCGTTTTTTCAGCGCCTTATATGCAGTATCTCGTATTGAGCGGCTTACTCTGAGTGCAGTGTTATCGCGTAGGTACCTTCGCAGTTCGCCAATGATCATAGGAACGGCATAAGTGGAAAATCTTACCTGTAAATTTATGTCAAAGTTATCGATTGCCTTTATAAGGCCTATACAGCCTACTTGGAACAGATCGTCCATCTGCTCCCCACGGCCGGAAAAACGCTGTATTATGCTGAGTACAAGCCTAAGGTTTGCGCCTATAAATCCCTCTCTTGCCGCGTTATCGCCCGCTTTTATTCGGCTAAGCAGCTCCCTGCTTTCACTCTGCGTGATCTTCGGCAGCTTGGACGTATCCAGTCCGCAGATCTCAACCTTGTTAAGCGCCATATGAGCACCCCCTCAAGAAACTTGATGCTCTTATGGTTGCCTTACAGAGTTGATGTTATTCCGCGATAAAAAGCCGTTAATGACAATTAAATGCGATGTCTTTTATTACCTCGCCTGCCAATATAAGCCCGGCTGTACCGGGGACGAAGGCTATGCTGCCCGGCGTTGAACGCCTACGAGGGTCTATATCCGCGGCGTTATCAAAGTGCGGCGTAAGAGGTTCTTCTTTTGAATATACCACCTTCAGCTTGGCTATGCCGCGCTTTTTTAGCTCCCGCCGCATTACGCGCGCAAGTGGGCAGACAGATGTTTTATATATGTCGGCCACTTCAAAACCAACAGCGTTAAGCTTATTACCCGCTCCCATGCAGCTTATTATCCTTGTGCCGGCGCGGCTTGCAAGCTCAATTATCAAAAGCTTTGACGATATAGTATCTATCGCGTCTATAACATAATCAAACTTGGCAAAGTCTATTATATCCTTATTGGATTCATCATAGAAACAATTCAGCGCCGTTATGCGGCAGCTTGGGTTTATATCCTTGGCGCGCGCAGCCATTACCTGTGCCTTTGGTAAGCCTACTGTTGAATCGAGTGCGATAAGTTGGCGGTTTATGTTGCTTTTTGCAACGATATCGCCATCTATAAGCGTGAGCGAGCCTACGCCGCTGCGTATAAGCGCTTCCGCGGCATATGAGCCAACGCCGCCAACGCCGAAAAGGACCACGTTGGCGTTATTCAGCCGCGTGAGTCCTTCGCTTCCAATCAAGGACTGAGTTCTAATAAATCTTTCTTCCATGAGCGACAGTATACTTTATGCCGGCCGCTTTAGCAATAGTTATAGTATTATAGGCTTGTTCTTTTTTGATGCTTTGCTATTCTTGGCGGGCGTTTTGCCCTTATATTTGATATATGTTGCCATACCGCCGCGGATATGGCGCTCGCTTTTGTTTTTATCCAGTATTGCGCGCACGCGCTCCGCCATGTCTGCATCTATGCCTTTTAAGCGAACCTGCATATCGTGATGAACAGTAGATTTGCTTATTCCGAATTTGCTTGCGGCGGCCCTTACTGTTGCTTCGTGTTCCACTATGTATTCCGCCACGTTCATAACGCGTTCCTCAATATATGCGTACATGTGATCCCCCTCAAATAAGCTTTGCTAAAGCTTATGAGGGCACAGTGCGCATAATGACCGAAGGGCCTAATATTTATTGTGCGCTATCGCCGCCGGCCATGCAGGCAGATGCTGCATATATATATGCGGCGCCCTTTACTTTAAGGGCTTTGGCGCATTCGTTCATTGTTGCGCCGGTGGTAAACACGTCGTCTATTATCAGTATTCGCTTATTCTTTACGCTGCCGCTTGCAGAAAATGCGTTCTTCATGTTTTCTGCGCGCTGAGACCTGTCCAGTTCACGTTGGCTTTTTGTGTCCTTTATTCGCACAGCAAGCGATTCGTCAAGCATAAGACCATACTTTTTGCAAAGTTCGCGGGCGATGAGCGCACTTTGATTATAGCCGCGCTTTTTTAATTTGTTCGGGTGCAGCGGCATAGGCAGCACGGCGTCTATCTGCCAATCCTTTGGCAATTCTATCAGCGAAGCGAAGAAGCGGCACAGATAGCGCGCATCGTTATATTTATAGTTATGTACGGCTGCTGCGATATGCTCGGTGTAATGCACGGCACAATAGACATCGTCTACAAAATCGCTGCTGCCTATTATGACGGCGGGCTGTATCAATGCCGCGCATTCTTCACAGAGGCAATGAGAATCGGCATGCGCCTCGCTGCCGCATATGGCGCAGGAGACATTTGGCGGATATATTGCGTCAAGTATCGTCTCTGTCAGTCGGCTCATGGCTGCTCCCGTTAAGTACAATGGTATCAAGTTCCATCAGCAGGCATTTAAGCGCGCTGTAACGGTGGCGAATTTGGTTGTTGTCCACCATGTCATATATGCATTTACTGCTGCCAAGCATAATTACCTGCTCACGCGCCCGGGTTACGGCGGTATAGAGCAAATTACGCGTCATAAGCTGCGGTGCGCCGCCGGCGATGGGCATTATGACAACGGGATATTCGCTGCCCTGGCTTTTATGCACCGTTGAAGCATATGCAAGATTCAGTTCATCAAGCATTGAATAATCATAGGCCGCAGCGCGTTCATCATCGAACAGAACGGTAACTTCCTGTTCGGATAGATTTATCCGCTCTATCGTGCCAAGGTCTCCATTGAATATGCCCGTGCCTTCCTCGCCGGATTTTGCGCGTTTCCAAGGAATTTTATAATCGTTTTTTATCTGCATCACCTTGTCGCCTTCGCGCAGCATCATCTCCCCCTGCTTGCGCTCCTTTTTATAAGGTGAAGGCGGATTGAGCGCGGCCTGAAGCCGTGCGTTCAGGTTTATCGCGCCGAGCGCTCCTTTTTTCATGGGCACAAGCACCTGTGCGTCCTTTATCGGTTCCGTAGTCATAAGCTTATTCGTTTTGCCCGAGCACAGCGCAATAACGCGGCGTATTATCTGCTCCGCGCCGACTATTTCTTCGAAACGGAAGTCGTCCGCATTCGCGAAAAGATTAGGCTGCTTGCCGTCATTTATACGGTGCGCGTTTTCAACTATCATGCCGCGCTCTGCTTGGCGGAATATATCAGTAAGCCGAATAACCGGCACAACGCCGCTGGCAATAACATCCCTCAATACATTGCCCGGCCCTACCGGCGGAAGCTGATCAGCATCGCCGACCATTATAAGGTGCGTCCCGCTCGGCGTGGCCCTGAGCAGCGAGCGCATTAGCAAAACATCCACCATGGACATTTCGTCAACTATTATAACATCCGTCAGCAGCGGATTATCTTCATCGTACAGGAATCTGTCGCCGGATGTGCCGTAGCCGAGCATGCGGTGTATGGTACGCGCTTCAGCACCAGTAGCTTCGCTCATGCGCTTTGCGGCGCGCCCCGTGGGCGCACAAAGCTGATAATCAAGCCCCATGCGTTCTATGAGGCGGATTATGAATTTGAGTATTGTGGTTTTACCTGTGCCGGGGCCGCCGGTTATGACCATTGCGCCGTTCTTCAGCGCCGTTTCAACGGCCTTTCTCTGCTGCGGCGCAAGCGGAATTTTAAGCTCCTTTTCAAGGGCGTTTATCTGCGCGTTTATGCCAAGCATAAGCTGCATGCCGTCGCGCGAAGCGATGCCCATAAGCCGCCGTGCGCATTCGCTTTCTGCGCTGTACATGCCGGGCAAGAATACGGCGTCCGTATTGTCTATCAGCTTATACAGCACGTCGCCCGAAATGATAAGCTCATCAAGCATCTCCTCGGCGGGAAGAGTATCAACATGCAGAAGCTGGCAGGCTACGCTTAAAAGCTTTTCCCGCGGAAGGAAAGTATGCCCCTCCTGCCGCGCCCATTGCAGCGTGTATTTAAGCCCGGCTTTGATGCGAAATGGCGAATCCGGTTCAAAGCCGGCCTTTACGGCCAATTTATCCGCCGTGATGAAGCCTATGCCTTCAATATCATCTATCAGTCTGTACGGGTTCTCTTTCAGCTTGGCTATGCACAGCGCGCCGTATGTGTTATAAAGCTTCATGCTCTGCGCAACGGTTATGCCAAATTCCTGCAGCGCAAGCATGACTTCGCGCATACCTTTTTGCATGGCGAACGACTCAGCTATTTTATTTGCCCTGAGGCGGCCTATGCCGGGTACTTCACGCAGACGCTCAGGCTCGTTTTCAAGTACGTTGAGCGTATCCATGCCAAATGTTGAAACAATGTCGCGCGCCGTGGCTTCGCCAACGCCTTTTATAAGCCCACTGCCAAGGTAGCTTATCAGTGCGCTCAGCGATGCCGGGGCAATGGTTTTGCTCCCCTTTGCCTTCAGCTGCGGGCCGTATGCGGGATGTTCAACCCAATCGCCTGTAAACTCCGCCCGTTCGCCAATGGTTATAAGCGGCAGCGGGCCGACTACTGTGCGTTCATCGCCATTGTCATCCGTAACTTCAATAACGCTGTATCCGTTTTCAGCGTTCCTGTATATTATGCTTTTTACTGTACCCTTCAGCGTATCCAAAGTAAAAGCCTCCCTCATGTGCCATGGCCATTCTATCATATATGGCGTTGTGAGGCAAAGCCTTTCTAAAAAGCGCGTTAGACTTAGGCAATCTTTAGAAATATGATGCATAAGCATATGCATAAATGTTGTTTTGGAGGGTGCAATATGAAGATATTTGTTATCACGAAAAAGATGCTCATAATCGCGGCGGCGGTAATATTCGTTGTCGCGGCAGCTGTAATTATCGCGCTGTCGTTTTCCGATGGAGCCGTATCGCCAACGTCTGCCATGGCGCAGCTGGAGGAATATGAACTTGAGGTATTGGCAGGCAAGAAAAAAGAACTGCCCGTTTATAGCGTTGAGAGGAGCGACATGAAAATAGCCATAACCGTTGACGCGGCATGGGAGGACGATAAGACGCAGTTCATACTGGATACGTTTGATGAATACGGCGTAAAGGCAACGTTTTTCCTTTGCGGGTATTGGACGGATAAATATCCGGACGATGTGAAGATGATAGCCGAGCGGGGCCACGAAATAGGCAACCACAGCGCCACTCATCCGCATATGAACAGCATATCGAAAGAGCAGATGCGCAAGGAAACCGTTGAATACGATGACAAAATAGAAAAACTTGCCGGCAAACGCTGCAAGGTATTCCGCGCGCCTTTCGGCGAATATAACGACACCGTAATAACCACGATGCGCTCCCTTGGGTACGAGGTGATACAATGGGATATTGATACCATGGATACCATATGTAAAGGCGGATTTTGGGTAAATTATTTATGAGGGGCGGAGAGTTGGCGCTGAGCTAATGCTTGTTTTTCTTTTTCGGCTCATTATGATACGAATTCTTTTCTCATTCGCACTATTGCCTCATTTACCAACTCCCTATGACATATTATAGCATAAAATTAAAACAAAAGGCAGAAGCTGTTACCCTTCTGCCTTTTGCCGTTGTTGTTATGTTGTTTTTTTTACCCGTTAGGGCATGTCTTAATTATAGCACGGAAAACCGAATATGCAAGTTCAGATTTCTTTATATTACCTTATAATGCGAATTAGATGCAAATGTTAGCATTTAGCAGCATAAGTGGTGCGTCAGCTTAATCATCTTGCACCCATATCGCTGTGCACGAACTCAATTTTGGCTTATCCCTTGCTGCTCGTCTATGCCTTCTTTCTATGCTTAAAAGCAACAAACTTATCCCACGAAGGACCTAACCATACTTTGCCTAATAACGGCAAAAGCAGTATTAGGGCGGCTGCAATATAGCGGCCGCCCAAGCGTTTTCAATTATTACCGCATCCCGTTTTCATCTAAGTCCAGCCCTTTATTTCTGAGAAACTTGCGGTAACCTTCTGCTGTCATTGCGGTATCCTCATTGCTCGGATAGTAACAGCCGAACCAATATTGATACGCCGTAAGGAATCCCTGTTCGTTTACTTGCGCCATTGCTTTTTCCGCAAACTCCGTGCCATATTGCCTTATGAGGATTTTTTGCAGCTGTGCGCAGCGGGCGGCATTTGCAGCAAAATGCGGCTTTCCGCATTTTTCAATATGATGTGGATACAGCTTCTCCATGCTCATATCCTTATACGTTTCATGATGCACTATCACATCGTATGGATACTTGCGGGAACGTTGACCGTTTGAGCGCGGATATCCGAGCGTCAGCATAAAAGCGGGTATCACATGCTCTGGCAAATTCAAAAGCTCCGATACTTCATCCGCATTATCTACAACATTTCCGTTATAGCAGCTGCGTAATCCCTCCGCTTCTGCCGCCAGCACAAGGGTTTGTGCGCTGATGGAAGCATCAATAATTCCCATCCAAAGCGTACATATTGCATAATCCTGTCCGTACGGAGCGCCCTCATATTCGGCAATTCTGCGCATCCTGTGCCCGTCTATGCAGAACATCAGGCTTATGGGTGCATCGGCAATAAAGCGCTGATTCCGCGAAATACGCGCAAGTGCTTCTCTTTTTTGGGGGTCGGTAATTTCTATAATGGATATACGCTGAAAACCGCCTGCGCTCGGTGCAGAACAGGCAGCCTCATATAGCCTGGCCATCACCTCTTGAGGAATCGGATCCGGTTTGAAAGACCGACAGGTGCGCCGGTCTTTCAATAGCTTATACAAATCAATTTGCTCAGCCATTTTCGTATCCTTTGGGCAGCGTTACGGATTTGAGTACATGCAGCCCGTTCCGGTATCCCATGGAAATTATATGCTCACAATAGCGCAAGCCGTTGCGGAGAGGCTCAATTACCATAATGGGGCAGTTTCGCGCCTGAAGCTTTTCACGGAGCAAATCTATCATGCAGTGCATGGCGGTGCAGCCCAAGCACACCGCACCTACGCGCTCGGTTTCATATAGTGTACAGCAGACATCTGCAACACGTTCTGCCAAAGCTTCAGGATTGCTTTGCAGCTCCAAAACGCCAAGTTCAACGGGGACGATTGCCGCTACGCGCTCGGAAACACCCAGCATTCTTGCTTTGCGTTCCTCGCTTAATATCCCGAATTTATCCGTTGTAATTATGGCAACCCTTTCGGCAAGGGAGAGTGCAGTCGTCATTGCCGGAACATAACCGCCAAATACGGGTATGGAAAGCAACTCCCGACATTCGTATACCCCAGGGTCATCAAAGCAATTGATGAACACGCCGTCAAACCCATCCTGCTCCGCCTGAATCGCTGACGCGATGATCTGGGGCTTGTTAAACGCTGCATGCAGATCGCATTCCACGGATGGAAAGCCTTTTGACATATGTGCATAGTCTATCTCGGTATCCGGACGCAGGCTTTCCTGGATATACTTGTCGTTTGTCCTCAGCCGATCGGAACTTTTTACAACCGCGTCAATGATTTTAATTCTCATGTTATTTTCCCATCGGCTTCCAGTCTACATCGTATCCAAAGCTGCGCGGCCCGAAAACTTCAAGTCCTTTTTCGGTAGTCCATTCCTTAGGAGCAGGCAGGATAATGACCGAAACGACTTCTCCTTCCTGAGCATACGGGTTCAGCTGCGGCTCCTTAGCGTCATCGTTGAACACACAGATAAGATCGGGCACCGTAATGTAATACTCACCGTTTTTCCAAAGAATGATATTCTCGTTTTGATACCATATCTTGTATTCATTTCCGGCAAACTCACCGCTGCCGTCAATAAGCATGGTTCCTATGGTGTAGCCATCTTCGGTTCCCCAGTCGTTCCGGCGAATCTTACCGCGCAGCGCCACAAAGCCTTCGCCGGCCTTTGCGACGGCCTCTGCATAGTCCTGTCCTGCCGCAAGTGCGGAGCGGTAGACATGCCCTATATGCTGGGTATATGAAATTGCGCCGCGGATGACTGATTTCCCGATCACTTCGGCGGTATTAGCATGGTCGCATACCGCAGTTGTATTCTGGCTAGCAACTGCAAAGGCACGCGCGATCGCTTCAGCGCGATAGTCGTTCACAACGTTCTTAACAATAAGGCTTTCGCCGAACTTGTTCACAAGCGACATTGGCGTAATAGGCACATCATGCAGATAGAAGGTTGAATGCTGCAAGCAGGGGACAGAACGGCCGGCAGGATCGCCATCGACGATTACCTTGTCTCCCATGGCAGCACAGTAAAGCGCTTTAGCGGTGTTTCCAGCGCCGATTTCCGTGGAAATCACGGCTTTAACCGGCTTGCCGAGATACTCTTCCATGCTTTTAAGTGCCTTAATGTGATAGGTATCCTCATACACCGGAAGACCTTCATACTTTTTGCGTTCTTCCTCGCTCAAGGGTGATATCGCACCGCAGGAGTACGGGCAGACAATGATATCATCCGCATCAAGCTCGTCAAAGGAGGCAAGCGTAAATGTTTTTCCCTTGCTTATTGCAAGGTCTATGCTTACAAGTCCCTTCGTAAGGCTTCCCCCGCCGCCTGTACCCAGAATGGCGCCGCCGTAAAGTATATCCAAAATGTCTTCTCTGCTTAAAACTTTCATAAATGCTCCTTTCTTGTTACGCTGCCATATGGCAGAATAGTTTTAGTGGTTTAGTGTGGTTAGGAAACAATAGCCTTCAAAAGCGCAGGCACTACCACCCGAGGCACAAATACCTGCTTACCTGATGCTGCCTGAATCATTTTACCAGCTTCCTCCGTGAACCCCATGCAATCCGTCATAAGTATATCTACGTCACTATTGCGGAACGAAGCTGCAGCCGCTTCAATTTGCTCCCTCGGTCCATATGGTGACGCAGCGCGGATACGCGGAGAAAACTCGCTATAATAGGCCTCCGAAGCTGCAATTTGCTCAGGCTTGGGTACAATGGCGCCCAGCCGCTTTACGCCCATTGCCCTGAACAGTGAGAAAAGAATCTTTTCCGGAACAAAAACGGGCATACGCATATCCGGAATATCAAAGTGGCCGGTACAAAGTATCAACGCAGCAACAGACCCGCCTTTCTCTGCCTCTATCAAGCGTTCATTTACAAGGCGAATCGCATTATGCTCTGCTATGCGTACCTCACGCCCCGTGTGCAGAGAACTGACAATCAACATTTCAGAGCCTTGCGGGGCAAGCATATCTATTTCCTCCTCGCTCATGCCGTCAAGAATGCCATGCATTTCCACATCACAGTCCTGAGCAAACATATTATATATGTCGTGCATTTTAGTATTAGCCGGGATTTGCCCCATTGTGACAATTGTTATCTTTTTTCGCATTTACATTCTCCTTGTTGCTTGGCAAAATGTATGCACGAAACATAATGTGCATCATTTAGATAAATCGGCTCCGGAGTCCAACTCTTGCATGCTTCGCAAGCTTCCGCGCAGCGGGTATGGAAAGCACAGCCTGAAGGCGGGTTAATCGGGCTTGGGATTGCACCTTCCAGCGTGGTCAACTGATCTATACCGAGCTTTTCAAACTTGGGTATGGCATTGAAAAGCGCCTTAGTATACGGGTGCTGCGGGTTGCGGAATACTTCGGCCGCAGGGCCGAACTCCGCAATTTTGCCCAGATACATTACGGCAATCTTATTGGCCATTTGACTCACTACGCCAAGGTCATGCGAAATCAATATGTTCGTAAGCTGGAATTTTTCCTTCAGCTCACGAAGCAGTTCCAATATCTGTGCTTGAGAAAATACATCGATGGATGATGTAGGTTCATCCAGCACCACAAGTTTAGGATTGGATGCAAGCGAGCGGGCGATTGCGATGCGCTGCCGCTCTCCGCCGGAAAATTCATGCGGATATTTGTGTGCATCATCCCGACTAAGGCCTACCATCTCCAGCAGCTGCACAACGCGCGCAAGACGCTCCTGTCCATGCAGCTTCTCATATGCATCCAGCGGTTCGGCAACGATTTCTTTTACGAGCCAACGCGGATTCAGGGACCAGTACGGATCCTGGAACACTATCTGCACATTCTTTTTGAATGCGTTTCGGTTTTTGCGCTCATCCGAAAACACGTCCTTGCCGTCAAAGTACACCTTTCCGTCCGTAGGATCGTATAGGTTCAGGATCGTATTAACCAAGGTGGATTTTCCGCATCCGCTTTCGCCTACAATGCCCAGCACCTCGCCTTTATTCAGGGTGAAGCTTACATCATCCACGGCTTTGAGGCTCAGCTTCTTATTCTTTTTCTTAACGTCAAAGTATTTTTTAAGATGCTCTACGCGCAGCAGTTCCTCCCCTGCTTCTACTTCCTCTGCGGGAGCTGTATGCAGCCGTGCGGCATCAACAAGCATGCGTGTATATTCCTGCTCCGGCGCACGTATTATCCGCTCCGTTTCGCCTTCCTCGATTATACGCCCTTCATGAAGTATGCCTATCCTGTCACAGAACGCGGAAACAAGGCTCATGTTGTTGGCAATAAAGAGAACCGTAATGCCAAGCGTTTCCTGCAGCTCCTTGAGCAGCTTGAGGATGCTTGCCTGAATGGTTACATCAAGATTGCGCGTGGGCTCGTCCGCAATAAGGAACTCCGCACCGCAGCATAGCGCAAGCGCAATAATTATACGCTGACGCTGTCCGCCGGAAAGCTGATGCGGATATTTTTTCAGCGTACTCTCCGCATCCACTAGCTTTACCATGTCTAGCACCTTATACGCATACTCAGTCGCTTCCTTGCCATGAAGTCCCCGATTCGTGCGGATTACATCATCTAACATCTGGCCAACGGTAAACACGGGATTCAGGCAGGACATGGGATCCTGGAAGATCATTGCTATCTTTTTGCCGCGAATGCTTGACTGCATCTTATGCTGACTGTATGTAAGTATATCTTCGCCGCCCAGCATGATGGAGCCCTTTGTGATTTCTCCCGGCGGGCATTGCAGCAGTTTAAGAACCGTAAGCGCAAGGACGGTTTTTCCCTGTCCGCTTTCGCCGACAATGCCGTATGTTGTTCCTTTTTCAATGGCGATATGCTCTATATTCAGAACTTCCTTAACGCCTTCGGATGTTTTATGCCTGACCTGCAGGCCGTTCACTTCAAAATAGCTCACGGATGTCCCTCCTCATTTCTTACGCGTTTTGGGGTCAAGTATTTCACGCACGCCATCGCCCAACAGGTTGAATGCAAGCACTGTTATGAATATGGCAAGGCCCGGAAACACACTATACCACCAAATATCCGGAAAATAGTTGCGTGAGGTGCTTATCATCAGTCCCCATTCAGGAGAAGGCGCCTGCGCACCAAGGCCGAGATAGCTCAGCGATGCAATGGTAAGGATAACACCGCCCATATCCATTGATGCCTGCACCACCACGGGTGAAATCGTGTTGGGAATAATATGCTTTGCAACTATCTTCCACTTCGGCGTGCCGATGGTTTCTGCTGCCTGGATGAATTTGCGCTCTTTAAGCGAGATTGCCTGACCGCGTACAATGCGCGTATACCACGGCCACCATGCAAGCGCAATGGCGAGAATAGCGTTGTTCAGGCTCGGCCCCAACATGGACACGAGCAATATTGCCAAAAGCATAGGCGGGAAGCTTAGGAAAATATCCGTTATGCGCATGATTATCTCATCTACCGCGCCGCCGGATGTACCTGCAACGGCGCCGAGCGGCACACCGATAACCAACGACAAGGCTACCGCAAGTACAGCCGTGCTGAGTGAAATCCTCGTTCCATACAGAACTCTGCTGAACACGTCGCGCCCAAGCTCATCCGTTCCGAATAAGTGCGCCGATGAAGGGGGCTGGAATTTTTCCGAAAGGTTTGTTTTGTCTGCTATATCCTGCGGGTAAGGAACAATTACGGGAGCAAGCAGAGCAATAACCAAGATCAGTATCAGTGCGATGACTGCCGCCATTGTAAGCGCGTTTTTGCGCAGCATGAATATCATGTCCCGCAGCTCTTTAATTGTCGGCCGAAGAATATCCTTCATTTTCTGATTCATGTTGTCCTCCTTACAGCCGTATGCGCGGGTCAAGCGCAATGATGATATCCGCAACAAGATTAAGTATTACATAGAATATTGCAGAGATAATTGCAATACCCATAATTGCCGGATAATCCAGCGTAGTAACCGATTTGCTGACGTAGCTTCCCAACCCCGGCCAACTGAAAATTGTCTCCGTAAGAAATGTATTGGTCAGCGAGTAACCCATTGACAACGCAACAACCGTTGCGGTAGCACCCAGGGAGTTCTTCAGCGCATAGCGCCAAAGCACCTTGCCTTCCCGTACACCGTAGGATTTTGCGGCGGTTATATAGTCCTCGTTTAGAATTTCAAGCAGCGCAGAGCGCGTCATGCGTGCAACGAGTCCGATAGGATAAAGCGCGATTGTAAAACCGGGCATAATAATATGCACAAAAGCGTCTCCCAGCAATCCCCATGAGCCGGTCAAAATACAGTCAAGAATTAACATACCCGTAACATTCGGTACATCGTAAAGCAATGATGCACTGATGCTAATGCGTCCGCCGAGCGGCAACCAATTAAGGAGGCGGTAAAAGACTAACTGAAACACCATTGCAACCCAGAATGTGGGCAGTGAAACCGCACCTATTGAGAAAAAGCGCGTGGCGTGATCCAGCATTTTCCCGTTTTTCTTCGCGGAATAAATGCCCATTGGTATACCAACAAACATCGCAAACAGGAAGGCCACCAGAACAAGCTCCATAGTTGCGGGGAAATAGCTTGCAAGCTCCTTAGTAATTAGCTCCTTGGTACGCAATGAACGACCGAGATCGCCTGAAAGTAGATCCTTCAAATAGTTTACATACTGCGTTACCAACGGTTTGTCCAACCCAAGCTCAGCAATAGCTTGCTTACGCTGTTCTTCCGTAGCGCGTTCCCCGGCCCATTTGCCGGCAACATCAGAAGGGACGACGCGCGTGATGAAGAACGTAATGGTGACTACGCCCAGCAATACAATGAGGCCGTTAAGTAATCGTTTTATAATATATTTTACCATATATTCAGCATTCTCCTTTGTTATGCAGGGGGAGCAGCAGCTCCCCTTGCCGGTGTGCCTTATACCTGTAAAACAGGTAATTTATTTATGGGTTATGTTGAAATAAAGCGTAGAGTTAGGGTATGCCGGGTTATAATAGAAGCCATCAATATCCTTGGAAACCGCGTAGGTGATAACCTGATCGTAAACAGGGAGCATATACGCACCGTCCAAAACACCCTTCTGTACCTCTTTATACAGTTCTTCGGCTTTGGCGCGATCCGTTGCGGTCAGCCGCATAGCTTCCTCGATCTTCGCATCCCACTCGGCGTTTTTAATATAGCTTAGGTTAAACGCAGGATTCTCCTGGGAATGTACCATGCTCTGGAACCAGCTTGAAGGATCCGCGTAATCCGGCCACCAGATCATAACGAATATGTCCTGCCTGTCCTCCGGACGTGTAGCGCGTGCATGTTCAATATGGGCATCCCAGCCACGCTCACGGATTTCCATATTGATGCCGATTTCCTTAAGATAGGTCTGCCAAAGCTGTGCAAAATCCTTGTATTCCGTGTAACCGGACTGGACGGCAAACTCAAGCTTAACGGTGCTTGCATCAATGCCGGAGTTTGCAAGGCACTCCCTTGCCTTATCAAGGTTAAACTCATATTGCGTGCAGTTCTCGTCATGTCCCCAAAGGCCGGGAGTTACAAGGCCGTGGGAAAGCTGTCCGCGGTTCTCCAGCACGCCATTGATTACTTCTTCATACGGGAACGAGTAAGCAAGCGCCTTGCGGAATTCCTCATTGCTGCAGGGCAGCTTTTCGCTATTTAAGAAGAGCAATATGTTATTATAAGTATTCACATATTTGACTTCAACATTTTCGTTTGACTTCAACGCGGCTATATCCGTTGTGGAGAAATTGTAAGCAATCTGAGCTTCGCCTGTTTCAAGAAGCTGACGACGGGTACCGCTTTCAACATGTTTCTTGATGACGACCATTTTATAGGAATTCTCTTTCCATTCCCGCCAATATCCGTCATACGCGGAAAGAAGTACCTGGTCGCCGGTCACAATGCTCTTTACCATATACGGGCCGGTGCCGCCATCATTTCCGCTTTCGCTGTTGAACCAGTCGCCATCCTGCTCACACGCATTTTCGGACATTATATATGCCGCGTAAGCAGCGGAAGCTATCAGGTCTACCGACGTGGCCTCAGAGCAGTTGAACCTGACCACATAATCACTTACTACTTCAACGGATTCAACATTGGTCCAAATGTATGCAGCACCTTTGCCCAGTTTGATAGTACGATCGATAGACTTTTTGACTGCATTTGCATTCATTTTTGTGCCGTCATGGAAGCTTACGTCCTCACGCAGTGTGAACTCCCATACCGTACCGTCATCGTTGTGCGTCCAGGAGGTAGCAAGATATGGTTCCACCTCGCCGGTCTGATCGTTGTAGCGGGTTAGCGTTTCATATACATTTTGGAGGACGCATACGCCGTTGGAATTTTCCACACTGGGATCCAGTGTCAGGTAGGGTTCCGATCCGCATGCATAGTATAGAATTGCATCCGTGGTAGTTTTGCCGCCGCCCTGTCCGCAGCCTGCAAAAAGCGAAGTCACCAGAATAACGGCAAGCATCAGTACTAAACTTTTTTTCATAGTTTCCTCCTAAGTTTTGTTTTATTTGAGCGCTGTGACGCAGTATAAGCGGCAACAGGCGTTCATTCGTAATTCAAACCTTTATTTTCCCGCCACATTTCTCCAATCAGTTGTTTGCTTTCGTAATGCAATCAATAATCAAAAGCTGGAAGCCATTGCAGATACAACCTTATATTATCTGCTCTGCTCCATCGAACTTATTATGTATTTTAAAGCTTAAAGTTACTTGAATGTCAATACCGTTTTTGATATAATTTTTATGGAAAAGTATTTATGGAACAGGAGAGTAAGAGGAAATGCTGGACTGGGACAAAAACAAAACGGTGAATATTTCAACCGTTTCGGAAACGTTTGGGATTCCCGCTTCAACGCTGCGCTATTGGGAATCTATGGGTTTAATCACATTAGGCCGGCGCGATAACAATTACCGTGAATATTCATATTCTTCCCTGCTGAATCTTAGCGACATCTGTTATCTGCGCAATCTCGGCATTCCGGTTAAGGCTATAAAAGAATATCAAACGCTCAGCCTTGCAGACAGCAATGCACTGTATTTGAATAAAAAAAGCGAGCTTGAAGCACAGATCAGCAGTTTGCAGAGCACCTATTCCATGCTGCGCAAAACCCTTAGCCTAATGAATGAGCTTGAATATATTCAGAAGCACCCTTATACGGAAGCCCAGCCTGATATACCGCTCATTCTTAGTCACTCCAAGCTTTACGACAAGGAGGTATGGAAAAAATACTTTTCCGGACAGTATCAGTTTGCAGGAGTGCGCTTGGGTCCGCCGAATTACGAATGGGTTTGGGGATGGGCTGCAGAATCCCGCAAGCCTGATGAGGAGCTTGCATGGACCTTTGCGGAAGGAGACCGCCACTTTGTGCAGTTTATCCTTCGCATTGACGTAAAAGACCGCAAACACACCAATTTAGACGAAGCAATAAATTACCTGAAGGCCCGCGGTTATAACATTGGTGAAATCATAGTGCGATATATCACAATCGCTTGTGAAGGCCAAACACGCTGGGATTATTATAAGGCATGGATAGAGATTATTTAACTATAAATAAGCTCTTACAAATCATATGCCAATGTATCGCACCGCTTCTGCAAATCGGCTATTATGTCGTTTATGTATTCTTCGGGCAGCGCAGTTGATATATCGATTGCTGTATGCACCGCCGTAATATTGCTGAGATAATAGCTTACCGTCCCGACTAACTTCATAAGATCCTCATCGGCGGTGTTTAAGGGATATGTGTTTTTAACGTACATTTTACCGCTCCCGTTTATTGATCATAATTGATGATATGAAAACAAAAGGCAGAAGCTGTTACCCTTCTGCCTTTTGCCGTTGTTGTTATGTTGTTTTTTTTACCCGTTAGGGCATGTCTTAATTATAGCACGGAAAACCGAATATGCAAGTTCAGATTTCTTTATATTACCTTATACTGCGAATTAGATGCAAACGTCAGCATTTAGCAGCATAAACGGTGCGTCAGCTTAATCATCTTGCACCCATATCGCTGTGCACGAACTCAATTTCGGCTTATCCCTTGCTGCTCGTTTATGCCTTCTTTTTACGCTTAAAAGCAACAAAGAGTGCAATGCCGGCTACAAGCAATACTATAGGCAGTATTATGCTGTCATTGTCACCGGTAACGGGCATTTCAGCCGTAGGCGGTGTAGGCACGTTTGAACCGGGCCAACCTGGGTAGGGGTTACCGCCATTGCCGCCCGGATTGCTCGTGGGCTTTACAGTCGGAATAGGAGCCACCGTCGGACTGGGTGCTATGGTCGGCGTAGGCGCTACTGTCGGAGAAGGTTCCGATGTCGGAGTGGGCGCTACGGTAGGAGTAGGTTCCGATGTCGGAGTGGGCGCTACGGTAGGAGTAGGTTCCATAGTCGGAGTAGGTTCAACTGTAGGGCTGGGTTCAACCGTTGGAGTAGGATCGGTCGTAGGAGTAGGATCTACCGTAGGAGTAGGATCTACCGTAGGAGTAGGATCTACCGTAGGAGTAGGTTCTATCGTCGGTGTAGGCTCAACCGTAGGGGTAGGTTCTACTGTTGGAGTAGGCGTGGGATCTCCACTGGCGGGGCTTACGGAAACGGATACGGAATCAGCCGATATAGCGGGGCTATCGGTACCGGGAACCATTACGCATTCCCTAAGGCCTGAGGTAAATGCAGCCTGAGATTCGTTTGTTATGTCGCTCTTGGCGGTAAAGGTCAGGGTCATTATAACGCCTGCGGGGAGAGTTTGATCAAGGTTCATATCGAACCAGTTAATCTCAAGATAGTTATCGGGCGCGGTACCTTTTATAAGGTCTGCGCTGAGGTTGCTGCTCACAGAATTGCTGCCCGTAAGTTCGAACAGGTTTCCGTTAAAGCCCACTGTGAACGTGGCTGAGGCCATATTGATTATAGCCTCCTCAAGCGTAAGCGAAACGTTTACGCTTTCGCCCGCCTTTATGGCGGCGTTATCTACGCTTGGCGTAAGGCTTTGCGCCAATGCACCGGCTGCAATGCCCAATACCAGCGCAATTGCCAGTACAACAGAAAATAGTCTTTTTTTCACTTTATATATTCTCCTTTATCAGTTGGCACTTGCGGGAAAACTGCTTATCTTTCCCTTGCAGTAAAGAATTATGTTGCCGGCATCGCTTGAGGTGACCTGTCCGTCGCCGTTTACGTCTGCCGCAAGAAGCTGCTCAGCGGCAAGCTCAGTCTTACCCTTCAGGTAAAGTATGACTATACCCGCGTCGGTGGAAGTTACTTCGCCATCGCCGTTCACATCGCCGTACAATAGCGGCATTACTTTGCCGCATACGCTGCACTTGGTCTTGTCATCGGTGCCGCGGATATGGTGACGGGTCTCGGTGGGGCATTCCACATAGTAGAACCTTATAATATCACCCTTCTTGAGAATATACTGGTCAAGCCTTGCCTGAGTTGTCTCATCAAGCATGGGAGAAGAACCGTTCACGGTGAACATCCAGCCGGACCACGGGCCGTACTTCTCATCGGCCAAGCCAAGGGTTACGCCATCAGGCGAAGTTACCGAGTTAAGGTATGAACCGTTGCCGGTATAGGTGTAGCCGCTTTCGGTTATGGCTGCAACGACGGCATCCATGCCGGTCTTGTAATCCGCGCTGTTGCAGGTGTAAGTATAGTTGAAGTCCGTAAAGGTTTTGTCTATGGCGTTGCCGTCCATGTTTACGGTAACGCTTATAGTCTCGGCATTGGGATTATCTATACCTTCGGTGCCTATGACCTTCACTACTATGCTTATGGGCTGCTTATAGAACTTGGCAAACTGAGCATAGTCGGCATTGTCTTTGAACTTCTCGTAGTACTTTGAATACTCGCTGTAAGAAAGCACGCTGTCTATCTTAACGCTGGTATTGTACTGCGGCTTAGTCAGCAGCAGGTTTTCGTGCTTAATTACCGTATCCTTGCTGGAGCGGAAGCAGCGGTACTTTTCGGAGGCGTACCAGCCGTCTATGCTGTCGGCCTTAACGCCAACGCCCTTGGCATCATCGGCCGTGCGGATGAATTTGTATCCGTCTCCATCGGGAACTATCTCGATGAAACTCCACATATCGCCTGTTATGTTGTCCTTAGCGGAGTTGGCCTTCTTTATGCCGTCCCAATACACTTCCTCTGTGCAGACCTTCTTCATGAAAGCTGCCGCGGTATCAAGCTCGTTCTGGGTAAGCGGCTGCACGGTAACTTCTATGGCTGCGCTTGCGAGCACATCGATGGCTTCGCCTTCGCCGCTCGGTCTATCCAGTATTTGTATAGTGATGGTAACGCTTTTGGCTTCACGGCCGGGCAGCGGACGATAGGTCAGCACGCGCGCTGCGTTGTATACATCGGTGGAACTGATAACGTCCTCGTTGCTGCTGGTGATCTTTATCGGCGTATATTTGCCGTCAAAGCCCTTGTTATAAAGCTGCATACTTAGCGCACTAAGGTCCTTGGTAGTAAAGAACTGAATGTCGCTTGCAACGTTGGCCTTATCGATATTGCTGTCGTTACGCGGATTGGTAAGCGCGTCTTCGGTTTCCAGCATCTTGTTCAGCAGTTCCTGATAATCTACGTCCTTTTCAACAACGCTGCCCTTTATGGTAACGTTGTAGGTTTTGTAGAGATACAGGTCGTCCCTGCCGCTGTAAGTGAGTTTAAGCGTAAGCACTACGGCAGTATCGCTGCTTGGTATGCTTACGGTAGCCTTGTAGGGTGAGAAGTAAGGATAGCTTACTTCTGAAATGGCAATGTCCTTGCTGCTGCTCTGCCATGTTGCGGTGGCCCAAAGTTCAAGGTCGGTGGAACTGTTGTAATCAACCTTGCTCTCATCTACGCCGGCTTTTACGGGGTATTTAGGCAGCTTGGTAAGATCCTCGGCGCTTTCTACGGTTTCGGGTACGGTTATCCTGTCCGCAACGGCATTCAGGGCTGCCTTAGCCTTGACCTCGTCCAGACCCATGCCAAAGTTACAGGCAGTGGTTTCTTTGGTGTAAGTCTTGTAGGTCAGGATGAAAACAGGACGCACAAAGCCGATACCGCTGGGGGTGGAGCCGTTTTCATTCCATTTGTATATCAGGGTGCCGTCGTCTGCAACGCCAACATAGTTATAGCTTGAATAGTTGTCTTTTGCACCGGCCTTTACGGAAACGGCAACGTCGGTTATGCCCTTGGCCTTCAGCTTGGCCTGTATCATGGTAAGGGCATTGGTATCCGTGCCGTATTTGGGCAGATATGTGCCTTCTATGGCTTTTTCGGCTGCGGTAAGCTTAGCGTCGGCTTCCTTCTCCTCTTCGCTCTTGGCTTCGGTCCAAACGGCGTAAAGGTTGAAGGGTTCGTTATCTTCGCTGCCGTCTCCCCAATCATCTTCTTCCCAATCGCGCTTTATGGTAGCACCATCGGCATAAGCTATAGTTGAACCATAGCTGCTGGTAGCCCAGCCTGCAAAATCGTATCCGGGACGGCTATATGCGCAAGAGTTGAGCTTAACATTCTCACCGAACGGCGCAGGCTGATCCGCCATTGTACCCGTTACAGAGGATTTGTCGGAATACTTTATGTTGTATTTTATTATGTACTGATATCCGCGCCACTTGGCTATGAGCGTTACCTCATCGCCCATGGTGCTGAAATCCGTATCCTTGGTAACAGCCGCGCCAAAGCGGGCGTCTCCTTCGCCATTGAGCTTTATATGCCAGCTTTCAAGCCGTTTATCGGTGGGCATATAGCGCTCCGCCAAGTAAGGCAGATTGGTATACACCTTGCCGGGTACTACGGTTTTGTCGTTGATGGTCTGCGTATATCCGTTGCCGTCGAAATGTACGGTTATGCCCTTTTCCCAATGGGCATACATGATAAAGCCGTTTTCGGCATCTTCGGCGGTGAACTTCTTGTTGGATGGAGTAACTTCATTGCCGCCTTCGGGGGCGTCATACCAGCCAAGGAATATCCAGCCTGTGCGCGTGGGATCAGGAAGTGAGTCCTGCTTATATTTGCCGTCATCCTGACGCACATAGTTGTAATGGGAGCCAACCATGCCTACGCGTGTGATGCTTTCGGCGCCATCGTAGTTATAATTTACGGTAATGTTAACAGGGTTGCCCTTCCACGTCACATACAGAGTTATGACTTTGTCCTGAACATTTGTAAGGTTCTTTACCGTGCCTCCATCCTGTACGGTGGGAGTCATATAGCCTTTATATGTGCTCCATCCGCTGAATGTGTAGCCCGTGCGGGTAAACCTGCCTTCGGCAAGAGGAATTATTACTTCCTGGTCATAGGTTGCAGAGATACTATCCATGCTGCCTTCGCCGCCGTCAGCATCAAATGCTATGGTATAGGTTATGGGAGCCCATTTGCCGGTGTAGGTTATATCCTCATTTATGATGGTTTCTGCGGTAAGCTGAGTTCCATCATCGTTGAACCAACCAACGAAGGTATAGCCGGTGCGCTTTACTGCATCGGGAATATTGGTCGCGCCTATCTGTGTGCTCTTAGCAATGGCAACGGTTTTGTCTTTGGTAGTACCGTAATTATAATTAAAAGTTACGGTAACGGCGTTGGCCCACACGGCATAAAGATCCATAGCTTCTTCGGTTTCTATGGTCGCCTTGTCGGCATAAACTATTTCGCCGTCTGCACTGGTGGCCCAGCCGGCAAACAGTTTGCCTTCGCAGGTGAACGTGTTGGCGTTGAGCACGCCTTTGCCGCAATATATGTTCTGCGTGGCGGTTTCATCGGTGCCGTTGTTGGCGTGCAGCGTTATAATAGTGGGCGCGCCTGCAGCAAAGCTGCGGATATAGACGCAGTCGTCATTTTTGTTGCCGCTGCTGTCTTTCTTATAAACTATGGTTATTACATCGTCGTTCTTGGCATCGATTTCAAGCCGCGTCCAATCTATTACGCCGCTCACGCCGTTCACAAGCGTTTTGCTTCCCTGAGTGATGGTCAGCTTATCATAGTTTTTTTCGGTAGAAACCTTATATTCAAAGCTGAGGTTTGTGTCGGCGGTCATGGTAAGCTGCAGCGTGCTGGAGCTGCTTGATTTGCCATTATTGCCGCTCATCAGCACGTCCTCGCCGCCAAGCGTGGTTACTTTCCATTTTTTAGTGCTGTTAGGTGAGCCCGGTTCGGTTTCCGCTATGAGCGGGAGTCCGGCGAAAAAGTCGCCGAATGTTTTGTTGGCTGCGAGTGCGGATGCCGGCAGTATGCTTGCAAGCATCAGCAGCACAAGCAGCAGGGACAGAAGTTTTTTCTTCATTGTTATTTAATACCTCCTAAGTTGCATGTTTTTCGGTCATTAGAGGCGCTTTTTATAATAAAAAAGCCAACGGGATCCATACAGATGATATGCTTCCGCATGGTATCTTCGTTGGACTTCGGTTCTTCCGATAGTCCGGCCTCACAGCCGTAAAACTTTTCTGAATTTTAGTTGTGCGTCACTTGATTTGGACGCTTTTCTGCACCTCGGCATGAACGGGTTGTCCGCCCTTTACGGTTATAACAAGATGGCCGTAGTCCATCTCACGCATAAGCCTGAGTACCTGATAGTCCTGCGTGGTTATTTCCTTTGCCGCGTCCCGTGCATCGCACGCATGCTCCGTCCTGCCCTGTTCCATAAATTTTATGCGCTCCTTTCCCTTATACTTTGGGTATTTTCTCCGCTAAAAAAGACCCACACATGCCGTGCGGATCTTTGTCTTTATTGATTTACACCAACAAAAAAGCAGCTTCCCGGTGACGGCAGGAACCATACGATCCTATAACGTATCTGACTTATCCCATAAAGGGCATCACAGTGACCGACTCGCGGGGCATCTCACCCACTTCCGTCTCCGAACCTATTCGGAAGGATCAACAGTTGATATTTAGCTTTTCAAGCGGCAGACACCGCTTTTACGTATATATGTTACAGCATATTTGCGGAATATACAACCCCTTGGGGGATATTATTTTTCGTATATGTTTACGGTTGGTGATGTACTCAATACGCTAAAATGTTTACCTATTGTCTTCAATGCATATCATTATAAACCTATCAACTTCCTCTTTGCCTACGCCTGCAGCATTCGCAGCATATTCGGCCGATGAGCCGAAGCTGCTGTCGAGCGTATCGAGCGCAGCCGTGAGCCAGCATGGGCAGGCAGCGAAGAAGCCGAGTACATAGCTGGCGGCAGCTTTGTCATTCCCGCTTTTTGCCATGGCAAGCGAGTAGGCCTGAGCAAGCTCATGCTCAAGCGTTTCGTTTGTGCGCATGTAGTCGGCATATATTGCTGCATCATCTGCGCCAAGCAGCCTAAGGAGCAACGCTGCTACTACGCCGGCGCGGTCTTTACCCGTTGCACAATGGAACAGCACAACTCCCCTTTCGGCATTAGCGGCGCGTATTATTCCGCGTATGCATACGGCAGTGTTTTCAGAAAAAACTATGCTGCGGTATACCTCCCTCATCCTTTCGCTTGCGCTTTGCTCACCGCGGTAGTAACCGGCAAGTATATCGTCCACCTTATCTTCAAAAGTACGTTTGCTTTGGGTGAATTTCCTGCGTCCGCTTTCAGAAACCTGAATATGAATATAGTCCGCGCCGGGAAAAGCAGGATCTGGATGGAAACTGCGTTCGTTTTCGCTGCGCATATCGAAAACCGCGCTGAGTTGACCAAGAGCCGCAGTATTGCTTATACGCCACAATGCGCCTGAGCGTATCAAGCGCATTGGTTTTACCATTCCGTTTTTTGTGCGTATCCCGCCCAAGTCTCTGAGGTTCGGGCATTCGGTTGTATTGAGCATAGCTTTATTCACCAAAGTAACGGTACAATACTTTTACAAATTCGGGTATGTTCTGCTTCACACACGCTGCGGAATTGCTGCGCACCATTTGAAGCTCGTTATCAAGGCATTCCCCTGCGTAATTCAATAGCTGCACAACGCTGATAGCATTGCCGGTAACATTGCCGTAAAGCGAAGCGATGGTTTCAAGTGCTTCCTTGCGGTTTATAAGGGCAAAAGCGGAGAATATGCATATGCCCATGTTTTCAAGAAGGAATATCTGCCTATACAGCATATCAAGATCGTCTATTTCGCTTAATTCCGGATATAGCTTGCCAAGATCCAGCCTATGCGCCGAATCGTTGGTATTTGCAGGTTTTGTTATGCGCCGCTGTATTGAAGCGTTGTCGCGGTAAAGCGAGCCTATTGCCACAGTTCCGCTGCCTAACAGCCGCCCGGTTATGCTGCCGCGCTCTATTTCACCAATAAGCCCCATAAGCCTCTCGGACGAAGGCGTTTCTCCATTAAGCTCAATATACATGGCCGCGGTATACACAAACTCGGTTGTGTTAAGCCCAAGCGCCATTCCGCGTTTTGAAAGGGCAAGCGCTGTATCGGCACGCTCACTTTCCCCCATCATGCCGAAGCAATGCTCCATAGCCGCCTTAACTTCCGATTCTTCCGGCGCGGAGAACACATGCCCGTCTGCAGCGGTATGCCTGTTCAGGCAGCCGATTACGCACCCGGGCGCGCAGCAGTAGTTTAATCTGCTGCCATTATTGCGTTTACCGTGCGCACGGCGTTCGGGTATTTCAGGTATGGCATTGCGGCTTTTGAGCAGATGCAATATGGTTATCGATCCAAGCCCGGGCAGCGCCCCGCCGCATATTTTGTCGGACAGTATCATTCCGGCAAGCTTCTTTGAATTGGCCTGCAGTGCGGCCTTATTCGCACAGTGCTTGCCAAAGTATGCTTTGCCGTTGATAACTATCGCCCGTATGCCTTTGCTTGCGGCAACATCGCCGAAGCTGCTGCGCGGGCAGGTGAAGCGCGGAGTGCCTTCGGGATATGTTGTAAAAAGTGCGCCGAGGGGCAGCAGCATGTCGGCCGCCCGGCCGGTACCTATGGCTGCGCAGTTACCACCGAACGTTGAACGTATGTATTCAACTATATCGTTGCAGCTTTTGCCCTGAAGCTGAGGCATATGCCCTATCCGTATGCCTGATGCATCGACCATTATTACGGCATTGCCATCGGAGTATTTGCCCGTTAGCACAAGAGCGTCTATGCCAAGCGAAGCAAGCTTCTGAGGGAAATCACCCGATATACTGGATACGGCAACAGCGTTATTACCCATGGCTGCAACGCTTGCGCGGTTTGCGCAGGGTGCGTTAGTGCCTGTTAAAAGACCGCAGACTATCGCAAGCGCGTTTCCTTCATCAAGCCTTGAACAGCCATCCTTTGCATATTGCCGTACAAGCTTCATAGCAAGGCCGCGTCCATAGTGTTCGGCAGGCGTGGGCATCTCGCTTATGCTGTTCGTATTTAGGTTGATGACGATTGTTTTGCCCACGATTTACTTATCCTTTCCCTTCAGATGACCGCCGGGAGCGCCGTAGCGCACCTGCTGTATCTGCGCCATTATGGAAACGGCTATTTCCTCCGGCGTTTCGCCGCCTATATCAAGGCCTATTGGCGTATAAACAGTGCTCAGTTGTTCTTCGCTTGCACCCTGTGCGGTAAGCTTAGCGAAAAGTGCGGCTATCTTTTTGCTGCTGCCTATCATGCCTATGTATGCAGCGTTTTTATCAAGCACACCTGCAAGTGCGGCGCCGTCGTGCGCATGGCCGTGCGTAGCGATAACATAATACGCACCATCCGGTATATCCATGGCCTTTATTTCGGCTTCAAAATCCTTTACACGCACAAAGCGGCCTGCCGCGGCAATTTTATCGGCTATCTGCTCATCTGCCCTGTCGTCTATAAGCAGCGTATCGTAGCCTATAAATTCCGCAATATGCATTACTGCCGCGCCAACGTGCCCCGCACCTATCATAACAAGCAGAGGCTTGGCAATGAATGCTTCTATCAGCACGCTCATGTCACCACCGCAGGTCATTCCTGTGTTTGATGAAGGCGAAGTGAGGTCATATTCTTTATAGGCATTTGCGCCATTTTCAATACACTTTATTGCATCCTTAATGGCAATAAGCTCGACCGCGCCGCCGCCTATGGTTCCGCGCGTTGTACCATCGGCATAAACTATCATTTTGCCGCTGCTTCTTGGTGTAGAGCCATCGCTGTGGACTATTGTCACCACGGCATAGCTTTTGCCCGCATCATATGCCGCAGCCTGTTCTTTTACTATATCTATTGCGTTCATGCGTTTGTTTCTCCTTACACTTATTTGGCCCTACCCATGAGGAAGCTGCCGTTGTTTTCAACAATATCTATGTTTCCGTATATAAGCGAAAGCTTTTGCTGCACCTCGTCGCGGTTTGCCGCGCGCATGTCCAGCTCCCCTACTATGTTGCCTTGCTTTAGCATGAACAGCCTGTCGCAATATGCCATGGCAAAGTTCGGGTCGTGCAGCGTTATAAGCCCCGCCTTGTTTTCTTCTTTTATAAGTTCGCTTATTTTCGAAAGAACCATATGCCTGTTCAGAAAGTCAAGCGCACTGTCGGGCTCATCCATAAGCATTACGGGCGAATCCTGCACAATGCAGCGCGCAAGTATGACTATCTGTCGCTGCCCCTGGCTGAGCGCGCCGAAGTCCTTTTCGGCAAATTCGGCGCAGTTTAGCCGCTGCATTGCCTCAAGCGCTGCGCGTTTATGCTCCGCAGACGGAGACTCCAGCAGGCCAAGCTGCGAGTTGAAGCCCATTAGCACCACTTCGAGCGCGGTACGCCCTCCCTGTAAGCTGCATACCTGCGGAATGAAGGACACAAGCCTTGCACGCTTCTTTTCGTTAAGGCTGCGGCAGTCCGTATCGGCCACGGTAAAACTGCCTTGTATAGGTAAAAAGCCGCAGCAGCCATGAAGTATAGTCGTTTTACCACTGCCGTTCAGCCCCAGCAGGGCGCAGAATTCGCCGGGAGCAATGTCTATATCCACGCCATGGACAATCTCCGTTTTGCCATAGGCTATTCTTATACCCTTTAATGAGAAAAGTTCTCTCATGCGGTCTCCTTTCCGCGCGTACAAAGGAAATAAACCAATATCGGCACGCCTATAACGGTTGTAAGTATGGATATGGGTAGCTCGGCGCTGTAAAGCACCCTTGCGAGTATGTCAGCAGTAAGCACAACAAACGCGCCCACCATGCCGCTCATAATAATCGTTGTGGAATTATTACGGCACAGCATAAGCCGCGCCGTATGCGGCGCGATAAGCCCTGCAAAAGCTATAAGTCCCGTGACGCTTATTATGGAGCCTACCATAAGGGTTGATAACGCCAGCACTGCCGCGCGCACGGGCTTTAGCCTTACGCCCAATGCACGGCATTCGTTGTCGCTTAGGGACATCAGCTCTATCTGCCGCCTTAGCAGCAGTATGCCTATAAGTCCGATAAGGAACATGGGCAGTATGGAAAGAAGCTTTGAAAGCGTTGTGTTTCCGAACGTGCCCATTTCCCAGTATTCCATTGCAGCAAGTTCGTTTTCGGGGTCGGCAAAATATTTGAGCGCCATTATTATGGCCTTGGATATGGCGTTTATTACTATGCCTGCAAGCACATATGTGCTTGTTGATCGTGAACGCGTGGCTTTAACAAGCAGTATAACGCATACTACAGCGGCCAGCCCGCCCCAGAAAGCCCCGCTTGCTATTGCAAACATGCCGGATGTTGAAACGGATACTATCGCTATGGCTGCGCCAAGGTTTGCGCCGCCGGCTATGCCGATTATATCGGGCGATGCAAGAGGGTTTTTGAATATTATCTGGTATACGCTTCCGGCTACGCCAAGTCCGACGCCCGCTATTATTGCCATTATGGTGCGAGAGAGGCGCAGCGTTAAAAATACCCTTCGAGTCATATCGTCCACCTCTTTGCCGGAGAATATGGCCCGTATGTCATCAACAGTAATGGAGTATTTGCCTACGCAAATCGAAACCACCGCGGCAACTAATATTGCCGCGGTGACTGCTGCAAATAATGCTGGCACAAGGCCTTTTTTTGCAGATTTTCCGTTCACTTTTTAATTATGCAGCCTTCTCTGCGGTTTCGGCAAATATGGAAGAAGTGTCCATATCAAAGCCGTAGAAGGTCTTATAGAAATCGGTGGCATCAGCCGCAAACTCATCCATGGTATATACTTCTGGATGAAGCTTTGCGGTCATCCAAAGCATGCCGAGTACGCCGGAGGGAACCGGAGAATCCCATGCTTCAAAGCCGGTAGGCATATTGTACACGGCGCCGTTCTTAACGGCAGTGATATCCTTAAGCTGTTCATCAGCTATAACATCGGCGGCGGTGAAATCCGGCTGGCCGTTGGCCATGTTGTTGGTGGGGATGATTATAACATCGGGATTCATGGCAATAAGCTGCTCATAGGATATATCTACCCATGAATCGCCTTCAAGTTCATCACCGGCATTCTTGCCGCCGGCGGTGGTTATAACGCTCGCCTGATACATATCCTTGGGAGCGGTGGTGAGATAGGAGCTGGTGCCGCACATATATACAACGGGCTTTGCATCGTCCGCGATGTTAGCGGTAAGCTCGGCTATCTTGGTCAGCACTTCGTCATAGCGGGCTATGAGCGCAGCGGCCTGCTCTTCAGCGCCGGTGAGCTGAGCAATAAGGTTTATCATGCCCACAAGCTGCTCATGGCTTTCGGGGTTGACAACTATTGCGGGGATGCCCATTTCGGCGAGCGTGGCAGCATAATCCTTCGCCTTCTTGGGAAGGATTACCAGATCGGGCTCGGCAGCTATGCAGGCCTCAAGGTCAAACGCTTTGGCGGAACCAACGTTGCCTATGGTGCCGATGAGTTCGGGCGCGGCAAGCTTATATATGGGGCGTTTGTCGGTCTTTTCCTCAGTAGCGACCAGCTTATCCTTCAGGCCAAGAGCTATGCAGGTGGAAGAAGATATATAGTAACCGGAAACTATACGCTCTGCAACATGCTCAACGGTCACTTCATTGCCGATCTGATCGGTAACGGTCATGGGGAACGCGCTGGGTTCTTCGGCAACAGGAGTAGCTTCGGGTGCAGCATCGGTAGGAACAGGCTCGGTGGGAACAGTTTCCGTGGGAGCGGGTTCTTCGCTGTTGGCGGGAGATTCGGCAGGCACATTGGTAGTGCAGCCGGCAAACAGGCCTATGACCATCATTATGGCCAGAAGCAGAGATAGTGTCTTTTTCATTACATTTCTCCTTGAAAAATACAGTCATTTTGATGCACGGCATCGATTTTAGCCGCACATCTACTGTTATTTTACTATATTTTTTGCCAAAAAGGAAACGATATATATAGATAATATTATACGCGTTATTCGTTAAAACGATTATGCGCACTGTTTTCGTTTGAATATAACGCTAAAGTCGTTATTCACACGTAAGGATATCGAATGCACAAAAAATGATGCACTATATGTACACAAGATGTTTTTGGGGGCTTATGGGCTCGATTACCGCAGCGTTATATCGAAAGCATGCTTCAAGGCCTCCGCGGGAATCTTATACCCTTAATGTAAAACCGGAGCATATCCTTTGGCGCTGTTTTACAGCAAGATAGCTCATTTATGCAATAGCATATTCCGGCTGCTTCAACGTTAATGTGTTCCTTATTTCTAAAAGCATCGGCAGCGCAATGAAAAGCTGAGGTTATATATAATAAACATAATTATGGCAAATTTGTTAAAATTATAATTGAACTATGCGACACTATTTGATAAAATAACAAAATATTATTTTCTTAACGGGCACGCCTTGTGCCCAGAGCACAACAAAATAGGAAGGAGCATATCAACTAATGAAGAGAAAAATGTTATCCTTGATCCTTGTGTTGCTGATGGCGATGTGTCTTGTGCCTACGGCTGTTTTTGCCGAAGGCGAACAGGAGATTGACGTCAAAGGAACCAACCTGATCAAGATTACTACTGCTACCGATTTTGCCGCCGGCGAAACAACAGGCCTTGTGCAATCTGGCGTAGGCAACGGCGCACTTGCACTTGATGCTGATGCAACGGAAGGCACGTTCACCTCCGCCGTGTATCTTATCGATGATTTTCTAAAAATGGTAGCTTCGTGGAACGCAGCCATCTATGATGGATCCAGCGTGGAAGTCTTTGCACGCGCTTACACCAACGATGCATGGGCTGATTGGTTCTCCTGGGGCAAATACGGCATGTCCATAATGCGCGGCTGCAACGACGATAATTCTGTTGATGAGTATGCCCCGGGCGGCACTATCACTAAGGCCCAGTTCCGCGCCGTACTCCGCCGCGATAGCGCAGAGATACAGTCCCCTGTTCTGCGCCAGATAACCTTCTCGATAAAGGGCGGCGATGCTTCACCCGTCTATGCTGAAACTCCGGTCTCCTCGCTTCCTGCGTCCAAGTATAATGCTTCGCCTGCATATTCACAGATAATTCGTGATCCTGAAATTGGCGGCAGCATTTGCAGCCCCTCTACCATCTCTGTAATGCTCAATTCCCGCAATTCACAACTTGATATTCTGCCCGAAGAACTTGCCCTTTCCGTGCAGGACTTCAATTACGGTTTCGGTAACTGGGCGTTCTGTGCTTCTGCTGCCGGACTGTATGGCTATGAATCATATGTGCAATACGGCAATATAGACATAATACTGCAGGAACTTGCTAATGGCCGCAGCGTTGGCCTTTCGGTCAGCTACAGCCCAAGCGAAACCAGTTCTTACCCTTACCTTCCCGGCTCATACGGCGGAACAGGCGGCCATCTTATAACCATAGTCGGCTACGAATTTGAGGATGGCGACGTTGGCAATCTGGACAAGCTGAACCTCATCTCCAGCGATACTTATTCTAAGGACGACTCCACGAGCTTCCACCGTTATGCATGGAAGTATTTCCAGAAATGCTGGACTAACGGAGTTATATACATGGTTTCCTTAATGCCCGAATTTGGCGCGCCCGTGACCGGCGTGCAGAGATTCGATGCAACGCTTGAATCCACTGGAACGGAGAACGTTTATAAACTTAATGTAAACGGCACTGCCATTGACCTGACCGACTTTACGGTAGGTAAGCGCTCTGTTCTCGGCCGCGGTGTTCTGGCCTACTCTATTGAAGGCATGGCAACAAACGCAGCCGTTGCAAGCGATTCTTCAATAGAATATGCTAACCGTATTCAGGTCAGCGCAAACAATACATTCTTCTACACAGGCATTAAACCGTCCGCTGACGGCAATCTTGATTTCAATGCTGGCGATGCACTTTATAGGGCAGGCATACCCGAAGGCGAAAGCCGCATGCTGACGGTTTATGCAATGGCTAATAACGGCCGCCGCTATACCGCTACTATCTCTGCGGTAAGCAAAAAGGCTGCCACTATAACCGAAGAATATGAAACCGTAGCCACCGGCGGCAACCTTGTTCACGTCAATCTTGCCCAAGGTAAGCTTTCCGGTGGTGCAGCGCGCAATAACGCGGGCGAAATAACGCTCAAGAGCGGTGAAACCTCCGGCGTGTATACCAGTCCCATTTATTCTAACGAATGGGCTTGGGAATACCTTTTTGCCACCATCAACGCTGTAACCCCCGGCGCTTCCAGCGTGGAACTGCAGGTGCGTGCGGTGGCAGAACGTGCTGAAGGCGCATGGAGCGATTGGTTCACATGGGGCAAGTTCGGCTCCGGCGTAAGCAGTATGTCCACCTCTGTAAAGAATGATTATCTTAGCCTCAATACAGATATATTCACCGTTCGCGGCAGCAGCTCTACTGCTAACGTGAAGGATGTGCAGTTCCGTGTTCTGCTCCGCGCGGACGATGCCGGCAATGCACCCGAAGTATTCGGACTTAATTTTACCTATAAGAAATCGAGTTACAGCGCAAACGAAGCGGTGTATACCGGCAAAACCTCCGCAGGTGCTCTGCCTAAATCTGCATCCGTGGATATAACCGCCACAAGTGCATATGCTTATGCAAACGGTATGAGCGCATGGCGCTTTGAGAACATGATGTTGATGATGGTAAACAGCCGCGGCTCCGATGCGTTGTTTGAGGAAGTGGCGCTCAATGGTCTTGACTTCAACGGTGGCTGGGGCAACTGGGCCTATACCATATTCAAGGCAGGCCTGTTCGGGCATAATGCCTATACTCAGTTTGGGGCTAATCCTACGCTTGTTCAGCAGGCAATAGCAGACGGAAATATTGTAGGCCTGTATGTACATGGCGGAAAACTTGAAACCACTAATAGCGACAGTTCAAGCCAAATAATAGTTTATGCTTACGAAACGCTGGATGACGGTACCGTTATATTCAAGACCGTTTGTCCACGCGGAGATGTGAGTGAACTGACTAACGGCGATGTATTCGGAACATGCACAGCGGAACAGCTTGCCGATGCTATTTCCGGTTTCGGCAAAGCCAGCGCACGCGGCATGATGTATGTCGTTGGCAGCAAGGTAAAAGAATCTTCCGTGAAGCGCGTGCCTGCTGCTGCTCAGATAGTTGATGCGGCTACCATTCGTCTTTCGGTGGATGGCATAACCATCAGCCTGCCGGAGGACTTCGTTGCCCAAAAGAGCTCCATGCTCGGCTACGGCGTTATAGCCTATACGCTTGCGAGTGAAGTGAAGGCCGGAGAAAAGCTTGCCGCTTCCAAGTTCTATTATGATATTATCGTGAATGCGGATGGTACGCTTGCGCTGCCTGAAGCCCTGCAGGCCAAGCTTGCTGCGGGCGATACCGCTAATCTGTACGTTGTGCATAACAACGGCATGACGTATACAGCAAAGATAATTTCCGTTAACACACTTGATAAGCAGAAAAGCGGAGCGCTTGCAAAGGTGAACGACTATCTCGCGAATCAGCCTTCCAATGTGTATGGCGAAGCGTTAAAAATAGCCAATCAGGTAAGGACATTGATAGAAGCTTCGTCTTCCATTGAAGAAATAGAAGCCGCGCTCAAGCTGCTCGATACCAAGCTTGATTATCCGTGGCAGGACGATAATCAGGGTACTACCGCAGGCGGTGACACTACCGTGCTTCCGCCGCAGACCGGTGATGCGGAGAGCTTTGCTCCCTTTATGCTCATCGTAATGGCAATGGCAGCCGTGCTGTTTGTGGCATGCAGGAGAAAGCGTTCATAATAACTTCATTAGAAAGCTGCTTATAAGATGATAACAGCCGCTCTGACAGCTAAGTCAGGGCGGCTGTTCTGATTTGCTTACTTATTGATACTGCTCTATATCTTTATCTGATGCAAGGAATGCTGCATAGGCGCGGCTGGCTTCGTACACATCCGCTTTGCTGGCAAGTTCGTATGGCGCATGCATGCTGAGAAGCGGTATGCCGCAGTCTGCCGTTTCCATGCCGTATTGTGCGGGCAGGGGCGCCATTGTTCCGCCGCCGCCAAGATCCATAATGCCGTATTCGCCGGTTTGCCAACGTATGCCTGCTTCATCGAATACATCGCGCAGAAGGGCAAGAAACTCCGCATTTGCGTCGTTGGCATCCTTTTTGCCGAAGTGCCCTGCGTATTTTACAATGGCAGGGCCATGGCCGAGATGGGCTGTGTTGCCGGGCGCGAAGCACTGAAAATAGTTCGGATCCATTGCAAGAACAACGTCCGCGGAAAGCATCTGCGAATGTTCTAAGGTTTCCTCACGGGCAAGAGGCTCATCCTCATTCAGAAGGCGCAGCAGACGGGCGGTTAGGTTTTCAAGTAGGTGCGATTTCATGCCCGTTGCCCCCTGATTCCCTACCTCCTCTTTGTCAAGCAAGAGCAGTCCAGCGGTATGTTCGGGCGTATCGGTATGTAATATGGCCTGCAGTCCGGCGTATACGCAGCTGCGGTCATCATGGCCGTATGCGGCTATAAGACTGCCGTCAAGTCCCGCATCTCTTGCTTTGCCAGCCGGGACGATCTCCAGTTCTGCGCTGAGCAAATCGGCTTCATCTATCCCGTAGCGTTCGTTGAGCAGCGCAAGGAGCTTTTGTTGCAAAGACAGCACTGCTTGTTCCTCTTCAGCGGTAAGCGATGCGGCAACAAGGTTAAGATTTTCTCCGTTGATTCCGTCTCCCATGGGCTTCTTAGCTTGTTCGGCGGAAAGGTGCTTGGGCAGGTCGCTTATATAGAGCACGGGCTCATTCTCGTTTTCTCCTATGGATACGGTTATCCTCTCCCCGCCTTTCTTTACTATTATCCCGTGGATCGCCAAAGGTATCGTTGCCCATTGATACTTCTTGATGCCGCCGTAATAATGCGTTCTGAGCATACCGAGCCCATCTTTTTCATATAACGGGCACGGGCGAATGTCGAGCCTTGGCGCGTCTGTATGAGCGCAGAGCAGGCGCATGCCTGATTTTAGGCTCTTTTTGCCTATAACGAACAGCGCGGCAGCTTTATTTTTATATAAGGTAAATACCTTATCGCCCGGATGGAGCGCCTGTACCGTATCGAGCGGCATAAAGCCCGCAGCCTTTGCCATTTCTGCGGCCTTGGCTGCCGTTTCACGTTCGGTCTTGCATGCGTTCAAAAAATGTTTGTATCCGTGGCTGAATGATTCTATATCGTTGAACTTATCCATAGTTATCTCCTTTTTAGCAGAAAAGGAGGCCGCTGCCTCCTTCCTCGTCTTATTGTTGTCTGTTTAGTGCCAACTCAACTTCGAAGCAGTATTTGCTGGCTTCATATGTCAATATCATGTATTCTATCAGGGTTTCCTTGTCATCGTAGGCCTTGCGCTCTATCTGAAGTACAGGACTGCCGGGCTTTATGCATAAGCATTTGGCTATATCATCCGATGCTCCTGCGGCGCGGATTACCTGCCTGCCCTTACCAAGGTTCATGCCAAGCTTATCCTGATATATTTGGTAAATGGTGCGTTTCTCCGCTTCTTCGCGCGTAAATGTGCCGGCAAATCGCCCGGGCAGATACATGTCTGCGATTGCCATGGGCACACCGTCCACGCTGACTATCCTGCGGATGAATAGCGATGTTTCACCCAATGCCTGAATGGTGTCGTTATCCAATGTATCGGGCGTGGGGCGCAGTTCAAATACGGGTACGCTTACCTGATTCTCCATCTTCATGGAAGACATCATGTTGCTTATGCCGGTCAAGTCCTGCAATGGGTCAACCAATGCCATTTGGCGCACGAATGTGCCCTTACCCTGAAGTATTTCAACAATGCCGTCCTTTTCAAGCAACTGCATCGCCTTGCGTATGGTGATGAGACTTACGCCGAACCGCTCCGTAAGATGGTTATGAGTACCTATGCAGCCATGCTGCCCGTATTTGCCGGACAGTATCTCCTTGCGCAATTCATTGGCGATTTGAACATAAAGCGGAGTGATCACATTATTGTTTACCATGTTTTTATCTCCCTTGCCTACGGAACAGCATTATTTGACTGAACAATAGCTTATCTTTAATAAAGATAACAAAAACTCATGCAAATGTCAAATAACTGCATATCTGTTCCGATATGCAACACGGCATTCTTAGTTCTCCTGCTCCAATGCATCGCTCAACGCCTTAATAAAGCCCTGAACCTGCTCCATTGTTATAACATACGGAGGCTTGCAGAAAAGCACATTGCCTGTGCAGCCGGGAAGATAACCTTCCGCCTGAACCTTTGCTGCAACGCGGGCGCAGACATCGGCAGATGTGAACTCCACCGCAGCCATCAGCCCTACTCCGCGGCATTCGCGTACACAGTTGTAATGAGAAAGATTATTAAGCCCTTCACAGAGCGCATCACCGACCGATTTTACGTGGCTGAGCAGGCCACATTCAAGCTGGCGGAATACCTCGCACGCTGCGGCGCAGGCTAAGGGGTCATCGCCGGAGCCACCGGAAAGCGCTACAAGGTCATCTTTAGCGGGAGCATCCTTAACAAGCAACGCCGCAATATGCAGCCCGTTGCCGAGCGCTTTGCCCAAAAGCAGCATGTCTGGGTCAAGCCCTTCTTGTTCATAAAGGAACATCGAGCCTGTGCGCCCCATGCCGGTCTGTATCTCGTCAACAATGAACAGCATGCCGTTCTCTTTAGCCCATTGCTGAAGCTTCGGCAGATATCCTTTGGGCGGTCTTACTGCGCCGAAGCCTTTGCACAGCTCTACTACCAATGCAGCACCCGACTGGGAAGAACCGTAGCGATATATATAATTAGCCTGTAGCAGGCAAGCGTCTCCCCATTCTTCTGCACTCATGCCCTGCGGCTTTCTTGCGCAGTTTGGATACGGAAGCAGCACAATGCCAGGGGCAAGCGGCCCATAGCCCACTTTCCTCTTTGGCAAACCGGACATTGAGGCGGCAAGATATGTGCGCCCATGTATGCTTTCAAAGAATGAGAACACCTCGGCTTTGACTGTAAGCTTCCTTGCCAGACGAACGGCCCATTCCACCGCTTCGGAGCCAGACGAAGTAAGAAATGCGCTGCTGAAGCGGCCTTTCGTTGCATCGTTAAGATATTGCAGCAACCGCTGCTTTTCCTTCGAATAACCGTCCTTTGGGGCGGTAAAGCCGCCGAGCGCGTTTGCCATGGCCTGATTAAACGCAACATTTTGCTGACCAAGCACCACGCGCATTTCGTTAAGATCGACCGTCGTTTCCCCGCTCTCCATGGTCAAAAGCGCACCGCTTCCGCCTATGGCACGATGGCTGTTGCCATTAGATAGAGGAGATAAAAGGTCGAATTCTTCTATACTTTCTTGCATTATAAATACCCACCCTCCTTACTTTATTTCTCGGGCGTCCATGGAATGAAATTTTCTAAGAATACGCATATGCTTTCAACCATAGCGTTAAGTATCTTTTTGCCCTTTTCGGCCGTAGCAAGAGTGCTGTTGCCGTTTATGCCGTGCGCCGTTTCCATGCGGGACGAAAAAGTTATCTTGGGCAGTCCGTTTACGACCGCGCCGGGGAAAACATCGCAGTATTCTTCAACCGTCTTATCCATATGCACCAGCTCGGGGTGAATGTGCAGCATGGTGGATGTTTCGCTTTCGTCGCCGTGGCCACCGCGCTTCTGAGTACATATGGCGTCCTCTGTCTCTTTGGCGAGGTATTTTATATCGCTCACGGCTATCTTTGCGCCATAATGATTGTCCATATCCCTTGCCAGCAGGCAAAGCGGCGGATGGGTTGATACGCCGCCGTCTATTATAAGGAACTTCCTAACGCCGAAGCGTATGAAGCTTAGAAGTATATCCTGTACATAGGCCGTGAAATGCGCATGTTCAACGCTGACCGATCCTTTCCATTCAACAAACGCGGGGAAATAAGCATACGGCAATGTTGGCAGCGTAAGCACGTTGCAGCGCTTTGTAACTTCGCTTGCAACATAATCGGTAACATAAAAGTCCGTGCCCATGGGAAGATGGTTCCCGTGTTCCTTCGAGCCGCCGCCTATCGGCAATACGACCACGCTATCCTCATTAAGCAAAGGGTTAAGCTGTTCATAGGTCAACTGGCTGATAAAATATCCCATATAAATACGCTTCCTTTCTTATAATTCTTCTGTGAAATGGCAGGCTACAAAATGCCCTGTTTCGAGTTCTCTGAGGGCAGGCCGCTGCTCTTTGCAGGTTTCTTTTGCATATGGGCAGCGCTTACAGAATTTGCATCCTGCCGGTGCATCAACGGGGCTTGGAACTTCTCCTGTGAGCGGAATACGCTTTTTCGCCCAGTTGCCATCCGGATTCGCAACGGGTATAGCGGAAAGCAAAGCCTTGGAATACGGATGCATTGGCCTATTATAAAGCGCGTCCGGAGTGCCGAGTTCGACAATGCTGCCAAGGTACATGACTGCTATCTTATCCGAAATGTGCTTGACCATTGATAGGTCATGCGATATGAACAGATATGTCAGCCCCATCTCCTTTTGCAGGCGGATAAGCAGATTGACTACCTGAGCCTGTATGGATACATCCAGCGCGGCTATAGGTTCATCGCAAACTATAAACTCCGGATTCATTGCCAATGCGCGGGCTATACCGATACGCTGGCGCTGTCCGCCGGAAAGCTCATGCGGGAAGCGACTTAAAAATTCAGCCGGAAGGCCGACTTTGTGCAGCAGCTCTGCGCAAATAGCGGTGCGCTCGCTTGCAGAATAAGAGAAATGCACCTTCATGCCCTCTTCTATAATTGAGGCAATGGACATGCGCGGGTCAAGGCAGGCGTAGGGATCCTGAAATATCATTTGATTCTTTTGAAGATATTCCTTCTGCTGTGCCTTGCTTAGGCTGTCCTTATCAACCCCGTGGTAAAGCACTTTGCCGGCGGTTTTGCTGTATACGCCGAGCAGTGTACGGCCGCATGTGGTTTTACCGCAGCCGGATTCGCCTACCAATGAGAATGTTTCGCCTTTGCGGATTTGGAAGCTTACATCGTCAACTGCCTTCACAACACCGCGCTTGCTGGGGAAATATCTGCTGAGCCCCTGAACATCATAAAGTATTTCGTTGTTGTTCATCATTCATTCCCTCCGAATATCCTTGGCGGCTGTACCTTTGGCGCAAGCTCATGGCAAAGCCAGCAACTCGCGCTGTGCCCTTCACTTACTTCGGTTTCTGACGGGCATTGCTTTTTGCATATGCCCATGCAGTATTCGCAACGCTCCGCGAACGGGCAGCCAATTAAAGGACGCCTAAGGTCGGGCGGAGTGCCTTTGAGTGCATAAAGTTCGCTTTTGCTGGAAAGTGCGCGCCCGGGGATGGAAGAAAGCAGCGCCCATGTATAGGGGTGCTTAGGCCGCTTGAATATGTCCTCCACGGTACCGCGTTCAACGATTTGCCCGGCGTACATTACCTGCACGCGCTGCGCAAAGCTTGCGACCACGCCAAGGTCATGCGTAACAAGTATTACGGACATACCATTCTGTTCTTTTATACGGCCAAGGAGGTCAAGAAGCTGAGCCTGAATCGTCACGTCCAATGCAGTTGTGGGTTCGTCCGCAATAAGCAGCTCAGGGTCGCATGCCAGCGCAATGGCTATCATCACCCTTTGACGCATACCGCCGGAAAGCTGATGCGGATAGCAATCGAGCCTATCTTCGGGGTCTGGTATCTCAACAAGCTCAAGCAGTTCCTTCGCGCGTTTTCTTGCCGCGCCCTTTGTCATGGACATATGGGTGAGCAGGTTTTCCATTATCTGCTTGCCCACTGTCATAGTAGGATTCAAAGATGTCATTGAATCCTGAAATATCATGGATATATCATTACCGCGGATGGTGTTCAGCTTGCGCCGCGGCATATGGAGCATATCCTGCCCGTCAAGTTCTATGCGGGAATCCTTATCTACTATGGCATTTGTGCGGTCAAGCAGCCTCATCGCGGCTTTGGCGGTAACGGTTTTGCCGCAGCCGGATTCGCCTACTATTGCAAGCACCTCTCCCCTGCCAACTTCAAAGCTTACACCGCGGACGGCATGTACATTACCCGCGTATGAAGCAAAGCGGACGTGCAGATTTTCAACTTTAAGCAACGGTTCCATACCTTTACCTCCTCATCTTCGGGTCCAGCGCATCCCGTAAACCATCGCCCATAAGGGTGAACGAAAGCGTTGTAAGGGCAATGAACAGGGACGGGAAAAGCATTTGATACGGATAAAAGAGTAGCGTACTCTGTGCGGCGGATGCAAGCGCGCCCCAACTGGTGTTTGGAGCAGCAACACCCAAACCAACATAGCTCAAAAATGCTTCGCTGAATATAAAGCCCGGTATCCTGAACGTAAGGTTGACTATAATAACGCTTATGGTGTTCGGTATAAAATGCGTAAGCACTATTTTAACGGGAGAAACGCCCATTATCCTTGCCGCCATAACGTATTCGGAACGGTTTATCTGAAGCATTTGCGCACGCACTATCCTTGCCACGCCGCACCAGCTTGTAATTGTCATTGCAAACAGGAGAGTTGGTATGCTGCTGCTTTCAAGCACGACTGAAAGCAATATCACAAGCAACAGATTTGGTATGCTGCTGAGTATATCTACTATGCGCATCATTACCATGTCAACCCGTCCGCCGAAATATGCAGCCAACCCGCCGTAGAGGCAGCCTATAACTCCAACTATCAGCGCGCCGCAGATGCCGATTATTATGGATACCCTTCCGCCAACGGCTACGCGGGCCAAAAGATCGCGTCCCAATGAATCGGTTCCGAACCAATGCTCTGTGCTTGGAGCTTGATTGCGTATTTTAACGTTTTGTGCTGTAAAGTCATAACCGCATATCGCGGGGCCGAATATTGTGAACAGTGCTATTATCACAAGCAGTATCGCTGCGAACAGAGCAACCTTGTTTTTGCGGAAGCGCTGCCATGCATCCTGCCAGTATGTCATTGGTTTGCCGGCAAGAACTTCTCCTTCGGAAGCGGATGCTCCAAGGGGGATAAAATCTTGCTCATTCAAAGGCAGATTTTCCATATGCACCTCCTATTTATCATTGCTCAGCCGCAGACGTGGATCGCACAGCATGAGCAGAATATCCGAAAGCAGCATGGCCATGACGTATATTCCCGTAAAAATAACGTTCAGGCCAAGGACCACGGAATAGTCGCGGTCGTTAATGGCGCTGATGAAATACTTCCCCAGCCCCGGAATGGCGAATATCTTTTCAATTATGAAAGAGCCGCTGAAAATGCCGCCAACGCTTACGCATATCATTGTGATGCAAGGAAGAATGGCATTGCGAAGTATATGGCGGGTAACTATATGGAACCTATCCACGCCCTTTGCTTCGGCAGTAAGGATATAATCCTGATTGGCCGTATCGAGCACGCTTGAACGCATATATCTTGCATACGATGCAAGGGGCGACACGCACATGCACGTTACCGGCAGCACTAAATGTTTCCACGTGCCGTAACCTGTTGTTGGAAATACCGGCCATGTTACCGTAAGCGCATATTGCAGCACGGCTGCTATTACGAAAGTCGGAATAGCAGTACCCAGCAGCGCTATTACCATCACCAGCCTGTCCGGCCAACGGTTCTGCTTAAGCGCCGCAAGTATACCAAGAGTAAGCCCCAGCACAACGCCTATGCAAAGGGCAAGCCCGCCTATGCTGGCTGAAACGGGGGCATATTGAGCAACTATCTCTCCTACCTTCCTTCCTGGGTAGCGGAGTGATGCGCCAAGGTCGCCCGTAAGCAACTGCGTTATATAGCGAACGTACTGAACTATCAATGGCTTATCAAAGCCGTATTTTTCCATATATAACTGGCGAGTCTCCTCTGGCAAGTCCTCTACCATGGACGTAAACGGATCGCCGGGAATGGTGTGCACCAGTAAAAAGGTAATGGACACCACGGCCAGAAGCGTGAGGAGCATATAGCCCAAGCGCTTGAGGATGTATTTCCACATAAAGACCTCTCCTTGTTTTTGCCAATATAGGCGGCTATTGTTAAGCCGCCTATACGACAATAAATTACTTTGTTTTACCTGCCCTGAGTATACAGATACTTCATGCCGGTGGTATCGAACACGTTATCGCTGAAGTTCTTCACATAGCTGTAAGAGAAGCGGATGCTGCCGGTCCAGTAGCAGGGAGCGATTGCCGCTTCGCTGAGCAGCATTTCTTCCGCCTGACGGTAAAGCTCAGTACGCTCGGTTTCGTCCTGAGCGGACACGCCCTGCTTCACAAGATTGGTGTATTCTTCATTGACCCAGCGGGACTGGCCGCCCTTGGCGTTGGCCCAACGGCTGAGCTGGAACCAAGGCTCGGGGTTGGCACCCCAAGAGGTGGAAGCCATCTGATAGTTGCCGGAGTTGATATTGGACATATGGGTGGAACTGTCGTTGAACTCAAGTTCCACGTTTACGCCCAGCGCTTCCTGCCACATCTGCTGGATAAGCTCGGAATAGGTCCTTGCATCGGCAGTGGTAGCGCCCCAGGCAAACTTAACGGTAAGGGCGGAAGGATCGCTGCCAAGGCCGGCTTCTTCCATACCCTCGATGAGCAGAGCCTTAACGTCGGGATTTTCGTTCTGCAGCTTGCCTATAACGTCGCCGGCAGCTTCGCGGAAGTTGATGGAGCCTACGTTGCACTCTTCGGGGATAAGGCCGGTAGCCGCGGTGCCAGTGCCGCCGGTGATGATTTCAGCCATGGTTTCGCGGTCAAGCGCCAGAGAGAATGCCAAACGGATCTTCTGATTGGAGAACACGGAATCCTCACAGTTGAAAACGATAATGAACGTGCGGGCAGCACTCTGCTTTTTGCTGTTAAGGCTGCTGTCGGCAGAGAACTTGTTGATGTAATCGATATTAGAAACGTTGATGTAGTCCAAAGAACCATTCTCAAAGGAGGACATCTTGGCGTTCATATCTTCCATTATGTGGGAAGTGTATTTGGTCAGCTTTACAGCATCGGCCTCCCAATATTGATCGTTCTTCTCGAACACGAGGGAGCTGCTGTGGTTCCATTCCTTCAGAACAAAGGGACCGCAGCCGATGACCTTATCGGCATCTGCGCCGTACTGGTCGCCGTACTGTTCAACGTAATCCTTGCGGCAGGGGAAAATATCGGTGTTGGTAAGGAAACCGGTGTCCGCGCTGTTAAGGGTAACTACAAGGGTCTTGTCATCGGGAGCAGTAACACCAAGGGTGCTCATGTCCGCATTGCCGCCGAATATATCTTCAAAACCAACAATGCTGAACATATCGGAAGCAAGCGGCCACGCGTTGGCGGGATCGGCCTGACGCTGGAGAGCATAGAGATAGTCTCCGGCAACAACGGCCTGACCATCGCTCCACTTGTTATCCCTAAGATGGAATGTATAGGTAAGACCATCTTCAGAAACTTCCCAAGTTTCTGCGCCTGCACCGGTAACAACGCCGTTCTGTATGCGGGTAAGCGGCTCAAGAATGTTATACATAACGCTGCGGCTGTAAGTATCAAGGAACTTTGCAACGTCCAAAGAAGAAGGCTCGCTGTTGAGCAGCACGTTAAGGTAGCTGTCAGCATCGGCATCCTGAATGTCAGTCTCCTGCGGTGCGGGCTCCTCGGTAGCGGTGGCTTCGGGAGTAATAGCTGGCTCTGCCGTGGGCTCAGCTGTGTTATCCTGAGGCTGATTGCTGGCGCAGCCTACGAAAATGGCAAGCACCATAAGCACCGTCAGCATCAAAGAGAGATACTTTTTAGTTCTTTTCATGGTTTTATCCTTTCTGTGTTTTGTTTATACGATGCCCGATTCATGGGCATGTAGTCATATTTATTCTTCAGGTAAAGGATGCGCAGCGAACCAATCAAGCACGTCCTTCGTATAATTCGTTCCCTGCAGGGAGTGGTCGGCGCCTTCATAAACTATCAGCTTATGCTCTTTGCCGGCGGCGGTCAAAGCCCTGTCCATTTTGTATGCTTGCTCCGGTATTACGCGCCAGTCCGCCGTACCTTGGCATATGAGGACGGGAGGAATTATCTTTTCCGCCCAGCACACGGCAGAACGCTTTTTATATTCTTCCGGCAGTTCTTCGGGTGTGCCGCCTATAAGCTCAATGCAGTCCTGATGCATATCGTATTCCCCATCATGGAAACGGTCATACATTATAAACACATCCGCAAGGCCGGAACATATTGCCGCTGCCCTGATACGGTTATCTATGGCGCAGGCGCGGTATGTCATCATGCCGCCGCGTGAATGACCCAGCATATAAAGCTGCGGCTTTTTTACGCACGGCAGACCAAGAGCCAAATCAATAAGATGGATAACGTCGTATACGTCGCGCCCTCCGAATTCCTCGCGTCCGGTGCCGCCGCAGTTGCCGCGGTATTGGCTGCCGAATGCAGCGAATCCTTTAGTGGCGTAACGGCAAAGCATTACCGTGCGCAGCGTTCCGAATTCCCTGTTGCCGCCGCGGTTGAATATAAGTCCGGGCCATGGGCCTTCGCCGGTCAAAGGGAACGCAGCATAGCCTTCCACTTCGCAGTCATCTGAACGATAACGTATTGAGTAAAGACGCACCTTACCCGTAAACGGTTCGGGGGCTTCCGCTTCCCTTACGGCTAAAATCAAAGGCGAATCACGCAGCACCTTTTCCATCGATTTATGTCTCCTTCTGATAAGTCATTATATAATGTTATATCGAATGAGTTCATTTTAGTCTATAGTAACCACTATGTCAATAGATTATTTTAATCATATTGAGCATATTTTTATTATTGATGATAACGCATCGGCTATGTCCATATCCAAACTTATCGAGCGATCCGCTATCTCCTTCGGTATACGCGCCTGACCCTGATTTATGCAGGCATATACAGCGTTGGTGTTTTTTAGCGTCATCTGCCAGAAGGGATACTTGATGATACCCGGAGTGTTGTATCCGACGCCCAGCTCAAGGAACAATATGTTCTGACCGATATGTTTATGCAAAAAGTCCACATACCTATCCTTTGCCTTATGCCAGCCTTCATCCTCCACAAACCTATCATCGGAACGGAGGTTTACGGTCATAGGCTTGCCGCAATGCGGACAGAACGGCAAAAACTCGGTAGGTATGCGCATATTGCGCTGCTGTTCAACCATTTTTCGTATTATGGCCTCATTATCAAATGTCTCCTGACGGCATGGTGTGCTGCATTGGAACAGACCATAATCCCCCTGCGTATAGAAAAGGCGCTTTATCGAATCCGGCCTTCTGAAAGCAATGATCAACGTTTGTGGTGATAACAAAATAGTCCTTCTCCCCTACTATCTTAAGTAGATCGTTGTATACGGACTTGGGAGCGTCCATATAGCGGTTAATGAAGGTATATCTGCTCCAATATGCCCAGTATTCTTCAGGCGTGGAATAGCGATAAAACCCGCCCGAATACATATCTGAAAAGCCGTACTTTTCTGCAAAATCCGAAAAGTACATGTTGAAACGCTCTCCGTTATAGACAAAACCTGCCGATGTTGAAAGTCCCGCTCCAGCGCCGATAATTACCGCATCGGCATTATGCAGCGCATTGGCAAGCAACTCAATTCTCTCTGAGCAGCTTTTCGTATATAACTCTGTCCCTATCCTTGAAAACATTGAATATCACCTTCCTTATGCTCGTTTGCTTCAAAAGAAACTCATTGACCGTGGCTAATGCTATCTCTGCCGCCAAATCATTGGGAAAATGGAATTCTCCCGTGGAGATGCAGCAGAATGCAATGCTTTTAAGCCCATTCTCTGCCGCCAGTTTAAGGCAGGAACGGTAACAGCAATCAAGCAGCTTTTTATCATGTTCGGTTACGCGGCCATTTATAATCGGGCCAACGGTGTGCAGCACATATCGGCAGGGCAGATTGAATGCGGGCGTGATTTTGGCTTGGCCTGTCGGCTCGGCGTGGCCCTGTTTAGCCATTATTTCCGCGCATGCAAGCCTTAGCTCCATTCCGGCATATGTGTGGATGGCATTATCTATACAACCGTGATTCGGCGCATAGCACCCTGTCATGCCGCTGTTCGCAGCGTTCACGATAGCGTCGCATCTAAGCGTGGTTATATCGCCCTGCCATAGGTACAGTCCGGGCTTTACGGGGCTTAGTTCATCGACATCTGTAATGCCCTTTGCGGCGATTTCCGCTTGCAGATACTCGTCCTGTATAGCTGATAGCTCTCGGCTTATGGGCGCAGGTATGCGAACATTCATCAACGCGCGCAAAAGCTGCTGCTGTGCATTCGCACTGTCCGGAATGCTTATGTTTCTATATTCGGGTTTTTCTTTCAAAAGCGACTGAATCAAAAACAGTCGGCGTTCGTTTTGCGTCATATTATAACCTCCATGTGTTGACCGGTAGGAAACGTTGATTCCCTGCAGGATGACTGCAAATACAATTATATTCGTTCAATACATACATGAAAGTACGCACAATTCTATTACTGAGTTACAATAAAGTGACTGTTGCAGTAATAAGAATGCCGCATTATAATGCAAATATAGCATTCTAAAATGAACTATTGGAGGATGTGGCACAAATGATGACGAAGGAAGAAATGCCCGCTTGTCCTGTTGCTACAACGGTGGCGCTGATAGGCAGCAAGTGGAAGCTGCTTATAATGCGCAACCTTATGATGCGTCCGTGGCGTTTCAATGAACTGAAAAAGAGCCTTGAAGGCGTAAGCCAGAAGGTGCTTACGGACAGCCTGCGCTCCATGGAGGCGTATGGTTTGATCACAAGAACGGTTTATCCGGAAGTGCCGCCAAGGGTAGAATACGCCCTTTCTGATTTAGGCGAATCCATGCGCCCTATAATGAAGGCTATGGAAGAATGGGGCGCTGCATATAAAGAACAGCAATAAGATGCTACTTCCGCGCTAATATGCACAGCCAGCCTTTTTCATTCTTGTGTATTTGAATATCGTGGAATCCGGCCTGTTCAAGTATGGCTTTAAGCTGAACATCCTTATAAATGATCATTCCGGATACCTTCTCCGTCCATTTTTCATCCTCGGCATTATCTCCGCTGCACTCGTTGCAGATTAGGAATGTGCCGCCGGACTTCAGGACCCTGTATACTTCTTTGAAGCTTTGCAGTAGGTCGGGCCAGAAATATACCGTTTCAAATGCTGTAACTGCATCGAACCATTCAGAAGCGAATATCATATCCGCAACGTTTCCCTGAAGTACAACGCAGCGGTGGATATTTACCGCTCCCCTGTTGACCTTGTTGGCCTTGGCTACGCTTACGGGCGAATAGTCTATTCCCTTCACAAAGCCGTTTGGGCAAAGCTTGAGCAGCTTCTTTATGTTTGCTCCGCCGCCGCAGCCGCAGTCAAGCACATTGGCATCGTTATTCAGTTTCAGGTATTTAAGCCCCCAGTCCGCCAAAGAGCGGTGGCCAATGTTCATCATTGAGACCATTATTCTTCCACCAAGTCCCGTAGGCTTGCGCGTATTATCAAAGAATGCCATAGCTTTACCTCGTAAGCCCCTCAATGATTATAAGGACAGGAGTTCGACTCTCCTCGACCATTTTGCCCCCAGTCATCCATTTCGGACATGGCAATCTGGGTGATATTGCCGCTTTCCGGTAAAAGCTTTTCGCGCACGGCAATGGTTTCCGGCAGATCGAGATTATACCAATGCTTAAAGCCGGTCATGCGGTAGTAGCGTGTATCAAGCCCGCAGGCAATGTTTACAACTGTTGCTCCGGGATTCTTGGCTAGATATTCACTTACGAGTTTATCCAGCACTATGGTCCTTGCTATGACGCCGCTGTGCATGGGTGCGTCTTTATCAGCAAGGGAGAAATCATAGTTAAGCTTGCCTATTATCTCCTCCGCCTTTTTGTCGTGGATAGCGCCGCGATCTTTGCTTTCCTTTGCACGGGCGTATATAGTTTGCAGCATTGTTTCCGGCACACCGGAAAGGGTGATCTTCTCGTCCACACCGGTTACTCCCTAAAATTGACCAAATAGCTACAGTTAACTTACTCTAACCCAATGGCCTTTGAAAAGCCACCATGCGGCAGCCTTTCTGGTTGTGATTATAGTTATTAGGGGATTGGTTGTCAAGGAAACATCAGGATAAATTGGTGTCCTTCACAAAATTCTGCACGCCGTAAAGCACAAGCGTGTCTGTAATGTCGTTTGTTTTGGCATATTCGGCTATATCGTCACGGAAAAAACGCAAGTCTATAACATGAACTTCGGCATAATCCTCAACTGGGAACTGGGCAAATGTGTTGCCGTATGAATCCTTTATGAGCAGCAGCTTGCCTTCTTCCCCGCTTCCCTGTATCACGGTCTGCGCCTGATTGGAATTGAGAAACGCGGCGTATTGATCGCTGCCGTTAAGGTATTTGCGTTCATATATGCTGTCTGTCTCATATTCCCCGTTGTTATAAGAAACGCGTCTATTCGCGTACTTGTACCATGCCGTTATCTCCTCTGCCGGATCGGAGGGCAGAGGAACTTTGTTCCACGTTGTGCCGCGGAAGTTATTGCAAAGCGCTTCCTTTGTCCATTCATCTGCCGCAGGTTCGATGCCGCGCCATGTGCAGTATGCGTAATACGCGCCAAGGCTCGTCCAATGATGGTCTGTGCGGTAATAGATGGCTTCGTTGCTGTGCGCCGCAAGTATGCTCATAATGTCGGTTACGTTCACGCCTGCATCACTAAGCACTTTAAGTATGGCAGCATAGTCTGCAACAGGGGCGTATGCGGGCAGTTTATCGCTTAGCACCTGCGCCGCAACGGGAACGAGCATTGTGCTCACGAATATGCCCTCCTCCGCCAGCTTCTTTTGCAGTTCGGCATTGGCTGTAAGCTGCTTTTTGCTGTAAGACGTAAACTTATCCATCAGGTATTTATCTTTGCAGATATAAACGCCGCCGCTTTCACGCTTGCCTATGCCAAGCTTAAGATAGGTTTTCAGCGTTATCCATTTGTCCCTGAGCGGTACCTGATTGGCAAGGTAGGTTTCCAGCTTATCGCCGAACTTGCCGGAAAAGAAGTCCGATGCGCTGAATTTCGGCGCTTGCGTAAGGGTGCGCTTTTCACGTTCCGAATAGTATTTATCCGGGATGAACAGCCATGCAAGCGCACATACCGCCAGCAGTACGCAAAAGAATGAAATTATCAGCTTATTTCGCATAATGCCACCTCAAAACCTGAAATACAGGAACGGATTATAGCTGCCGCTCACAAGATACGCTGCCGCTGCGGTAAGCACGCATAACATCCCGCCACAATCGGCAACGGTAAGCACCCCCTGCTTCAAATGGCCGTTCAGCCAATCGTATATGCGTTTGCCGATAGGCGTTGCTGCGAACGCGCACATACGAATTGTCGGGCGTGATGTCAAGCAAAATAAATCATCCGCCCCAATGTGTCCATCAGAGCGGATGTTAGTGTTAGCTGTTAGTTTGATTCAGAATCTTACCGTTGCCTTTTCCTTCTGCCGTAAATAACGGTTCCGGCGGTCGTGGATGCGCATATGAGCAGCAGCGCTATCCAAATGAATGAGGTATTGTCGTCGCCGGTAGCGGGCAGGTTGGGGTTAGGCGTCCAGCCGGACGGGTTGCTCGGTTCTATATCGCCGCCCTTTGCCGGTATGAAGCCAACCGCCGTAACATAATGGCAAACCGTGCATTCCTTGTGCTGCGTTCCGTTCTTAAAGTAAGTGGGCGCGGTGTCTATTATCCAGCCGCTTTCAGTATGCGCCGCCTTACTGCCTTCTATAATCGTGCCGCAGCCTGCGTTGGTGCAGTCCTTCCAATGGTCTGCCTTATCAAACTTCCAGCTTTCGGAAGGCGCGTGGCCGGTAGCAGGGATTATGACAGTTGTTTTGTCGGTTATCTCTATGCTGCCATTAGAATCCTCGAACCACATATCGCAGCCGTCGCAGGCATAGTAGGCCTTATTGCCGTCCTTGGTACAGGTAGCCTTGTTTGCAGAAACAAGCGTCAGGTTATGCGTATGCGGCACGGTCCTATCGTATTCGCAGATATCGCATATGTTATCGTCGCCGTATTCATGCTTTCCAGCGTCCTCTTTGCTGTGACAGCGTTTGCATTCATGCCAATGCTCGTTTTCGTCCTTACTCCAAGCGTTAGGCAGGTCGTGGCCCAGCGGATTACCATCGGTCGCGCCGCAGCCTTCACGCCGGCAGGTCTTTGGTTCGGTGCAAGTCGCTTCGGCCCAGTCGTGGTTAAGCGCCGTGCCCGGCACTTCAAATGTTTCGGTTGCGCTTACCGCGCCGCAGGAGCAGGTCTTATAGTAAACATCATTGTGCGTGCAGTCCGCGGAGGATTTCTTATATTGTTCCTCTACGTGCTCTTCCGTAAAGCTATGCGCCTCAAATACGGGTTTCACGGTCACATTGCCGGCCGGCATGATAAACGTATTGTTGGATACTTCGGCATTGCCGCTTACGACCTGCCACTCTTTGAAGTGATAGCCGTTATTGGGCGTTACGGTAAGCTGTATCGTCGTGCCTGCCGTTGCCGAAGAAGCGCTTACTGTTGCGGTGCCGTTGTCATCCGTAATGATATACACATTGTACTTCTTTGCTCCCGCCGCAAGTTCAAGCTCAGTATTTGAATTATAGTTCACATGGGCGTCGGCGGCATCGGCAAAGAAGTAATCCGAATAGTCCTGACTGTACTTGCCGGAGAAAACCACGGGATAGTTCTTGCTTTCGGTAGTGATGCCGATGGATGCGCCGCTGCTCATGGCAGCGCTTATGCTCAGCTTTTTGCCAGAAGGCAGATACACGTTGTTTGCATCGCCGGAAGCGGTATTGCCCTTTACAACGGGCTTGCCGCTTATTTTAAGCTGCCCGTTGTTGCCGGGGTTGATGTATATTCCGCCGCCGACATTTGCGGTATTCTTTTCAATCGTACCGCCGGAGAGATTGCAGACCGAGCCGGTGCGGAAAATATAGACGCCGCCGCCGTTGCCCGTTGCGGTATTTCCGCTGATGACGCCGCCGGACATATTCAGTACGGACGGTTCGCGGTTAAGGTAGATTGCACCGCCATCCACAGACGAGTTCCCGGTGATTTTGCCGCCGGAGAGGTTAAACGTGGACGTGCCGTACACATGCACCGCGCCGCCCTCTTTGCCAGCATGATTGTTGCTTATCTCGCCGCCGGTCATGGTCGCCGTTACGCCATTGTAAAGATAGACCGCACCGCCGTACTGGCTGGTAGAGTTTCCGGTGAGCTTTGCGCCGGAGATGGTGACCGTACCGCCTGCCATATTGATGACGCCGCCGTCACCGTTCGTGGCCTTATTGCCGGAGATCGTACCGCCAGACAAGGTCAAGTTGACCACACCGCCGGATGTAGCGTAGACTACGCCGCCGTTGTTTGCTGTGTTACCGGAGATTGTGCCGCCGGACAGATTGAACGTGCCGCCGCAGGCGGAGTAGATCACGCCGCCGTTGGTCGCCGTGTTGTTGGCGATAGTGCCGCCGTACATATTCACGGTACCGCCTTTTTTGTCCTTATTGTTCAGGAAAATCGCGCCGCCGGAGTTTTTGCCGTTGTTGTCGGAGATCTCGCCGCCGTAGATGTTCAGCACACACTTGCTGTCATCCAGCGCGATCGCGCCGCCGCCGTTGCCGGAAACCTTACCGCCGGTGATCTTGCCGCCGAAAATATCTAAAGTGCTGTTGTAGAGGTATATACAAGCGCCGCCCCATACATTCCTTGTCGCGCCTTTTATAGTACCGCCGCCCTTGCAGTCGCAAATCACAAGCCTTGCCGGTGTCCTGCCGGAGTTGTTCTTTGTCGCTTTACCAACATTGATTTTACTCGTGCCGTTGCTTGCAAGCTGCTTTCCGTTCAGGCAGAGATAGAGCGTTTTGCCGGGGTCGATAGTAAGACCATTCATGGTAACGTTATCCGACAGGCGAACATAAGCTACATTGTTATTATACTGAATGGCATCATTGCCGTTCCAGCTTTGGTAGCTTACAGGCGTGTGTCCTGTATGGTCGCCTGCGCTTATGCTGCCGCCGCAGATGCAATGCTCATGCGCCGTCCAATGCGCGTAAAGCGTATGCGGTTCAGCGGCAGTTACAACGGTGCTCGCTTCAACCTTAGTGCCGCCGTCCTTTTCGGTAAACCAGCCGTCAAAATCGTACCCTGCGCGATTGGGTGTGGGCAGAGTGCCGTAAGGACTGTTATAAGTCACTTCCTTGGTGGCATTCGCAAGATTACCGCCGTTGGGGTCAAGGGTTATATTGTATTTGGCTTCCGACCAGCGGGCGTAGAGCGTGTGCGCTTCTTTTGTCGCAACGGAGGTGTTTGCGTCCACCTTAGTGCCGCCGTCCTTTTCGGTATACCAACCGTCAAAATGATAGCCGGAACGAATTGGCGTGGGCATTTCGCCGTAGGTACCATTATGCTGTACGGCCTTTGTCTCTTCGCCCGCGTTCAGCGTACCGCCGTTGGGATCAAACGTAATTGTGACTTCATCGCCGGTGTTGATAAGATACAGATTATAATATTCGCCATCTTGTTGTATCTCCAGCCGCCCATAATCCGGGTTATCGCAGAAGATGCGCTCGTGGTATGGCTTCGCCCGAGACTCCGTATTAACTTGCAGAGAATTCAAAAGAACAGACGCGCCGTTTTGGGTGATGCCGGTGAAGTAGACGCCTATCTTTGCGTTTCCGCCTGTGTTTATGCGGGCAGTAAATACAATCTGCGTGTCCGGATCGCTGAGATAGAGGTTGTTCTGGGCAGAATTGACCGTGTTGTCATAGATATACGGAGCAATCGTGCCTCTGTCTCCATATACGTTGCCCATGTATATTATCTTTGCAGACGCAAACGGCTCCAGATAGAGGCCGCCGCCCGCTTCGGTGGCGGTGTTGCCGGTGATGCGGCAGTTCCGGTAACCGATGAAGCAGACGCGGACATACGCGCCGCCGCCCCGTTGGGCCGTGTTACCGGATATGGTGCTGCCGTTAAACTCGCAGCGTCCGTCTGCGTTGCTATAAAGGCCGCTGCAGTAAACTCCGCCGCCATCCCCTGTGGCGGTGTTGTTGATAATCTCGCCGCCGTTGAGATGAAAATGTGTTCTGCTTGCGGCATAGATACCGCCGCCGTTGGTAGCGCGGTTATTGGAAATGACACCGCCGTTGATATTGACCGTGCCGGCATTCCAAGAGTCGTAAGAAGAAATACCGCCGCCGTTGCCGGTGGCTGTGTTGCCGGTAATCGCACCGCCATACATCGTAAAGCTGCAATTGCCTCCCGTGACTGACACAGCGCCGCCGTCTCCGGATACGTTGTTGCCGGTCAGCGTGCCGCTGTAGAGCGTGGCGTTTGCATATGCGCCGATACGGATACTGCCGCCGCTGGCACTGGAGCCGCCAAGCGTACCTGTGCCAACGCAGTCGCACAGATCCAGTTCCACAGGCTTGCCATCCTCGCCTGTCAGAGTGATGGCCGGCTGAGACGGATCGGCGCAGGTGAAACTGTAGCCGTTCAGGCACAGATACAGGATGTGCTTCGGCGCAACTGTCAGATTGGTCGACACATTGCCGGTCAGATAGACATAAGCAACCCAACGGCCCTGTTTAAGGTTTTCGCTGACCTGAACCCATTTCTGTTCGTATTCAATTTCGCTCTTGCCGTCCCACGCCTGCCATTCCACGTTTTCGTGGGTATGATTGAACATACCGCCGCAGACGCAGTGCTCGGCGTGGGGCGTGACGGTGATGGTGACGGGTGCGGAAGCCGTTGCCGCATAGTTGTCGGTTTCCGCGGCATAGGCATATATGGAACCGGTTCCTGTCTGAGCGAAAGCAAAGTTCTCGTCTATAACGGTATCGCTTTCGGAAGCGGGTGAATCCCCGTTCATTAGGTAATACGTTATGGCAGCATCTTCCTTTATGCCTTCAACGGAAAGCAGCGGAAGTATCTTTTCGCGTATGCCGACGGTGGTCTTGGATACGCTAAGCGTGAAGTTCTGAGACTCCTTCTCCCCTGTTACCGTAATCACAAGCTTGGCGGATATGCCGTAATCATCGGCAGTCGCCATACAGACTACGGTTCGATTTCCGGCCTTGATATTCTCAATGGTCAATTCTGCTTTTTCAGAAAGAATAGTGCCATCCTGACCGTCATAGTACCATTTATAGGCAATGTTGGCGCTGTCCTCACCATCCGCGGTTTTTGCTGTCGCGGTAAATGCTACGGTATTGCCGGAACTGGTAGTGAACGCATAGCTGCCCTCGCTTCCTGTAACGCCGTCGCCTGCGATTTCAATATAAGCCATAGGCGCATAGCTGACCTTCACGTTGCTCTGCGTGTTTGCCGTAGCCTCGGCCGGAAGAATCCATTTGCCATTGGAAAGATTCTTGTAATAGCAGAACTTGTTAGCATCTTCCGGATCGCCGTAAAGGAAACTGCCGACATTGCCGCCGCTGGTTTGGTTGATTACCTTGCCGTATGTACCTCCGGCGCTCATCAGTACAACTTTGCCGGTATAGCCATTCAGTTCTTTGATTGTACCGTCGTTTATAACCGTAACAACGCAGCCTTCGGCATCGGTTGCTTCAAGCTTTGCAACGGTTACACCTTTATTGATGTACACTTCGCGGGCATTGCTTATGGTGATGCTCTCATCGCAGTCTTTGCCTATTTCGATTCTGTAAGCATCTTCGGCATCGAGCGCGGTAAGGGCATCGGCAATGTTATCGTACCATTTATTATCCTTGGACAGCACCTTTGCCGCGGCCTTGAAGCTGCATATGCTGCAAATTCCGTTGTCGTCATAGCTATGCGGAAGCAGCGGAGCGTCAGTTTCGATATTGGTAAGCTCGTATTTGCCTTCCTCATCGCTGAAATTCAGGCCGCAGCGTTCGCAGTGCCAGTATTCCACGGTGCCTTTTGCAACGCAGGTGGGGCCTTTCTCTGGGACGTGCTTCAGATCATGTCCGGCCGGAGGAAAATACACTTGATTCGTTGTAAATTTATTGCCGGACATATCCGCATCCTGGAAGAAATACCCGCAGCCAGTGCACTCCCAGCAGCGCGGGTTATAATAGTTCGCGGTGCAGAGGTTGACATTTTGCTCATGAAGCACCGACTCATAAATCCCCTTATCCGACGTCAGCATAAAGGAGACAGAGAAATTCTTGGCGCCGCCGGACGTAAGGTCTGTCGGAATTGTCGCCGTAAAGGATTCGCTGATTTTCTTGTGACAGAACTCCGCATTTGTATCCGTGAAGGTATGTTCTCCGCTGTAGGAAAAGAACGAATCGTCGCTGTCGTATAACTCGCACGAAGAATCGGTGCAGCGATACTGCACATCATACTGGATCGTGATCCTTTTGTCCGATTTCCACTTTGAAATGTCAACATTGGTTACTTGTATGCTTCCAAGTTCGCCGGTGTGTCCGTACGCGCAGGAGGCGCTTAACGCACTGAGCGTGAACGCAGCATCGCTGGCCTTGGATGTGTCCTCTCCGGCCGATAATACCGTTGCCGGCAGGAGCGTAAGCACCATGCTGAGTGAGAGCAGAATACTGATCAGTCTTTTCTTCATTTAATTCCCTCCGTTTTTGTTATATTTGCCTTTTCTATTCCCTGCAGCGAAAACTCAAAGTGCATTGCCAGCACCTTGAATAATTGCTGCATTACCTGTTCTGAAATCGTTCTGATATCCAGTCCCTCAACAAAATGAATAGCCTTGTCTATCTCCTGATTAGGGACGTTATATACCCTAAGGCTCATGGTAATGAACAGCCGCAGCTTTTTCTCGAGCGTCAGCTCATCGTCGCACGGGTGCGCCATATAGCCGCGCATTATGCTCGCCGAGCCTATCTCCATTTCATAAAAGTCGCGCAAAGTAAGCCCCGGCAGATATGGGCCGAAGATTTGGTGCAGTTCCTTTGTTGTTTCCCTGAATATATATTCGGATGCTTCTTTTTGAGTGTAGGCTTCAATGTAGATTTCCCGCAGGTTTTCGTTAAGCTCTGTCAGAGTCATTTGAATAGCCGTTTCAACGGCATAAACATAAACCGGCGGCAGGTCTGCCCCGGCAAGCTGCTTTGCCATGCCGAACTGAGTGCTGAACATGAACTCGACCAGCTCCGTCAGCACGCCGTCCTTTGCGCGGAATATATTCTGAAAGGAGCTGTATGAAACGTTGGCCTTGTCGATTATCTCGGCCAGAGTGGTTTTTTTGTAGCCCTTTTCGAGGAACAGCCGCACGCACACTGCTAAAATGCGTTTCTTTGCGGGCAAGCTTGCGCTTGTAATTGCTATGACGATCACTTCCTTCCATGACTTTGGTGTATACACCAAGCATTTTAACATAGTGCATACAAAATCACAATAGCCTTTGTAAAAATTAGCCCCCGCCAAACATTTTGCATACAAAGTATGTTAAATGCGGCAGGGGCTTAAGTTGTTTCATATTATGTTGTGAAGTTTATCGGCGCCTCACACGAAAGCCTTATCCAGTTCTTCGAGCATGTTGTATACCTTGGTATATGCCTGACAGGCATCTTCAGGGAGGGTATAGTTCTTGGTAACTTCCCTAAGCTTATCGAATACTTCACGGCTTGGATTCTGCTTCAGTTCAGCATAAAGAGCCGCCACCTGATGCAGTTCAGGGTGATGGTCGCTATGTACTCGTTCAACAACGGGCAGTATCTTATTCAGGTTCTTTATAATCTCTTCGTTCATGCTGTCCCCTATTCTTTTAACCTATTACTACATAGCCCAGTCCGGTTATCACCTTAACTAACTCGTCTACGTTGGTTTTAGTCTCGTCAAATTCAACCTTGGCCTTGCTGGCATTGTACAGCACGGATGCGCTTACCACGCCGGGAGCCTTTTGCAGGGCGGTTTCGATTTTCTGTGCGCACATGGGGCAAACGAGTTCTTCCATCTGAATAGTTTTCTTCATAGTCAATTCTCCTTTTTATTATGAATCAAAAGACGCATTGCGTTCAGTATTACTACCAATATGCTGGCTTCATGTATAAGCATGCCTATCGACATATGTATATAGCCCGCGAATAATCCAATGAGCAGCAGTACAACTGTTCCGACCGCAATGGCTATGTTTTCATACAGCGTGCGCACTGTCTTTTTAGACAACTTGAGTGAACGAACCAAGCTTTTTAAATCGGATTTTATCAGCACCACGTCCGAATTGTCTATTGCCACATCGGTTCCCGAGCCCATGGCTATGCCCGTATCCGCCGCCGCAAGCGCAGGGCTGTCGTTAATGCCGTCGCCTACGAACGTAACGATTCTGCCTTTACCTTGCAATTCACGTATCACAGTAAGCTTATCTTCAGGCAAGAGCTCCGCACGGTAGTCCGTAATGCCAAGCTGAGACGCTATTGCGGAGGCCGTGCTGGCATTGTCCCCGGTAAGCATTATTATATCGGCAATGCCCATATTCTTCAGGCGGCTTATGCTGTCTTTTGCATCTGCTTTCAATTTATCCGATATTCCGAGAAGCATTTCTGCTTTGCCGTCTACTGCTATCAGGGCGATAGATGCGCCGCTATTTTGCACTTCGCTCAAATCATTAAGCACTTGCTCAGTCAGCTCTATGCCGTTTTGCTCCATAAGTTTTCGGTTGCCTATCAGCACTCTGTGGCCGCAGATGCTTGCATCCATTCCGCAGCCCTTAATGTTTTGTACGGATTCGGCTTCATAAGAAGGCAAATCAGCGGCATATCTAATCACGGCATTTGCAAGCGGATGATCGGATGCCCTTTCAACACTCGCCGCCAAGGCCAAAGCTTGAGTGGCTTCGTTAGAGTAATCCTTCTGAACGCATACTTCGGGAACGCCTTCGGTGAGCGTGCCGGTCTTGTCAAAAACAACAGTATCGGCCTTTGAAAATGTATGGATACTGTCTCCACCCTTCAGCAGTATGCCTTCCTGCGCACCGCGACCAATTCCGGCTACGTTGGCGATAGGCGCGCCTATCACAAGAGCGCCCGGGCATGCAAGCACCAGCACCGTAATTGCTGTGTCAACGTTTCGGGTGAATATGAATACCGCCGCAGCTATTGCAATAACAGCCGGAGTATAGTATTTAGCAAACTTATCTATGAACCGCTCAACGGGGGATTTGGTGTCCTGCGCTTCTTCAACAAGGGCGATTATTTTGGCGAATGTAGTATCCTCCCCTACCTTTGTTGCGCGCATTTGTATCGTGCCGCTGTCCAAAATGGTTCCTGCATAGACCGTATCACCAACGGTTTTATGCTTGGCAATCGGCTCACCCGTGATGCTGGCTTCCGCTGCATAGCCATCGCCTTTTACCACAACGCCGTCTGATGCTATCTTGCCGCCGGCCTTAACCAGCAGAATGTCCCCAATCTCAACCTCGTCCGCGTCTATCTCTTCCGTTTCAAAGGCATCTTCCGCGCCGTTCTCAAGAACGCGCCATGCCGTAGTCGGAGCCATTTCAGTCAGCGCCCTGATGGCAGAGCGCGTCTTTTTCATGGTTTTCTGTTCCAAGAACGAGCCGAGCTGGAACAAAAACGTGACTATTGCGGATTCGTTGAATTCGCCAATCACACATGCACCTATTGCCGCAATGGAGACAAGCAGTTCTATGCTGACCGTTTTGAATCGCAGCGCCTGAATAGCCCGAAGCAATATAGGCACGCCGGACAGCACGAACGCCGCCACGAAGCACACATCCGCAACGATTTTGATGCCAAATATACGCGAAAACGCTATTGCCAAAGCAATGAGCATTCCCGCGCCCCACAGAAGCGGTATTGAAAAACGCTTTATCCATGCGTTAAGTTTGAGCAAAATATCACCTTACCCTTCGGGGATAGTATAGCATAAAAGCACTAAAAAAACAGGTATAAATAAAATACGTCAAGTAATATAGCAATGCCGCCGGGAAGAATCCCAAGCGGCATCACATGTGGAGTACAATCTATTTATTTGTGGTCTTTCAGATACTGCATAGTAAGCAGTCCGCTCTCAAGCTGTATGGCTACGAGTTTACGTATTGGCACAACCTCGTAATGTATTTCCGCTTCAAGGTATTCAGCCAGTTCATTAAACATTGTAAGAGCTTTTTGCATTCCGCGTTCAAGTGCAGCACGCTTACAAGGATCTTCTTCGCCAGTCTTTTTCATATTCTCCAATTCACTTTCGTGCATGCGCACAAGCATGCCAAACTGCAAAAGCTTATAGAATTTTGCTACCAACAGGTTTGAGAATTCCTCGGCAATAGTAGCATGCTTTGCAAACGCAGGGTTTACGCTTATCATCTTACGCGTAGCATCGTTGCGTTTAGGGGAAGCAAAGTCACGCAGTGTTACCATAAACGGATTTTGTTTATCTATGTATGCTTCCGACTCATTGATAAGCGCGGTAATGCTATTGTTATATTGCTCTTCGCAATTAAGTTTCTCCTCTGCCACATCGCGGCGTATAGCCTTGCTCTCGCTCATGTCGCTTATGCGTTTATCAAAGAAATACGGAAGCTCGGTAAGTAACGTGAAAGCTCCGCACACTTCTTCACCGTAATCCGCACTGCATGTGCCGGTCTTTATACGCTTGCCTATTTCTTTAACGCCATTCTGCTCAAGATAATCGTAATTATCCCGTATTGTTGTTTTTTGATATATAGCAGGGGCATATGCATGACAGTATGGTGATTCGGGTTCGCCAAGGTTAAGCGGGACCTGCTGCCTATTTGCTGCGGCATACATCTCGTCATGTATTTCAGGCATATCATGCGATATGTACCAATAAACTCCGCCAAATCCGGCATTATGCAAGGAATAGATAAAGCTTGGCCGTATTTCATCTATCAGGCGCATAACCGCTCTTGTTTCCGGGATTGCGTTATTAAAATGCAGCTCCTTATAGTCAATCGGGAATGTCCAATCAACTTGTTTAAATCCTGCTGGGCGATAAAAGTTACGCGAATAATTGGTTATTGTAAAAGGTCCCTTGAGCCATTTCTCGTTTAACCTTACGCCATCGCAGTCCCAAGCCTTTACAACATAGCAAGTGTAACCAAGTTCGTCCTGTAGTTCTTTATTAGCAGCAAGACTCCATGTGAAGTGCTCTAATAATGCGGCACCGATTGGCTCATTCGGATGAGGGCAGCCAAGGAACAAGGCATTGCGTTCGCCGTGTCCTATTTTCAAACAATAAAGTGGATTGCCGGATCCGGACTTTCCTATTTCTGTTATGCTTACACATTCAGGATATTGCTCAGCAAGGCGCTTAGAGCTATTATCCATTTCATCTACGGTGAAAAAACCTTTATAATCAGGTATTGTATCGATTAGTTTCTGAAATACTGCTTTCATTTTTGCTCCTCTTCTTAACTCAACCAAGCTGCATATACTTTTTTACGAACTCAAGCATTTTGGGATAACAGTCAAGCTTATTCTTTAACTTGTTAACGCCATGCCCTTCATCCTCATATATAAGCATTTGCGCATCAACACCGCGTCCTTTTATATAATCCATAGTTTGTATGGCTTCGCTAACAGGAACACGAGGGTCGTTGCGGCCATGTATTATCATAAGGGGACCACGTATGCCATCCACGGCAGCTACAGGCGACACATTAAATAGTGTTTCTCTGTCATGTGCCAGCGTACCATATTCGCTTTCTCTGTGCGGTCGTCTATATGGAGCTGTATTTTCAAGAAACGTAACCAAATTGAACATGCCGACTGTGCACACGGCACAGCACCACAATTCCGGATACCGTGCTGCGCATGATAAAGTCATGAAACCACCATAGCTTGTCCCCATTACACTTATGCGCTTTGCGTTCGCAATACCGGTATCAATGAGGTGCTTCACAAGGAATTCTATATCCTTAACGCTATCCAATCGTTTTTCAACGTCATCAAGATGAGAATACATTTTGCCGTATCCTATCGACCCACGAACATTAGGCTCAACTACAGCAATTCCCTGCGAAACAATATACTGAAGGAACTCTTTGCCAGATAGGTTTGGCCTGCTTTGACCTTCGGGTCCGCCATGTATGGAGATCATTACGGGAAGATCATGCAATTGCTTCCCCTTGGGAACATATATGAAGTATGGAACCTCAAGCCTATCAAAGGACTTAAAAGAATGAATGTCAGGTTCAACAAAATCATTATTGTCCATTCCATTATCTATACAACTACTTATGCGCTTGATAGCATCAGCTTCCATGTCAAGCACCCAAATATCTTGCGCACGAGTACCGCTGCTTACTGTAAAGGCGAGCTTCAAACCACTTGGCGCCCAAGAGATACTATCGTATAACGCATACACACCTGCCGGAGCCTGAGGGATATTGCAAAACGTCTTACTTTCCGTATCATATATTTTTAATATGGAATAGCCATTTTCATTTATGAGCATCGCAAGAAGTTTTCCATCGGGAGCTAATGCCAGATTTTCAACATCCCAGTTAAAACTGACCACTTCTTGCTCTATGCCGTCTTTTGCATTGCAATATGCAACACGGAAGAAATCGCTGTCTCTATCCGTGACATAGTAGATCCCCTTTGAATCTGGAGTCCATGCAGGGAATTTCTCGGCCGATTTGCCGATAACGTCAGGACGTCTGACCGCTTCGCCCGTTTCTGTATTTACCATCCACATGGCATTGTCAGACCCACCAAGAAGCTTATTATAGAGCAAATATTTTCCGTCCGGCGAAAGTGCGGCAGGCGTATTATAATTGTCGCTGTTTTCGAGTATTATACGCTGTTCTCCATTCTCTATATCATGCGCAATTATGTCAAAGGACTGTTTGCAGCGCTTATTGCTTGAATATACAAGTGTCCTGCCATCGGGCTTTAATCCGCCAAAGTAGTGCCTCACACTTGGTTCATTTGTAAGGTTTATTGCGGCCGTATCGTTTACCATAAACACTTGCTCGTTCTCGTTACCGCCGAGATCACTAGTGAAGAATATTCTTCCATCGTTAGAGGCATATGTTTTCCATATTTGTTCTTGTGTTGTATATAACGTTGTCTCTTCGTCTGATCTAATATTTTTGCATATTATATGTTTACCACCAACGCCACTATGCACATATATAATGTGTTCTGCATCTTTCCATTGAGGACCTTTGCAACTGCCTATATTAAGATAGTTCTCCAATGCCTTCATCGTTGTTCTCCTTTCCATTCCATTACACATTCGCAGCACAATGGCAGCACACGGTATGACCACTTTCGCCTTCGACAGCACTCGGATATTCCCTGAAGCATCTCTCTGTTGCCATATAACATCTCGGCGCAAAATAGCAGCCAGGCCCCGGATTGATGGGTGTCGGCGGCTCACCGTGGATAGATATAGGCTTTGTCTGCTTATCAAAATCGAGCGATGGAAAGTTTGAGATAAGCACTTTTGTATAAGGATGCTGTGGATTTTTTATTATCTGATCAGCAGTACCCATCTCCACTATTCTGCCAAGGTACATAACTGCAACGCGATCTGCCACATAATTAGTTACAGCGATATCGTGACTGATAAATACCATGGCCATATTGTATTCATGGACAAGATTCATAAGTGTGTTCAACAGGTCAGCGCGCACCGATACGTCAAGCATACTTACGGGCTCGTCCGCTATTATAAGCAGCGGATTAAGGAGCATACTTCTAAGTACGGATATTCGCTGCAGCTGTCCACCGCTAAGTTCGTGCGGCCAGCGCGAGAGATAATCCTCAGCTGGAGTTATGCCAAGCTTTTCAAGGCCGTCGCAGATTATCCTCCTGCGCTCGTCTACACTCGAACCTATTGAATGTATTTCAAGGGGCTGCATCAATATGTCCTCTATAACATGGCGCGGGTCAAACGTTTCAAATGGGTTCTGAAAAACTATCTGAACTTTACGCCTGAATGTGAGAACATCTTTCCGGCATATTCTGGTGTAGTCCTGGCCATCAAGTTCCAGATAGCCTCCATATGGCTTTTCGAGCATGGCAAGCATTCTGCCAAGCGTTGACTTGCCGCAGCCGGATTCGCCTATTACTCCCAATACTTCGCCGCGCTTTAATGTAAAACTTACATCGTCTACTGCTTTTACCCATTTCTTGTCCTGCTTTTTAGCTATCTGGGCAATGGAACGCTTTATCCCATACCACTGTTGGGCGTTCCTAACGTTAAGCAATACTTTATCTTCCATTATCATTCCCTCCCGAAAAAGTGGCAAGCCACCATATGTTCAGGTGTTGCACAGCGTTGAAGCGGACGTTCGTTGCGGCATATATCTTTTGCCCTTGGGCAGCGCGGAGCAAAAACGCAACCTTGTACTTTATTCTTTAAATTAGGCAATGTGCCCGGAATGCCTCTTATCATCGTTTTGCCCGTCTCAAGTGTAGGGAACGATGATATCAATCCTTGGGTGTAAGGATGTAATGGTTCCTTTATTACGCTTCTTACTGGCCCTGTTTCCATCAAGTAACCCGCATACATTACAGCAACCCTATTGCATGTCTCAGCAACTACTGATATATCGTGTGTAATAAGAATACTGGAGACGTTGAAATCCCTCTGGAGACGCTTTATTTCCCCTATTACCTGTCCTTGTGTCACAACATCAAGAGCTGTTGTAGCTTCGTCAAACACAACAATTTTCGGATCAAATATCAGGCTCAGGGCTATGCAGATCCTTTGCAGCATACCTCCTGAGAGCTGGTGCTGATACATATTTAGAACCCTATCTGTCAAATTTACAACACCGAGAAGGCGAGTTATTGCTGCATCTGATTCTGCCCGTGTTGCACTTGGCTTGTGGACTTTATATATGTCATATATCTGTTCACCAATCTTATATACAGGACTAAAGCTATTCATGGATTTTTGAAACACTACCGATATTTCGCGCCAACGTATTGCACGCATTTCCTTTTCGCTCAGTCCAATAAGATTCTTTCCGTTAAATATGGCTTCACCAGTTACCTTCGCATTATCTGCAAGTAAATCAAGCACGCCCATCGCAAGAGTGCTTTTACCTGAGCCAGATTCGCCAACTATACCGAGTGCATCCGATTCATACAGGTCAAGATTTATATCGTTTGCAGCATATACGGTTCCGGTAAGGGTCTTATACCCTACATTTACGTTTTTTAAGCTTAGTAATGCGTTTCCTGTCATATCAGAGCACCTCCTTTATCTCCTTAGTTTCGGGTTAAGCACAGTATTCAACCCATCGCCTATCATATAGAACGTTGCAACGGTGATGATAATTGCTATGCCAGGGAATGTTGCAACCCACCATGCGGTTGTCATCACGTTCCTTCCGTTGAATATCATTTGTCCCCAGCTTATTGCATTTGGATCGCCAAGTCCAAGAAAGGATAGGCTGGCTTCCGTTAAAATGGCTGTAGCAATCTGCATGGTAGTATTTGAGATTACGGGGAATATGCCGTTGGGTATAACGCAGGAAAATAGTATTTTGCGCTCTGATGTACCTATTGTGCGTGCACCCTTTACAAATGTGCGTTCTCTTAGCGACATAGCTTGGCTGCGCATGACTCTTGCATTGCCTGGCCAGCTTGTGAAACCAATAACCAGCATAACGTTGAATATGCTGCTGCCGAATATGGCTACAACCAATATTATTAGAAAAAACGTGGGAACCATAATAAATATATCTATTATCTGGGAAAGTATTCTGTCAATACGTCCGCCATAATAGCCTGCTATGGCTCCAACCAGTGTACCGGTTATGCCTGATATTGCCGCGGCAACAACACCTATCATCAATGAGACACGCGTCCCATGTATTATGCGTGAGAACATGTCGCGGCCAAGATGGTCTGTGCCGAGTAAGTATTGTGAGCTTGGTTTGAGCAATGCATCATCCAAGAACTCCGTTGGTGAATACGGTGCAATTACATCCGCAAATATAGCTATAAGTATAATGAGTATAAGCAAGCACAGCCCGATCATAGCATGAGCATTATGCGTATACTCCAATATAAAGTTTTTCAGTTTGCGTTTATCTTTTACTTTTCTGCTCATAAGGCCACCTCTTAACTCAAACGTATACGCGGATCAGCCACGGCATATATAAGATCGACCAGTATCATCCATACAGCTACCGATATGGATAATATCAGATAATTGCCCATAAGCAACGGATAGTCCCTTGACGATATTGCGGAAAGCACCAATGTTCCCATTCCGGGCCAAGCGAATACTATCTCGGTTGCAGCACTGCCGCCTATTATATATGCAAGTCTGATGCCAAATGTGGTTATAGTCGGCAGCATAGCTTCGCGAAACAGATACTTGCGGTAGATTTTGCCTTTGTCTAAGCCTGCGGCTTTAAAAGTGTTGACATAGTCGCTCTTAATTACCTGCATCATAGAAGAACGACCTATTCGGAAATAAGCAGGCACGCCTACTAAAGCTAAAGCGCTTGAGGGAAGTACCAAATGCTTAGCTACATCGAGTACATGTTTTATTCCGGTATAGCCAGCCCTTGCATTCTCCATACCTGCCGTAGGCAACCAGCCGAGTTTTGATGCAAAGAATAGTATCATTATCAATCCAAGCCAAAAACCGGGCATAGAATAGAGCACATATGCTATATAAGATATGATGTTGTCTACAACACCTCCAGGGTTACGTGATGCCCATATGGCTAAGAGTGTACCCAGCACAAGCGCAATAACGGCGCCGGTTAAGGACAACATCAGCGTTGGGCCAAGGCGTTCCATTATAATGTCCATTACTGGACGGCCATATATTATGGATGTTCCAAGGTCGCCCTTAATTACATTCCCAAGATAAACAACAAGCTGCTCCGGTATGCTCTTATCAAGGCCATATTTTGCCTTCATTATGTCTATCAATTCCTGAGATGGGTTATCCTGACCGGCAAGTATCGTTACCGGATCGCCCGGAGCAAGCCTTATCAATACAAAATTTAATACAAATACGAACAGCACGGTCAAAATAGCCGTTCCTATTCTTTTTAATAGATATCTGCCCATAGCACCACCTTATAAACTCGATCCCGGGCCGGAACCGATACCATTATCTCAATCGACCCGGGATAAGAACACAATTTGTCTAACTTGCTTATCAGTTATTGATCATAGAAGGATCATTGAAGCGTGTAAGCGCAAAGCTATTGAAAGAAAGTCCTGCCGCCTTACCTTCCTCAGAAAGCGGAGTGCCATCAAGCTTGGCGCTGTAAACGTAGAAACTGGGATATTCAGCCAAAGGTACAATGCAGTAGTCATCGTGCATAAGCTTTTGGGCGTACTTGTAGAGCTCACCACGCTTGGTCTGGTCGGATACCTTCACGGCTTCTTTCAAAGTGTTGTCAAGCTCCTCGTTGCTGTAAGGCCCAAGTATCTTGTTGGACGCATCAGTAGCAATGCGGCTGTACAGATTGTGCGGATCTGGACCGTGGAAACCATTGGTTATTGCCATATCGAAGTCGAAGTCCTCTTTTACTCTGGGAGTCCATGCGCCCATTTCAAGGGTTATGATATTCACTTCAATGCCAACAGCTTTCAGTTGCTCCTTTATAACGGCTGACATGTCGCTTACACCCTGATTCTGCCAATTTACAAGGTCAAGAGAGAATCTGTAACCATTATAAGCTATCGGATATCCGGCTTCATCCAGAAGAGCATTAGCTGCATCGGGATCATAGGCGGGGCAAACATCTTCATCGTTATATGCCCAAGCAAAAGCGGGAGTAAAATAGCCTTCAGCTGCCTTGCCGTAGCCATTGAATGCACGCTGAACGATTTCTTCTTGGTTTATGGCCATGGAGATAGCTTCACGCACTTTTATGTTGCCTGTAAGTTCACGACCAAAGTTAAAGCCAATGTAATAGCGGCTGGGCATATTCGGCTTGACAACTATCATGTCAGCATTGGCTTCAAGTGCGGGACCATCACTAAGCGGCGGAGATGAAAGCATATAGTCAGCTTCTCCGTTGAGCAAGGCTTGCTCAGCAGTATTGGCATCTGATATGAATTGTATAACAAGCTTATCTACATAAGGACGACCCTTGAAGTAATCTTCATTGGCTTCAAGCGTGACACTTACGCCCTGGTTCCATTCAACGAACTTGAAAGGACCAGTACCTATGGGCGCTTGATTAGCGGGGTTAGTAGTCCAATCAGTGCCTTCGTAAATGTGTTTGGGGATTATCTGGCAGGCATACCATGCAAGGAAGCCCAACAGAGCCGCATCAGGTTGAGAGAGGTGCAGGATAACGGTGTTAGCATCAGGGCAATCGATGGATTCTATTGCGCTCCACTCTATTGCCATACGCCCCTTGTTTTCAAGTACGGTTTCGATGGTGAATTTTACGTCTTCAGAGGAAAAAGGTTCACCGTCATGCCACTTTATATTTTCATAAAGATGGAAGGTGTAGGTCAGACCATCGTCAGATATCTCCCAGCTTTCAGCAAGATCGGGGCATATTTCATAATTGTAGTTCAGCGTTACTAGCTTGTTGAATATGTTGTGGTTGGTTGACGTTGCCGGATCATCGCTCTTCCATACTGGATTGAAGCTGCCGGGGTTACCACTTGTGGAAATGGCCACGAGAGTGCCGCCATAAAGCGCCTCGGTTTCGGCCGCGGGAGAATTGCTCTCTGTAGGTTCAGAACTGCTCGCCGGTACATTCGTGTTGGCGGGTTCATTTTGCTGATTTTCAGCCGGTTTGTTTTCGGCGGGTTCTTTTGTACAGCCAGCCATTATGCCAGCAAGCATGCACAAGCAGAGGATCATTGCCATCAGTCGTTTCATCTTTCTACATCTCCTTTGTTTGATTTTAAGACATGAAGTCCATTTATTAATGCATATTATACGTATCACATTTGCTCTTTCGGGTTTCACCGTGTGTCCTTTCTGTGCCCATTATGTTTTGTTTCTGGTCTTTTTATGGTAAAAAAGACCCATTATATTGACTAAGTGCAATATATAAATATAATGAAAATATCGACAATATAGATATTAGCAGAATGTATGCTGTTGGTGCAACGGTATTTTTATACCAGATGAGGTGATTATATGCCAGCTATACTCATTGTAGACGATGAGCAAAAGATGCGTGAGTTTGTTGCTCTATTTCTAAGATCAAGCAAGTACACGGTGTTTGAAGCCGCTGATGGGCGAACTGCGCTGAATATACTGTCGAAAGGGACTATTGACCTTATAGTTCTTGATATTATGCTGCCCGATATATCAGGTTTTGATCTTTGCAGCCAAATTCGAGTGAGGTCTTCTGTGCCAATTATATTTCTTACAGCGCTTGCTGATGAGGAGTACCAGATGATAGGTTATAGAGTTGAAGGCGATGATTATATAACTAAGCCGTTCAATGCTTCTATACTGCTCGCTAAAATACAACGAATACTTCAAAGATGCGCTCCGTTAAATGCACGTTCTGACGCATTAACTTTTCGCGGTATAAAGCTTGAAATAAGCAGCCGACGTGTTACGTTGGACGGTAAACCGCTGCAACTAACGCCGAAGGAATTCGACCTTTTGCTTGCACTTATGCAAAACCGTGGCAAGGTGTTAACTAGAACATTCTTGTTGGAAACAATATGGGGATATTCTTTTGCCGGCGATTCCAGAGTGGTAGATAGCCACATAAAGAAGTTACGCAGCAAGGTATCGCCTTATTCATCTAACATTAAAACGGTTATATCAATAGGTTATAAACTTGAGGAATAAATCATGATTGGTCTTATACGTAAAAACATAGTTGCTAGGATGTTCTTGCTCATCCTGATAACATTTCTGCTACTGTTCGTGTGCCAAATGGTAATACTGAACAACAACATAGATACGTTTTTCATGCGAAGTTATAAATCTGATATGACGGCCGAGCTTAAACGAACGGCCGGATCATTCGTTACCGTTGCTCAATCAGAAGATGGCGTAAGTACGGAGTATAATCACGAAGCATCCATGGAGTATGTGCGCCGTAATGATTTACCGCTTATTATAATAGATTCGCAATCCAAACTTATAGACAATGAGATATTTAATGCATACAGCATTTTGAAGGTAAAGAATCTGAGAAATGAGGAGCTTTACTTTATTGCTGATTTCCTATCTGAATATGTAGATAATCCGATAGATAGCATATCTAGGACTGATATTCTGCGTATAAAAGGAAGGCGCATTGGGAAGTCAAACTATTACCAGCTTACAGAACTGCGCGTTGGCTCAAAGTCATACCAGGACGCATCGATAAAGAATGTACGAGGAATGGCGGAATATATTACTCAGTTCGTATATATGGACGAGTTTATATCACCTGATATCTCCGGAGAAGTTATACTCAAAAAGCAATTGCTCTTTGAAAATCTGCGCCCAATACTTATCTCTTCATCATCACCTTATACTTTACTGCACAACCTTGAGGATAGCGCAATAGAGGATAAGTTTGGCAATAACTATTCCATACTTAGCTATTCAACATCCGATGTTTTATTTATAACTCTATTGCCCGTTACACGTAATAACCTTTTCTTAGGTTATTTGGCGAACTATTATGTATATCTTTATGCTGTATTCTTTATTGTTATCATCGTTATAAGCTATTTCTTTTCGAGAAGTCTTTCTGCCCCGCTTGTACACTTAAGCCAAGTGGCTGAACGCATGGCTCAACTTGATTTCGATGTACATGCAAATGTCAACACGCCAGACCAACTTGGAAAGCTATCCGATAGCTTAAACGTGCTTTCGGATAATCTGCAAAGTTCCATGTTCAAATTAAAGAAGGCGAACGCCGAACTTGAAAGGCGTGCAAACGAAGAAAAAGAAAGCGCAAATAGAATGAAGATATTACTCGAAGACATGGCGCATGAGTTCAAAACACCGTTGGGAATAATATCAGGGTTTACAGAAATTGTTGAATACGGATTATTGGAAAAAAACCGTGAGTATTACTTTGCCATAATAAAAGACGAGATCAATAAGCTATCAGAACTTGTGAATGACACAATAGATCTGTCCAAGTTGAGCTCCGGCTACTTTGCCTTTGATTATGCAAACATCGATATAGCACAGTTTATATCTGAGTATCTTTGCCGCACTGATTACGACATAAAAAGAAATGGCTTCACCGTTAATACAAGCCTTGACCATGCAATAGTATGCATTGACAAGAAGCGTATAACCCAGGTTTTTGATAACCTAATGAGTAATATTTTCAAATATACTCAGGGAAATAAACGAATATACATATCGTCTAATATGTCAGCCCCAGGAGAAGTTACTATAAGGATAAAAAATCCCGGAGTTATAAACGATAGCGATGTAACCAAAGTATTTGATCGTTATCATATCGGTGCTATGGGCTCCGACTATCGCGTTCAAAGCTCAGGTATAGGTCTTGAAATCGTAAAACGTATACTTACGCTGCATAACAGTAATTACGGAGTAGATCTAAAAGATGGCCAGGTATGTTTTTATTTCACTTTATATTCCGAGCTTAAGTTGGCAAAGTTGCAATAAGAAACAGCCCCCAACGGCAATCAACTTTCTGCCATCAGAGGCTACCTTTTTGAACCTAAGTTTTATCAGAACTCATCCACTACATCGTAGCCGGAGCCGTTCCATATTGCGGGACGGGTGGGCAGAGTGCGGAGTTCGGCGATAAAGTCGGGCAGAGTGGTTACCATTTCGGGCAGATAGGTGACGTATTTGCCGACCTGCTGCGTGGTATGCGCATCGCTTGCGCCTATGGCCTGCAGCCCGAGTTCGCGGCAGAAGCGCAGTGCCTTGCGGTTAGCTTCCATGTCCGTACTGCCATTGAGCACTTCTATGCCGTTCAAGCCGCATACATCGCGCAGTTTCTCCTCCAGACCGCGATTGTTGTTGCGGAAAGGATGGCAGGATACGCAAAAGCCGTTAGCGGCAGTAACAAGGTCTATGAAGTCCTGCGCGGGTATGCGGTGGTCAGGATAGCTTTCGAGTCCCCATGCGGTGATGTCGCCCTGAAGCGAGAAGAACTCTATGCCGGTAAATATCGGGAAGCCGGTGCGGCAGGTGTACTCCTCCGCCGTTTCGCGAAGGCCCATGCTGTCGTGATCAGTAATGCATACGGCGTCAAGCCCCTTGGCTTTGGCTATGGATACTATTTCATCAAGGGAAAGAAAGCTGTCGGTAGAGAATGTTTTTTCGTGCAAATGCATATCAACAAGCATAATGTTTACCTCCTTATTATTTTCATAACGGAACCGTCTCCGCCCCAAACAATGTCCTTCAGACCAAGGAACGAAGCTATGGTATCATTGGTGGGTTCGCGATACACCTCTTCCGGTGTACCAAGCTGAAGCAGATGCCCGTGCTCCATAACGGCTATTCTGTCGGCGAGTATAAGCGCTTCCTCCTGGTCGTGCGTGACGAACACCATTGTTATGTCAAGTTCGCGCTGCAGCCGCTTCAGTTCGCCGCGCATACGCGCACGCAGCGCCGCATCAAGGTTGCTCAACGGTTCATCCAGCAGGCAAAGCTTGGGCTCAACTATAAGCGAACGCGCAAGTGCAACGCGCTGCTGCTGACCGCCGCTTATTTCGTGTATATGTGCATTCGCGCGGTCTGCAAGGCCGACAAGTTCAAGATATTTCATGCCCTTCTCCCTTGCCTGCGCGCGGTTATAGCGGCGAAATTTCAGCCCATATGTAACGTTTTCAAGCACAGTCATGTGCGGGAAAAGGCCATATGACTGGAACACGGTCGAGACGGGGCGGCGTTCGGGCGGCATATTCGTAACGTCCTGCCCATCAAGCAATATGGTGCCGCTGTCCGGCGCAAGGAAGCCGCCTATCATATTGAGCGTGGTGGTCTTGCCGCAGCCGGAGGAGCCGAGAATGCACAGCAGTTCTCCCCTCTCCACGCCGAGTGAAAGATCGCACACGGCGCTTTTGCCGTCAAAGCTTTTGTTCAGTTTCTCAAGTTCAAGATACACGGCGTTTGCCCTCCTTTCGGCTCAGCAGCCACACAAGCCCTTCTACGGCTAGCACTATTGCCGTTATAACGCTTGCAAGCACAGACGCCAGAGCGTAATCCCCGCGGTATACGGCATCGAACAGTCGGAACACCGCAAGCTGGCGGCTGGGATCAATCAAGAATATTATTGCGCCGGCGGTGGTCATGCTGCTGGTGAAGTTATATACAAAGCAGCTTAAAAGCGCGGGTCGCATATTAGGCAGCACAACGTCGCGTATAACAGCCAATCTGCCCGCGCCAAGATCCTGCGCGGAGCGTTCCTGTGCCGGCTGAAGCTGCGCAAGCGTAGCGGAGCATATCTTTGCCGATGTAGGCAACTGCTTAAACAGCATGTTGGCAAGAACTATTATTGCCGTGCCGGTAAGCTTGAGCGGCGCATGGTTGAATGCGAGTATATATCCTATGCCGAAGCATGTGCCGGGCAGCATATACGGCATAGTGGCTATGCAATCGAAAAACGCGCGGCCTGGAATGCGGCGACGGTCCATATAATACGCAAACAATGCCGCAAACAACGTGCCGACAACAGCAACTATCAGCGCATAAACCACGCTGCGCACAACAGGCGACGCGCCAATGCTCCAAAGCTCGTTCCAATGGTCAAGCGTGAATGAATATACGCCCTTCTTGCTTTTTAGGAAGCCGGAAAGCAAAACGCAGCCATATTGCAGCAGCGTAAGCACGAAGAACAGTCCGCTGCCTATAAGCGCCAGCCAACCAACCGAACCGCAGCGGGTGAGCGGAAGCGAAAGCCCTCCCTGCGCGCTGCGGCTGCCTGCCGTCAGCTTGTCCGACCGGCGCATAAGCGCGCGATATATAAAAAAGAACAATATCGACGGCACAAGCAGGAACATGTTCATTGCCGAAGATTTTTCAAGGTTTGAATACCCTATTACCTGCAAATAGACCTCAGCGGCGAGCGTTACCGAGCGACCGCCTATAATAACTGGCGTGCCGTAATCCGCAAGGGAGCGAACGAACGAAAGCAGCATGCTTACAAGCAGTCCCGGGCGCATGAGCGGCAGAACAATGTCCCTAAGTATAGCGGAAGGTTTTGCTCCCAAGTCGCGCGCCGAACGCAGACTGTCAGCATCCAGCTTATCAAGCACGCCCAGCAGGAACAGCGCATTGAGCGGCGTGAACGAGAGCGACTGCATCGCCACAACGCCAGCAAGATTGTACGGATTCCAGCTGAGTCCCAACAAACGATATGTTATCCATCCACGTCGGCCGTACAGCTGAATATACGCAAGCGACGATACGAATGGCGGCGCTACCATTGCCGCAGTCAGAAGAATCATGCACAGCGTGCGTCCCCACGAGCGGCGCGTGGCGCAGGTAAGCGCAGCGGAAAGCGAAAGTATAGTTGTGCATATGGCCGTACAAATGCCGACCACAACGCTGTTGCGCATACTTGTGCCGTACTTGGACAGCACATTGCTGTATGCTTCAAGCGTAAAGCCGCCGTCTGCTGCACGGAAGCTGCGCAGCGCTATGCAAAGCATGGGCCACAGTATAAACAGCAGCACCCCGCCGAGCAGTATGCACAGCACGACCGTATCCCCCGCCCGTTCCTTAACGCGAAAAAGGGCATTGTTACATGCCCTTTTATTTGTGCTTTTAGAAGCGGCCGTCATTTATTCCTGAGCGGCCTTGTCGCCCATCATGGGTTCGAAGCGGGCAAGGATCTCCTCGCGCTGCTTACCGAACAGGGACAGGTCTTCATCCATCAGGATGGAAGCATCGTAGGTCAGTTCAACGCCTTCGATAGAGGGCTTGATGATCTTGACGCCGGTCTTGTTCTCTATGGACGCAAGCTGACGGAGATGATCGTCGTTGCTGAAGAGCCATTCGATGAAGTACTTGGCGGCTTCAACGTTTTCAGCGCTCTTGAATGCGGCTACACCTTCGGATACCCAGGGGATACCATCGGAAGGATAGATAACGGAAACATTGTAGTCTTCGGTCAGCTTTTCAATGCTGGGGTCAACATAGGTGATGCCGATGGCAAACTCGTCAGCGGTGACCTTGTTCTTCGGGTCGGAACCACGGCGGCCGTAGTAAGCAATGTTCTCGTTCAGCTTTTCAAAGTAATCCCAGCCGGCATCGCCCTTGGCTTGCAGCAGAGCATTGACCACGGCGTAGTTGGTGCCGGACACGGCGGGGTTGGACATTACGATTTCGCCCTTATACTCTTCCTTGGTCAGATCGTCCCAGGAAGCGGGCTTATCGAGCTTCAGCTCTTCGAGCAGGCCATCATTTACAAGGAAGCCAACGATAGTGATGCCCTTGGAGTACCAGTAACCGTCCGCATCGCGGAATTCAGGAGCGAGATCGTTGGCGGCATCGAACACAACGGGTTCGAGCAGGCCGTCGTCAGCAGCGCTCATGAAAGCATCGATTCCGCCGCCAAACCACAGGTCAGCAGAAGGAGTGCCGCCCTCAGCGCGGAGCTTGGAGAGCACTTCACCAGAGGACATGGACAGAACTTCAACGGTAACGCCGGTGTCCTTGGTGAACTCTTCAAACAGGGGGCCGTAAACGTCGCCGGTAGCAACGACCTTCATCGTTCCGGAAAGTTCGGGCTTTTCGGGTTCGGCGGAAGCGACAACTTCCGGAGTGGCTTCAGCAACAGGTGCTTCGGTGGCAGCAGGAGCCTCGGTAGGATCGGGCTGAGTATTGACTTCCTGCTGGGCGCAGCCAACAGAGAGACCAAGAGCCATCACGAGCACAAGCAAAAGTGCAGTGATTTTCTTCATTAGAATCTTTCCCTCATTTCTTCAATGATTCTGCCTTATCAGCAGACTGCATCATTATAGCTAATGATGTCGGAAAAGTGAAATCGTTTATTTCCATTTGAGCCGTATTATTATCTATATAAGCGATTATATGCATGTAAATGAAACTGCCCGGGAGTGAACCCAAGCATGTGCTTATGTCTGCACATGTACTGCAAAACTACAGATCATACTTCCAATAAATCCTCGTCGTATCCTCCTGAATTTCCACGCGTTTGATTAGCATCATGGCTATTTCATGCTTTTGCGGGATGGTCATGCCGGGCCAAAGGTTGATTATGTCATGGAACTGCTTTATATCACCCTGCTGCTTGGTGGCGTTCTTATGCTGCTGAAGCTCGGCGGCCAAGATGTCGCGCTGCTTTTGCAGCTCGCTTATCCTGCCGTTTATGTACTTCATGGTCAGCTCCGTACCGTCGGCAAGGGCGGTTATAAGGTTGGCTATCTGGTCATCCAGTTTTGCTATGGCGATTTTATAGTTGTGCGCCTTGTTGTCCTCTTCTTTGCGCTTCTGAACCACCAGTTCCTGATGCCGCGCTACATGGGCGAATATCTCCCGCTCAACTGCTTCCTCCATTTCATGCACGCAAACGGACGGCGAATCGCTGCACAGCCCGGTGTTCATTGCGCCTGAGCATCTGAACGTAGCCGTGTCCTTATACGTCATTACCTTCATAGCCTTGCCGCAGCAGCCGCACTTCAGCAGCCCTGTTAGCCAAGAATGCTTGCCGCGGCCGGTGTTATTTATCTGCGTATTGTCGGCAAGCTTGTACTGGCAGGCGAGAAACGTCTTTGCGTCAATAATGCCTTCGTGCAGGCCTATGGACAGCGTTAGCCCCGAAAGCTGAGCAAACTTATTCTTCGCCCTGTCCCATTGACCGTATGTTACGCAGCCGTATTGCCCGCGGAAGTCGTCTATATCGTTGGTTATCTCCATGCCCTTGGCGCGGTAATACTTATACACCTCGGCGTCGGCCTTGACGTAGATCGGGTTGCACAGCAGTTTGCTCAGCTTGCAGGAATCCCATGCGGCGCCGTTTGCTGACTTTATACCTTGCTGGTTAAGTGTACGGGCAAGGTAGCCTAATGATGTGGACGTATAGGCATACTGCTCGAATATCTTTTTGACCATTAGCGAATACGCCTTGTCCGGTTTGAGTGTGCTTACGGCTTTGCCCTGAACCATCACCTTTGTTTTTGCGTATCCGTATGGGGCCTTGGCGTCGTATGCCCCGCGGGAGGAGCGCATGCGGAAGTTGTCCTGCACGCGCACTTGAATGGTTTCGCGCTCAAGCTGCGCAAATACCATTATTATATTGAGCATGGCTTTGCCTATGGGCGTGGACGTATCGAACTTCTCCCTTGTGGACGAGAACTCCACGTTGTGCTTACTCAATGTGTCCATAAGCTCGCCGAAGTCGAGCGTGGAGCGGCTGAGTCTGTCCAGCTTATAGACTATTATCTTGCCGATAACGCCGTTCTCCACGTCCTTCATCATTGCCTTGAACTGCGGGCGGTTCGTATTCTTGCCGCTGTAACCTCTGTCTACATATTCTTTATATGGCTCGTCCCCTATCTCCTTCTTACATAGTTCTATCTGTGTTTCGATTGATATGCTGTCCTTTTTATCCAAGGACTGCCTGGCGTATATTGCTATCACCTATTATCGTTCTCCTTTTGTGCGCCTTATGACGCGCTCGGTAGGCACGGCCAATATCTCGTTAGTCGCAAGCGCCGCCGGCATGCTGCTAAGATATGTGCTTGCCATCTCGGCCAGCCCTATAAGGTCTTCGTTGGTGGTTGTGGTGGGATATATGTTCTTAACGTGCATTTAACTCGCTCCTGTTCATTGATTATGTTTGATGATATGAATAAAAACTGATAGATATGCTAATAACTTAGCTGATTCGTTGCTTGTTCCGTGAAACCTCTTGTATTCGATTATGATGTTCATTTTGCCTTCTTAAATATGAAATGATGATTTAGATTTGCAGGTCAACGGATCTGTTGGACTTCGCCCCATGTTCCGCTATCCGCTAACCGTAGCCTTGTTGTCGATTATATGCTCGCATATGCTCGCGTCCTCCTTCGTTCGTTTGTCAATGCCGATTATAGCACAAAAGAACCCGCTTGTATCAAAATGCGGTCATTTTGCAAATTTCAAATAAAAAAGGGGCGGTAACCCATTGAAAACATATCGCACATTTCTTGAAATATCGCATTTATGTTATTTAGTGCAAATATGCAACAAAAGTTCATTGATTTTTACGCGAATATTCGTTATACTGTACTTAGTACCTTTAAGGAGGTCTGATTATGTACAGGAAATTTATGATTTTTTTGGAAGCTTGGAAAAATAGCGTTCACCGCAAGCCCCTTATTTTACAAGGTGCAAGACAGGTTGGAAAGACCTATTCCATTCTGGAGTTCGGGCGCACTCACTACGAAAATGTGGCATACTTCAACTTTGAAACCAATCCAAAGCTGAACGAAACCTTTGATGAAAACATCAGCCCCGATTATCTGATACCGATTCTGTCCCATATCGCAGGTCAGACTATCGTAAAGGAAAAAACGCTGATAGTCTTTGATGAGGTGCAGCTCTGCGAAAGGGCTTTGACCTCGCTCAAATACTTTTGCGAGAACGCTCCAGATTATCACATCATTGTCGCAGGCAGCTTGCTCGGCGTTGCGGTCAACAGGGCGAAATTCTCTTTTCCCGTAGGAAAGGTCGATATGAAAACGCTTTATCCTATGGATATGGAGGAATTTATGTTGGCGCTCGGTGAGGACGATTTGGTAGAGCAGATTAAAAAGTGCTTCCAAACCGATACGCCGTTGCCGTCTGCCTTGCACGATGCCGCAATGCAGCTTTACCGTCAGTATCTTGTGGTCGGCGGTATGCCAGAGTGCGTGATGCAGTTTGCTGAAACCAAGGATTATATCCTTGTCCGCCATATACAGGATACGATACTTGCAAGCTATCTCAATGATATGGGCAAGTATAATACGCCGAATAAAATCAAGAAAATCATGCTTGTTTATGATAGTATTACAGTTCAGCTTTCCAAGAAGAATACCCGTTTCCAATATAAGCTGATTAAGAAAGGCGGACGGGCTTCCGAATTTGAAAATGCGATTGAGTGGCTTTGTCTGTCCGGTATCGTGTCACAGGTTTACAAGGTGGAGCAAATCAAAAAGCCGCTTGAAAACTACCGCGATATTGATGCGTTCAAGATTTATGTGTCCGACTTAGGGTTGCTTTGCGCCAAGAAGGATTTAGCCGCCAATGATATTCTCTATATGGTCGAGGAAATCAACGATTTCAAGGGCGGTATGGCGGAGAACTATGTCAATGTGCAGCTTACCATTAACGGCTACCACACCTACTATTGGGAGTCCGAGCGTGGCGCTGAAATTGATTTTATCATTCAGCGTGACGGGCAGCTCATTCCCATTGAGGTCAAGTCTGCCGACAACACCAGAGCCAAGAGCTTAAAAGTCTATATGGACACCTACAGGCCCGCTTATGCTATCAAGCTCTCTGCAAAAAACTTCGGCCTTGAGGGCAATAAAAAAATCGTTCCTCTCTATGCCGCATTTTGCATTTGAGAACAATAAAGTTTCAAGTGTGAAACTTTCACACTTGATTCAGCATATCATCTTTCGACATATGTTTTATGGAAGTTGTGAAAGTTTCACAACTTTTCCGGCAACTCAATATCCAAACCTGAAAGAATCCCTTGCACCGCAGGACATCAGGTAGCGGCGAATCTCCTTCACGGCTGCCTTGTGATGAACGAACGGCGTGCCGTCAAGCCCTGTAAGCTTGCTTGATATAGGCACAAACATAATGCTGATGGGCGTTACGCGGTTCACGCCGGCAATGCAGTTCACGTCGCTTCCGTGCTCCACGCAGTAGACCACCATGTCCATCTGCTCATGGAAAGTTGAGATGTGCAGTGCGGTAACGCCGTTTTTGCCGCGGTAATGCATAAGCTCACGAATTGCCGTCGTGACCGCTTGGTTGCCGCCTTGACGCTGCTCAAGCTGCTGAAGCTTGCGCAGGTTTTCGAACAGTCTGCGGTTGTGGTCAAGCTGCAGGTCTATCTTGGCCTTTGTGATGTATATGCGGTAATCATCATAGCCGCTCATGATTGCCGCAACCAGCATTTCGTTTGCCTTGCTGTATTGACCTATGGAAACGGCGTACTCAGCGGAGGCGATTATGTTCTCTATTTCCGTTTTTGCCGTTATCTGAATGCCACCGATGTTAATGTTGGTCTTCATCTGCTCGGACGCAATTACGTTCTTCGCGCCGCAGTACTGACAAAAGATGTAGGCACGGTTGGCCTCCACGTTCAGCATCGCTCCGCAGCTTTGACAATATAGGACTCTCGCTTCGCTCATACTTGCCCCTTCAACTACTGTTTTTATTATCGGAATTTTAGCACAAAAGGCTTTATTCGCAACCGTGCTGCATAGAGTATAATAAAGATCCCCCCGCATAGCGGGGGGTATTTCAGTTTCGGGCATAGCCCTAATAATACTAGCGGCGCACAAGTGCGCATAAAACGCCTGCCAGCTTGCGCCCATTACTTGCTACCCGTAAACGGGTCCCGTGGGTCGAATATACTTAATTGGTCAGCTTCCTTGTCTCTTTTCAGCTGGTCGGCTATGTATTCTGTTATAGCTTTCGTGTTTTTCCCTACCGTATCCACATAATATCCTTTGCACCAAAACTCCCTATTCCTGTATGCAAATTTCATATTACCATACTTTTGGAATATCATTAAGCTGCTCTTGCCTTTCAAGTATCCCATAAACCCGGAAACACTAAGTTTCGGCGGTATACTAAGCAGCAGGTGTATATGGTCGGGGCATACCTCTCCCTCTATTATTTCAACTCCTTTCCATTGGCATAGTGTCCGTATTATTTCTCGTATGTCTTCTCTTTTCTCAGCATAGAACACTTTCCGTCTGTATTTTGGTGCAAATGCAATACTGTTCTGAATCACACACAGGGGTAGTATTTTGCTCTATGTAACCGGCTGTCCGAAAGAAGCCGGTGTAATCTTCTCCAGAACAGCCCTTGATAAAGATGTGGCAGTAACGCTCATCATCTTTGTCCACGATATAAATTCTTTCTACAATCGTCTGGATCAAAGTGACCAGGACCTCCGGCTGCACATTCTTTGCATATTCTGCAAAGGAGAGCAGCCTTTCTTTTGTCATTTCCAAGTCACGGATGGCAATCATATTGTCCTTTCTGCCCTCATCCAGTTTGAAAAGCTGCCGCTCCGCTTCCCTCAGTTCTTCAGCCAGATTTTGCAAATCCTCTTGAATAAATTGCTTGATACTGCCATCTGCTTCTCGCAGATTTCTTGTCTGCGCAGCAATATCTGCTTTCAGTTTGTCACGTTTCTTTTTAATGAGATTGTGTTCCTGCACCGTCTGTGACTGCTCCAAGACTTCCTCAATCTTGATTTCCAGAATCCTTCTGAAACGCTCGCTGTTTTCATCCGATAGTTCAGATAACTGCTGTACCACAAATTCGTCCAGAAGAACGCCATCTACCGCTTTGAAATTACATTCCTTTTTGCGATAACCAGGACAAACATATTTGAACCGAGGTTTTCCGTTCGTCCAGCGGTCGGACTCGGAAATTACACTCAGTCGTCTGCCGCAGTAAGGACAATGCACCAGTCCTGCCAACAATGCGTTGGTCTTTCTGTGAGGGCGATTGTATTTCTCTGCAATGGCATCCAGAAGTTCCTGCACTTCAATCCATTGTTCACTTGAAATAAAGCCTTCATGCCTTCCGACCGCAATAATCCACTCACAAACAGGCTTGCTTTCAATGGTCTGAACATATTTTGGAGAAATGAATGTGCTGTCGCTGCCCTCGTACTTTTCTTGGTCGGTTTTATTGTAAGCCGACAATCCGTGAGTTCCGTCAAACTCTGTCATATCTCCGAATACATTACCATCATGGTCGATGAAATAATCATAACTGCGTTTATCAGCAGTACAATAAATAGGATTTCTTAAAACCAACCTTGTTGTTGATGCGTTGAATGCTGCACCGGAAGGAGTGTGGAAGCCTTCCTCATTCATCTGCTTTGCAGTTGTCTGGATACTGCGGGTGGTTCGGAAAATTTCATATAAACGCTGAACCATGCGTTTTTCTTCCAGCAGACTTTCTAAGTAGCTGTATGCGGATTTTCCCTTACCGCTTCCGGTTGTTACACGGCGAACGGTAAATCCCATCGGTGTATTGCCGCCGAGCCATCGACCGTCCTTTGCAAGCTCCATCATATTATCTACAATTCGTTCTGTCAGAGTATCTCTTTCAAATTCCGCAATGACAGCAAATATCTGAATAAAGATTTTATAAAGACCGCTGGCGGTGTTGATACCATTGGAGCAAATCAAGAGATCTACATGGTACATTTCCAGAAAATCCATCAAACGGATTAGGTCTGCTGTTTTTCTGCCGACACGATCCAGCTTGTAACATACGATTGCTTTGATTTTTCCATCCTGTACATCGTGAAGCATTCTCTGAAAATCCGGTCTGTCTGAAAAATATCCACTGAGACCTTTATCTTCATATTGAAGAAATTCATAATCTTCATCCAGTCCCAATTCCTTTTTAGCGTAATCTGCACATTGTTTGAACTGAACACCGATACTGTCACCCTTGTTGGTGATTCTGGATTTACGGGCGTATATCGCAACACCACGATTATCTTTTTCAATTTTTCTCTGTTTCTTCATGGATAGTCACCTCCGTTCCTATCATACCGCCATACCGGTTATTCTATCAAGTTTGTGGCCGTTGCCACGGATCCATTCCAGAAACACATACAAGGTTTCTGCATCGAAACTCCTGATTTCCTGTGCGATGAACTCTGCTCGTTTCTGATGAAAAGCTTCCATAGTTTCTTTGAATTTTTGTCCTCTGTGAATTACTGCGATCAAATAGTTCCCTCCGTTTCTGTCTGTGGCTCCGACTTCGGACCAACTTGGTCCAAGGTTAGATAATAAAAAAGCTGCTACACAGATGCACCAACAACAGACACAAGAAGATTCTGTATCTGACTTGATGCTTCCATGTAACAGCTCCGACAATTCGGACTGACTAAAAATATGTTTGTATAAATATGGGGCTTGCCCATCAATAAAATCTCGTTTGAAGCGTATTCAATTTTCAACTGTGCCTATCATATCATAAGCTGTCGAAAAGCGCAATCATGTCAAGCTCCCGATTAAGAACGTATTCCCAATTCGGGGACAAGCAGCTAATAACAGAGTTTCGTTTTACCGAAAGTTGCAGCAAGGATATTTTTGATATTCTACTTGGAACTTGATGATACCTCTGGACGAATTGTCCAGAAGTTATTTTGTTATTTTTGAAATTCCAGTCTCCTCGTTAGGAATTTACAACGCAAAATCTTCACGCCTTGCTTTGGTGCAAGTTGCACCGCAGAACTTCATCCCAACTTGGGACGAAGTTAATTTTCAAAAAGTACCTGAGCAGTCTGGTGGCTAACCTGTCCACAAGCATAAAGCCCATACCTTCAACTTCGACACAAATTATGTCGAAGTGATTTTCGTTTTTCTGTTTCCTTTATTTTTAACTTTGTGCCAAGTTGGCACGAAGTTGTTCATCCCAAGTTGGGATGAAGTTGTATCCAACCATTGGCACTTTTGTTACTTGTGGGCGCATTGCCCACAGGACTTCCCGACAAATTGTTGGGAAGTGGATTGCCATACATCACATAAATAATCATGGGAAACTTCTCCCATGTTTTCATTTTTTCGTTTATGGAAAATTGAACTTCTATGCAAATTGCGCAGAAGTCAGTAAGTAAAAGTATTCAGAATGAATGCGCAGCCGACACCACAGGTGGCGCTCAAAAGGGATTGGGGATGCTTCCCCAACAAGCAATTTACGAAGATTGACCCAGAGGGGAAATCAAGAAAATGAGTAAACCTGTACAGGTTTGCACTGCTTGCCAATTTGTAACGCTCATAATATATGGGCAAAATTATTCCCAAGTTGGGAATAAAAAGCCGGTACACCTCCACCCGAATTGGGCAGAAGTTCCGTATTCGACTTCTGCCCAATTTGAGCAGAAGTTAATCCGCACTTGTACCCAAGTTGGGCACAAGTCACATTGTGCGAAGAAAACTGGCAAGCAGGGCAAAGTTATAGCACTTTGCTCATTTTTGTATTTTCTCCTTCGGCTCAATTTGCAAAATAGCTTGTCAGGGAAATCTCCCTGGTACCCATCGACATCAAATGCAACTGGTTCAAAAGGTCCGGAAACAACTTGGCAAGCAGGGGAAAGCGGTACCACTTTCCTCATTTTTGAAAAATCGTCCTTCGGTCATTTTCTAAAAATGGCTTGCCGGTGAAGCATCCCCGGAACCCTTTGACACCAATTTCATTGATGGCTACTCGTTCATTCTGAACGCTTTTCTTATCATTATTTTATAGAAAATTCAGAAAAAGCAATCAGTGCGCTTTGTATAATGAGATTTCTATTAGCCTATGTAATCTGCAACTCCCCAGAAAAATGTTAGGGTGTTGCAGACAAGTTTAATACAAAAATACACCATGCAAATTACAGAGAATATAACTGCTTTAGCAAATTGGCATCTCGTCTGGAATCTCTAACTTCCAATCTCCCCAATACACTTTTTTCTGTTTCCGGGCTCCAATAGATTTTTAGATTTTCTTTTGCACGAGTGATTGCAGTATAGAAAATATTGTGTGTAATGCGTTCCTCTGTTTCGTTAGTGATTACAATTTTCACAGAACGATATTCCAAACCTTGAGCTTTATGGATAGATACCGCATAAGCAACCTGAAATGGAACGACCGTGTCAGAATAATCATCATCTTCATCTGTGCTTCTATATCTATCGACGCTGAATTTGATTATAGAATTTCCGCTTTCAGATACATCCATCAATTCAAAATCATATCCCCACGCATCCAATTCATTGATCGCACAATCCAATTCGATTTCGAACCAAATTTTCAGTTCCTCTGTGGTAATACCTACAATACGCCCCTTCGAATTGTTGTGAATCAATGGAGAGAAGCGGTCTGATTCATTAAACAATACGGGATCGCCAACTTTATACAAACCGATGCCCCACTGAATTGCCGGACTCGGATTACTGTTCTGTAAGAAGCGATTGATGTTGTTAATTCCGTACAATCCGTCGTAATTCAAGCAGAGAATAATTTCATCCTCCTCTGCATGGGAGAAAATTGATTCATCCAAACGGACGGAATATTTGCTCTTAACCATAGGCTCCAAAATTGCAATGTCCAGATTACGAACTCTTTCCCAAACAGTCAGAAGGTTTCTATTTTGTGTTCTATATGGATGCGTTAGTTCAAAGATAGAGTCTTTGGAAATGAAATTGCGTGCAATATCAAACCAGTTTCCAAAATAGATTGATTCAATCTGATAAACATCTCCGACAAGAACCAAAAGCTTAAACGTAGCCTTTTCTAACACTTTTCGCATATCAGAATTACTCACCGTACTGCACTCATCAATAATAAGAACATCACATTCTGTGTGCTGATTCTTTTCGGAAATAAAGCTTGCGATTGTATTAAACTCTCTGTTGCTGGCGGTTACTTTCCTGCGCATATTGTCTACTGCTGGATGCGTATTCGCCAAATACAGCTTTTTCTGTTTGGAAAAGAAGTTCGAAATATGATTGATTAGCGTGGATTTCCCCGTTCCTGCTGAACCATAAATAAGCGCAACTTGCGATTTTGCAAACATATTTCGCAATGCTTCTCTTTTCTCTGGAGAATCAATAGAATATGAGCCTTTGTTCATCCAAGAATCAACAGAGCCAGTATATTGTGCAATTCCGCTTGTCGTCAGATCTCGTAATTTTTGAATTATGAATGCGCTATCATCCGCATATCCTTTGATGTACACAAAATCATGAAAAGTCATCAGCTTTCTGTGTTCGTGTTT
>OLOA01000060.1_pt1 | contig 117135 bp, 98 predicted proteins | sample 1672201 | NCBI WGS metagenome assembly OLOA01 (sample SAMEA3136658, study PRJEB25190) | human gut metagenome
CCCCTACCAGACCACCGACACGCTCAGGCGACTACACCCTCGATCGTGAAGAGCCAATAATACTGAGAATGTTCAGCCACCGCATCGCGGTGTCGAGGTTCGCTTGATGGTGGCACGTGACTTCGGGAAATGAGTGCTATGCGCCAGCTATGGTGGCCTGATCGGAAGACTCGAGTGAAGGTGGCGAGGTGGACAACAGGACAGTGCAGTCCCAGAGCCTGACCGGGCAGCTAGGAGTCGCTCCCGAAGGTGGCGCCCAGGGCCGTGACGGGACCGATCGGCCAGTGCGGGTGCTGTTCGTGTGTACCGGCAATATCTGCCGATCAGCTTTCGGCCAGGTGTGCCTGTCCTCGCGTCTGTCGGGGGTGCCTGGTGTCCAGGTCGCATCGGCGGGGGTGATGGCGCTGGTCGACCACCCGCTCGATGAGCTGATGAGTCAACAGGCGACCCGGCTCGGGCTGGATGGCTCGAGGCACCGTGCCCGCCAGCTCACCGGGCGGATCCTCAAGGATGCCGACATCGTGTTGGTGTTCGGGGCTGAGCATGTGGATTGGATCTCCGCGTCCTACCCGGAGCACCTAGAGCGGGTGGTCGCGCTGGGGCAGGCTGCCGCTGTATTGCGCTCCCAGCCGCGGCGTGCGCTGACTAGGGTGTCGGATCTGGTGAGGGATGTGCGACAGCAGCGGCCCGATCCTCTGGAGGAGGACTGGATCGCCGATCCGTACCGTCAGGGCTCTGAGGCCGCGAGGGTGGCTGCTGAGCAGATCTGGGGTGATGTCGAGATACTGGCCCGCAAGATCGAGTGGTCTGCCTGAGTCCAGTCCTGGGGGCTGGAGGGCTGTGCGGAAGCTGCCATGCGGCGTCATCTGGCTGTTCGCAGCTCATTGCCCCGATACTGGAGCCATGACCTTCGAGATTCTGGTCGTTTGCACCGGGAATATCTGCCGCTCTCCGGTGGCGGCGCAGTTGCTGGCTGCCGGTCTGGACCGTGGGGGTGTGAGGGTCACCAGTGCCGGCGTCGGCGCCGTGGTGGGCTCAGACATCGGCGAGGGGATGATGGATGCCCTTGGTCGCGCTGGGGTTTCTGCTGGGCCGCATGAGGCACGGCAGGCCACAGAGGCACTGATCTCTGGTGCTGATCTCGTGCTCACGATGGACACCGATCAGCGCAGCTGGATTCTGGGACGGGTGCCGGCTGCTCTGCGACGCACCTACACGCTGAGGGAGTTCGCGCTGATCTGTGGATTCCTCAGCGGGTCGGGTGAGGTGAATTGGCCGGCGCGGCTCGATGATGAGTCCAGGCTTGAGATCCTGATGGACCTCGCCGGAATGCAGCGTGGCCGATTCCGGGCCGGGCCGGGCCTGGTGATCGACGATCCGTACCGCGGGGCCCCGGAGGACTACGACCGGGCGCTCGCTGAGATACAGGCCGCCGTGGGTCAGATCATTGCAGCCGTGGAGGGGAAATCGGCTGAGATCTAAGGCCTTTGGGGCTGCCCAGGGTTTAGTTTTTGTTGTCCCCAGCACTGGGGACAACAGATCTCACAGATCCTCGCGGGAGCGTAGCCCCGCCAGCTGGAAGAACACCGCCGCGATGGCCACCCCGATCCAGGCTCCGAAGGAGTTCTGGACGACATTCCAGAAGAATGGGCGGCGGTGGATCTGGGGCAGCAGGAGCTGCAGCATCTCCGCGCTGATGCTGATCACCGTGCCCACCACCCCCCAGATCCACAGCGGGACCCGTTTCCAGGCCAGTGCGAGCAGCAGCGTCACCGGGACGAAGGCTGCAATGTTGCTGGCGACGTCGCCCACCGACAGTGCCGGCACCTGGGTGATGTGGTGGGCGATCCGCTGGACCAGATGGCCCACCTTGAGCTTCAGCTTGGCGATCAGGGCCGGATCCGGCATCAGTACCGCCAGGCCGATCAGCAGCAGGTAGAACAGCGCACACATCCGTGCCAGGACCGCGCCACTGCCGACGTTGCGGCGTGAGGGCTGGTCCTGGTGGCTCTGGCTTGCGTCCTGCTGGTCGGAACTCGCACTCGGATCGGTGTGCATGGACGGGTAGACCGGCGTCGCCTGGCTTCTCGGCATCGGTGCGGTGGACTCCCAATCGGCATTCTCGCGCACGGGTGCCCACTGCTGGGGTGCCTGCTGGTCGAGCCGACCATCGCGCGGGGGAGTCACGGGTTCACAGTACGAGCTGTTTGCAACAGTCGTGTAGCAGCGGCACTGGAGATGCCCGCTTGCAACCGGGCGGTGTCTGACCTGTTCACCGATGTACGGGTACCGCATCGGGCTGTGCCGTCGGCACCGGCGCGAGGACCTGCCCGGCGCTGAGGCGGCGGATCTGGACGGCGAGCCACGCCCCGATGAAGGCCCCGGATCCGTTCTCGACGATGTTGAGGAGATCGGCTCGACGGTTCAGGGCCGGAATCAACTGGAGCGCCTCGCAGGCCACGCTCATCAGCAGGCAGAACCCCGCCCACGCATACGGCCTGACCTTCGGCCATCCGAGCGACAGCAAGAGCGTCAGCGGGATGAATCCCACGATGTTGAGCACCACATCGCCCAGCACGACCGGATCGATCGCCGGATGCGATGACCCGCCCTGCAATCGGACCCCCGCCATGCGCTTGACGGCGATGGCCTCCTGCCTGATCGGGGTCAGCACCGCGAGGCCGATCAGGACCAGATAGCCCGCAGTGATCCCACGGCACAGTCGCACCCTGCTGGGGGCGCGATCTGTGGTCGACATGGCGTCAAGATAAGGGACACCACGTGGTCGGACCAAACCGGGTGGGCTGCCGACAGCCTCAGCGTGCCCTCACCACGGTCGCTCCCGGGCCCTGGAAGGTCACCGCCGGGCCGTCGGCCTCGGCGGTGTCCCAGGCGGCCAGCACCTCCAGGCCCTCCACCCCGCCGAACTCGCCCTCTTCGACACCACCACCCGCATGATCAGCTGACCCCAGGAGCACGCGGCGCACCTGAAGCGCATGAGCATCCACCACCATCACTCCGCCGATTCCGCCCAGACACCGATAGTCCTGCCCCTGGCCGTCATCACCGTCGACACCTACGGCATCCTCGCCGTCACCCTGGACGGCGCCGAGTACCCGCCACCCTCACCCACGACGCCGTGGAGCAAAGCCCGCTTCGCTGACCTCCTCGACACGCTCACCCTGGATCGCACGCAAACCATCCGCGTCGAAGTCCACGAGTCTGATGGCAGCACATTCACCGACATCATCCACGCCTCCCACACCCCACGCACCCACCCATACGAGGAGACTGCTGGGGCCCCGCGGCGGGCCCGGCACCGGCACACGCCCGACATCATTGAGGTCACCGGGGCCGGGTTCACCCCCGGGGAAGACGTCACCATCGCCCTGGCCCACACCACCACTGAGGCCACCGCGGCCGGGACAGCCCGCGCCACCCTGGACCTGGGCGAACTGGCTGCCGGGGGCGCCGACATCCTCCTCATCGGCACAACCTCGGCCCGAGTGGTTGTGCGGCGGGTCCCATGAGCACACCCCACCAGTCAGGGTCGATGGGCGACGAGCTGACGAACATCCTCATGGCCGGGCTCGCCGCCCTCTTCGGCCTGGTGCTCACCCTCCGCGCAGCCGGAACCGTTGCGGCGTTCCTCACCGGCGCCGCACAGCCGAAGGCCGGGATCACCGGAGGCCTGGCCGTCCTGTTCGACCCCGCCAATCCGGACGATGCCCTCGACGCTGACGGGCTCAACCCGGTCGCCTACTGGATCACCCTGGCACTCATGCTCGCCCTCCTCGGGGCGGCGGGTGCCTGGGCGTGGACACTGTGGCGCCGCCACACGCGTGCAGTCGATGTGGACCCGCACCACCTGGCCGGGACCGCCACCAGCCACGAAGTCGCCACCGCCGCCTCCGCCAAGCAGCTCATCCGCCGCGCCACCACACTGCGCCCCTCCCTGAGTGACCCTGAACCTCGTGACGTCGGATTCCTGCTCGGCCAGTCCAGAAGCAAACAAGTATGGGCCTCAGTGGAAGACTCGATCCTCCTGATCGGCCCGCCCCGCTCCGGCAAAGGCCTGCACATCGTCATTCCCGCGATCCTCGACGCTCCCGGCGCCGTCGTCACCACCAGTACCCGGCCCGACAACCTCACCGCCACCCTGCGGGCCCGCCAGAAACTGGGGCCGGTCGCCGTCTTCGACCCCCAGCACCTCGCCGACGGTGTCCCCGCCGGGCTGCGCTGGTCACCCATCCGCGGCTGCGAAGACCCCCTGACCGCCATGATCCGCGCCATCGGGCTCGCCGCAGCCACAGGACTGGCCGACGGCGGCGTGGATGGCGGTGGATTCTGGGAAGGCAAAACCCGCGTCGCCCTCCAGGCCCTCCTCCACGCCGCAGCCCTGGACCACCGCGCACCCGCCGAGCTGTTCCGCTGGACCCTGGACCCCACCGCCGCGGCTGACGCCGTCGCGATCCTCACCGGCACACCCCGCGCGGCCACCGGCTGGGCAGAATCCCTGGAGGCGATGATCGATGCCGACCCCCGCGCCCGCGACTCCATCTGGCAAGGCGTCTCCCTCGCCCTGGCCGCACTCGCCGACCCCAGAGTCCTCGACGCCGTCAGCCCCGCCGCGGATGAGCAATTCGACCCCGAAGCCTTCATCCGTGACAAGGGCACCCTGTACCTGCTGGCCACCGGTGCCGGGGCGGGCAACAGTGCCGCCCTGGTCGCCGCCTTCGTCGAAGACCTCGTCGAAACCGCCCGCCGCATCGCCGCCCGCAGCCCCGGGGCTCGCCTCGACCCGCCCCTCTTGCTCGCCCTCGACGAGATCGGCAACCTCGCACCCCTGCCATCCCTGCCCACATTGATGGCCGAGGGCGGGGGGACCGGTATCACGACCATGCCCGTCCTCCAATCCCTCGCTCAAGCCCGCGACAAGTGGAATGAGAACCAGGCCGGGGCCATCTGGGACGCCAGCATCGTCAAAATCGTCCTCGGTGGCGCCTCCAACAGCCGCGACCTCCAAGACCTCGCCACCCTCATCGGTGAGCGCGACGACTACACCGACTCCGTCACTCTCGGAGATCACGGCACCCGCTCCAACCAACGATCTGTTCGCCGGGTCCCGATCCTGCCACCCGACCGCATCCGCACCCTCCCCTTCGGCACCGGCGTCATCCTCCTGCGCTCAACCCCGCCCATCATCACCGACCTCCACCCCTGGCCGAAACGCCCCGACGCCCCACAACTCCACGCCGACCGCGCCAGCATCGAAACCCTCCTCCAAACCCCGCCCACGACCGAGTAGCCACGCTGTGGACGCACCGGCGCACCTGTCTGGCACAGCGGGCACCACCGGGTGACCGCCCGACTCCAGGAGGTGGCCATCATGGCTATCCGCACTCATCAGTCCGTGTCTGGCTTCGTCGCGTCCGACCCGCAGCTCAGCCATACCGAGCGCGGGGACGCCCGGCTCTATCTCAAGCTCGGCATCGAGCACTACCGCCGCGAAGAGGACAACAGCTATACGCAGTTGGAGACCACGTTCCATGACCTCATCGCTTACCGCGGCGCTGCCGAGCAGGGCGCCGAACGTCTGGCCAAGGGCGACAACATCATCGCCGACGGTCACGTCCGTGAGTACTCCTACGAGCGGAACGGCCAGCTACGCGAAGGTGAAGAGTTCATCGCCACGCGGATCGGACACGATCTGGCCCGCACACGCTACGAGGTTGATCGCAGCCTGCGCACCCGGCCGGTCCGCGATGCTGCGGCCTTCGAACCACCACAGCGGACGGCACAGCCTTCGGCCCCTGCCATGGGATTGTGAAGGAGCGCGCAATGAACGACGAGCTTCACGACAAGGCCATTGACGAGGGTCCCGACGAGGGACAGTTTGTCCCCAACGTCGACATCCCGGAACCTCCGCACCCGATCAACTGGAACCTGCTCACCGCCCATGACTTGGAGCAGGAACTCCTGGAACTGAACCGGTGGGTCGACTGGCTGCGGCACACCTACGGGCTCCCGGCCTCCGTCATCCCGCCCTACTGGCACCACCACCCTGAACTCCTGTGGGAACTCTCCGCCCTCCACCTGCACTGGCTGTGCGCCTACGACCCCGACCAGAACGGCTCCGCACCACTGGGATGGCACCGCGACTTCGCCGACGCCCGCCAGCGCCTACGCGACTGGGTCACCGCCTCCGGCACCCGGCTCGACCGCGACCGCCCCACCCGCCAAACCACGTGGCCCGGCGAAGAACCCGCTGATCACATGGACGAGACGCCGATCACCAACCGCGACGAAGACTTCGTCCAGTTCGTCCTCGACCAAGTCCAGCAACGCCAAGACGCCGAGGACGCGTTCTACGCATCCATCGACGATCAGACCGGAGAACGGTGATCCTGATGGGCCGCCGGTACGCGAAGAAGACCGGACAACGGCCGCAGGGGGAGCGAGACTTCAGCATTCGCGCGGACTTCAATGATCCACCGGACCTGGACAAGCTCTGCGAGCTGGTCATCCGTATTGCTCTCCGGCAGCCCGGCCCGACCACGTCGAGCCACCCAACAAATTGCTCCGAGCCGACAAGTGCGCCGCTGCAGCCCGCGCCGTAGAATGATGTGTGTCCGTCGCGGTGGCGGGTGTTGTGGTCCTAGCGTCTCGCTCCGGCGAGGCAACATCAACGTGGCCTTCCCGGCCTAGTCCTATAGCCTTCGGGCTCTTCTCACGATCAACACCCACCGCGAAATGAGCCGCGCCGGATCACGGGACCAGTAGCAGTGGAGAAGAGTCATGACATCCGACGACGCGGACGAAGCCGCCATCGACAGCCTTGTCGCCCCCACCCCATTCGCGGGCGCGATTGCCGTGTCCTACCTGCGTGTCTCCACCAAGGAGCAGGCCGAAAAGGGCGGCAACGCGGAGGGCTTCTCGATCCCGGCTCAGCGTGAGGCCAACCAGCGCAAGGCCGACCAGCTCGGTGCGACCATCGTCGAGGAGTTCGTCGACGCGGGCGAGTCCGCCCGCAAGGCCGACCGGCCCGAACTCATGCGGATGATCAAGTACGTCGCCACGCACAAGACCAGCTACTGCATCGTTCACAAGGTTGACCGCCTCGCCCGCAACCGGGCCGACGACGTCACCATCCACCTGGCGCTCAAGGACGCGGGCGTCACTCTGGTCTCCGCCACCGAGAACATCGACGAGACCCCCTCAGGCATGCTCCTGCACGGCATCATGTCCTCAATCGCCGAGTTCTATTCCCGCAACCTCGCCACCGAAGTCGTCAAGGGCCTGTCCCAGAAGGCCGCCCAGGGTGGCACCGTCACGAAGGCTCCGATCGGGTACCGCAATGTGGGTATCCGCGACGACATGGGACGCGAGATCCGTACCGTGGAAGTCGATGAGGAACGCGCGAAGCTGGTGCGCTGGGCCTTCCAGGTCTTCGCGTCGGGGGACTGGACCACCAGCCAGCTCCACAAGGAACTTGTCGCCCGTGGCCTGACCACCCTGCCGACACCCCGTCGCCCGTCCAAGCCAATCGCCAAATCCACGGTCCACCGGATGCTGACGAACCCGTACTACAAGGGCGTCATCGTGTATCAGGGTGTCACACCGTGGTGCCCACGATCCCATCGTCCCTGTCGAAGTGTGGGAACAGGTCCAGATCGTGCTGGGCGCCCACACGTCCGCCGCCGATGCCACCCAGGTTCACGACCACTACCTCAAGGGCAGTGTCTTCTGCGGGCAGTGCGGTTCCCGTCTCATCGTCTGCAACGCCAAGTCCAGTCAGGGCACCATCTACCCGTACTTCGTGTGCTCTGCCCGCCACGCTGGACGGGGTGCCTGCACCCGTCAGGCGATGCTGATCGACGACGTGGAGCGCTTGATCGAGCGCTTTTACACGCGCATCCAGATTCCCGCCGAGACCCGGCAGGCGCTCTCGGGCATGCTGCACGCCAAGTTCGACCAGATGATGAGCGAGGGTGCGGCTGAACTGGCCGAACTCGCCGCGCGCCGTACCGAACTGGAAGGCGAGCAGACCAAGCTCCTCCAGGCCCACTACGCGGGCGCGATCCCACTCGACCTGCTCAAACGGGAACAGGACCGGATCACCGCATCGTTGGAGACCATCGACTTTAGGGTCCGGGCCCACAACGGCGAGTACGCCGATGCCCGGGCCAATCTGGATGACTCGCTGCTGTTGTTGGCCAATATCGCTGACATCTATGCCAACGCTGACGACGCGAACCGGCGTCTGTGCAACCAGGCGCTGTTCAAAGCGATCTACGTTGATGAGGACAACGACATCCACGTCGGCTACCGGACGCCCTACGACGGGCTGTCGAACCCCGACCTCCAGGCCGATGCTCTCACCTGGGCCGACCAGGCCCGCGCCGCAGCCACCGGGGCAGAGACAACCGGGACACGCAAAAAGGGCCAAGCCGGAACATCTTCCAAGGGTGGTCCCTTGGTCGAAAGTTCAAACCTGACCCATCTGGGGTGGATGACGAGACTTGAACTCGCGACCACCTGGACCACAACCAGGGGCTCTACCAGCTGAGCTACATCCACCATCGCTACCCCGTGGGGCAGCTGTTGTATGTTAGCGGACCTTCAATGGTCACCCAAAATCGGCGGCCCTCCGGGTCAGTCCTTGGAGGCTGAACCGGTGTCGGGTTCGCCGGCGAAGTCGGCCTCGGGCGGCTCGTCGGGGTCGGAGAATCCGGTGAGGCTGCCCTGGTACTTGTGGGCCAGCGCACGTGCCTCGGACGCCGTGGGGCCGGGCTCGGGAACCATGATCGCGGCGCGGAAGTACTTCAGCTCCTCGATCGATTCCTGGATGTCGGCCAGCGCACGATGGTTGCCGTGCTTGTCGGGAGCCTGGTAGTAGCTGCGCGGGTACCAGCGCTTGGCGAGCTCCTTGATCGAGCTCACGTCCACGTTCCGGTAGTGCACCCAGGCCTCGAGTTCGGGCATGTCCTTGGCCAGGAAGGTGCGGTCGGTGCCGATCGTGTTGCCGGCCAGCGGCGCCTTGCGCTCGGTGGGCACGTACTGCTTGATGTAGGCGAGCACCTGCTCCTCGGCCTCGCGCATCGTCGTCTTCACGTTCTTCAGCTCCGCGAGCAGACCCGACTTGGTGTGCATCTCGGTCACGAACTCACCCATATGGTCGAGGGCGTGTTTGCTGGGCTGGACGAGCACATCAATGCCATCGCCCTGCACATTGAGTTCGCCGTCTGTGACCAGACAGGCAACCTCAATCAGTTCGTCGTTGGCAAGGTCAAGCCCCGTCATTTCGCAGTCGATCCACACGAGCATGTCTTTCATAACGCACAACTCTAGCCCCGGGTCGACGCGTCACCCGACGGTTCGGGTCCCGGGCCACCGCCGGCACCCACCGTCACCTCGGCCTCGTCGGGCACCACCTCACGCGGCACATAGCGGGCCAGCCAGCCGGTGCCGGCCAGTCCGATCGCCCCCACCAGGATCGATGCGAAGGGCAGGCTCACCAGTGCGGTCGCGGCGCTGACGATCAGCGGTCCCAGTGCGGCGCCGCCGTCGCCGAAGACGCGCCATCCGGCCAGGAACTGCGGACGCCCATAGCTGGGGGACATGTCGGCGCCCAGCGTGTTGACGATTCCGCTCGACACGCCGTTACCGAAGCCGAGCAGGCAGGCGACCAGCGCAATCGTGCCGGCGGTGTGGCTCAGTGGGAGCGCCAGCAGGCACAGGCTCATCACGGCGATCGTGGGCACCGACACGAACCAGCGTCCGAAGCGGTCCATGATCCATCCGCCGGGGAAGAACAGCAGCACGTCGAAGCCCATCGAGATCGAATAGATCAGGCTGGTGGCCGCCGGCGAGATGCCATGCGCCTCACACCACAGCGGGATGATCGTCTGGCGCACCGAGCGGATCAGCATCAGGCACAGGCACCCGACGCCCAGCGTCAACAGCACGTGGCGGTGCTGCCGCAGGATGTCGAAGGTAGCCGGATGGTCCTCCTGCTGGCGCTGGCGGATTCCCCGCAGGCCCGTCGGCTCGCCCGGAAGTGACGGCATGGCCAACGTCACGACAGCGGCCAGGAAGCTCATAGCCCCGGCGAAGCAGAAGGCGGTGATCAGGTCCCAGCGGGTGATCACCGCGGCCGCCGCCAGGGGTCCGATGAACCATCCGATGCGGAAGACGCCCCCCAGCGTCGACATGGCACGGGCGCGCCAGTGCACCGGGATGCGTTCGGTGATGTAGGTCTGGCGGGCAAGGCTGAACACCGCCGCGGTGAGGCCCTGCAGGAACACGGCGATGGCCAGGACGACCAGCGAGCGCGCCACGAAGACCATCGCCATCGTGCAGGTGTCGATCAGGCAGGCCGCGACGATGGCGTATTTCTCGCCGAGGCGGTCGGCGACGATGCCTGCCGGCAGGTCACCCATCACCTGGGCCAGTGCATTGAGGGCGGTGATGAAGGCGGCCAATCCGACGCTGGCGCCCAGCGCTCGGGCCTGGATTGCCACGAGCGGGATCACGGCCCCGAATCCGATGGACGCCATCAGAGTGGGTCCATAGACCGCGAACAGCGTGCGGCCCCATCTCTGTTTCGTCACAAGTAGACAGTCTGTCACCGGCGCACGACCCGCCGCGGGCGCGACCACGGGCCGACGCCGACCCGGGCGCTCCACACCATTAGGCTTGTCATGGGCCCGGTAGCTCAGGGGATAGAGCAGCAGCCTTCTAATCTGTCGCGCGTGGGTTCGATTCCCACCCGGGCCGCCCAGCAATCGTCCACTCACGATCGCGCATGGCCTGACAGTTGACGCAAAGCGTGGGCCAGTAGGCTGTCGACGTGCCCACGTCACCCCCAACCCCGAAGGCTGTTGCGAGTCCGACGGCCCTTGAGCGCCGCGAGCGCAGGCTCGTCGGCCTGCCGGCACCAGCAGTGCCCGGACGTGGCTGGTTCTCCTCGGCACTGCACCGCCCGACCACCTGGCTGCTGGTCGTCTTCTTCCCGCTGTGCGTCTTCCTGCTGTGGCGGGTCTACCTGATGTTCCGGGTGCAGACCATCACCTCGGTTGCCCAGGCCACCGAAAAGGCCGGCCAGCGCATGGAACCCACCGTCGGCCAGTTCAACGAGGCCGTGGTCAAGTGCGCCCAACTCGCGGCCATCTCGCTGGCGATCGGGCTGTTCCTCTATTTCCTGATCGACCGCATCCACCGCACCGGATTCCTGCTCAAGGTCATCTGCGTGTTCTGGGGCGGCGCCGTGGCGGTGTACTTCGCGGTGTTCGTCAACAGTTGGGTTGCCGCCCTGCTGGGCGACAGCGCGAACGACGAGTCCGCCTCGACGAAGGCTGCGATCTACGTGGCGCCCTTCGTGGAGGAATTCGCCAAGGCGACGGTGCTCATCCTGCTGGCGATCCTGGTGCGTCGACGCCTGGTGAGCGCCATCCAGGTGGTCACCCTCGCGGGCCTGTCGGCGATGTCGTTCGCCGCCACCGAGAACATCACCTATTACCTGAAGACCTATGTGTCCGCCGCAATGGTCTACGGGCAGGACCCCACCAGCGCCCTGCGCGCCATGTTCCTGCAGCGTGGACTGCTCACCTGGTGGGGGCATCCACTGTTCACCACGTGCACCGCCATCGGAGTGGCCTTCGCCATGCGCAACCGCAGCAAGTGGGTGCGCGTCGTCGCACCCCTGGCCGGCTATCTGTGCGCGGCGACGCTCCACATGCTCTTCAACGGGTCAAGCCTGTTCTTCGGCGACGACGCCGGGGCGGCCATGACCTTCCTGCTCATCTTCGGCGCCAGCGGCGTGATCGGACTGCTCATCCGCTACTTCATCCACCTGCGCTCGGAGGGCCGCCTGGTGGGCCAGCGCCTGGCCGACTTCGTGCGCGAGGGTTGGCTGGACCCCCGCGACCCCCATGTGTTCAGCGGCTTCTTCCGACGCGTCAAGCTGCTGCTCGCCGCCCTGCTGCGTGGCCCCCGTACCCTGATCGCCACCGTGCGCATCCAGCGCGCCATGATCGAGCTCGCCTATCTGCGGGCCTCGGTCACCTGGGGCACCGTGGACGAGGCCGGACAGCTCCGCTCGCGCGAACTGTTGGCCATCATCCGTGACGCCCGCGGCACCGGGCTCAGCGAGACCGACGGCCTGCACATCAAGCCCACCAACTGGACGTTGCGCAACATCCGCGCCGCGCTGGGGCGTCTCATCGCGCGGCTTCGTCCGCGCCGCAGTCCCGGTTCGACGCCGCCCCTGGCACCACCGCCCACCGGCACCCCGGTGATGCCGCCCAGCCCGCAGGCAGGCCAGCCCGTGGGCGCCGGGCAGCGCTGGGGATGATGGCGCGTGCGGGCAGGATGGCACAAGAGGGCCACGAGGTCCTGAGCGGAAGAGGGGAATCGGCACACCATGGGAATCGCTGAGGGCCGGGCCACGGCTGGCGCCCGTGACCGGGCCGATGAGTCACTCAGTGAGTCCCTGGGCAGGCTCCGTGCCGACCTCGGCAGGGTGCGCCTGCCGCTCGAACTTGCCGACGCCCCCGACCGCGAACGGCAGGCGGCTGCGATGGCCGCCCAACTCACCGACTATGTGCTGCCGCGGCTGGCCAACATCGACGCCCCGCTCCTGGCGGTGGTCGGCGGCTCGACCGGCGCCGGAAAGTCCACGCTGGTCAACTCCCTGATCGGCCGGACGGTCTCCCGGGCCGGGGTCATCCGTCCCACCACGCGCAGCCCACTCCTGGTGCACAACCCGGCCGACGCCGCCTGGTTCACCGATGACCGCATCCTGCCCGGCCTAGTACGCACCACGGTTGAATCCGTCGGGGCGCAGTCCCTGCAATTGGTTCCCGAGCCGACGCTGCCACAGGGCCTCGCGCTGCTGGACGCCCCCGACATCGATTCCGTGGTCGCCGACAACCGGGCATTGGCCGGCCAGCTGTTGGAATCGGCCGACCTGTGGTTGTTCGTCACCTCCGCCGCCCGCTACGCAGACGCCGTGCCATGGTCATATCTCACCCGTGCCGCCGAGCGGGGGGCGGCGGTGGCCGTTGTCTGCGACCGGGTGCCCCCGGAGGCGATGCGAGAGGTCCCGGCCGACCTCGCCCGCCTCATGAGCGCCCAGGGGCTGGCTGACGCACCCCTGTTCCCCGTGCCGGAGACCACGCTGGACGCCTCCGGCCTGCTGCCGGCAGACATCGTGACGCCTATTCGTGATTTCCTCGCCGGGTTGGCCGGCAACAATCAGCGGCGCCGCCAGGTGATCGCGCAAACCCTGCGCGGTGCGATCGGGGCCATCGTGCGCGGCAGCACCCGGGTGGCCGACGCCCTCGACGAGCAGAACCGGGCCGCCAACCAGCTCAATGCCGACGCCACGGGGGCCTTCACGCGTGGTGCCGAGGCGGTGTCGGCCCAGTCCGCCGACGGCACCCTGCTGCGCGGCGAGGTGCTCGCCCGCTGGCACGAGTACGTGGGCACCGGCCAGATCACCCGCTTCATCGATGACACGGTGGGCCGACTGCGCGACCGCATCGGCAGGGCCCTGCGCGGTGAGCCCGGACGTGGCGAACAGGCCGCCGAAGCGGCCAGCAGCGGCTTGGAGCAGCTCATCGTCGCTGCTGCCGAGGACGCCACGGAGCAGGCCGCCACCGCCTGGCGCCAGTCGGTGGCGGGTCGGCCCCTGCTGGCCGAAGACCCACAGCTGGGCCACACCTCCGCCGACTTCGCCGCCCGGGTGGGTGTCGAGGTGCGCGACTGGCAGGGCGAGGTGCTGGAGCTGGTGCGCGAACAGGGCCACGGCCGTCGCCGCACGGCCCGCATCGCCGCGGCCGGCGTCAACGGCGTGGGGGCCGCGCTGATGCTGGTGATCTTTGCCCACACCGCCGGACTCACCGGGGCCGAGGTGGGCGTGGCCGGTGGCAGTGCCGTGGTGGCCCAACGCCTGCTGGAATCCATCTTCGGCGACGACGCGGTGCGTCGGCTCGCCGCAACCGCCAAGGAGTCCCTCGATGCCCGGGTGCAGGGCCTGATGGCCAGCGAACTCGTGCGCTTCACCGACGCCCTGCGCCGGCTGGGCATCGGCCCCGAACTGGCCGGGGCGCTGCGGCACGCGGCTGCCGGGGCCGATGCCGCCAGCGCTGGAAATGCGCAGTCGCAGATGCAGGCCATGAATGCCGCCGGCGCGCCACGAGATGACACGGCACGCGATGACACGGCACGCGATGACACGGCAAGGGACGACGAGGCAGGCCAGCAATGATCTTCGGACGGCGCCAGAAGTCGGGGCAGGTCCCGCTCGGCGAGCGCATCACCGCCCTGTCGCAGGCAGCGGACCTGTGCCGCGGGCGCGTCGACGACGCGCTGGTGGACGCGGCGCTGCAGGCCGCGCAGCGGGCCGATGAGCGGCTCGGCCTGGGCGGCGAATACACCGTGGTGGCATTGGCCGGGGCCACCGGCTCGGGCAAGTCGAGCCTGTTCAACGGACTGGCCGGGGCACAGATCGCCACCGCGGGCGTCCGTCGGCCCACCACGGACCGCACTCTGGCGGCCTGGTGGGGAGACACCGAACCCGCCGAGTTGTTGGACTGGCTGAATGTGCCCGTCCGCAGGCCACTGGGCCGGGGCCGTCCCGAACTGTCCGGCCTCGTGCTGCTGGACCTTCCCGACTTCGACTCCACCTCTGCCCGGCACCGCGTCGAGGTGGAGCGCCTGCTCGGGCTCGTCGACATGTTCATCTGGGTGGTCGACCCGCAGAAATACGCCGACGCCGCCCTTCACGAGCGCTACCTGGCCCCGTTGGCGGCCCATGCCGGTGTGATGACCGTCGTGTTGAACCAGGCCGATCGCCTGACGCCCGAGGAGCTGCGGGCAGCCAGTGGCGACCTGCGTCGCCTGGTGGATGCCGATGGGCTGGGCAGTACGCCGCTCATGGTCACCTCGGCGATGTCCGGCCTGGGGGTCGACGACCTGAGGCGCCGCATTGCCCGGGCGGTCCGCGACCGCAAGGTGGTGACCGAACGCCTCGCCACCGACATCGACCAGGCCGCGGTCGCGCTGGCGGGCCAGCTCGGGGAGCCCGCCACGATGAGGCTTCCCCGCGAACGCCTTGACGCGCTCGACCAGGCGCTGGCGCAGGCCGCCGGGATTCCCCTGGTCACCCGTGCCGTCCTGGTGTCGTCGCGACACCGGGGATCACTGGCCACCGGTTGGCCGGTGCTGAGCTGGCTGGGGAGGTTCCGTCCCGATCCGTTGCGACGCCTGCACCTCGACCTGCCGGCCCTGCGGGGCAGGGGCACTGGCCAGCAGGCCAACCCACCCGCCCAGGTGCAGCGCACGGCCCTGACCGGCGCCTCGGGGGGAGTGCAGGCGGCGCAGGTCTCCAGGGCCGTGCGGGCCCTGTCCGACGATGCCTCACGGGGCCTGCCCGCGGGCTGGGCCACCGCCGTGCGTGCGGCGTCGGTGTCCCATGCCGACGGCCTGGCCGACGCCCTGGACCATGCGGTCGCCACCACCGGGCTGGCGATGGGTCGCGGACGGCGTTGGTGGGGTGTGGTGCGGATCGTCCAATGGCTCCTGTTCGCCGTGTTGGTGGTGGGGGCCGGCTGGATGATCATCAACGCGCTGCTCGGCGGCGACCTGTTGCCGGTGCCGCGGTGGCGTCGGATGCCCGTGCCGGTGCTGCTGATGGTGGGCAGCGCACTCGGCGGGATCGTGGTGGCCGGTCTGGCCCGCCTCGGGGTCGAGGTCGGTGCCCGACACCGCAGTGCCGACGCGCAGGAGGCACTGATGCTGGCGGTGGCGCGCGTCACCGATGTGGCAGTCATCGCGCCGGTGGAAAGTGAACTTGAACGCTATGAGCAGGCGCGGCAGGCCGTCGCGACCGCGAAGGGAGAGCAATGAGCGGGAATGTGGATCTGGGAATCGGCGCACTGGAGACCCTCCGGACGGTGCCTTTCCGGCGCACCGACGAGGTGCCTCGCCACGTGGCCAGGCGCATGCTGGTGATTCCGGGGGTCCGCTATTCGTGCGACCGGCCCCTGCTGAACTGGACCAGCACCATCGCCCACCAACACGGCTGGTGGGTGCAGCAGGCCCAGTGGGACCTGACGCCGCAGACGAACCAGGACGAGATCATCGCCCGCGCCCTCGAACTGCTCGACCATGACGCCCCGGATGCCGACCAGACGATGGTGGTCGCCAAGTCGATGGGTTCACGGGCAGCGTCCACGGCCAGCGCCAACGGCTGGTGCGGCATCTGGCTCACCCCACTGCTCGACGTGGAGGAGGTGCGCGCGGCGCTGCTGGAATACCACGGTCCGTCACTGATCGCCGGAGGCAGCATCGATCCCCACTGGGGCCCCGATGACTCGGTGCGCACGGTGCACATCGGCCGCGCGGGCGACATCGAGGGCGAACTCGACGAACTGGGCACCAGCTGGGTCGACGTGGCCGGGGCCAACCATTCGCTGGAGGTTCCCGACGACTGGCGCGCCAGCCTCGCGGTGCAGCGCAGCCTGTTCGAACTGGCCGACGGCTTCATCGACGTCCTGTCGCAGTAGCGCCGCCCGGCCACGGCCTAGCAGCCGCCACCCCCATTTCCGGGAGTTCCCGGGCCTTGTCCACTGATTCCTGAAGCGCGCCGAAACGCATCCACAGGCCCGGTTGGCCCCGGGATGTTTCCGGCAATCAGCCCACACTGCGGTATATCCGACGTCGCGATCCTGCGGCGCCGGGGGACAACCGAGGGTGCGCGGCACCCGGAATGGGGAATCACCATGGACACCGCAATCAGCATGGCCGGAAATGTTGGCACCGAGGTCGACTACACCTCCGGCGAGGGCTATTCCTTCGCCTCCTTCAGGTTGGCCGCGACGCCACGGATCCGACGGGGCGGCGAATGGACCGATGGCGAGACCGTGTGGACCACGGTGCAGGCGGTGAACCGCACGGCGGAGAACGTGCGGGCCAGCGTGCACAAGGGCGAGGCGGTGGTGGTCGTCGGCAGGCTGAGGGCCCGTCGGTGGGTCGGCCAGGACGGCCAGCAGCACGAGCGACTGGTGCTTGAGGCCAAGTCCGTGGGCCACGACCTCGCCAGGGGCACCAGCCGATTCACGCGCAATGAACGGATGGTGCCCGCCGAGCCCCGCGCCGACTCCGGTCCGGCACTGGAGTCCCGACCGGACGGGGAACGTTGTGGGGCCGACGACGAAGCTGAGTCGTTGCCCGCGGAATCACTCGCCTCGGTGGAGGACGGCGTGGCCGAGCCGGCTGCCTGAGCCCCCGCGGTTGGGCCGCGCGAGGTGACCGCATGTGTCGGCGCTGGCATACTTGACCACGCGGCGCCGACATCTGACCGCGTTCTTTCCTCTCCCGTGCGTGTTGGCCATGCCTGCGCGCCGGTGCGGAACGTGCGCGTCGGGCACTCGGCCGCACCTACTCCACACATCGCAAGCGAAGGAACCACAGGCCCATATGGCTGAATTCATCTACCAGATGCACGACGTCAGGAAGACCGTTGGCGAGAAGGTCATCCTCGACGGCGTGACACTGTCGTTCTATCCGGACGCCAAGATCGGCGTCGTGGGTCCCAACGGGGCTGGAAAGTCCACGCTTCTCAAGGTGATGGCCGGCCTGGAACCCATCAACAACGGCGAGGCATATCTCGCCAAGGACGCCACGGTGGGGCTGCTGCAGCAGGAGCCCCCGCTGACCGAGGACAAGACGGTACTCGAGAACGTCGAGGAAGCCGTCGCCGACCTCAAGGGAATGCTCAACCGCTTCAACGAGATCTCGGCGGAGATGGCCAACCCCGACGCCGACTACGACGCGCTGCTGCCCGAGATGGGCGAACTGCAGGAGCAGCTGGATGCCCGCAACGCCTGGGACATTGATTCCCAGCTGCAGCAGGCCATGGACGCACTGCAGTGCCCGCCGCCCGATACTCCGGTGAACGTGCTGTCGGGTGGCGAACGCCGCCGCGTCGCCCTGTGCAAGCTGCTGCTCGAGCAGCCCGACCTGCTGCTCCTCGATGAGCCCACCAACCACCTCGACGCCGAGTCGGTGAACTGGTTGGAAGCCCACCTGAAGGCCTATCCGGGTGCGGTGCTGTGCGTGACGCACGACCGCTACTTCCTGGACAATGTGGTCACCTGGATCTGCGAGGTCGACCGCGGTCGGCTCTTCCCCTACGAGGGCAACTACTCCACCTACCTGGAGACCAAGCGCAAGCGCCTGCAGATCGAGGGCCAGAAGGACGCCAAGCGCGCCAAGATCCTGGAGAAGGAACTCGAATGGGTCCGCTCCAGCCCCAAGGCCCGCCAGGCCAAGAACAAGGCCCGCCTGGCCCGCTACGAGGAACTGGCCGCCGAGGCGGAGCGCTCGCGCAAGCTCGATACCGGTGAGATCAACATCCCGCCGGGCAAGCGCCTTGGCGCCGAGGTGCTCGACGCCAACAAGCTGCACAAGGGCTTCGATGGCCGGATCCTGTTCAACGGCCTGAGCTTCGACCTGCCGCGCGCCGGCATCGTCGGCGTGATCGGGCCGAACGGTGTCGGTAAGTCGACGCTGTTCAAGATGATCGTCGGGGAGGAGACCCCCGACAGCGGCGAGCTGAAGGTCGGCAAGACCGTCGAGATCAGCTATGTCGACCAGAACCGCTCGGGCATCGACCCCGAGAAGAACGTCTGGGAAGTCGTCTCGGACGGCCTGGACTACATCAAGGTCGGCAACTTCGAGGTGCCGAGCCGCGCCTACGTGGCTGCCTTCGGCTTCAAGGGGCCCGACCAGCAGAAGCCCTCCGGCGTGCTGTCCGGCGGCGAACGCAACCGACTCAACCTGGCGCTGACGCTCAAGCAGGGCGGCAACATGCTCCTGCTCGATGAGCCCACCAACGACCTCGACGTCGAAACGCTGCAGAGCCTTGAGGACGCACTGTTGGAATTCCCGGGCTGTGCCGTGGTGATCAGCCACGATCGCTGGTTCCTTGACCGCGTCGCCACCCACATCCTCGCCTGGGAGGGCGAGGGCGAGGACGGCAATGACCCGCAGTGGTTCTGGTTCGAGGGCAACTTCGCCGACTACGAGACGAACAAGGTCGCCCGCCTTGGCGAGGAGGCCTCGCGTCCCCACGCGAGTCGCTACCGTCGCCTGACACGCGACTGAGCAACACCACCGGCCGGATCGCTTCCGTGCCGATGACAGACGGCTGGGCGGGTGCACATCTGTGGCACCCGCCCAGCCGTCGTTGCGCCCAACCCCCGCCGGGGATCGCGCCGCGTCCGCAAAGCGACCCCAACCCTTGTTGGGTCCCCGCAACACTGAGAGACTGGCGCCATGAAAAAGCTCATCAATGATGCCGAGCACGTGGTGGCCGACTCCCTGAGGGGAGTCGCCGCAGCGCACCCGGGAGTGCAACGCGTCGACCTGGACAACAAGATCGTCTACCGTGCCCAACCCAAGCAGGCCGGCAGGGTGGCGGTGATCTCCGGCGGCGGCTCGGGCCACGAGCCCCTGCACTCCGGCTACGTCGGGGAGGGCATGCTCGACGCCGCCTGTTGCGGCGAGGTCTTCACCTCCCCGGTACCCGATCAGATGGTGGCCGCCACCAAGCAGGTCGACAACGGTGCCGGTGTGCTGCAGATCGTCAAGAACTACACCGGCGACGTGATGAACTTCGACATGGCCTCCGAGCTGAGCCAGGCCGATGGCATCGACGTCGAGTCGGTGATCGTCAATGATGATGTGGCCGTCGAGGACTCCCTGTACACCGCCGGGCGACGTGGCGTCGGACTCACGGTGCTGCTCGAGAAGATCGCCGGCGCCGCCGCCGAGGAGGGACGCGACCTCGCATCGATCAAGCAGCTCAGCGAGAAGGTCATCGCCACCGGACGCTCCTACGGTTGCGCCCTCACGCCGTGCACGGTGCCCGCCGCCGGCAAGCCGAGCTTCGAACTTGCCGACGACGAGATGGAACTGGGCATCGGCATCCACGGCGAGCCCGGCCGCAAGCGGGTCAAGATGGGCACCGCCGCCCAGATCGCCGCAGAACTCGTGGACCCCGTGCTGGCAGACCTCGACTTCACCGGGCCGGTCATCGCCATGGTCAACGGGATGGGCGCCACGCCGCTCATCGAGCTCTACCTGATGTACGGCGAGATCGAACCCCTGTTGGCAGCCCGCGGCATCACCGTGGCGCGCAACCTGGTCGGCAACTACATCACCTCGCTGGACATGGCGGGTTGCTCCCTGACCCTGCTCAGGGCCGATGACGATCTGGTGAAATTGTGGGATGCGCCGGTGAACACGCCGGGACTGAGGTGGGGAATCTGATGGGCGACGAACGCGTGACGAAAGTGGCGGCCTGGCTGCACGACTATGCCGACACGATCACCGAGCACTCCCAGGAACTGACCGACCTCGACCGCGAGATCGGTGACGCCGACCACGGCTTCAACATGGAACGCGGCGTCAAGGCCATTGCCGCACTCGATCCGGCGCAATTCGCCGACCCCGGCGCCTACCTCAAGAAGGTCGGCATGACGCTGGTCAGCACCGTCGGTGGTGCGGCCGGGCCGCTCTACGGCACGCTCTTCCTGCGCATGGCCACCGCGCTTCCCACCGACACCGCCCTGACCACGGCCACCTTCGCGAAGGCGCTGCGGGCCGGGCTCGAGGGCGTCACCCAGCGCGGCAAGTCGGCAGTGGGTGACAAGACGATGGTTGACGCGCTGGCGCCGGCAGTCGAGCGCCTCGAAGCTGACGCCGCCGCGGGGGACAAGCTGGCCAATGCCCTGAAGCATGCCTCGACCGCCGCCCAGCAGGGACGCGATGCGACCGTTGACCTGGTGGCCCGACGCGGGCGTGCGTCGTACCTGGGGGAGCGCAGCAAGGGCCATCTCGACCCGGGAGCCGCAAGCCTCACGATGCTCATTGAATCCGCAGCACGCACGCTGAGCTGACCGGAGGCCAGGATGATCGCACTGCTCGTCGTGTCCCACAGCCGCCCGCTGGCACAGGCAGCGGTGGAGTTGGCGGTGCAGATGGTGCCGCCCGACCAGCGGCCACCCATCCGGATCGCGGCGGGCCTGGACGACGGCTCGCTGGGCACCGATGCGACAGCGGTCTCCGCCGCCCTCGAAGAGCTGGCCGGGGCCGACGGGGTGCTGGTCTTCGTCGACCTCGGATCGGCCCTGCTGAGCGCCCAGATGGCCCTCGAGTTCGTCGATCCCGACCTCGCCGCCCGCGTGGTGATCTCACCGGCACCCATGGTGGAGGGACTCGTGGCCGGCGTGGTCACCGCCGCCGGGGGAGCCCCGATCACCCGTGTCGATGCCGAGGCACGCTCGTCGCTGAACGCGAAGATCGAGCAGCTCGCCGACGAATCGCCGTCCCGGGACACGGCCCCCTCCGCGGACGGATTGCCGTCCAAGGACTCCACCCCGGCCGTCGCAGTGGGCGCCGGGGGCCCGACCCAAGCGGATGGACACCGGCTCGTCTGGGACTACACGATGACCAACGTCCACGGCCTGCACGCCCGACCCGCCGCCGCCGTGGTCTCGGCACTGAGCGGCCTTGATGCGCGGGTCGTCATCTCGAATGCCACCAGCGGTGCCGGCCCGGCCGATGCCCGCAGCGTCTCATCCCTGGCGGCCCTGCAACTGCACCAGGGCCAGGTGATGCACGTTGAGGCGTCGGGGGCGGCAGCCCCACAGGCGCGCCAAGCCCTCGACGAGCTCGCCGCCCGGCAGTTCGGTGACGCCACCAACGGCAACCCGTCCGAGGCAGGCAACACCCCCGGTCGCGCGTCGGAGGGGGAACGACCTCAGCAGGATGCCAGCCCCGCCCCCGTGGCCACCGCGGTGGTCGAGGGGCCCGTGCACATCATCGATCCCGATCCGGATGTCGCCGGCTACCGGGCCGGCAGCGCCGCCATCGAACAGGCCCGCTTCGACCAGGCGCACCACCATGTGGCCGGCTATCTCGATGATCAGGCCAGCGGCCCCTTCGCCGCAATCTTCAACGCCCAGAAGGCACTGCTCAACGATGCGTCGCTGCGCACGGGCGTCAGCTCCGCCATCGATAAGGGAGCCAGCAGCATCGAGGCGGTCTCCGCGACGATGGCCGGACTCAGCGCCAGCTTTGACAAGCTCAGCGACCCCTATCTGCGCGAGCGTGGCCAGGACGTGCGCTCACTCGACCGCCTGCTGCGCTCGGCAATCGTGGGGGCCTCGCTGCGCTGGCCCCGGGAGGCACCAGCGGGAGTCTGGGTGTTGCCCGAACTGGACGCGCTGAGCGCCGCGACCGCCGACACCGCACGCTGCCGGGCCATCATCACCCTGCGGGGCGGTGACACCGGCCACGGGGCCATCATCGCTCGCCAACGCGGCATTGCGCTGTTGCTGGGCTATCCGGACGCGGCGCGGTTCACCGAGGGCCAGGAGATCAGGGTCGACACGGTCGCGCGTCGCGCACGCCCGGTCAACGAATCCTGATCGGCCGGTCGCGGTTCGTGTCCCGGCGCTGCAGCAGGGGGTTGTACATCAGCGAGTTGTACTGGGCCGGGCATTCGATGTCGAGCAGGATGTTGTCGGCGAGCCGCCCCTGGCGGCGCAGCGCGTGCAGGCGCGGCACCACCCGGTCGCGCAGATGCCAGGGATCAATCGTGTTGAGGTAGATCTTCGTGCCGCCCTCGAACCCGGCCAGGGTGGACACCCGCCACTTCAGGTTGATGCGCCATGGCATGGGCACGTCCATGTCGGGGGCGCGGTGGTGCCATTCCTCATTGGACGGAACATCCATCCCGGTGGCCGCGTGGCACGCATGGACCAGCGCCGACATGTCGTCGAGTTCCTTGTCGGACTGGTTCCAGGGCTCGCAGGTTGCCGACTTCGAATAGATCTCCAGGGTCGGATAGCGGTGCCCGAACCCGGCGAAGACGATCGCACTGTCGTTCTCGGCGATCACCAGGTTGTGCTGCACGGCGGTGCCCAGCAGCAGGTCGTTGTAGATATTCGGATTGCTGCGCAGCCGCTCCACCTCGCCGGCCGCCTGGGTGCCGTGCTGGTCGATCGCGACCAGTTGCTTGTGCAGGTGATCGAACGACGCCCCTGCCGGCCGCAGCCAGTTCTGGAAGACCGCCACATAGCGGGCGTAGCGATTCTGCCGGTACAGGTCGGCCAACGTGTCCACGGTGAAGCGCATGTACTCGGCATGTTCGTCGGGGGACAGGGCACCGGAGCCCGCCAGCTGCGAGCTGTCGGTGGCGCCGTCCACGAAATGGCGTCGCGCCACGATCACGTCGTGCCCGCCGGCGAAGAAGCCGATGGCGTCATCCAGCAGCTCGTCATCGGGGGTGGCCCTCACCTGGGCCGGTGCGAGCCCGGAGGCCGCCAGCTTCGTGCGGCTGATGGCCAGCAGGTGCTCCCGCCCGCCGGCGTCATTGCGGTAGGCGCGATAGCGGGCCATGGCCGCCGGGGAGGGCTTGTAGTCGTAGTTGGCCACCCAATAGGGGTAGCCGACGATCTCGAACAGGTTCGGGATGCGCCGGAACTCGGCCACCGTGTCGTGCAGGTGTTCGGGCAACACACCGGTGAGCGTCTGCCAGCCGTCAGCGCCATGCACACGGCGCGCCTTCTCGGGCGGGGTCTCGGCCATGCGGTCGGCGCAGAACGCGCAACTGTGCCCGAAATCGTCGGCGCTCAGCGCCCTGGGGTCATTCACCGGGGTCGCCAGCGGACGGTTGCCGCGGCCCGGCACGGTCCACACCTCCACCCCCGACAGCGGATTCACCTGCTTGACGGTGCCGTCTGGCATTGTTCGGATGGCTTCGGTCAGGCCCAGCGTCGGCATGGCCGACAGTCTAGACGGGGCTGTTGCTGGCCCGCCCGGGGGTGTTTGATTGAACGGTGAGTTCTTCGCTACCCCTCCAGTCCGAGTTCGAGCTTGCCGACTTCGCCGCCCTGGCGCCCGGTGACTACGAGCAGATCGTGCATGACGCAATGGCCGCCGAACTGTCCGGCCTGCGCCTTGTCTCCGACAACCCCGAGCCGGCGACCGTCGCCAACACGATCGAGGCCTGGGAACGTGCGGAGCTCGCGCTGTCACGTGCCACGGCGGCGTTCTTCACGCTGCACGACGCCGACACCAGCCCGGAGCTGGATGCCGTGGCCGAGCGCCTGTCCAGCGAGCTGGCGGCCCACCACGACGCGATCATGCTCGATGCCGGGCTCTACGACCGGGTACGCGATCTGTCGCAGGCGGTGGAGGCCGGCGCCGAGCCGGGCGACGAACAGGTCACCTGGTGGCTCCACGAGCGCCTGCGCGATTTCCGACGCTCCGGCGTCGCCCTGTCGCCGGAGGACCAGGAACGGCTGCGCGTGCTCAACGCCCGCATCGCCAGGCTTGAATCACAGTTCGGCCAGCGCGTCGTGGCCGGCCGCAACGAGGCGGCCGTGCACATCACCGATCCTGCGGAACTCGCCGGGCTGAGCGAGGAACAGCGCACCGAGGCCGAACGCGCCGCCGGCGCCCGCGACCTGGACGGCTGGCTGCTCGAGCTGGTGAACACCACCGGCCAGGACTGGTTGGCCTCCCTGTCGCACCAGGAAGTGCGGCGCCGGGTCTTCGAGGCGTCCATGTCGCGGGGTGCCACCGGCGGCAATGAGACCGGCAGCCTCGTGGTGCAGCTGGCCCGGGTGCGCGCCGACCGGGCCGCCCTGCTCGGCTACGCCAGCCACGCCGCCTATGTGGACGATGGTGGCTGCGCGAAGACGGTGGACGCCATCCGCGGCCTGCTCGATCCCTTCTCGAAGCTGTCGGTACACCAGGCCAGCGAGGATTCGCTGCGCTTCCGCGAGATCTTCACCGACCTGGCCGTCGGCAAGGAATTCGGCCCCTGGGACTGGTCGTGGGTCGCATCGCGTGAGCGTGCCCGCGCGGAGCTCGACGACGAGGCCCTGCGTCCCTACCTGGAGTTCGAGCAGGTGCTCACCCGCGGGGTCTTCGAGGCTGCGCACCGCCTCTACGGCATCACCGTGGAGCGTCGGGAGGGACTCACCGGGTACACCCCCGATGTGCGCGTCTACGAGGTGCACGAACAGGACGGCACCGTGCTGGGGCTGCTGCTCCTGGACCCCTGGGCACGCCCGAGCAAGCAGGGTGGGGCGTGGATGACCGACCTGGTGAACGCCAACTCACTCACCGGCGCGAAGCCCGTGGTCACGCTCAACACCAACATCACCCGTCCGCGCGCCGGGCAGCCCGCCCTGCTGAGCTGGGACCAGGTGATCACCTGCTTCCACGAGTTCGGCCACTGCCTCCACGGGTTGTTCGCTGACAGCCGCTATCCGTCGCTGGCGGGCACCAATACCCCGATCGACTACGTCGAATTCCCCAGCCAGGTCAACGAGCGCTGGGCCCGCGATCCCGAACTGCTCGCCCACTATGCGCGTCATTGGCGCACCGGTGAGCCCCTGCCCTCCGATCTCGTGGGGGCCCTGGTCAACACCGATCAGGGCAATGTCGGCTTCGACGACCTGGAGCTCGTCGCGGCGATGCAGCTCGACCAGGCCTGGCACAGCTCCTCGCCCGAGCAACTGCCCACCCAACCCGGACAGGTGGATGCCTTCGAGAACGAGGCCCTCGAGGAACGCCGCGTGGCCTTCGTGCTGGTGCCGCCGCGTTACCGGACGCGCTATTTCAGCCACATCTGGACCACCGGCTACGACGGCGCCTACTACGCCTACCTGTGGGCAGAGGTCTTCGATGCCGACGCCAGCGCCTGGTTCGACGAGCACGGCGGACTCGACCGCGCAGCGGGTGAGCGCTTCCGCCGCGAGGTGTTGGCCCCCGGTGGCTCCGTCGACGTGATGGCCGACTACCGCACCTTCCGCGGTGCCGACCCCGACGTGAAGTACCTGCTGGCCCGCCACACCCGCGGCTGACTCGGCGTCGTGGCTGCGCACCCCGGCGGCGCGACGAGCGGAAACGCAGGGGATAGACAAGGGGGCCCGTGCCGTCAATGCGACGACACGGGCCCTTGTTGTTGATCGGATCTGGTCGACCTACAGGTGCGCGGCGATCAATTCACCCAGCGTCAGCGCCTGACGCTGCCGCAGGTCGTTGATCTGCTTGCGGCAGCTGAAGCCGTCGGCCAGCAGGATGGCATCGGGACCGGCGGCGTCGATGGCCGGGAGCAGATCGTGCTCCGCAACCTTGATGCTCACCTCGTAATGGCCCTTCTCCACACCGAAGTTGCCGGCCAGCCCGCAGCAACCACCCAGGGTGACCACCTTGGCGCCGGTGCGTTCCAGCAGCTTCTGGTCGGCAGCCCAACCGAGCACCGACGACTGGTGGCAGTGCGGCTGGGCGACGATCGTGTGGCCCGACAGGTCCGGGGGATTCCATCCTTCGGTCTTGCCCAGCAGTTCGGCCAGGGTGTGGGTGGCATGTGCCACCTCCGCGACGCGTTCATCGCCCTCCAACAGCTCACCGGCGTCGGAGCGCCAGACGGCCATGCAGCTGGGCTCCATGCCAACGATGGGCGTGCCGGCCTTCGCGATCGGATAGAGCACATCGAGGGCCTTGCGCAGATGGGCCTTCGCGCCATCGAGCTGGCCGGTGGTGATCCAGGTGAGTCCGCAGCAGGCATCCTGTTCGATCATCCGGGGCGCATAGCCCGCCGAGATCAGGGTGGCCACCAGTCCGAGCAGCTGGTTGCCCTCGAAGGCGTCGGAGAAGGAGTCGGCCCAGATGGCGACCGGCTTGCCCTGCGGCTCGCGACGCGCGATCTCGCGGGCGGCATCCTTGCGGGCCGAGGCGCCCTTGCGGAACTTCGGCATCGGGCGACGCTGGTCGACCCCCGCCATCGCCCGCACCACGTGGCGCAGTCCCGGCGTCTGGGTGAACAGATTGCCCAGTGCCCCCACATGCAGCTTGGTGACCAGGCGTCCCCAGGTGGGCAGGTGGCCCATGGCGTAGTGCGACATCGGGCGCAGGTGGTGCTTGAACTTCTCGTACAGCACCCGCGACTTGTAGGCGGCCATGTCAATGCCGGTGGGGCACTCCCGACGGCAGCCCTTGCAGGCCAGGCAGAAGTCCAGTGCCTCGGCCACCTCGGGGGCGCGCCAACCGCCTGTGATGAGCCGGCCGTTGATCATCTCCTGCAGCACATGGGAGCGTCCGCGCGTGGAGTCGCGCTCGTTGCCGGTGGCCTGGTAGCTCGGGCACATCACGCCGCCGGCCTTGGTCGAATTGGCCAGGCACTTGCCCACGCCGGTGCACTGGTGCACGTGGCGGGTGAACAGCGGATCGGACAGTCGCAGGGGCGCGTTGATGGTCTCGGCCACCCGTACGTCCACGTCGGTGGGGCGCGGGTCGACGATGACACCGGGGTTGAGCAGGTTCTTCGGGTCGAACAGGTTCTTCACCTGGCCGAACAGCTTGATCATGTCGCCGGAGTACATGAGCGGCAGGAGCTCGCTGCGCGCCCGGCCGTCGCCGTGCTCACCCGACATGGAGCCGCCATGGCTGGCCACCAGCTTGCCGGCGGCGATCATGAAGTCGTGGTAGCGGTCGGTGCCACCGGGCTGGTCGAAGGGGAAGTCGATGCGACAGTGCAGGCAGCCATCGCCGAAGTGACCGTAGGGCAGGCCGTGCAGGTTGTGCTCCTCGAGCAGCTTCTCGAAATCGGCCAGGTAGGAACCCAACTGGGCCGGCGGAACCGCCGAATCCTCCCAGCCGGCATAGGCCGGATTCTTCAGGGCGACGCCGGCCAGTCCGGCGGCATCGGAGCGGATGCCCCACAGGCGCTGGGCCTGGGCGGGATCGTCGATCACCGATCCCTCGAGGCAATCGCTCTCGCGGGTGAGGCGCTGCGCCTTGTCGGCCAACTCGGCCGGGTCGTCGCCGACCATCTCCACGAACGCCCAGCCCTCGCCGCGGGGCAGCGGCGGCACCGCCGAGGGGCCCAGTCGGGTGGCCACCAGGTCGGCGAGGCGGCTGTCCATGCCCTCGACGGCGGTGGGCTTGAACTCCAGGATCTTCGGGGTGGCCGCGCCGGCATCCACCATCGTCGGATAGCCCAGGGCGACCATGATCTTGTGCGGGGCATCGGCGACCAGGCGCACGGTTGCCTGCGTCATGATGGCCAGCGTGCCCTCGGTGCCCGACAGGAACCGGGCGACATCGCGGCCGTTCTCGGGCAGCAGGTGCTCCATGGAGTAGCCCGACACCTGACGGGTGAAGCGGCCACATTCGGTGCGGATCATGCCCAGGTTCGATTCCACGAGCTCATTGAGCTGGGGGAAGTCATTGGACTCCCCGGGCCCGACCCTCAGCTCCTGTCCGGCGCCGGTGATCACGTCCAGCGAGATCGTGTTGTCGGCGCTGCGCCCATAGCCCAGTGCGCGCGGACCGCAGGCGTTGTTGCCGATCATGCCTCCGATGGTGCAGCGGCTGCTGGTGGAGGGGTCGGGGCCGAAGCGCAGTCCGAAGGGGCGCACCGCCTGCTGCAGCACGTCCTGCACCACGCCGGGCTGCACCGTTGCCGTGCGGGCATCGGGATCGATCGACAGGATCTTGTTCAGGTGGCGGCGCATGTCGACGACGATGCCGGTGCCCACGGCATTGCCGGCACAGCTGGTGCCGGCGCCACGGCCGGTGATGGGCAGGCCCACCGCCAGGGCGGCCTGCACCACATGGCGCAGCTGGTCGGTGTCGGCCGGGGTCGCCACGACCGTCGGCACCACGCGGTAGACCGACGCGTCGGTCGAATAGAGGGCCCGGGTCAGTGTGGAGGTGTCAAGGCAGTCATCACTGCCCAACTCACGGCGCAGCGCGTCGACGCGGTCAGACAGCTCGTTAACGGGGATGGACTGGACTGATGCACTCACGCGCCTCAGTCTGCCACTTCGAGCACCGCCCCCATGACGCGTCCGAGCGCCCGCAGATCGTCGGGCGTGGCCACGTCGATGAGGATGTCGCGCACCGAACGCACGTGCGTGGGGGCCGCCTCGACGAGCAGCGCCATGCCCTCGTCGGTGAGGCTGGCGACTACGCCACGGCGGTCGTCATTGGCACGTTCGCGGCGCAGCAGGCCCTGATTCTCCATCCGCTTGGCGGTGTGGGTGAGGCGTGAGCGCGACTGGTAGACGCGTTGCGCCAGGTCGGACATGCGCAGACTGTGGTTGTCGGACTCCGACAGGGTCACGAGGATCTCGTACTCATTCAGGTCGAGGCCGAATTCTGCGAGCGCGAGGTTCAGGTGGCTGTCGATGCGTGCGACACCGGCCAGGCAGCTGCGCCAGATCCGCTGCTGGTCGGCGGTGAGCCATGGGGGGTTGGTGGCACCGGACATGGGAGCAGTCTAAGGGAGCCCGGCGGGGATCGTGGCCGTATCGTCGCGCGTTCACGCAGGGGTGAGCCAGTGACCACGAGCGGCGCGGGCCACGTCGGCACTGGTGCGGCTCCCCTGATGCGCCGATAGGATCAAGGGGTCTGTCGGGCCTCGAAAGGTGAAGTGATGAACAGCGTTCGCGAGGAGATCCTCAGCGCCTGCCCACCCAGCTATCCGGCTTCCTTCCGTGCACGGGTGGCCCGGGCCCCCCATGCGGTGGCCTACCGGGTGCCGCAGCACCAGGAGCCGGAGGTCTGGAAGGACCTCACCTGGTCGCAGGTTGCCGACGAGGTCGACCAGATCGCCGCAGGCTTCATTGCGCTGGGCGTACAGCCCGAGCAGCGGGTGGCGTTCGCCGCGATGACCAGGATCGAATGGGTGCTGGCCGACCTGGGCATCGCTTGCGCCGCCGCGGCCACGACGACCGTCTACCCGAACAGCCAGCCCGATGACGAACTGTTCATCCTGCAGGACTCCGAATCGGTCATCGTGGTGGCCGAGAACTGGAAGCAACTCCAGAAGGTGGTTGACCAGTCAGAGCTCAATGCGCAGGTGCACCACATCGTGCTGTTCGACGATGATCGCCCCATCGACCGGGCCGACGCCGGCGGCGATCGGGTGGTCACCTGGGATGCGCTCCACGCGCTCGGCCGTGACTACCTGGCGGCCCATCCCACGGCGCTCGACGAGCGGCTCGACCTGATGGAACCCGAGACCCTGGCCACCCTGGTGTACACCTCGGGCACGACCGGACGACCCAAGGGCGTCCGCATCCCGCACCGGGCCTGGACCTATCAGGGCGAGGCCATGCACCACATGTGGCGCGGCATCATCGACGACCGCGACGTGGTCTACCTGTGGCTGCCCCTGTCGCATGTCTACGGACGCGACCTGCTGGCCGCCCAGATGGCCATCGGCTTCATCATGCCGGTGGACGGGCGCATCGACCGCATCGTGGAGGGGATGGGGGAGACCCATCCCACGATCATGGTCGGAGTGCCGCGCATCTACGAGAAGATCCGGTCGGCGGTGATCACCCAGAGCCCGGCGAACGGCATCCAGGGCCGCATCGCGCGCTGGGCCTTCGCGGTGGGCCGCGAATCGCGTCCCTACCGGTTGGCCGGCAAGCACGCACCCTGGCCGGCACGCCTGCGCTATGCGGTGGCCGACAGGCTGGTGTTCAGCAAGCTGCGCGACACCCTGGGCGGATCGATCCGCTTCATGATCTCGGGGTCCGCCAAGTTGTCCACCCAGGTGCAGACCTGGTTCTACTCGGCCGGCCTGCTGGTGCTCGAGGGCTATGGGCTCACCGAGACCGCGGCCATCGCGGCGGTGAACCTGCCCGACAAGCCGAAGTTCGGCACGGTGGGCCCGGTCACGCCCGGCATCGACGCCAGGATCGCCGCCGACGGCGAGTTGCTGCTCAGCGGTCCCATCGTGGCGGATGGCTATTACCACCTGCCCGAGGAGACCGCCGAAGCCTTCGAGGACGGCTGGTTCCACACCGGCGATATCGGCCACTTCGATGAGGACGGCTATCTGACGATCACCGATCGCAAGAAGGACCTCATGAAGACCTCCAACGGCAAGTACGTGGCGCCGCAGAAGGTCGAGGCGGCCCTGCTGGCCAATGTGCCCTACATCTCGCAGGCCGTCGCAGTCGCCGACGGGCATCCCTATGTGATCGCCCTGGTGACGATGGATCACGACCAGTTGATGCGCTGGGGCAAGAACCATGGCCATCCCAACGATGACTATGCGACGCTGAGCCAGCTTCCCGAGATCCGCGAGTCGATCGACAAGTTCGTGCGCAAGGCGAATGAGCGGCTCGACCGTTGGGAGACCGTCAAGCGCTATGCGATCCTCGACCACGAGTTCGCCCAGGACACCGGCGAGCTGACGCCGAGCATGAAGGTGAAGCGTCCGGTGGTGCTGGCGCGCTACGAGAAGACGATCGACGACTTGTACGAACAGACCACGGTGTCCGACCTGACGCCCTTCACCGGCGGCAAGTAGCGTCCATGGCCTCCTTCCATGCCACGATCCCGCTGCGCTGGTCCGACCTGGATCCACAGGGCCATGTGAACAATGTGGTTGTGCTCGACCTGGCGCAGGAGGCCCGGGCGCGCTTCATGGCCGGCGGCTCGCATCCCGAGCTGCTGCTGCACGGCAGCGTGGTGGTCAACCAGCGCTCGGAGTTCCTGCGGCCGATGATGCTGGACGGCGGTCCGGTCGAGGTCGAATTGAGCACCACCAGCATCGGTGCCGCCCGGTTCATCATGAGCTACCGGATGGTGCAGCGCGGCGAATTGTGCGTGCGGGCGGCCACCTCCATGTGCCCCTTCGACTTCCCGCACCAGCGGGTGCGCAAGCTCACCGCCGGCGAGCGGGACGCCCTGGCCACCATCTCGGCCCCCGATGAGCCCTGGAGCCCACTGCCCGCGATGAGGCTCGACGAGCATGCCGTGGAGACGGCCTTCCAACCGCGGTGGAGCGACCAGGACCGCTACGGGCACGTCAACAATGTGCGCACGCTCGACTGGCTGCAGGAGGCACGCGTCGAGGCCACGACGGCAATGGCCCCCCAGATGGCCCGGGCGGGCATGGTCGATGCGGCCCAGCGGCTGCCGGGCAGTTGGGTGGTCGCGCGCCAGGACACCGAATACCGCCATCAGCTGCGGTGGCAGTCCTCGCCCTATCTCATGCGGACCGGGGTGCTGCGCGTGGGGGCGAGCTCGACGACCTTGGGCTGCGCCATCATCGATCCCGACGACCGCACCGCCCATGTGCGGGCCCGCACCGTGCTGGTGCATGCCGGGGCGAACGGACGCCCCGAGCCCCTACCTGCGGACGTGCGCGAGCAGCTGAGGTCATATCTGCCGACCCCGGGGGACGGCGCCTAGGTCGAACGCCGGACCGTGCACGGGGGCAGGATTCCAGCCCGTCGGCCGCGTGCCCCGGGCCCTGTTCGACACGATCGTGAGTCGGGAGGGGCGGGCAACCACCACCTGGTGATTGCCCGCCCCTGCCTGTTGTCAGTTGCCTGTTGTCAGTTGGTGGCCAGCGCCGGCTCGCGGTAGTAGCCCTGGAACACGCAATCGAACGGCGCATTGCCGTGCATGCGGTGTTCGATGGACGACACGACCACCTGCTTGGCCGTGCGGGCGGCATCCAGCGGGGTGGCACCCTTGGCGATCTCGGCGGTCACGGCGGCGGCGAGTGTGCAGCCGGCCCCGGAAACCCTCTCCTCGCCGATCGCGGGCACCTCGAGCACCTCGAGCGTGGAGCCGTCATAGAACACGTCCAGCGCGGTGCCGGTGTCAAACAAGGTGCCGGCCTTGGCCAGCACATTCGGTACGCCCTGGTCGTGGATGCGCTTGGCAGCATCCTTCAGCTGCGAGACATTGGTGATCTCGTCCATGCCCGACAGGATCTGGGTCTCGAACAGGTTGGGCGTCGTCATCGTCGCGAAGGGCATGACCTGGGCGCGCAGCGCATTGTCGGTGTCGAGCGCGGCGCCGGCCTCCTGGCCCTTGCAGATGAGTACGGGGTCGACGATCACCTGGTCGAAGTCATATTCCTTGAGCGCCTCGGCCACCACGTTGATCGTCGTGGGGGTGCCCAGCATGCCGATCTTCACGGCGTCGATGTGCCCGTGCACGGCCACGGCGGCCTCGATCTGGTCATGGATCACCTGGGGGTCCACCGGCACGAAGCGGTGTCCCCAGTCGTTGTTCGGATCGAACGAGACGATACAGGTCAGCGAGGTGGCGCCGAAGACGCCGAGCTGCTCGAAGGTCTTGATGTCAGTCTGGGCGCCGGCTCCGCCGGAGGCCTCGGACCCTGCAATGGCGAGTGCAATCTTGGTCACACAGCAAGTTGTACCCGATGGGTGGAAATCATGCCGTGCATCTCGCCGACCGGATGAGGTGATCGCCCACCCGCCGCAGGGGGTGTGGTGGCGGGTGGGCGATCCCGGAATGCTCGGTCGACTGGGTGCTCAGTCGATGCGGGTCTCGCTGTGGTCACCGGTCCATTCGATGTGGAAGTGGCCGTGGTCGTCAACGCGCTCGTAGGTGTGTGAGCCGAAGTAATCGCGCATCGCCTGGGTCAGGGCGGCATTGACGCGGGGGGCACGTGCCATGTCGTAGTAGGCCAGCGTCGCGCTGAACACCGGGGCCGGCACACCCGACTCGGCCGCCTTGCTCACCACCCGGCGCCATGCCGACTGGTTCGCCTCCATCTCCGCGGACACCGAGGATGCGGCCATCAACGACACCAGGTCGGGATCGTCGGTGTAGGCCTGGCGGATGCGCTCCAGCAGCTTCGCCCGGATGATGCAGCCGGCCCGCCAGATCTTGGCGGCCTCGGCCACGTTGATGTTCCAGTCGTATTCCTGCCCGCCGGTGCGGATCTCGTCGAAGCCCTGCGCATAGCTGACCACCTTGGAGCACCACAGGGCCTTGCGGACGTCCTCGATGAAGGCGGTGCGATCATCCACCGACACGGTTCCGTCGGGGCCGGCCAGGTACTTGCGCGCGGCGGCACGCAGGTCGTCGTGACTTGATTCGGCGCGTGCGAACACCGCCTCGGCGATCCCATTGGTGGGCACGCCCAGCTCGAGGGCCGTCTGCACGGTCCAGGTGCCGGTTCCCTTCATCTGGGCGCGGTCCTTGATCACGTCGATCAGGTCGGCACCGGTGCGGGGATCCTTCTGGCGCAGCACGATGGAGGTGATCTCGATCAGATAGCTGTCCAGGTCGCCCTTGTTCCATTCGGCGAACACGTCGGCGCACTCCGCATTGGTCAGGCCGACGCCGCGCAGCAGCTCGTAGGCCTCGCCGATCACCTGCATGTCGGAGTATTCGATGCCGTTGTGGATCATCTTCACGAAGTGCCCGGCCCCATTGGGGCCCATCCAGGCGCAACACGGATCACCGTGGTAGTGGGCCGAGATCGTCTCGAGCATCGGGCCGAGGATCTTGTAGCTCTCGGGGCTTCCGCCGGGCATGATCGACGGGCCCTCCAGGGCGCCGGTCTCACCGCCCGAGATGCCGGCTCCCACGAAGTGGAAGCCCTTGGCGGCGATGGCCTTCTCGCGACGGATCGTGTCGCCGAAATAGGAGTTGCCGCCGTCCATGATGATGTCGCCGGGCGACAGCAGTGGCAGCAGCTCATCGATCGTTGCGTCAGTCGGTGCGCCGGCCTTCACCATGAGGATGATCGAGCGGGGCGTGGCGATCGAGTTCACGAAGTCCTCGATCTTCTCGCTGGGAATGAACGAGCCCTCGTTGCCGTGCTCGGCGATGAGCTTCTGCGTGCGCGCGTAGGTGCGGTTGAACACCGCCACCGTGTAGTCGTGGTGGGCCAGGTTGCGGGCGAGGTTGGAACCCATCACCGCCATCCCGACGACGCCGATGTTGGCCTTGGTCTGACTGCTGGGGGCTGTCTGCGTCATCCGTTATCTCCTCGACGAGTGCATGGTCGCATGGGCGGAGGGTGATCTCTCCGCGTCCAATCCATCATGCCATCGCCCGAGGTGATTGGTCCCTGCGTGCATCGTGCTGAAAGCGATCGCCCCGGGGCGATCGCTTTCAGCGTCGTGACGCTTCCGCTTCGTGGCAGTCGTGTTCGTGGCAGTCGTGCGGTGGTGGGCGATCAGCCCAGCTGGCTGGCCGCGAACTCCTGGGCGGCGATGGCCCGCAGGCTGGCGTCGCGGCGTTCGGTGATCACATGGCGCACCGATTCCGACAGCTCACTGGATTCGACCCACTTGTCGACGCGTTCGATGAAGGCGCGGTCGGCGAGCGGCGAGGGCCACAGGTAGGTGAGCACGGCCTGGCTGGCCGCATGGCCCTGGGTTGCCCAGATGCCCTGTTGGGCCGAGATCAGTTCGCAGACCTGCAGGTAGCGGTCAACATAGGGGGCCAGCAGTTCCTCCTGGCCGTACTGGACGAAGGCCGCGCAGATCCGCAGGTGCGTGGCATTGGGCACCTTCGGGTCCTCGGTGGCCAGGGCCCAGGCCCGGGCCTTCTCCTCGGCATTGTTCAGTGCGGCGCGCGCCCCGGCAGCCCGCTCGGAGCCCGAGATGGTCTTGTCGAGCTGTTCCTCGGCGGCAATCGCGTCGTCATCGACGGCGCCCATGCGGGCCAGGGAGCTGAGAATCGCCCAGCGGCGGTCTTGGTCGATCTCCAGGCCCACCGGCACCTCCTCATTGCTCAGCCAGCCACGGATCAGCGTGATTCCCTCGGGGGAGTCAACCGATCCGATGAGTGCGTCGGTGAACGCCAGCTGGTGCTGCGAGCCGGGTTCGGCCTTCTCGAGCTCGGCGGCGATGCCCGCCACCAGGGCGCGGTTGGCCTCCTCACGGTGGGCCGGCGGGGTGTAGGCCTTCGAGGCTCCCAGTGCGTTGCGCAGCTGGGTGCGCACGGCCGTCATGTCGGTCTCCGACCCGATGCCGCGGGTGACCGTCGAGATGTACTCGTCGGTGGTCAGCTCGGCATCGCGGTTCATGTCCCACACGCAGGTCCACACCACGGCCCGGGCCAGCGGATCGGCCAGCTCGGTGATGTGCTCGATCGCGGCGTCCAGGGACTGCTTGTCGAGGCGGACCTTGGCGTAGCTGAGGTCCTGGTCGTTGAGCAGCACCAGGGCGGGACGGGGCTGGCCCACCAGGGCGTCGACCGACGTGCGCTCACCGCTCACATCGAGTTCGAGGGACGTGGTGCGCACGAGTTGCCCGTCGCGCAGCTCATAGCAACCGACCCCGATGTGGTGGGTGCGCAGCGTCGGATGCTCCACCGGAGCGGTCTGGATGATGTCGAAGCGGGTGAAGGCCCCCGAGTCGTCCACCTCGACCTGCGCGCGCAGGGTGTTGACGCCGCTGGTCTTCAGCCATTGCTCGGCGAAGCCGTCAAGGTCCTTGCCGGACGCCTTCTGCAGCGCACCCAACAGGTCGGAGAACTCGGCGTTCGCGTAGGCATGTTCGGTGAGGTACTCGCGCACGCCGGCGAGGAAGTTCTGTTCGCCCACGTAGGCGACCAACTGCTTCAGCACCGAGGCGCCCTTGGCATAGGTGATGCCGTCGAAGCTCTGGTCAACCGTCTCCAGGTCAACCATGTCGGCCGCGATCGGATGGGTCGTGGGCATCTGGTCCTGCACATAGGCCCAGCCCTCACGGGCATTGGCGAAGCTGACCCACGGGTCGATTCCGCCGAAGCGGTCGACGATCCGCTTCTGGGCGAAGTGGCTGCACCATTCGGCGAAGCTCTCATTGAGCCACAGGTCGTCCCACCAGCGCATGGTCACCAGGTCGCCGAACCACATGTGCGCCAGCTCATGGAGGATGGTGTTGTCGCGCTGCTCGTAGTCGGCCGAGGTCACCTTCGAGCGGTAGAGGTACTCGTCGCGGATCGTCACCGCGCCGGCATTCTCCATGGCGCCGGCGTTGTACTCGGGCACGAACAGCTGGTCGTACTTCGCGAAGGGATAGGGGCGCCCGAAGGCCTCCTCATAGACCTCGAAGCCCCGCTGGGTGGTGGTGCGGATGCGGTCGGCGTCCAGGTACTGGGCCACCGACTGGCGGCAGACGATGTTCGCGCCGAGCTCGCCCTTCGTGGAGGTGATCGTGCCCTGGTTCACGAAGTACTCACCGGCGATCAGTGCGGTGATGTAGGTGGAGATGGGGGCGGTCGCCTCGAAGTCCCAGCGCTGGAAGGCCGGGGCGTCCGTGGCGGTCGCGGGCGGGGTCGGTGAGTTCGACACCACCGTCCAGGCGCTCGGTGCGATGACGCTCAGCTGGAAGCTTGCCTTCAGGTCGGGCTGCTCGAAGCAGGCGTACATGCGGCGTGCGTCAGCGGTCTCGAACTGCGTGTAGAGGTAGACCCGCTGGTCGGCGGGATCGACGAAGCGGTGCAGGCCCTCGCCGGTGTGGGAATAGCGGCACAGCGCATTGATGCGCAGCTCATGCTCGCCGGCCTCGGCGCTGAAGGGCAGGCGCACCCCGGTGAAGGTCGAGACGTCAAGGCGGGTCCCGTCCAGCTCCGCCGAGACGACGGAATCGGCGATGAGGTCGATCCAGGTGTCGCCACCGCTGGTGGAGAAGTTCACGATGCTGGTCGACACGAAGGTCTCATCGGGTTCGGCCAGGGCCCTGCCGAATCCATCGCCGCCCGTGAGGTCGACACTGACCCGGTACGACGTGACCGACAGCATCGCCGACCGTGCGTGAGTCTCGTCACGGGTGAGGTTGGCAGGGTTCATCGTGAGGCTCCAAACTATTTCCGACGTGATGCCGTGCGCTCGTCGTCATGCGGCTGATCCCCAATTCAGCAGGTTCCACCCGATGACGATCCGGCTCGGGGCCGCCATTCACATGTCGGTCCACCTGTGAGGCTATCGGTAAGGCAAGATGCAAGGCCACGCAGGGGTCGCGCGTCGCAGATATTTTTGCTTGTCAACTGCCTTTCAGGAAGCCCGAAACCCGGCTGCCCGGGCCATTTGATCCGGTAGTGGCCCGCGGCGCCGGGCGTCCGCCGGGGATTGCGTGGTGATTGTCACGGCATTGGCCTTGTTCCGGGCGCATGAACAGGCGAGGCTGTATGCATGAGTGATTCGACGCAGACCGTGGACTTCTGGTTCGACCCCGCATGCCCCTGGGCATGGATGACGAGTCGCTGGATGCTCGAGGTGGAAAAGGTGCGCCCGGTGCACACCGTTTTCCATGTGATGAGCCTGGCGGTGCTCAATGAGGGGCGTGACCTCGATGCGGGTTACCGCAAGATGATCGACACTTTCTGGCAGGGTGCCCGTGCCTGCATCGGGGTGGAACAGGAGCACGGCCCCGAGGCGCTGCGCAATTTCTATACGGAGCTGGGCACGCGCTATCACCTCCACGACGAGCCGCGCGGCGACATCGAGGTGATCCGCGCGGCGCTGCGGGCACAGGGCCTGGATGAGTCGATCGCCGACAAGTCCGACACGGACGTCTACGACGAGGCACTACACGCAAGCCACCATGAGGGCATGGACCCGGTGGGCGACGATGTGGGCACCCCGGTGATCCACATGAACGGCATGGCCCTGTTCGGACCGGTGATCAGTCCCGCGCCCAAGGGGGAGCAGGCCGGAGATTTGTTCGACGGATTCTCCAAGATGGTCGCCTATGACGGCTTCTTCGAGCTGAAGCGCACCCGCACCCGCGAGCCGATCTTCGACTGAGCGACACCCCGGGCCGACGGCCATTGCATTAGCGTCGGCCCCGAATCGGGACCTATGCCGCCGGGGCGCGGTGTGAACGGGCCACGGTCTCGTCTAGGCTCGTAATTGGAATTCATTCAGGTCATTTGTGGGGCCCCACGATCGTTGCAATCCTTGTCCCGGGAACAGACCGGAGTGTTGGCGCCCGGGGCAACGCAACCCGGGGCAATGCAAGGAGCGAAGCTGTGGACGAGGTGGGTCGCGCGATCGAGGACAACGACGAGATGGGCGCTGACGAGCAGGCCGGGGCGGACTACACCCCGGCTCGCCGTGCGATCGATCCCATGGCCGGTGCCGTCGCCCGGGTGACGGCCAGCTATTCGGCGCGTCGCGCAATGCCCGACCCCTCGTCGCAACTTGATTGGGACGATTTCCTGCGTGGTGGCGCTGCCGGGTATGAGGCCCAACGCACCGTCACCGGGCTGCGCGCGCTCATCGACCGCCTGCTGGGACGCAGCAATGAGGAGGCCGCGCGGCGCCTGGACCAGGATGCGGATGAATTGCTCGCCCAGGAGCTGCTGCGGTTGGCCGCGCTGGATCCGCGCTGGGGCTTCCTGCAGCTGGCCCGCTCCAACTCCGGGTTGTCGGCCCTGCAACACATGGTGGTCGGCCCCGGCGGGGTCTACCTGCTCAATGCCAAGAACCATCCGGGGGCGAAGCTCTTCGTGGAGGGCGACACCTTCCTGGTGAATGGGCACGATCGTCCCTATGTCTCCTTCAGCCGCGTGCAGGCCAGCACCGCACGCACCCTGCTGAGCCGCGATTCGGGACTCGACCTGGGCGTCACCGGCATCATCGTGCCGGTGAAGGATCGGCGGTTGACGATCCAGCAGGCCCCCGATGACGTCGAGGTGATCGAACGCAACGGGCTGGCCGAATGGTTGCTCAACCAGCCCGAGGAGCTCAATGAGCATGAGGTGGTCAAGGGCTTCACGGTGGCCCGCGAGGCCACCAGCTGGCGTCCCCGCTGGAGCGAATGACGTTTCCGGGCGCTGACCGGACCGCCCGCATGGTTTGCCGTTCGGCGAGGGTATCGGCGGTTGGCATGATGGAGTCATGACAGCGCACGAAGATCCCGACGAGGACATCCCCACCGGCCTTGATGCCGCAGTGACGGTGAAGGTTGCCGGTGTCGACCAGCAGCGACGGCACGCTGAGCTGGTCAAGGAGATCGACGACGCGCAGGAGGCCTACTACGGTCGTGACAAGCCGTTCATCACCGACGCGCTGTATGACGAATTGATGCTCGAGCTGCAGAAGCTCGAGGCCGAATATCCCTCGTTGCGCACCCCTGACAGCCCCACCCAACGCGTGGGGGCGCCCCAGGAGGAGACCGATTTCTCGCCGCTCACCCATCCCTCGCAGATGCTCAGCCTCGATGACGTCTTCAGCATCGACGAGCTCAAGGAGTGGATGACCCGGACCGAGGCCGCGCTGGGCCACACCCCCGAGTGGCTGTGCGAGGTGAAGATCGACGGGTTGGCCATCGACCTCCAGTACGTGAACGGCCGGTTGCAGACCGCGGCAACCCGTGGCGACGGACGGGTGGGGGAGAACATCACCCCCAATGCACGCACCATCAAGGCGATCCCGCAGCGCCTGCGCCCCGATCCCGCCCAGGATTTCCTGGCCCTGTTCGAGGCCCGGGGCGAGGTCTTCGTGCCGCTGAAGGAGTTCGCCGCCTACAACGACAAGCTCGCCGACCAGGGCAAGCCGCAGTTCGCGAATCCGCGCAATGCCGCCGCCGGCTCGTTGCGGCAGAAGGACCCCCGGGTCACCGCGCAACGGCCCCTGTCGTCGATCTGCCATGGCCTGGGCGTTGCCGACGGACTGGCCGTGACGCGCCAATCCGACGCCTACGCCGTGATGAAGGCCTGGGGACTACCGATCAGTCCCTACAACAAGGTGGTGCACTCCCTCGATGAGGTGCTTGACTTCATCACCTACTACGGCCAGCATCGCCACGACCTGATCCACCAGATCGACGGCATCGTGGTGAAGGTCGATTCCTTTGCCGAGCAACAGCAGCTGGGGGTCACCAGCCGGGCGCCGCGCTGGGCCATCGCCTTCAAGTACCCGCCCGAAGAGGTGAACACGCGGCTGCTCGACATTCGCGTGAAGGTGGGGCGCACCGGACGCGTCACCCCCTACGGCGTGATGGAGCCCGTGCAGGTTGCCGGGTCGGTGGTGTCCAGCGCGACATTGCACAATGCCTACGAGGTGGAGCGCAAGGGCGTCCTGATCGGGGACATGGTGGTCCTGCGCAAGGCGGGCGATGTGATTCCCGAGATCGTGGGACCGGTGGTGGAGATGCGCACCGGTGCCGAACGCCCCTTCGTGATGCCCACCCACTGCCCGTCCTGTGGCACGAAGCTGGCCCCGGAGAAGGAGAGCGACAAGGACATCCGGTGTCCCAACTCGAAGAGTTGCCCCGCGCAGTTGCGCGAACGCCTGTTCTCGCTCGCGGCGCGTTCGGCGCTCGATATCGAGGCCCTGGGCTATCAGGGGGCCGACGCGATCCTGAGGGCCGGCGTCCTGGACAATGAGGCCCAGTTGTTCAACCTGACGCCCGAGCAGCTGGTGACCGTGCCCTTCTACACCCGCGGCGCCACGCCCCGTGAGCTGAAGGAACCGGCCCTGGTGCCGCCGCCCGGCATCAGGGATGGACGCGTGCTGTCGGCCAACGGACGCCGGCTCCTCGAAAACTTGCGCACTGCCCGCCACCAACCGCTGTGGCGGGTCCTGGTGGCGCTGTCGATCCGCCATGTCGGGCCGACGGCGGCCCGTGCCCTGGCGGCCAGGTTCGGTTCCATGGACGCGATCCGCGCGGCGGGCGTGGAGGAATTGGCCGACACCGACGGGGTGGGCCTGATCATCGCCGAGGCCGTCCGCGACTGGTTCACCGTGGACTGGCACCTCGAGATCCTCAACGCCTGGGCAGCCGATGGGGTCTCGATGGCCGATGAGAAGAGCGCCCGGCCGGCCCAGACGCTGCGCGGGCTCACCGTGGTGGTGACCGGGTCGCTGCAGGACTTCACCCGGGACTCCGCCAAGGCCGCCATCACCGACCGGGGAGGCAAGGCCGCCGGATCGGTCAGCCGCCATACCGACTACGTCGTGGTCGGTGAGAACGCCGGGTCCAAGCAGGCCAGGGCCGAGCAGTTGGGAGTGCCCATGCTCGACGAGGCACAGTTCCGGGAGCTGCTTGAGCACGGTCCCACCCCGGCGTCGGAAACCCCGGCGTCGGAAACCCCCGCGCCGGAAACCCCCGCGCCGGAAACCTCAGCCCCGACGACCAGGGCCAGTGGCGCACCCGGGACCCCGCCCGAAACCCGCGACCGGCGCAGCTAGGCCCACAACAACCAGCTCAGCGTCGGCCCGTCGGGCGAGGACGCCGCCAGCCACGCGCGCGTGTCCTCGATCTCGTGGGCGAGGCTGGCACCGAGCCGCTGCTCGACCTGCCAATTCGTCGGGGCCAGCGCCAGGATGGCGCAGGCCTGGGCGGTGCGCACAGAATCGCCGTCCGGCAGCGGTCCGGGCAGGGGGCCGTGGAGCAATCCGATCGTCTGCCACACGGCCGGGGTGGGGGAGTCGGCCCGGGTGAGGATGGCATGCAGGGCCCCGCACAGCGGGTCGTGGGGATCCATCGGCACGGTGGCGTCGAAATCGAGCATGGCCGCCCGGGCGGCCAGCGATGCGCTCAGCCAGGCGAGCATGGGGCCGGGGCCGGGAGCAAGGCCGTCCAGGCGCTGCAGGGCCGCGGCCATGCGCGTGGCGTCCGCGAACGCCCAGTGCAGCAGTGCGGCAGTCGCCTCCGGTGCGATGCTGTTGCCCGGCGGGGCATCGCTCAGCTCCTGGAAGAAGTCGTCCAGGAAGCGTTCGGCGTCGTCATGGGGGATCAGGTGGGCGGTGTCGGCCCTGTCGATCAGGGCTGCGTCGGAGCCCCGGGCGGTGCGTGGGTCCACCTGGCCCAGGATGGCGGCGGCAACATCGCGCAAGACGCGGTCGGTGCCGGCGTTCCAGGTGATGGTGAAGCTGGAATCGATGCCGGGACCGTGGATGCCGATGTCATGCGTGCCGCCGGCGGCACTGAGCTGGGTGCCGTGTTCGTCGGTGACGATCTCCACGTCACCGGTGACTGCGGCGTCGGGCAGGTCGATGAACAGCGGCTCACCGGCGCGCGGCGTGCAGTCCGGGGGCAGCCAACCCGGCAGGGTGCTGGTGGCGTTCATGAGGCTGGCGAAGCGTTCGATCACCCAGGTGGTGGAATAGCCGCGCTCGGGAGTCAGGGTGAGCAGGGGCGGGCCCAGCGCAATGCGATGGGTCGCCGACCCGCCCGGTGTCCGGGTTCGGGACGGGGGAGGCGTCGTGCCGGCCTCGTCCGGCCAGGCCTGACCGTGGCTCAGGTGTGCCGCCGTGACGAGGCCATCGCCCGGTCGGTCGTCGAGGACCAGAAGCGCCGAGCTGCCGCCCACCCAACGTCGGGCCGGCCCCGGCGGCGTCCACAGCAGGGTCGGGGGCTCCACGGCGACCGTTTCAGCGTGGGTCGCCAGTGCGACGCGCAGGCTGAATCCCGGCTGGGTGCTGATGCGCACCGTGGCGCGCGTGGAACCCGGTTGCCGGGTGGACGGTTGGTGGCTGGACGACAGGTCGGTGGACGACGGGCGGGTGGACGACAGGTGGGCTGGCGCCGTGGCATCGTCCGCGGGCTGGTCGTCGCGGGTCCACTGCCACTCAAACTCATCATCGTCCAGCGTGGCCGGCCCGGGGACCCACGGGGTGGGGAAGTCGACGGTGAGGGTGCCCAGCGGGCGACCGTCCTCGGCGTCGGACAGGGCGACGCTGCCGGCGTGTGACCCGGCGGTCAGCCGCAGGTGATGCCATTCCAACTGTCGTCGCATCGCATCCTGCCCGGTCACTGTGATCCCCTCATCGCCCCGAACCTAGCGCACGGCCACGGCGGGGAAGACGCAGCATGTGTCGCACCGTGGGGCGTGTCCGGGACGGCCCGGCGCCGGTCGGACGATGCCCTGCGTCCGTGGCGTGGCCCAGCTCCCGCCTGACGGATCATCGCCCGGATGGCAGCATGGGGGCATGACGGACACAGCAGATCCCCGCCCCGGGGGTGGGCGCGGTCAGCACGACAAGGGATCGGCGGACGCACGGGGCAGGTCCGGACGATCGAAGGACGCGCGGCCCAAGGAATTGGGTCGCGACGGCATCACCCCCTTGGTGGATGCGGATCGGGCGCTCCGGGTGCGTGAGATCGGCCATCCCACTGCCGCCATGCGCAGTGCGGCGCGTTCCACGGCGGCCCGCAGCATCACCGGGCGCCGCTCCTGACCGTCTTTGCGTCCGGGGCGTCGGTTAACCTTGGGCCAGTTGCCCGTTGAGGGCTTCCCGGACGAGGGGTGCCGTACCCGGTGCGCGACAAGACGGCCCATGGAGGTTGTCATGTCATGGATCGTTCTGGTGGTGTCCGGGTTCCTGGAGGCCGTCTGGGCCCTTGCCCTGGGTCGTTCCCACGGATTCACCCGACTGGTGCCGACGGTCGTGTTCGCGCTCGCACTGGTGGCGAGCATGGCGGGGCTGGCATTTGTGATGCGCCGCCTGCCGGTTGGCACGTCGTACGCGGTCTGGACCGGTATCGGAGCCGCCCTCACGGTCACCATCTCGATGCTGACCGGTCAGGAGCCCGTCTCCGCGATGCGCATCGTGTTTCTGGCCATGATCGTCGGCGGGGTCGTCGGGCTGAAATTCGTCGCCTGAACCAGATGTACAGATCATTCACAGAAACTGTGAATGTTGGCGAATCCGCTAGTCACGTGGGGGATCGGCCGATGCCCCCACAAGCGGGATCTGTTATCTTTTTGGGGTGTCGTTGGTCATGCGGGGGGCATGACCAACGACACGCTCATGTTCGGTGACCATGCCCAGCAATGTTCGTGGCCATGTGATGGCCGGGGGTCGGGGTGACCGGACTCGAACCGGCGACTTCCTGCTCCCAAAGCAGGCGCGCTACCAACTGCGCCACACCCCGTTGGGCCCTGCAGCTCGTTCAACCCTGACGTGCGATGAACCCTGCAGTGCGATGAATCCTGCAGTCCGTTCCGGGTCTGCAGCACAGTGCACGCTACCGCAAACGGCCCCGTTGCCGCGCCGTGGTGGAACCTGCCCGGGTACTGGGTGGGCTGGCTGGAATTGCCCCGGCGGGGCCACTCATCGGGCCTGCGGATGGCGCCGGATCGGCGTTCACGGCGATGATCGTATAAGCTGACAGCCGCCCGGCAGCGGGCAGCGCGAACGTAGCTCAATGGTAGAGCCCCAGTCTTCCAAACTGGCTACGCGGGTTCGATTCCCGTCGTTCGCTCCACTAACCACAGCGCGTCTGCGTCCCCATGTCCCCGCACGGGCCATCTTGGCGTCGTCCGAGGCCGCTGGTTAGGATTGGCAGGCGTTGTATGTACGCGCCTGCGTGTCTTGTCCCAATATCAGGAGTCCTAGTGCCCAGCACCGTCGAGAAGTTGAACCCGACTCGGGTGAAGCTCACCATCGAAATGCCTTTTGCCGAACTTCAGCCGAAGATCGACGCGGCCTACAAGCAGATCTCCGAGCAGGTGAACCTTCCCGGTTTTCGCCGTGGCAAGGTGCCGGCCCGCCTCATCGATCAGCGCTTCGGTCGCGGTGCCGTGCTGCAGCAGGCCATCAACGACGCGATTCCGGACGCCTACAGCAAGGCCGTCCAGGACAATGAGCTCTTCCCACTGGGCCAGCCCGATATCGAGGTGTCGAAGCTTGAGGACGGCGATGTCGTCGAGCTGTCGGCCGAGGTGGACGTGCGCCCCGACTTCGATATTCCTGATTTCTCGGGCATCAAGGTCGAGGTCGAGCCCGCCAAGGTGAGCGACGAGGACGTCAACGAGCGCGTGGAGCTGCTGCGCGAGCGCTTCGCCAACCTCAAGGAGGTGGACCGCGCCGCCAAGGATGGTGATGTGGTCAACTTCGATCTCTCGGCCACCCAGGACGGCGAGCCCGTGCCGGACGCCGAGTCGAATGGCATGCAGTACCGCGTCGGCGCAGGCGGCATGGTCGACGGCCTCGATGAGGCGCTGGTGGGCATGAAGGCCGGCGACGAGAAGAGCTTCAGCTCAAAGCTCGTGGGCGGAAGCCATGGCGGCCAGGACGTGGACATCAAGGTGACGGTCAACAAGGTCAACGAGCAGGAGCTGCCCGCCCTTGACGACGACTTCGCCCAGCTGGTCTCCGAGTTCGACACGGTCGACGAGATGCTGGCCGACCTGCGTGACAACCTCGAGCGCATGGCCCGCATCGGCCAGGCCAATGAGGCCCGCGACAAGATCGTGGAGCAGGTCGTGGAGAAGGTTCCCTTCGAGCTGCCGCCTGCGGTGCTGGAAGCCGATGTCAAGGGCTACCACGACCAGATCGAGAACCAGCTCAACCAGTCGGGCCTCACCCTCGAGCAGTACCTCGAGGAGGCCGAGGACGAGAAGGCCGACACCCCCGAGGAGTTCTGGGCCGAGATCGACAAGCGTGCCGAGCAGGGCCTGCGCGCACAGATCGTGCTGGACAAGCTCGCCGAGGAGCAGAACGTCGGCGTGAGCCAGGAAGAGTTCACCCAGCTCATCCTGCAGAAGGCCCAGCAGAACGGCACCACACCGGAGCAGGAGCTCCAGCACATGAGCGAGCACAACCACATGCCCGAGTGGATGGGCGAGGTCCGCCGCGGCAAGGCGCTCAACACGATCGTCGATGAGGCCGTGGTGACCGACACCGACGGCAACGCGGTTGATCTGAAGCACCTGCAGGCCGATGGCACCATCGCCGAGCCCGCTGCCGATGAGAAGGCCGAGGACGCCGACAAGGCCGAGGACGCCAAGGCCGACAAGCCTGCCAAGAAGCCCGCCGCGAAGAAGCCCGCGGCCAAGGCCACCAAGGCGGCGGCGTCGAAGGCGGCCCCCAAGGCTGACAAGAAGCCGGCTGCCAAGAAGCCCGCGGCCAAGAAGCCTGCCGCGAAGAAGCCGGCCGCCAAGAAGGCTGATGAGGCGCCGGCCGACGACGCCAAGTGATCGTCCACCGGTGATCGCCCCACGGTGAGCACCGGCAGCAGAATCGGGAGTCCTTCCTCGGAGGGGCTCCCGATTCTGTGTTTGGCTGATGCATCTGGGCGGCGCTCGTGCTTGCTAGGCTTTCCCCGGCCTGCGACACACAGTGCTGTGCGTGGCACCACGCTTGTACGAGGACACGCCCCAACGACAACACTGTTGTGTGACACCACTGGAAGGATCGGCCGATGAGCCAACCCGAGGAAGCAGAGCCGGTCATCCCCGATGGCGCCACTGCCGCGTACGCGCTCGCCGAGGACGACGGCACCACCGTCGCGGGGCCCACGTCCCCGACCCAAGCCGCTGCGCCGCCGACCCGTTCGCCGGGGATACCCCGCTATCTCCAGATCGCCGGCGGCATCGTGTTGTCCCTGGGTGCGCTCCTGCTGCTCAAGGAATTCGGCAGCACCTTCGCGCCGATGTTCCTGGCGCTCAACCTCATGGTCACCGCGTATCCGCTGCACACCTGGTTGGTGCGCAAGGGGTGCCCCTCGCCGCTGTCGGCCGTGACCACCGCGCTCGTCGTCTTCGTGGTCCTGCTGGCGATGGTGGCCGGCCTGGTCTGGTCGGTCAACGAGACCGTGACGCTGCTGCCGCAGTATGCCGATGAGTTCACCGGATTGTTCAACTGGTTCATCGACCGCGCAGCACAACTCGGCTTTGACCAGGCCAGCCTCATGCAGGCCTTCAAGAGCATTGATCCCAACAGCATCTTCTCGGCGGCGAGCTCGGTGCTCAATGGTGCCTCCGGCTTCGTCGCCATGTTGGCGATCCTGGTCACCACCCTGGTGTTCATGGCCATGGACACCTCCGGCTTCGCGGCCCGCATCCGCATCGCCGGCGCCACCCATTCGCGCATGGTCACCGGGCTGGTCTCGTTCAGCCGCGGGATCCGTCGCTATTGGGTGGTCACCTCGGTGTTCGGCCTCATCGTCGCCGTCCTGGACGTGATCGCGGTGGCGATCATCGGCGTGCCGCTGCCCATCGTGTGGGGCCTGCTCAGCTTCCTGACGAACTACATTCCCAATATCGGCTTCGTGGTGGGCCTCATCCCGCCGGCACTGGTGGCGCTGGTGGCGCTGGGCTGGAAGCAGGCGCTGGTGGTCGTGGTGCTGTACTGCGTGCTGAACTTCGTGGTGCAGTCGATCATCCAACCGCGCTTCACCGGCGAGTCCGTCGGCGTGACGCCCACCATCTCGTTCATCTCGTTGCTCGTGTGGGGCCTCGTGCTGGGCGGGCTGGGCACCCTGCTGGCGCTCCCGATGACCCTGCTGGTCAAGGCGCTGATCATTGACACTGATCCCCGGGCGCGATGGGTGAATGCCTTCATCGCCAGCAATCCGGGCGATGCCCAGGGGGCGGCGCAACAGGCCGAACTGTGATTCTGCCCCCGTCCCGGTGGAGGTCCTGACGGGGAGCGCAGCAGGCGTGGTCCGTTGTGCCCTGTGGTGCTTCCCCGGCGGGGCCGTGGTGGTTCCCGGTGGAGCTGTGTCGGTTCCCGATGGACCCCTGTGGGTTGCTGGTGGAACTGTGCCACGGCAGGGTGATCGCGTCCCCTAAGCTGACCCCGACGTGCCGCGTCGCCACGCACCCGGCGCCATCGAGGAGACGATCATGCAATCCGACCAGGATCAGTTCGGCACTGCCGGCACTTCGTCACAGGATGACACGGGTCGCACCTCGCCTGGCGTCGGCGGGGCCGCCACCGCCCGGGCGGAGGACCGCCCGAAGAAGGCCGGCTCGTCGGGCGCCACGAGGAGCACCAGCGTGGCCCAGGGGCCCTTCCGTGGCCAACCCCGGTGGCTGCCACGCATGAGCGTCATCTTCATCGCCATGATCGGCATCGCCGGTAGCATCTGGCTGTTCCGGCAGTTGTCGTGGCTGCTGGCCCCGGTCTTCCTGGGGCTGAACCTGGTGATCGCCTTCTACCCGATCTACTCAGGCCTGACCAGGCGGAAGTGGCCCAGGGCGTTGGCCGCCATCGTCATGGCCCTCGCGCTGCTGTCGGTGGTGATCCTGGCGGTGGCCTCCATGGCATGGGCGGTGGGCACGCTCATCGGTGCGATCCCCAGCTATGTGCCGCGCATCCAGGCGATGTACGGCGACCTGATGCAGTTCCTGGTGCAGCACCACATCAGCGCCGATGCGGTGAGTGGCTTCTACAGCCGCATCGACCCGAACAACGTCCTGTCGGCCCTCACCGGGGTGCTCGGCTCGATCTCGGGCAGCATCGGCGCCGGTACGGTGGCGCTGACCACGATCCTGATGCTGCTGGTCGATTCGGTGGGGTGGAAGAGGCGGCTCGGCATGGTCGAAGTGGGCCACCCGCGCGCCATCGGGGCGATCCGCGATTTCGCCCACGGCACCCGCCGCTACTGGTTGGTGTCGATGGTCTTCGGCGCCATCATGGCCGGGCTGAACGCCATCGAGCTGAAGATCCTCAATGTGCCCCTGATGGGGGTGTGGGTCGTGCTCACCTTCATCACCACCTTCATCCCCTCAGTCGGCTTTTTCTTCGCCATGGTGCCGCCGGTCATCGTCGCCCTGGTGGTCAACGGGTGGCAGAACGCCCTGTGGTTGATGGCCATCTACTTCGTCACGACGTGGATCGTGCAGGGCTTCTTCCAGCCGAAGTTCACCGGCAACGCGGTGGGCGTCAACATCACCACGTCGTTCATCTCCCTGCTCTTCTGGGCCTGGGTGTTCGGGCCGTTGGGGGCGCTGATCGCGCTGCCGGCCACCCAGTTGGTCAAGTCGTTGGTGTTGGACGCCGACCCCAAGTCGCGGTGGGTGAGTGCGCTGATCGCCCCCGAGCCGAGCGTCGTCGGCGCCGATCCCCAAACTTGAGTCCCCACGCCTCAACTTCCACGCCGGAAGCGAAATGCGGACCCTCCTCCTCCGGTTTGGGGTCGGCTACGGGTAGGTTCGGACATGTGAACGACATCGCGAAAAACCCCGTGCTGCCCTCCCTGGCGGCCGGAGGAGCCAGCGGTTTCGGCCTGAGTGACAACGTCTACCAGTCACTTCTGGCCAACCGCATCGTGTTCCTCGGCTCAGAGGTGAAGGACGAGAACTCCAACGCGATCTGCGCGCAGATGCTGCTGCTGAACGCGGAGGACCCGCACAGGGACATCTACCTGTACATCAACTCACCCGGCGGCTCGATTGACTCGGGCATGGCCATCTACGACACCATGCAGTGGATCAGCAATGACGTGGCCACCGTCGCATTGGGCCTGGCCGCGTCCATGGGTCAGTTCCTGCTGTCCGGTGGTGCGAAGGGCAAGCGCTTTGCGCTGCCGCACGCACGCATCCTGATGCACCAGCCGTCCGGCGGCATCGGCGGCACCGCGTCTGACGTGAAGATCCAGGCCGAGCAGAGCATCCACCTCAAGCATGAGATGGCCGCCCTGATCGCTGGTCACACCGGCCAGACGGTGGAGCAGATCGAGAAGGACTCCGACCGTGACCGCTGGTTCACGGCGCAGCAGGCACTCGAATATGGCTTCATTGACCATGTCTACGAGCGTGCGTCCAAGATCTCTGACACCGACGCCCCGAATCAGTGACTTCTGAACCAGTGAGGACCTTCATGACCAACAATGTGACACCCGGTCTGATTCTGCCTACGGCAGGGCAGTCCCCGGTGGCGCCCGGTGGCTTGGCCACCTCGCCGTCGGCGGAGTACTACATCCCGCAGTGGGAGGAGCGCACCAGTTACGGTGTGCGTCGGGTTGACCCCTACACCAAGCTGTTCGAGGACCGCATCATCTTCCTCGGCACCCCGATCACCGATGATGTCGCCAATGCGGTGATGGCCCAGCTGCTGTCACTGCAGTCGATGGACGTCGACCGTCCCATCTCGATCTACATCAACAGCCCCGGTGGTTCCTTCACCGCGCTGACGGCCATCTACGACACCATGCAGTACCTGAAGCCCGCCGTGCAGACCATCTGCCTGGGTCAGGCGGCGTCCGCGGCGGCAGTGCTGCTCGCGGCCGGTGCCAAGGGCCAGCGCCTGGCGCTGCCCAACAGCCGCATCCTGATCCACCAGCCCGCCATCAGCGGGGAGGGAAGCTACGGCCAGTCCTCCGACCTGGAGATCCAGGCCAAGGAGATCCTGCGCATCCGCAGCCTCATGGAGCAGATGCTGGCCGACGCCACGGGCCAGCCCGTGGAGCGCATCAACCGCGACGTCGAGCGCGACAAGTACCTGACCGCCGAGGAGGCCAAGGAATACGGCCTCATCGACGACATCCTGACGTCGCTCAAGGACTCGTGAAAACAAGGGGCCACCTGAGCGGTCGCTCCTGCAACTAAGCACCAAAGCCCGCCCGGGCCGGTGGGGTCTCTTGTCCCACCGCCCGGGCGGGTTACTCTGAGTGTCCACGAGAGGGGGCGTCATGGCGCGCATCGGGGAGAGCGGCGACCTGTTCAAGTGCTCGTTCTGTGGAAAGAGCCAGAAGCAGGTCAAGAAGCTCATCGCGGGTCCGGGTGTTTACATCTGTGACGAATGCATCGATCTGTGCAACGAGATCGTCGAAGAGGAGTTCTCGGAGAGCACCGAGAAGGAACAGGGCGGCGAGCTTCCCAAGCCCGCCGAGATCGTCTCCTTCCTGAACTCCTACATCATCGGGCAGGACGCCGCCAAGAAGGCGCTCGCGGTGGCCGTCTACAACCATTACAAGCGCGTCCAGGCGCAGGCCGACAGCTCGTCGAAGCATGACGACGATGTGGAGCTCGCGAAGTCGAACATCCTGTTGATCGGCCCCACCGGGTGCGGCAAGACCTACCTGGCACAGACCCTGGCGCGCATGCTCAATGTGCCGTTCGCGATGGCCGACGCCACCGCCCTGACCGAGGCCGGCTATGTCGGCGAGGACGTCGAGAACATCCTGCTCAAGCTGCTGCAGGCCGCCGACTTCGATGTGAAGCGCGCCCAGACGGGCATCATCTACATCGACGAGATCGACAAGGTGGCCCGCAAGTCGGAGAATCCCTCGATCACCCGCGACGTCTCCGGTGAGGGGGTCCAGCAGGCGCTGTTGAAGATCCTGGAGGGCACCGTCGCCTCCGTTCCGCCGCAGGGCGGGCGAAAGCACCCGCACCAGGAATTCATCCAGATCGACACCACCAATGTGCTGTTCATCGTGGGGGGTGCCTTCTCCGGCCTGGAGGAGATCATCGCCGACCGCGTCGGCCAGGGTGGCGTGGGCTTCACCAACGATTCGGTCAAGCGCCAGCCAGTGGGACTCGATCCCTTCGCCGGTGTGCGCCCCGAGGACCTGCACACCTTCGGGTTGATCCCCGAGTTCATCGGCCGCCTGCCCGTGATCACCACGGTGCCCAGGCTCGACGCCGATGTGCTGCGCCGCATCCTCGTGGAGCCGCGCAATGCGCTGGTCAAGCAGTTCGAGAAGCTCTTCGAGCTGGACGGCGTGGAGTTGGAGCTCACCGACGACGCGGTCTCGGCGGTTGCCGAGAAGGCGGTCACCCGCAACACCGGCGCGCGCGGATTGCGCGCGATCCTCGAGGAGACCCTCCTCGACGTGATGTTCGAGGTGCCCAGCCATGAGGAGATCGGCCAGGTGGTGATCACCGGTGACGTCGTGCACGGCGACGCCCAACCGACCATGCTCACCCGGGCCGAGATCGCCGAACGGCACAAGCTGTCCGCCTGACACTGTTCACCGCTGGCCCACGCCAGCCCTCAGCACACGACCCGTACGCCCCGGATTCCCGGATCGGCGTGCGGGTCGTGCACGTTCCGGCCCCGCGCTCGGGACGGGGAGTCACAGCGCGGGAATCGGCAACCAACTCCCGCCGCGTCGGCGGAGCACCCGTGGGGGAGACACCACGGCCACCTGTGACACCTGCTGGGTGATCTGGGCGCCATGGCGCCGGGCGCGCGCATCCTCGTCGGCATCATGGGAGCCCGCGATGGTGAACCGCACGGTCACCGTCGGCAGCCCCGCGGGCATGTCGAGGCGCACATCGTCGCAGTGGAGCGGCGCCACCACGGCTGCCCGCGCCACCTCCAGGACCTCGTCGGGACGGTGCCCGGGACGCAGGCCACTGACCTGGAACTGCACTCGAAATGATGGCATGGGCCCGATCTTCCTCCCCGCCACGTTCATGGCCCCCGCAATCCCGGTGTCCGGTCGGTCGGGTTCTCGCATCGTTGCCGTGGGGCACGGCGCGGTGCTCGGACTGTAGCCTGATGACGTGCGCTATGTGTCAACCCGTGCCGCGTCCGCCGATGCCTCGGAGCCCTTCTCCGACATCCTGCTGGAAGGCCTCGCCCCCGACGGGGGCCTCTACCTGCCCGTCACCTACCCCCGGGTCGATGCACAGACCCTCACCCGGTGGCGCGCCGTGCTGGCCGAGCAGGGCTATGCGGCGCTGGCTGCCGAGGTGATCGGCCTCTATATCGATGACATCGGCCATGATGACCTGCTGGAACTGTGTCGCAGGGCCTACACCGCCGAGAAGTTCGGCGACCCCCAGATCGTGCCGGTGACGCGCATCGGCGACGAACCCCTGTGGCTGGGGCACCTGTCCAATGGACCGACGGCGGCCTTCAAGGACATGGCGATGCAGTTGCTCGGGGAGTTCTTCGAGTACGAGCTGCGTCGCCGGTCCAGCTGGCTGACCATCGTTGGCGCCACCAGCGGCGATACCGGAAGCTCGGCCGAGTATGCGATGCGCGGACGTGACGGGCTGAGCGTCGTGATGCTGACCCCGGCGGGCAGGATGACCCCCTTCCAGCAGGCCCAGATGTTCGGCCTGCAGGATCCCAACATCATCAATGTCGCGGTCGACGGCGTCTTCGACACCTGTCAGGACCTGGTGAAGGCCCTCAACGCCGACGCCGAGTTCAAGCATCGCTGGCACGTCGGTGCCGTCAACTCGATCAACTGGGCCCGCCTGGTGGCCCAGGTGGTCTACTACTTCGCCTGCTGGCTGCGCGTCACCACCAGCGCCGACGAACAGATCAGCTTCGCGGTGCCCACCGGGAACTTCGGCAATGTCTGCGCCGGGCACATCGCCCGCTCCATGGGATTGCCGATCAAGCGCCTCATCGTGGCCACTAATGAGAACGACGTGCTCGACGAGTTCTTCCACACCGGCCGATACCGGGTGCGCGGCGCCGTCGAGACCGTGGCCACCTCAAGCCCCTCCATGGACATTTCGAAGGCCTCGAACTTCGAGCGCTTCATCGCCGACCTGTTCGGACGGGACGGTGCGACCGTGCGCAGGCTGTTCGACCAGCTCGCCCGCACCGGGGAGTTCGACATCTCGGGGACGGCGCAGTTCACGGCCGTCAGCCAGCAGTACGGCTTCGTCTCGGGCCATTCCAGCCATGCAGACCGCCTGGCCACCATCAAGCGCCTGTGGACCACCGACCAGATCCTCATCGACCCGCACACCGCCGACGGCGTCCATGTCGCCGAGCAGTTCGCCGGCGACGAGCAGATCGTGGTGCTGGAGACCGCACTTCCGGTCAAGTTCGCCGACACCATCAAGGAGGCCACCGGGGAGTTGCCACCCGTGCCGCCGCGCTTCGCCCACATCGGGGAGGGGCCGCGTCGGGTCATCGAGATGGGCGACGACCTGGGCGCCCTCAAGAAGCTCGTGGCCGACACCGTGGGCACCCTGCGGGCCTAGCTCAGCACCGGCGCGGCGACCATCGAACCATTCCCGTGCGATCGTCATCGGACGGGATCAGCAACAAAGGAGACAGCAATGAGCATGCGCGTCGGAATTCTCACCTCCGGTGGAGACAGCCCCGGCCTCAACGCCGCCATCCGTGGATTCGGCAAGGCCGCCGTGAGCACCTACGGCATGGAACTGATCGGCTTCCGCGACGGGATGCGGGGCCTGGCGGAGAACCGCTTCATGCAGCTCGACTCGCACGCACTGTCCGGCATCCTCACCACCGGCGGCACCATCCTGGGCACCAGTCGCGACAAGGTGCACAAGATGCTGGTCGACGGCAAGGTGCAGAACATGATCCCCGTGATCAAGAAGAACTACGAGAAGAACAAGCTGGACGCCCTGGTCTGCCTGGGTGGCGGCGGCACCGCCAAGAACGCCAAGCGCCTGTCCGACGCCGGCATGAACGTGATCACGCTGCCCAAGACGATTGACAATGACCTGGTGGGCACCGACCAGACCTTCGGGTTCGCCACGGCCCTGGAGATTGCCACTGATGCGGTCGACCGCCTCCATTCCACCGCACACAGCCACCATCGCATCATCCTCACCGAGATCATGGGGCACCGTGCCGGATGGCTGGCATTGGGTGCGGGGATCGCCGGTGGCGCCGATGTGATCCTGCTGCCCGAGGTGCCCTACAACGTCGAGTCCATCGCCGCGGCCATCAGCCGCCGCTCCGCCCATGGCTCGAACTTCTCGGTGGTGGCCGTGGCCGAGGGCGCGCGCAATGAGCGTGACGCCGCCGAACTCGCCGCCGCCGACGCACTGGTGCGCGAGGCCGATTCACCGGTGGCCCGCGACGCCGCGAAGACCCACCGGGCCAATGTCGAGGCCTCGCATCGGGCCCATACCTTCACGCTGGCCACCGAGCTGGAGAAGGCCACCGGACTCGAATCGCGCGTGACCATCCTGGGCTACGTCCAGCGCGGCGGCACGCCCTGTGGACGCGACCGCGTGCTGGCCACCGTGCTCGGCACTGCCGGCGCCGACCTGGTCGCCAAGGGCGTCTTCGGTGTCATGGTCGCCGCGAAGGGCGACGGGGCAGAGCCGGTTCCGCTCGAGGAGGTGGCCGGCAAGATCCGCCGCGTACCCGTCGACCACCCGTGGATCCGGGCGGCCAAGGAGGTCGGCACCGGGTTCGGCGACTGACCGCGCCCGGCTGGGATCCCAGTGGGGTTGGACCCCAACGGGCTGGGAACACAACGGGCTGGGCCGCGACCCTATGCTTGACCGGTGAGTCCTTCCCAACCCCTGACGTTGCATGTGAGGGCCCTGGTGCTCGACATGGACGACACCATCAACCAGACGACGCCGGCCATGCGGGTGGCATTGCGCACGGCCGCCGTCGGGCTGTGGCCGCAGGTCCCCGAGGAGCGGCTGCACGCCGCTGTCGAACGCTATGCATTTGATGGCGCCGGATGGTTCCAGCGCTTCTCCTCGGGCCAGATCGACTTCGAGACGATGCGCCGCGGCCGGCTGGCAGACATGGCCGCCCAGCTCGACAACCAGCTCTCGGATCAGCAGTACGAGAGCTTCGAGGAGAGCTATCGCGCGGTGTTCATCGACTCGTGTCGGGCCTTCGACGACGCGCTGCGCCTGCTTGACCGGGCCCGTGCCGCGCAGGTGCCCGTGGCCGTGTTGTCGAACTCCGCACACCACATGACGCGCAGGAAGATCCACCGGATCGGCCTGGACGATCGCTTCACCGCCGTACTGTGTGCCGACCAGCTCGGCGCCGGAAAGCCCGACCCGGGCGCATATCTGGCCGCCTGCCGGGCCATCGGCCACGAGCCGGGTGAGGTCGGTTACGTGGACGACCTGTTCCGCGACGCCCACGGCGGGGCGCAGGCGGGCCTCAAGGCGGTGTGGCTTGACCGCATCGGTGAGGACGGAACCCCGGACAGTGAACACCAGGTGCGCTCGGGTGACCAGGCCGTGCCGATGATCGGCGGGCTGGACCAGCTCGACGTCCGCCTGCCCTGACCGTTCGCGGCGTCGGATCACTGCCGTTCGGGTGATAACCGCTGGCTGAACGCCGCAGGGGGCGGACCCAACCACCTGGTCGGGCCCGCCCCCTGCGGGTGGAGCGTCAGTTCTTCTTTTTCTTCACCGGCGGCTCGCCCAGGGTGATCTGGGCGCCCACCTCGTCGCCGGCCTCCTGCCAGGCGATGTCGGTCTCGATATGGCCGACCGCGCTCAGGTCGGCGGCTGCCGACTTCAGGTGGGCCACCGCGGTGGCGGGGCCACTGAGCGTGATGTCGATCACCGGGGTCTTCATCGAGACCTTGGCGTCCGACTTGGCGCCACGCACCAGGATGAGCGCTGCGGCCACGTCGGTGACCAGCTGCGGGTCACCCGTGGAGGGCAACTCGTCGACGGTGGGCCAGCTCGCAGTGTGCACCGAGCCAGGCTTCCACCAGCTCCAGACCTCCTCGGTGACGAAGGGCATGAAGGGTGCCAGCAAGCGCAGGATCACCGACAGGGCCAGCTGCAGTGACGCATTGGCCGAAGCCGCGGCCCGGGGTCCCTGGGCGCCGTAGGCGCGTTCCTTCACCAGTTCGAGGTAATCGTCGCAGAAGCTCCAGAAGAACTCCTCGGTGACTTCCAGGGCGCTGGTGTAGTCGAACGCCTCGAGGTCCTTGGTCGCCTTGGCCACCACGGCGCGCAGGGCGGTCATCTCGGCGACGTCCACCGGCACGGTGATCTCTTCGGGATCAGTGGCCTCTCCCATGCCCAGCACGAAGCGGCTGGCGTTGAGCACCTTCATGGCCAGGCGACGCCCGACCTTCATCTGGCGCTCGTCGAAGGGGGAGTCGAGTCCGGGACGGGCCATGGCGGCGCGCCAGCGCACGGCGTCGGCACCGTACTTGTCGAGGATGTCGGTGGGAACCACCACATTGCCCTTCGACTTGCTCATCTTCTTGCGATCGGGATCCATCACGAAGCCCGAGATCATCGCGCGTGCCCACGGCACCTCGTTGAACTCAAAGTGCGCCCGCACCACCCGGCTGAACAGCCAGGTGCGGATGATGTCATGGGCCTGGGGCGCCAGGTCCATCGGGAAGGTGAGCTTGAACAGCTCCGGGTCACGCTCCCAGCCGGTCACGATCTCGGGGGTCAGGGAGCTGGTTGCCCAGGTGTCCATCACATCGGGGTCGGCCATGAAGCCGTTCGGCTTGCCGCGCTGGGCCTCCGAATAGCCATCGGGCACGTCGGAGGTCGGGTCGATCGGCAACTCGGCGGCGCTGGCCATCAGCGGCTCGTCATAGTCGGGGTCGCCGTTGGCATCCAGCCGGTACCAGATGGGGAAGGGGATGCCGAAGAAGCGCTGGCGACTGACCAGCCAGTCCCCGTTGAGGCCCTCGACCCAGTTGGTGTAGCGGTGGCGCATGTACTCCGGCACGAAGTCGATGTCATCGCCGCAGTTGATGAGCGTCTGCTTCAACTCGTCATCGCGTCCGCCATTGCGGATGTACCACTGGCGCGTCGAGACGATTTCCAGCGGCTTGTCGCCCTTCTCATAGAAGTTCGCCTTGCGCTGGGTCGGCTCGGGTTCCCCGATCATCTCACCGGACGCCTTGAGCGCCTCCACCATGGCCGCGCGGGCCGAGAAGACCGTCTTGCCGGCCAGCTTGTCGTCGTAGAAGGTCGGATCGGGCAGCCAGTCGGGGGTCTCGCGGGTGAAGCGCCCGTCACGACCGATCACGGTGCGCGTGGGAAGGCGCAGTTCACGCCACCACAGCACGTCGGTGAGGTCACCGAAGGTGCAGCACATGGCGATGCCGGCGCCCTTGTCCATCTCGGCGGCCGGATGGGCCAACACGGGCACCTCGACGCCGAAGATCGGGGTCTTCACCATCGTGCCGAACAGGTGCTGGTAGCGGGTGTCGTCGGGGTGGGCGATCAGTGCGCAACAACTGACCACCAGCTCGGGACGCGTCGTCTCGATGAAGACGTCCTCACCGTCGGGGCGGTGGAAGGCGAGCCGATGGTAGGCGCCCGGGTAGTCCCGAGCCGCGAGCTCGGCCTGGGCCACGGCGGTCTGGAAGGTGACATCCCACATGGTGGGTGCCTCGGCCATGTAGGCCTCGCCGCGCTCGTAGTTGCGCAGGAACGCGAGCTGCGAGATGCGCTGGGTCTCCTCGCCGATCGTCGTGTAGAGCTGCTTCCAGTCCACGGACAGCCCCACCTGGTGCCACAACTGCTCGAAGGCCTTCTCGTCCACCTTGGTGAGCTGACGGCACAGGTCGATGAAGTTGCGGCGGCTGATGGGGATCTGGTGCTTCGCATCGGGCTTGGCCGGCGGCTGGAAGTCGGGGTCGTAGGGCACCGACGGATCACAGCGCACGCCGAAGAAGTTCTGCACGCGACGCTCGGTGGGCAGGCCGTTGTCGTCCCAGCCCATCGGGTAGAAGACCTGCTTGCCGAGCATCCGCTGGTAGCGGGCGATCACGTCAGTATGGGTATAGCTGAACACATGGCCCACGTGGAGTGAACCCGACACCGTGGGCGGAGGCGTATCGATGCTGAACACCTGGGGACGGCTCTCCGGCCGCTTGAAGGCGTAGAGCTGCTCATCCTCCCAGGCCTCGGCCCATTTGGACTCCAGGCCCTCCAGTACCGGACGATCGGGGACCTTCCAGCCCGACGATCCCGACGCGGGGGCCGAACGTGTGTCTTGTGCTGAGGAGTCAGGTGCTGCGGTCATGGCTGACATCCTATCGAGCGTGCCGAATGGCCCCCACGCCGTCGGCTGGCTCGGACGCACCCCGTGGACGTTGTGTCCTTTCCGGGTGGTCGGAGGCCTCAGACGCCCCGCACGAGCTTCATGATGTCATCCTCGGTGGGGTTGGTCTTGCGGGGCATGTCGATCTTCCTGTCATTGGCCAGGAAGGTCGGCGTGCCGTTGTATCCGTCGGCCTGGGCCTGACGGTCCACGGCGTCGACGAAGGCGTTCATCTCGCCCTTGTCGTAGCTGGACTGGAACTTGGCCAGGTCGTCGCCGGTGATTCCGGCCGCCTGCGGGAAGGCGTTGCGCAGCTGGTCATCGGTGTAACCGGTGCCCTCCTTCGCAGGCTGGTTCGAGAACACGGTGTCGTGGTACTCCTGGTACTTCCCGAAGGTGTCGGCAATGGCTGCGGCCCGGGCCGCGCGCACCGAGGAATCATTCTTCAGGTTGATGTCCAGGAAATAGCGCGTGCGGTATTCCAGCCTGGTCTCGCCCTTCTTGGCCAACGACTCGAACACCGGCCCGAAGACCGTCTCATATGTGTGGCAGATCGGGCACTGGAAGTCGTCGATCACGGTGAGCACCGGTGCTGAATCGTTGACATTGTCGGCGGAGAACACGCCCTTGTCGCCGGGGGAGGCATGTGGGGGACGGACACTCACCACCGTTGAGGTTGCCCCGGAACCACCCGACCGTTTCCCGAACACACCACCGGCGGCCATGGCGATCACGGCGACCAACACCGCTGCAACGACCACCGCCACGGCGACGACGGTGATGCGCTTGCGGCGGGCGGCCGCAGCCTCGCGTTCACGGGCGGCGCGCAGCTGCTCGCGGCGACTCGCCGACTTGGCGGCGTTGGATGAGGCCATGGTCAACCTTTCATGAGGGGTCAGTCGGGAAAGCTTCAGGAGCCCTGGTGGGGCGTCTTCTCGGCGTGGGCGGGCACATGGTCGTCGTCATCGACGGACAGCGGCCGGAACAGCCAGCCATCCACGGACAGGGCGGTGCGTGGCCGGATGACGAGCCAGACGCTGGCGGCAAGCAGGCCGATGTCGCGAATGATGTCCCACAGGTACTGGGGCTTCTGGTCCGAACTGAGGATGCCGCCCTGGCCGAAGCAGCCGCAGTCAAGGCGCAGGCCGTGCGCCCATGCCCAGGCGATGCCGAAGGTGAACACGATCATCGCCAGGCCGTTGAGCACCGAGGCGACGCGCGTGAACAGGCCAACGACCAGTAGCGCTCCGACGACGAGCTCCAGGGGCGGTTGGGCATAGCCGATCAGCGTGCTGAGCGTGTCGCCCAACCCCAACTGGTACAACTTCACCTGTTCCACGTTCAGCGGCAGGTTGCCGATCTTGGTGGCGCCCGCCCAGATCATCACGACGCCGGTCAGCAGGCGGAGCGCCAGTCCCACCCAATCGCGCCAATCCTGCGGGCGACGCAGTGCGCGCGGCGGGGTGACGCGACTCGGTTCGGAACTCACGGTGGGCAGCATACCCGGGACAATGGGGTGCATCGACCCGGATGAAGCGGCCGATATCGGGCCTGTGACCCCGCTGAGTGCCACGCGGACAAGACCGCGTGATGCGTCGGCGCCGAGCTCCACGGCCACTGGCTAGGCTTGCAGTCGATGAACAGCACCCAGGGGCTCCCCGCTGACAGCCCGCGACACAGCATTGTGACCGGCGGCTTTGATTCCGGCGATCCGCAACGTCACGCACATATCGTCTCCGAGCTCACCGGACGCTGGCCGGAGAACCGCGTGGGACCCTCCCTCGACCGCATTGCGCGACTGTGCGAGCTCCTGGGGTCGCCCCAGCGCAGCGCCCCGGTGATCCAGATCACCGGCACGAACGGCAAGGGCAGCACCGCCATCATGATCGATGCCCTGCTGCGGGCCATGGGCCTGCGCACCGGACGGTTCAGCTCACCCCACCTGCAGGACCTCACCGAACGGATCTGCATCGATGGCCAGCCCATCGCCCCCGACCGCTTCGACGAGCTGTGGGAACAGGTCGAACCGTTGGTCACGATGGTCGACGACCAACGCCTGGACGGCATCGAGATGACCTTCTTCGAGGTGATGACGGGGCTGGCCTACGCGGCGTTCGCCGACGCACCCGTTGACGTGATGATCATGGAGGTCGGCATGGGTGGGCGTTGGGACGCCACCAATGTTGCCGATGCCCAGGTGGCCGTGGTCGGTCCGGTGGCGATGGACCACATGCAGTACCTCGGGGACACGATCGCCGAGATCGCCACCGAGAAGGCGGGCATCATCAAGGCCGGTTCGACGGCCGTCATCGCGGGCCAGAGCGCCGATGCGGCACGCGTCCTGGCCCAACGCTGCCTCGAGGTGGGGGCCCCCATGGTGCGTGAGGGCATCGATTTCGGCCTGCTCGACCGTCAGCCCGCCGTGAGCGGGCAGCTGTTGCGCCTGGACACGGCCTCGGGCCCGATCGGCGACATCTTCCTTCCGTTGCTGGGTGCCCACATGGCCCACAACGCCGCACTGGCGTTGGCCAGTGTCGAGGCGTTCATGGGGGGCAAGGGCCTTGACCCGACGGTGATCGAGGCGGGATTCGGCCAGGTGGTGGCTCCGGCGCGCCTGGAGACGGTGCATTCCGAGCCCACCGTGGTGCTCGACACCGCACACAATCCCCATGGCGTGAAGGCGACCCTCGAGGCGTTGCGGGAGGCCTTCACCTTCCGTCCGCTGATCGCCGTGGTTGCAATGATGGCCGACAAGCAGGTCGACCAGGTGCTCGCCCAACTGGAGGCGGTTGCCGACATCATCGTGGTGAGCCATGTGTCGGGCAGCCGTCGCGCGATGTCGGTGGCCGAGCTTGCCGATCTGGCCACGGGAATCTTCGGTGCCAACCGGGTGCGCACCGCCGATGACGTCTCCCAGGCACTGTCCACGGCCATGGGACTGGCTGAGCAGTCCGGCGAGGGCGCCGGCGTGCTCGTGATCGGCTCGGTCTACCTGGCAGGCGAGGTCCGCGACATCCTGGTGGGCCACGACGTGACCACTGTCGGGCAGCCCCTGCGACTGGGCGCCGACGACCTGCAGGTCGGCGAACGTCGCCCGGCCATCATCGATGCCGACGACGAGGACGTCGACGACGAGGATTGAGGCGCGGCACGGCACGCCCAGCGTTGCTTGCGTCAGTCCGCGCTGAGCCGAACTCTGCCGGATACGGGCGCGCCACCGAGATCGACAGGCACATTGTTTAAGGTGTGGGAGTGAGTGAATCGCGCCACGACCCGCCCGGGGGGGTCTCCTCGCCGGAAGTCCAGTCCCCGGAGGCCCGGTCGGAACGAACGCTGGTCCTGCTGAAGCCCGATGCCGTCCGGCGTGGCTTGGTGGGAGAGATCATCGCCCGGTATGAGCGCAAGGGCCTGCGGATCCGCGCGATGCAACTGCGTCATGTGGATGCCGACTTGGCCGCCAAGCACTATGCGGAACATGTCGACGCGCCCTATTACCCGGCCGTCGAGGCATTCATCACCTGTGGCCCGGTTGTGGCCCTTGCCCTCGAGGGCGAGAATGCGATCACCATCGTGCGCGCCATGCATGGTGCCACCGATCCTTCCGAGGCACGTCCGGGCACGGTGCGTGGGGACTACTCCCTGAGCACCCGGATGAACTTGGTGCACGCCTCGGATTCACCCAAATCAGCGCAGCGCGAGCTGGCGCTGTGGTTCGGACAGGACTTATGAGCGAAAACAACCACCCCCAATCCGACGGCACGCCCGGCCCTTCACAGTGGGGTCCGCCACAACCCCGTCAGTTGCCTGAGCCAGCAGGTGTTCCTCACGGCCTCCCGGTGTCAGATTCATCGGTGTCGTCCGCGCCCGCAGGCGCCGCGCGCCTGCAATACCCGACGAGCGGATCCACCCCGGTGCCGGCTCGTGATCAGGCCGCAATGGCGTGGCAGTATGCCCCTTACCTCCCGGCCGAGCGCGATCTGCCGACAAGGCCGACCCATTACCACGGATTCTGGCGCACCGAGAAGTGGCGTTGGTGGCGGGTACTACTGGCTGCTGCAGTCACTCTGGCGGGCTTCTTCGGCACCGGGTTCGCCTTTGGGTTGTTCGGCTATGCCATTGATTTCGCGCGCACCGGAAAGATCGATGGTCCGGGAACGGGGCTGACCGCCGGACTGTTTCTGGGCAACAACCTCGCGCTCGCCAGCCTGATCCCGATTGCGCTGCTCGTCTCGCTGGTGTTCCGCCAGCCGATGCGGTGGATGTCAAGCGTCACCGGACGCTTTCGATGGCGGTGGTTCGGTGCCTGCCTGGCGTGGTGTTTGCCTTTCTGGATCGTGCTGGCAACACTCACCTCCTTGGTCGGCGAGAAGGGCGAGCTCGCAATGCACAAGGACACCGTGTTCATGATCTTCGCGGTGCTGCTGACCACGCCCCTGCAATGCGTCGGCGAGGAGTTCCTGTGCCGCGGCGTCATCAACCGCGGGGTCGCCAGCTTCTTCCCCCAGACCACCCGCCTGCTGCAGGTCCTGTCGGCGATTGCCGGCGGTGCCGTCAGTTCCGTGGTCTTCATGCTGCTGCACAATGCCGGCGACGTGTGGCTCAACGCCAACTACTTCCTGTTCGCCTCGATCGGTTGCTATCTGGGCTGGGTCACCGGAGGCCTCGAGGCCTCCTGCGCCATGCACATCGTCAACAACCTCACGGCCATGGTGACCCTGCCCTTCACCGATTTCAGCGGCATGTTCAACCGTGAGGCGGGCAGCTCGAGCCCGGCAGTGCTGGTGATCGACCTGGCCCCGGTGGTCTTGGCCGCCATCGTGCTGACCTGGCGCGCCCATCGCAAGAAGATCACCAATGTCTCGGCGCCAGGTGCCGCCGGGCCGACCGCACCTCCCGCCCCGGCCCAACCGATCCAGCCCCCCGCTCCCTATGGCCAGCCCGGCTGGGCCACCGGTCCGCAGCAGGGCCCCTCGCAGGAATATCCCCCGCAGGGGTATTGGGGTCCCCGCCAGTTCTGCGGCAGCCCCGGGATGGTTCCTGGCAGCACCGGCTGGGGCAGCGCGTGACAGCCCCGTTTCACCGGCCTGATTACCCTGAGTGCTGGGTTGCGCCCAGATCGTGACCTCGACAGGAGTTTGCACAGTGAGCGGATATCGCCGACCCGAGCCGGCCTCGCAGTTTGAACAGCTCACCCCACTGCTCGCGCAGGTCTCCACCCCTGTGCAATATGTGGGCGGCGAGATCAATGCCCAGCACAAGGCCTGGGATGACGCCCGCGTGCACTGGGCGCTGCTGTTCCCCGATACCTACGGGGTGGGCCAGCCCAACCAGGGCATGGCGATCCTCTATGAGGTGCTCAACGAACTCGACTGGGCCAGCGCGGAGCGCAGCTTCTCGGTTTGGCCCGACCTGGAGCGCCTCATGCGCGCCAAGGGCGTCGGGCAGTTCACCCTGGAGAGCCATCGTCGGGTGTCGGGTTATGACGTGATCGGGGTGAGCCTGTCCACGGAGCTCAGCTACACGAACCTGCTCAATGCCCTCGACCTGGCGGGCCTGCCCATCCACGCCGCCGAGCGCGACGATGACGCGCCCCTGGTGGTGGTCGGCGGACACTGCGCCTTCAACCCCGAGCCGATCGCCGACTTCGTCGATGTCGTCGTGCTGGGGGATGGCGAGGAGGCTTCCCTCGAGCTGTCACGCATCGTGCGGGACTGGTTGGACGAGGGGCGTCCCGGCGGACGGGTGGGCGTCCTGGAACGCCTCGCGCACACCGGCATGTTCTATGTGCCCCGCTTCTACCAGGTCGACTACGCCCCTGATGCGACGATCTCCCGGATCGCCCCCGTGCGCGCCGACATCCCGGCGACCATCAACCGCTGGGTGCTCACCGGACTGGATGACTGGCCCTATCCCAAGGCACCAGTGGTGCCGATGGCCGAGACCGTGCACGAGCGCTATTCGGTCGAGATCTTCCGCGGCTGCACCCGCGGCTGTCGCTTCTGCCAGGCCGGCATGATCACCCGCCCAGTGCGGGAGCGCTCCGTGCAGACCATCGAGTCGATGGTCGACCGCGGACTGGCCGCCACCGGCCTGGAGGAGGTCGGACTACTCAGCCTGTCGAGCGCCGATCACTCCGAGATCGACCAGATCGCCGGCGGCCTGGCAGATCGCTATGCCGGCACCAACACCTCGCTGAGCCTGCCCAGCACGCGGGTTGACGCGTTCCACGTGCAGCTGGCCCAGGAACTGTCGCGCAACGGACGGCGCACCGGATTGACGATCGCGCCGGAGGCCGGCAGCGAACGGATGCGGGCGGTGATCAACAAGAATGTCTCGGAGGCCGACCTGATGGCCACCGTGACCGCGGCCTTCGAACAGGGCTGGCGTTCGGTCAAGATGTACTTCATGTGTGGGCTGCCCACCGAGACCGACGACGACGTGGCGGCAATCGCCCGCCTCGCCAAGCAGGTGGTGGCCAGGGGCCGCGAGATCTCGGGCAGCCGCGACATTCGGTGCACGGTGAGCATCGGCGGGTTCGTCCCCAAGTCGCACACGCCCTTCGAATGGGCGCCCCAGGCGACGCCCGAGGTGATCGACCACCGCATCGCCATCGTCAAGGACGCGATCCGCGAGGACCGCCAGTTCCGCAAGTCCATCACCGTGCGCTACAGCGCCGGCGAACCCGGACAGGTCGAGGGCCTGCTCGCCCGCGGTGACCGGCGCGTCGGTCGTGTCGTGGAGGCCGTGTGGCGCGCCGGCGGGCGTTTCGACGGTTGGAGCGAGTACTTCGACTACGAGCTGTGGACGCGTTGCGCGGCCGAGCAGTTGGCGCCGTTCGGCATCGACCTGGAGTGGTTCACCACCCGGGAACGTCCTCAGGTGGAGGTACTTGCCTGGGACCACCTGGATTCCGGACTCGACCGCACCTGGCTGTGGGACGAGTACCGCTCGGCGATCGCCGGCGACCAGCTGGCGGATTGCCGCTGGGACGACTGCAACGACTGCGGCGTCTGCCCGCTGTTCGGGGTGGACATCGAGCTGGCCACCGAGGGGCAGCGACCCAGCTCGCAGCAGGCCGCCTCGTAGGCCGGCGCCCCGCGGACGTCACCCGGGCGCGGACCCGCGGACGTCTCGTGGGCGCCCGGATGCCTACGGGTTGGCGGCCAGGAAGATATAGGCGGCCAGGATCACCAGGTGCACTCCGCCCTGCAGGCGGGTGGCACGGCCCGGCGCGATGGTGAGCATGGCCAGCAGTACGGACATCACCAGCAACACGATCTGGGTGGAGCCCAGGCCCAGGTAGAACTCGCCGGGGAACCAGATCATGGCCACGGCAAGGGTCGGGATCGTCAGGCCGATGCTGGCCATGGCCGATCCCAGCGCCAGGTTGAGGCTCACCTGCACCCGGTTCTGTCGCGCCGCGCGGACGGCGGCCAGCGACTCGGGTGCCAGCACCACCAGGGCGATGATCACGCCGACGAAGCCCGGCGGTAGTCCGGCGGCGGCCACACCGGCCTCGATGGTGGGGGACAGGATCTTCGCCAGTCCGACCACGGCCACCAGGGCGATCAGCAGGAAACCGAGGCTGCGCAGAGTGGCTGCGGTGGTCGGCGTCCAGGAGTCATCGTCGGTGTCGATCGGCATCCCGTCCTCGTCGATCGGCAGGAACGAACTGCGGTGCCGTCCGGTCTGGGCGGCGATGAACAAGCCGTACAACACCAGCGAGGCCACGCCGGCGAAGGCGAGCTGTGAGGGCGTGTACGAGGGGCTCGGGTCGCTCACGGTGAAGCGGGGGAGCACCAGGCAGATACCGGCCAGCGCCGTCACCGTGGCCAGGGCACCGCCACTGCCCAGGGCGCTGAAGCGCGATGTGGAATGTCGGGCGGCGCTCACGGTGAGCGACAGGCCCATGATGCCGTTGATGGTGATCATCACCGCGGCGAAGACGGTGTCACGGGCCAGCGTGGCCGAGCCCTTGCCGGAGGCCATCAGGGTGAGGATGAGCCCCACTTCGATCACCGTGACCGCGACGGCCAGGACCAGCGAGCCGAAGGGCTCACCGACCTTCTGGGCGATCACCTCGGCGTGGTGCACCGAGGCGATGATCGAGCCGATCAACAGGATCGTCAGCACCGCCAGCACGAGGGCTGCGGTGGGGTGGTAGATCCACGAGACGATCAGGGCGGCGAAGGCGAGGATCGGCAGCACCCGGGTCCAGTGCAGCCATTTGTGCTTGATCACTTTGCTCACGCGCGGCCCTCCGTCGTGCCTTCCTGGTCGTCGGAGGCCGGCGCGTCCATCGGACGCATCCCGTGCTCCTGGCGCCACCGGCCATGCACGTGCATGGCGCGGGCCACCCCGGCCTTCAATTCGGTTTCGTCACCGATGTGGTCCCGATGCTTCGGGGGGACGTCCTCCACCTGTTCGGCAGCGCGGACCAGCACGCGATAACGGTGCTCACGCTTGTCCGCTTCGGTGTCCTCGTCAAGTTTGAGGTAGCGGTCGGTCTCGGTGCGCAGCCGCGCGCCGGCGGCCTGGGCCTTGCCCGCGCCGCTCAGCAGCGAGGTGACGACCGTGATCACCAGCACGCCGATGATCACGCTCAGCGAGATGCCGGTGGTGATCTCGATCACCGGCACCGATTCGCCGTCGTTGATGAAGGGCACGGTGTTCTCGTGCAGGGCGTGCAGGATCAGCTTGATGCCGATGAAGCTCAGGATGGCACCCAACCCGTACGACAGGTAGATGAGGCGGTCCAGCAGTCCGTCGATGAGGAAGAACAGCTGACGCAGGCCCATCAGCGAGAAGGTCGTGGCGGTGAACACGATGTAGGTGCTCTGGGTGAGTCCGAAGATGGCGGGGATCGAGTCGAGTGCGAACAGGATGTCGGTACCGCCGATGGCGACCATCACCAGCAGCATCGGCGTCATCATGCGCTTGCCGTCCACCACCGTGAACAGCTTGTCATCGTCGTACTGGTCTGATGTGCGCAGCAGCTTGCGGGCCAGCCGGATCATGAGGTTGTCGGCCTCGGAGCCGTGTGACTCCTCATTGTCGGGCTTGACGGTGTGCCCGGCGGTGATCAGCAGGATCAGGCCGAACAGGTAGAAGACCCACGAGAAGCGGTTGATCAGTGCCGCGCCCAGGAAGATGAATCCGGTGCGGGCGATGATCGAGAAGACGATGCCCACCAGCAGCACCTTCTGCTGGTCCTTCCGGGGGACTGCGAAGCTGGAGATGATCAGCAGGAAGACGAACAGGTTGTCAACGCTGAGCGCCTTCTCGGTGATGTAGCCCGCGAAGTATTCACTGCCCATCTCGGTGCCACCGACGATCATCACGACGATGCCGAAGGCAATCGCGATGCCGATGTACACCGCCGACCAGACGGCGGCCTCGCGCAGCGAGGGGGAGTGCGCCTTGCGCACGTGGGCGAAGTAGTCGAACGCCAGCAAGCCGACGATCAGGATGATGGTTGCGATCCAGACGGCCGCTGGGACCATACAGGTTCCTTTCCGGTGAGTGGACAAGCCGGCGATTTGATTTGATAATACAAACCAATTGGATGTGGGCACAAGCGGGATGGCCCGTCCCAACGGCTTTTCGCGGCGCCTCCCGGGCGGCTCGTGGTGGCCCCTGGCGGGGCCGTCCCGCGGCGCACGGTGGGCCCACGGCAGGCGAACCACCCACGGCGGATGAGTCACGGAGAGGCAGTGCATGGCAACAGGGTCCGGTGTCGAGGACACCATGCTCGAGTTGGCGCGGGTCATGTCGCGCTCCTCGGTGCGTCGGCGTATCCACGGCAGCCTTGCCGACGAACTCTCGCCGACCGACACCTGGTTGTTGACCCACCTGTCCGAGGTGGGACCCATGGCGATGACCGAGCTGGCCCAGTGGCAGGGGGTCGACCGCTCCACGATGACCGCCCAGACCCAGCACCTGGAGAAGCGCGGCTACCTGGTGCGGGAGCCGTCCCAGCGCGATCACCGGGTGATCATGGTGGGGCTGAGCGCCATGGGTGAGCGCATCGCCCAGGTGCTTCGCGCCGCCGGGCGCAGCGCCTTTGGCCGGGCCATGGGGGATTGGTCGCCCCAGGAGCGCGAGATGCTCGATCGCCTCCTGTCCCGGTTGCTCGCGGGGCTGGAGCGCTCCGCGCAGGGCGACCCGGGCTGAGCGTCGGACCCCACCCGCTGCGGCGCGGGATCTGGCAGCACCGGCTGTCCTAGGATCTTGGGCGTGCCAAAACGCGAACCACCCCGTCAGCCACCGCCGGTGCAACGCCTGCGGTTGCGCTATTCCAAGCTCGGCGTCGCCAGGTTCGCCTCGCATCGCGATTTCAGTCGGGCCTTTGAACGTGCCCTGCGCCGGGCCGAGGTGCCCATGGCCTATTCCTCGGGTTTCTCCCCCCACCCCCGCATCAGCTATGCCAACGCGGCACCCACCTCCGCGGAGTCCCACGCCGAATACCTGGACATCGCGCTGGTCGAGCAGGTGGACGCGGATCAGCTCGCCGACAAACTCAATGGGGCCCTGCCGGCCGGCTTCCGCATTGAGCAGGTGATCGAGTCGAGCAAGCCGAGCCTCACCGAGCTGCTGCAGGCCTCCGAATGGACGATCGACCTGGGCGCGGTCGATGCGGACGCCCTGCGCGCGGCCGTCGAGGCCCTGCTGGCCGCCCCCGGCCTGGAGGTGTCGCGGCGCACCAAGAAGGGCCTGCGGGTCTTCGATGTGCGCCCTGCCGTGCTGGCCGCCCACGTCGAGGGTGACCACATCTGGGTGCGGTTGCGCCATGGCGTGCCCCTGGTGCGTCCCGACGACCTGGTCACCGGCCTGCGCCAGCTTGTTCCGGGGCTGGGCGACGACCACCCGGGCCTGTTCGCCAGGCTTCGGCAGGGGCCCTTGGGTGATGATGGTTCGATCATCGATCCCCTGCTCGTCGCCGCGCCGTCCCGGGCCCCGCAGGACGAGTCCCCGACCGATCAGCCGTGACGATCGGCGTGGTCTTCAAGGCTGCGATTTTCGCTGCTCCCGCGTGGGTCGCGCTGGGCGTTATGCGTTCTGTGACATAATTGGGCTCAGGTAAGAGCGTCGTCCAGATGCTTGAACTCGCAGAACCTTGAAATCCTCACCGCGACGAGTGATCGACCGCGGGGGACTGTCGGGCGACTGCGGAATCCGCCAGCTTTTGTCACACCCCAGGTGTGATTGATCCGTGCCCGCGAGGGCGCAAGAGGAGCACTGCATGCTCGAGGAAAACCCCAGCAAGGAACCGACCGGCGCCGAAGAACAGCTTCTTCGACCCCCTGCGGGCAGGCGATCGAAGACCCGTCCCGCCGGGCCGCCCGCACCGGTGACCCAGCCACCAGCAACCCAACCACCCACGAACTCCCCGGCCACGTCAACTGCCGATGAGGCGACGACCAAGCCGAAGACCACCCGGCGAGCCACGACCCGCAAGAAGGCCGAAGCGCCCGCCACCACCCCGGACACCCAGCCCGCCGCGAAGCAGCCTGACACCACGGCCACCGCCGAGCAGGGCGAGGCCACCGCTCCGGCCGCCAAGAAGGCCCCCAGCCGCCGCAGCCGCACCACCAGGACCGCGGCCAAGGCACCTGAGGCCGAATCCACGACAAGCCCCGCCGCCGAGGGCCACGAGGGTGGATCAGACGACCCGGTCGTCGCCGCCATCACCGCCGTGATGGCCCAGCGCGAGAAGCCGGCCCGGACCACCCGCACACGGGCATCCCGCAAGGCGGGCCCGGCCGAGCCGGTGAAGGCAGCTGCGTCCGCCGACCAGGCAACCGTCACGGAGACGACAACCGATCAGGCCACCGCCGACGAGAAGCCGAAGACCACCCGGCGTCGTCGCGCCACGGCCAAGCAGGGCCAGCCCGCGCCGGCCGCAACGTCCGAGAGCGGCGAGCAGGGCGCGTCCACCGACGAACGCCTGGACGCCGCACTGGCCAAGGCCCACAAAGCAGCGCCGCGCAACCGCCGCGGCAAGGCCACCGCCGCCCAGGACGAGGACGGTGCCTCCGACAAGAAGGCGGCCCTCGACTCGCTGACCGAGGCAATCGCCCACGGCGAGCAGGACAATGACGAGCATCACGACGATGCCCACGAGCAGGAAGCCACCCAGGAACAGCGTCCCAAGCGCCGTGGCAGGCGTGCCGAGCCGGCCAAGGCCGAAGCCGACCACGCCGAGGACGACCAGCACGACGAGGAGCACCAGGGTTCGCCGTCCGACGCCGAGGGCAATGGCGAGGACAGCTCCGAGGACGAGGGCGAGCACGGTTCGCACCGTCGCCGTCGTCGTCGCGGGGGACGTCGCCGCCGTCGCAGTTCCGAGGACTCCAACGACTCGGAGGACAACGGCGAGGACTCGAATGGTGAGTCGGGTTCGGGCCACGAGGCCGATGCCGATCATGGTTCGGACCACGGTTCGGACACCGACTCCAACGGCACCCAGCACCGCCGTCGCCGTCGTCGCCGCCGCAACGGCTCCGATGCCGACTCCGCCGAACTGCCGGTGCGCGTGCGCGAGCCGCGACACCACGGATCCGACGAGGTCACCGGCATCGAGGGCTCCACGCGACTGGAGGCCAAGCGCCAACGCCGCAAGGAGGGACGGGCCGCCGGCCGTCGCCGCGCCCCCATCCTGAGCGAGGCGGAGTTCCTGGCCCGTCGCGAGTCGGTTGATCGCAAGATGATCATTCGCCAGCGCGAGGACTACACCCAGCTCGCTGTCCTCGAGGACGGCCTGTTGGTGGAGCACTACGTCGATCGCAAGGCGTCCGCGTCGCTGATCGGCAACATCTACCTGGGCAAGGTACAGAATGTGCTGCCCAGCATGGAGGCCGCCTTCATCGACATCGGTCGTGGCCGCAATGCCGTGCTGTACGCCGGCGAGGTCAACTGGGACTCGATGGAGAAGGGCCACAAGGGCTCACGGCGCATCGAGGATGCGCTCAAGCCCGGCCAGACCGTGCTCGTGCAGGCCAGCAAGGACCCGATCGGCGCCAAGGGTGCCCGGCTCACCGGACACATCTCCCTGCCGGGCCGCTATGTCGTGTACTCGCCCGATGGGCACCTGTCGGGCATCAGCCGAAAGCTGTCTGACACCGAGCGCCATCGCCTGAAGAACATCGTCAATGACGCCATCGACGATTCGTCGTCGGTGATCGTGCGCACCGCCGCCGAGGGCGTGACCGAGGAGGCGCTGCGCCAGGATGTGGATCGCCTCAAGGCCCACTGGGATGTCATCGAGAAGAAGGTCGCCGAGGGCCATTCGCCCCAGCAGCTGTACGTGGAGCCCGACCTGACGCTGCGCATCGTGCGCGATCTGTTCACCGAGGACTTCAATGAACTCATCGTCGAGGGCGACGGCGGCCCGGAGGATGCCTTCGAGACCGTGCATGAATATGTCGAACACGTGGCCCCGAACCTGGCCGACCGGCTGGAGCACTGGGACACCACGAAGGGCGATCTGTTCACCAAGTACCGCATCGACGAGCAGATCTCCAAGGCCCTGGAACGCAAGGTCTTCCTGCCCTCCGGCGGCTCCCTGGTGATCGACCGCACCGAGGCAATGACCGTGATTGACGTCAACACCGGCAAGTTCACCGGGGCGGGCGGCAACCTCGAGGAGACGGTGACCAAGAACAACCTCGAGGCCGCCGATGAGATCGTGCGCCAGATGAGGCTGCGCGACCTCGGAGGCATGATCGTGGTCGACTTCATCGACATGGTGCTGCCCGCGAACCGCGAGTTGCTGCTGCGTCGGCTGGTCGAATGCCTCGGGCGTGACCGCACCCGCCACCAGGTCAGTGAGGTGACCAGCCTGGGCCTGGTGCAGATGACGCGCAAGCGGATCGGCACCGGCCTGGCGGAGGCCTTCACCGAGGAATGTGAGACCTGTGGGGGACGCGGCTATGTGCGCCACGACGAGCCGGTCGCCAGTCAGGCACCCGCCGATGGTGGGGAACGCCACCGTCGTGGTGGCCGACGCGGTGGGCGCTCGGGCAAGTAGTACTTCCCGGGCGGCGGTTTGACCGGGCATATCGGGGGCGAGTAATCTAGTCCCTCGGTGCTCTGTGAATGCGCCGCCCGGGTATGAGTTGGACGGCACCGATCCCAGGGATCGGGCGCCGGGCAAGGACCTGAAGGCCGGGCAAACAGGGCATTCGGGTGGAATTGGCCGATGAGAGTCGGTCGGGACAGACGTAATGCCGCAAGCTGCGGCGCGATACAGGAAGTGGGTCAGCGTGTACGCGATCGTGCGCAGTGGCGGCCGTCAGCACAAGGTTGCCGTGGGTGACGTCCTCGAGGTCGACAAGATGGTCGATGAGGTCGGTGCCAGTGTCAAGCTTGAGCCCGTTCTGGTGGTTGACGGCAAGGACGTCACCTCCGACAAGGCGGGTCTCGACAAGGTCGATGTCACCGCAGAGGTGCTCGGCCAGACCAAGGGTCCGAAGATCCACATCATGCACTACAAGAACAAGACGGGCTACAAGCGCCGCCAGGGGCATCGTCAGCAATACACCCGTATCAAGGTCACCGGAATCAAGGCCTGAGGAGTAAACAGACATGGCACACAAGAAGGCTGGTTCCAGCTCTCGTAACGGTCGCGACTCGAACGCCCAGCGCCTCGGCGTGAAGCGCTTCGGCGGCCAGGTCGTCAACGCCGGCGAGATCATCGTCCGCCAGCGCGGCACCCACTTCCATCCCGGTGAGGGCATTGGTCGTGGCAAGGACGACACGCTCTTCGCTCTCGTGGGCGGAGCCGTGCAGTTCGGCACCCACCGCGGTCGTCGCGTCGTGAACATTCAGCCGGTGGAGACCACCGCCTGATCTCACACCCACATGCATCCTGCTCAGGGCCGGTCCTTCGGGGCCGGCCCTGAGCGCGTCCGCCGAGGGGCCTCGCCCGGCGAAGGACGTCGCATGGCGGGGCGCCAACTACACTGGAGCAATCCGCCCAACCACCGAAAGCTGATACATGGCTATCCCGTCTTTTGTCGACCGCGTCTCCCTCGAGGTGCATGCGGGTAAAGGGGGCAACGGCTGCGCCTCGGTGCTCCGCGAGAAGTTCAAGCCGCTCGGCGGTCCCGACGGCGGCAATGGCGGCCGCGGGGGATCGGTGATCCTTCGCATCGACCCCCAGCTGTCGACGCTGGTCGACTACCACCACCAGTCGCAGCGCTCCGCCACCAACGGCCAGCCCGGCCAGGGAAAGCACCGCTCGGGTGCCAACGGCGCCGATGTGGTGCTGCCCGTGCCCGAGGGCACCGTGGTCAGTGACCTGGACACCGGCGAGGTGCTGGCCGACCTCACCGGCGACGAGACCGAGTACGTCGTGGCGCGTGGCGGACGCGGCGGCCTGGGCAACGAGGCGTTGGCCTCGAAGGCCCGCAAGGCCCCCGGCTTCGCCCTGCTGGGCGAGGAGGGCGACGCCCGCAACATCCAGCTGGAACTGAAGGTGATCGCCGACATCGGCCTGGTGGGCTTCCCCTCGGCCGGAAAGTCCAGCATCATCGCCGCCATCAGCGCGGCGAAGCCCAAGATCGCCGACTACCCGTTCACCACCCTGGTGCCCAACCTCGGTGTCGTGAAGGCCGGCGACATCACCTACACGGTGGCAGACGTGCCGGGACTCATCCCGGGCGCGTCCCAGGGCAAGGGGCTCGGCTTCGACTTCCTGCGCCACATCGAGCGGTGCCAGGCCATCGTGCACGTGATCGATACGGCCACCTATGAGCCCGGCCGTGATCCGGTGCGCGACCTCGATGCCATCGAGGCCGAGCTGCACGCCCACGGCGGCCTGGACGACCGCCCCCGCCTCATCGTGCTCAACAAGGTGGACGTGCCCGACGGCAAGGTGATCGCCGACATGGTGCTGCCCGAGCTGGAGGCGCGCGGCCTGCGGGTGTTCGAGACCTCCGCCAAGACCGGCGAGGGCATGAAGCAACTCGTGTGGGCGATGGCACATCTGGTGGAGGAGCGCCGCAAGGAGCATCCCGCGCCCTCTGCCGAGCGCATCGTCATCCGTCCCCGCCCGGTGGACAAGAAACCCGTCTTCACCATCAAGAAGATGGGCGACGGCGAGGGCGGCTTCGTCTGGCGCGTGCGGGGCGAAAAGCCCGAGCTGTGGGTCAACCAGACGGACTTCGCCAATGACGAGGCGGTTGGCTACCTCGCCGACCGGCTCAACCGGCTGGGCGTGGAGGACGAACTGCTCAAGATCGGTGCCGAGCCGCACGACGCGGTGGCCATTGGCGCGGGCGCTCATCCGGTGGTCTTCGACTTCATCCCGCAACGCGAGATCGGGGCCGAGATCCTGTCGCGTCGTGGCGAGGACCAGCGGCTCAATGAGCTGCGCCCGGCCACCCAGCGTCGCCGGGCACGCGACGCCGAATACCAGGCAGCCCGCTCCGAGCTCATGGGCGACGACCGCGACGCCGACTGGCGCCGCATCCACGCCGCGGAACTCGACAAGCTGCGTGCCGGCGAGGGCGATGACGGCGAGGGGGTCGAGGTCAACTGGGTCGGTCACGACCCGAACGAGGACCTGGAGTCCTATACCGAGGGCGATGATGACTGACCAGGTTCCCTCGGTTGTTCCCGCCCTCGACACGGAGGAGAGCGTGCGCGCGGCGATCGGATCCGCACGGCGCATCGTGGTCAAGATCGGCTCCTCGTCGCTGTCGAGTGCCCGGCGTGGACTCGACGATGCCCGGTTGGCAGCACTGGTGGCCGCACTGGCCGATGTGCACGACGCGGGACGCGACATCGTGCTCATCAGCTCGGGGGCGATCGCGGCCGGACTGAAGCCATTGGGGCTCACCCGGCGTCCCCGCGACGTCGCCCACCAGCAGGCCGCCGCCGCAGTGGGCCAGGGCCTGCTCATTGAGCGATACACCGAGATGTTCGCCCATCGCGACATCCGTGTGGGCCAGGTGCTGCTGACGCCCGACGATGTGGCGGTACGCGACAATTACCACAACGCCCTGCGCGCCCTGGGCACCCTGTTGCGCATGGGCGTGCTGCCCGTGGTCAACGAGAACGACACCGTGGCCACCCAGGAGATCCGCTTCGGCGACAACGACCGGTTGGCCGCCCTGGTGGCGCAACTGGTCCGGGCCGACGCCCTGGTGATCCTGTCCGATGTGGACGCCCTGTACACCTCCCATCCCGACGATCCGGGCGCACAGGCCATCTCCTTCGTGCCGGACGTCGACGAACTGCGCGTGGACACCCACCGCATCGGCTCTGCGGTGGGAACGGGCGGCATGAACACCAAGGTGCAGGCCGCCCAGCTGGCGGCCTCGGCGGGCATCCCGGTGATGCTGGCGCGGGCCAACGCCGTCCTCGACGCCCTGCACGGCGCCCCGGTGGGCACCGCCTTCGCCCCCGTGGACCATGCCCGACCGCGCCGTCTGCTGTGGCTGGCCTATGCCTCACGGGTGAAGGGCTGCCTCAAGTTGGACGCCGGCGCGGTGCGCGCGCTGACCAACCGCAAGGCATCGCTGCTGGCGGCAGGTGTTACCGACGTGCGTGGACATTTCGTGGCCGGCGATCCGGTTGAGGTCGAGGGTCCCGAGGGCGATATCGTTGCCCGCGGACTGGTCAACTATTCAAGCGACGAGTTGCCGTCCATGTTGGGCAAGAATTCTGTCGATCTCGGTGTGGAGATGGGTGAGGGCTTCGACCGAGCCGTGGTGCACCGCGACATGCTGGTGCTGATGAACCACCCGGGGGTCTGAGCCAACGATATCGAGGGAATGGGGAACCCCTGATGGAGTGGACACTGGTCGTCGGCTACCTGGCGGCGATCATAGGGGCGTTCTATGTCCTGCCGCAGACCGTGCACGTGATCCGGGTGGGGTCGAGTGCCGGCCTGTCGCCGCTGACCTGGCAGCTCCAGGTGGGTGCCTCCACCGGCTGGACCGTGCATGGCTTCCTGACCGGGCAGCCCAATGTATGGGCGTGCAACATCGTCGTCCTGTGCTGCGCGGCGATCATCCTCATCGTGATCTGCCGCGACCGCAAGCTGTCGTGGAATGTGTGGGTGTTGTCGGTGCTGGTCGCCGGTGCGCTCGTCACGGTCGATTCGGTGTTCGGGGCGGTGGCCTACGGCATGCTCATCATCGTCCCGATGACGGTCTCGATGATGATCCAGTTCCAGGCGCTGTGGGTGGCCCCCGACTTCCGGGGCTACTCGTGGTTCTACAACGCCTTCGCCGGCTTCACCCAGATCCTGTGGCTCATCTACGCCTTCGGGAACCATGAGCAGGCAATCCAGATCGGGGCCTCGGCCACCTTCATCCTGCAGATGCTGTGCCTTGGCCTGTACATGGTCAAGCGGGCCGGCGTCCAGCTGCCGGGGGTTGCCGGCCACAAGCCCGCCGTGCCCGCCGGCTGAACGACAGATGGGCCACGGCCTGGCGCCATGGGGGCCCCTGTAGGCTTGAGTGGTGGAGGTCTACGAAATCGCCAGCCGTGCCCGCACCGCGTCGAGAACACTTGCCACGCTGACGCGTGAGCGCAAGGACGCCGGACTGAGGGCCATGGCCGCTGCGCTCGAACAGTCCAGTGACCAGTTGCTGAGTGCCAACGCACGTGATGTGGAGGCAGCCGTCGCCGCCGGCACGCCCGACGCGATGATCGATCGCCTGTCGCTCAACCCGCAACGCGTCTCCGGCATGGCCCAGGGCCTGCGCGACCTCGCCGGGCTGGCCGATCCGGTGGGCCAGGTCGTCCGTGGGTGGAACCTCGCCAACGGCGTGCACGTCGACCAGCTGCGCGTGCCCTTCGGCGTGATCGGCATCATCTACGAGGCGCGCCCCAATGTCACCGCCGACGCGGCCGGCATCTGCCTGAAGTCCGGCAACGCGTCCCTGCTGCGCGGCTCCTCGAGCGCCCTGGAGTCGAACCGTGCGATCGTCACCGCGCTGCGTGAGGGGCTGGTGCGAGCCGACCTTCCCGCCGACGCCATCAACCTCGTGGAAGGTGGCCATGAGACCACCGGCCAGATGATGCGCGCCCGCGGCAGCATCGACCTGCTCATCCCGCGCGGCGGCGCCGGGCTGATCCGCACTGTCGTGGAGGGATCCACGGTGCCCGTGATCGAAACCGGCACCGGGAATGTGCATGTCTTCGTGGACCGCGCTGCCGACCAGCAGATGGCGGTCGGGGTGGTGCTCAACGCGAAGGTACAGCGTCCCACCGTGTGCAATGCGCTCGAGACCATGCTGGTACATCGCGACATCGCCGCGGAGTTCCTGCCGGTCGTCGTCGAGGCGCTGGGCGGTGTCGGGGTCACGGTGCACGGTGACGCCGACTCGGTGGCCATCGATCCGCGCATCGTGCCCGCCGGCGAGCACGAGTACGAGGCGGAGTACCTCTCACTTGACCTCGCCTGCAAGGTGGTCGACGACCTCGACAGCGCCCTGGAGCACATCCGCACCTATTCCACGGGCCACTCGGAGATGATCATCACCGATGACGGCATCGCCCAGCACCGGTTCACCACCGAGGTGGATGCGGCCTGCGTGCTGGTGAATGCCTCCAGCCGCTTCGTGGACGGCGGCGAATTCGGCTTCGGCGCCGAGATCGGCATCTCCACGCAGAAACTGCATGCGCGCGGCCCCATGGGGTTGCAGGAGATGACGACCACGAAGTACGTGCTGACCGGCCAGGGCCAGACCCGCCACTGAGGTGCTTTCCCGCGATGACGGGTCGCGACGGTAGGCTATGGCCCATGTCAGCCACGATCGTCGGGGGACAACGATGACCCAGGGACGTTCAGAATCCGCATCGGATGACGAGGAGGCAGGCCTCAACCTGGGCCTCGTGCGCGCCAACACCTGGCGGCGATATCGCCTCGGCGTCATGGGCGGCACCTTTGATCCGATCCACCATGGTCACCTGGTGGCCGCCAGCGAGGTCGCGGCGCGCTTCGACCTCGACGAGGTCGTCTTCGTGCCCACGGGCGTGCCCTGGCAGAAGGCGGGGCGTCGCGTCAGCAAGGGCGAGGACCGCTATCTGATGACGGTGGTCGCCACGGCGTCGAATCCACGGTTCACGGTCAGCCGGGTGGATATTGACCGCAAGGGCAATACGTACACCGTGGACACACTCAAGGACATCCGACGCGAGCGCGGCGGCAACCTCGACCTGTACTTCATCACCGGTGCCGATGCCCTGGCCTCGATCCTCACGTGGCGCGGTGCCAGCGAGCTGTTCGACCTGGCCCATTTCGTGGGCGTGACGCGTCCCGGGGTCAACCTCGGACAACGCGACTTCTCCCACCTGCCCTCCGACAAGGTCACCTTCCTCGAGGTGCCGGCCCTGGCGATCTCGTCAACCGAGTGCCGCAACCGCGTCGCCGAGGGACTTCCGCTGTGGTACCTGGTGCCCGATGGCGTGGTGCAGTATGTGGCCAAGCGGGGACTGTACGACGCCAACGACGGGGATGTGCTGGTGCTTGATGAACCGGTGGACGAGCGCGGATACACAACGGGCACCGACGAACCGGGCTCGGATGGGAGCAACTCTTGAGCGCCACTGAACATGCCGTCGAGATGACGCGCGTCGCCGCCGAGGCCGCGCTGGGCAAGCTGGGGGAGGACCTGGTGGCCTTCGACGTGAGCGAGCAGTTGGCCATCGCCGACGTGTTCCTCATCGTCTCGGGCCACAATGAGCGGCAGGTCGGTGCCATCGTCGACGCCATCCAGGACGCCCTGATCGACCGTGGCGAGAAGGTGCTGCGTCGCGAGGGGCAGGGCGGCAACCATTGGGTGCTGCTCGATTACGGCGATCTGGTGGTACACGTCTTCCGCACCGATGACCGCGCCAACTACGCCCTGGAGCGGTTGTGGCGCGATTGTCCGGAGATCCCGCTGCCGCAGGAGACTCCGACGGCCCGGGAGCAGAACTGATGAGCGCGCCCACCCGACTGGTGCTGTGGCGCCATGGCCAGACGGACTGGAACCTTGCCGGCCGTTTCCAGGGCCAGACCGACATGCCGCTCAATGTCGCGGGCCTGTCGCAGGCAGAGGCGGCCGCAGGCCATGTGGCGGCCCTGGGGCCGGAGGCGATCGTCAGCTCCCCGTTGCGTCGGGCGCTGGAGACCGCCGACACCCTGGCCGAACTGACCGGGCTGGCCGTCACCACCGATGATCGCCTGCAGGAGATCAACGTGGGGCAGTGGTCGGGGCTGCGGGCGGCCGAGGTCTTCGCCCAGGACGAGATCGCCCGGTTCCGGGCCACCGGACAGGACTTCCGCTATTCGCCCACGGGCGAGACGCGCTGCGAGGTGGGCGAACGGGTGGCGCCCGCGCTGCGCGAGATCGCCGCGGCCCATCCGGGCCAGACCGTGGCGGTGGTGAGCCATGGCGTGGCCATGCGCATGGGTGCGGCAAGGCTGTGCAACATCGACTATCAGGGCGCCCAGGACCTGGGCACCATGGCCAACTGTGCCTGGTCGATCCTGGAACCCGGCCAGGGACGCTGGCACATCGTCGATTGGAATGTCAGCGCGTCCTGACGACCAGGTGGGGCGCACGTCCCGGGCCCGACCCGACATCGGACACCTAGTCTGGGGCCATGACCGATTCCCGGGCCGAGATCCACGACTACCTGACCCGCTACGCGGCGTCGCTGGCCGCGTTCGATGCGCGGCGGGCCGCCGGGCTGTGGGGAACCCCCGGAATGATCCTCGACGACCGGTTCGCCGGCATGCTCGAGTCGCGCGAGGCGATGGTCAGGGGCCTGGAGCAGTCCTACCCGCTCTACCAGCAGCTCGGTCTGGACTCGGTCGGCTTTGAGCTGCTCGACCACCAGCAGCTGTCGGCCACGGTGGTGCTGGTGCATGTGCGGTGGTTGTTCCTCGATGCGACCGGTGAGCTGCTGACCGACGCGGTGAGCTACTACCTGCTGCGCGCCGACGATGACGGACTCCGCGCCTATGTGTGCATCGAGACCGACTCGGCCGAGAAGCTGGCGGAGCTGGCCGAACGGCAGGGGATCACGCTGCCCCGGTAATCCGCCGAACCGGGCCGTTGGCCGGTCACTGGACGCGACGGGCCTGCCCGTCCCCGGGGGAACGGGACGGCCGTCGTGGACCCCGTGGCTTGGCGCGGCCGGGCAGGATGGACGCATGCAGACAGCGCTGGGCGCCAATGGCCAGATCGCCGAAGAACTCACCCGTGAGCTTCACCGCAATGTCACCCACGACATCCGGCTGGTCAGTCGCCATCCCCGCGCCGTGCACGAGACCGACGAGCTCGTGTCCGCCGACCTGCGGGACACCCGGGCCACCGCGGACGCCGTGGCCGGCAGCGACGTCGTCTACCTCACCGTCGGACTGCCGATGGATTCTGCGATGTGGCAGGAGCAGTTTCCCGTGATGATGGGAAATGTCATCGCCGCCTGTCGGCAACATCATTGCCGGTTGGTGTTCTTCGACAACACCTGTATGTACCCCCGTACCGCGGCTCCCCAGACCGAACAGACACCCTTCGAGCCGGTGGGGCCCAAGGCCCGCGTGCGGGCCCACATCACGACGATGCTGCTTGACCAGATGGGCGCCGGCAACCTCGAGGCCCTCATCTGTCGCGCCCCGGAGTTCTATGGCCCCGGCCGCACGCAGAGCCTCACCAATTCGATGGTCTTCGGGCGGATCGCGAAGGGCAGGCGGCCCATGGTTCCCGTGAGCGCGCACACCCGCCGCACCCTGATCTGGACCCCGGACGCCAGCAGGGCCATGGCACTGCTCGGCAACACACCCGACGCCTATGCGCAGACCTGGCACCTGCCCTGTGATCCGGATCGGTTGACCTATCGCGGAATGATCGCGGTCGCCTCGGCGGCGGTGGGGCGCAGGATCGGCTACACCACGGTGCCGACGTTGGCGTTCCGCATCGGGGGATTGCTCAATCCGACCGTCCGCGAGGTGGAGGAGTTGCTGCCGCGCTACCGACAGGACAACATCTTCGACTCATCGAAGTTCATGTCACGGTTCCCGGACTTCCCCGTGACGAGCTATCGGCAGGGCATCCAGCAACTGGTGGAGGGCTGATGGTGGAACCCTCCCTGCCGCGCGGGACAATAAGACGTGGGGGACGGCAGGACGTGGGGGCGAAAAAACATGGGGACGGCAAAAGACCCCCGCACGAAGCGGGGGCCTGAGCACTGCGTCCTACTTGTGGAGCTAAGGGGATTCGAACCCCTGACCTCTTCCATGCCATGGAAGCGCGCTACCAACTGCGCCATAGCCCCAAACTGTTGGGCCGCTGCCCTTCTGCTTCGCAGCGACCCGGATAGATTACCGCGAGACGCACGGCTTGCCAAACCGGGGCGTCCACCAGGTGCCCCCGCGGCTCATGCATCCACGGTCAACGCGGTGATCTGACGGCCGTATGAGTTGGCCAGGATCACCAGGGTGGTCTGGTGCGATTTGTTGAAGTGCACCCGCCCGGTGGTCGTTCCGCCGGCCGTCACCGTTCCGGTGGCCAACGCACCGGAGGCCTTGTACTGGTTCGATCCGCCATCGGTGTCGAGGGCGAAGAAGCTGAAGCCCAGGGACCCGCTGGTGCCCTTGACCTCCACCTCGAGGTTCAGGCCGGTGGAATCCCAGGTTGACTTCGTGATGGTCCACTGGCCCTTGAAGCCTTCGTAGTCCACCGGGATGGTGTTGGAGTCCGGCAGCGCGGTCGGCGGCGTCGCCGGACTGGTCGCAGGCCGGGCGCTGGACGCTGCGGAGGGCGAGGGAGATGCCGCCTGCGCGCCCTGCTTGGGTGAGCGCACCGCGAGGGTCACCAACACCGCCACGATGATGAGTGCGACCACGACCACCAGGACCACCGGGCCGCGTGCCGAGCGCACCTGGAAGCGGTTGATGGCCGGGGGCGGGGTCTCCGGGGCCGGGGTATCCGTGCGGGAAGGCGGCGTCGCGGCGGGTGGTGGTGCCTGCCACGGGGACGGGGGAGTGGCCATGTCGGGCACATCGGGCTGATCTCCGTAGGGATCAATGCCCTGGGGCGGGCCCTGCACGGGCGGCGCGTCCGGTCCGGTGTCCTGCTCGTGGTCGCCGCGGGGATCGTGTGTCGGAGGTTCGCTCATGGTGGCCTCAGACTATGCCAGCGTGCCGGGGGACGCCTGCGGCCGGGCCGGTCCCCGGATGCCGGCACACACCCCGGTCCCCGATGTCAGGCGACACGGGATGCAGACCACACGGGATGCCAGACCACACGGGATCTGTGGGCGGTGCGCATCGGATCATCCACAGATGGCCGAGACGCTGCCCGGCGATGGTCGCGCGGCACATACAGCAGGCATGAATGATCATGAAGTTCACCTGCACATCACCACGCCCGACGAGCTGGTCGCGCTGATTCCCTACTGGTTGGGCTACCACCCGCATGACAACGTGGTGATCCTCGCCCAGCGCCACGGACGCGTCGAACTCGGCTGCGCGCTCACCACCGACCAGGTGGGACAGGCCGATGTACTCGCCGACCTGGCCGACATGCTGAGCACCCGGGTCGGCGACGCCATGCTCATGGTCGTCGGCTACGGACCTGCGCGCAGCACCGACGAGGCCGTGGCCTGCGTCGAGATCGCCCTGGGCGCCCAGCAGATCGACATTTCCCTGGTGGTGAGCGATCGACGCTTTTGGGTGCGCAGCGCCGGGGAACGGGTCGAGTGGTCGCCGGGCCATCGCTTCGATCCACGCGCCTCGGTGGCGGCGACCGCAGCGGTCAGCGCGGGCCTGCAGGTCCTGGGCGGCCGCGACCAGGTATCCGCCCTGGTGGCGGGGCCCGGAGCCGATGATCGCGCGATCGCCGACGCGTGGCGGACCGCCCGCCAGCAGGCCTCGGCCTGGTCGCCGGGTCAACGGGAGGAATTCCTGGACGATTGCCTGACACGAAGCGTCGACCACGCCGAGGACCTGTCGCGCGACGAACTGACGCAGTTGGGTGCCCTGGTGCAGTGCCTGGAGCTGCGTGACCGTGCATGGCTGGCCATGGACAGCGTGGGGGCCTGGCGCCATCAACAGCTCTGGTTGGCGGTGGTGGCACTCACCCCACCGTCCGCCGCGGCGCCGGTGCTGTGCCTGACCGCAGTGGCGGCCTGGCTGGGTGGGGGCGGTGCCGTCTTCACCGAATGCCTGGTGCGCTGCGAACAGGTCGATCCGGACTATTCGATGCTGGCGGTGCTGCGGGAGGTGCATGACCTCGCCGTACCTCCCAGCATGTGGAAGCGCATGGGGCGCGATCGGCGCGACCGACACCGCCGGCTGCGCCAACCAGCCCCTCCGGTGATCGCTGATCCGCAGGCCTCATGAGCGCTCACCGTCCCGCCGCCGGGCATGCGCCGCCACCGCGTCCGTCGCCATCGTCGCGCAGGGGGGTTCGACGGGTGTCCTATAAGCTGGGGGCCACATGTGATTGAGCCGTTTTCCCGGCCGACCACGCTGCCGATTCCGCCCGGCACGCAGGTGATGAAGACCTGTGCACCACGGCCCCCGGGGGTCACGGGCGGAGCCGGCGCCGCGGGCTTCCCCGGTGCTGCCTGAGGGCATTGCCCTGACGAGGCATCGGGGTTTTGTGTGTCGGGAACTGCTTGATCGCTGAACAGCAGCAGCACAGGAGGCACAGCAAGTGAGCCAGGGCGAGCCGAAGCACGACGCCGCAACCGTTTCTGAAGAGCGTTCCGGATATGACGCTCCCGCGGCCGAGGCCAAGTGGCAGAAGTACTGGGCTGAGCACGAGACCTTCAAGGCCTCCGACGCGCCGGATGACAAGCGCCAGCGGCGCTATGTGCTGGACATGTTCCCCTATCCCTCGGGCGACCTGCACATGGGTCACGCCGAGGCCTACGCAATGGGTGATGTGCTCGCCCGCAGCTGGCGCATGCAGGGCTTCAATGTGATGCACCCGATCGGCTGGGACTCCTTCGGGCTGCCCGCGGAGAATGCCGCCATCAAGAACAACGAGCATCCCGCGCGCTGGACCTACGAGAACATCGCGACCCAGAAGAAGTCCTTCCAGCGCTATGGGCTGAGCCTTGACTGGAGTCGCGAGCTGCACACCAGCGACGAGGAGTACTACCACTGGACGCAGTGGCTGTTCATCCAGTTCTTCAAGAAGGGACTCGCCTACCAGAAGGACGGCTACGTCAACTGGTGCCCCAAGGACCAGACCGTGCTGGCCAACGAGCAGGTCAAGGAGGGCCGCTGCGAGCGTTGCGGCACCCTGGTGACCAAGCGCGAGCTCAAGCAGTGGTACTTCCGCATCACCGAATACGCACAGCGCCTGCTGGACGACATGGCCCAGCTCGAGGGCAAGTGGCCCGAGCGCGTGCTGGCGATGCAGCGCAATTGGATCGGACGCTCCGAGGGCGCCTGGGTGAAGTTCCACATCGACGGCCGCGATGAGCCCGTCACCGTGTTCACCACCCGACCCGACACGCTCTACGGCGCCACCTTCATGGTCGTGGCACCCGATGCGGCGCTGGCCGATGAGGTGGTCACCGACGAGCACCGGGCGGCCTTTGAGGCGTATCGCGAGAAGACCAACCACTCCACCGAGATCGAACGCCAGTCAACTGAGCACGTGAAGACCGGGGTCCCGCTGGGCGTGGAGGCCACCAACCCGGTCAACGGCGAGAAGATCCCGGTGTGGGCCGCGGACTATGTGCTGTCGGAGTACGGCTCCGGCGCGGTCATGGCAGTGCCGGCACATGACCAGCGCGACCTCGACTTCGCCCTGAAGTACGGGCTGCCGGTGCGTCAGGTGATTGACACCGGCGAGGGCGATCCGGCACAGACCGGCGTGGCCACCGCCGGCGATGGTGCCTATATGAACTCCGGGCCCCTCGACGGGCTGAAGGACAAGGAATCCGGCAAGAAGACCATTGTCGAGCAGTTGCAGGCGCAGGGCACGGGGGAGCAGACGGTCACCTACCGCCTGCGCGACTGGCTGCTGTCGCGCCAGCGCTTCTGGGGCTGCCCGATTCCGATCATCCACTGCCCCAACTGCGGTGACGTGCCGGTACCGGACGACCAGCTGCCGGTGAAGCTGCCGGACCTGCGCGGTGAGGCACTGGCTCCCAAGGGCATCTCCCCACTGGCCGCCGCCACGCAGTGGAAGTCCGTCACCTGCCCGGTGTGTGGCAAGCCCGCCGAGCGGGACACCGACACCATGGACACCTTCGTCGACTCGTCGTGGTATTTCTTCCGCTATTGCTCGCCCCATGATGACCAGGGCCCCTTCCGCGCCGAGGACGTGGCTCGTTGGGCTCCCGTGGACCAGTACATCGGCGGCGCGGAGCACGCCACCATGCACCTGCTCTATGCCCGCTTCTTCACCAAGGTGCTGAAGGACCTGGGCATGATCGACTTCGTCGAACCCTTCACCCGGCTGCTCAACCAGGGCCAGGTGATCAACCAGGGCAAGGCCATGAGCAAGTCGCTCGGCAATGGCGTCAACCTGGGTGAGCAGCTCGACAAGTACGGGGTCGATGCGGTGCGCCTGACGGTCGTCTTCGCCGGTCCGCCCGACGAGGACATCGACTGGGCCGATCTGTCGCCCAAGAGCTCACTGCGGTTCCTGCAGCGTGCCCACCGGCTCGCCGGCGAGGTCACCTCGCCGCTCGGCGCCGATCCGGCCAGTGGCGACCGCCCCCTGCGTCGCGCGACCCACAAGGCGATCTCGGAGATCACCGACCTGCTGGCCGCCGGCCGGTTCAATGTGGCCATCGCCCGCATCATGGAACTGGTGAATGCCACCCGCAAGACCGTTGACGGGCACAATGCCCCCAACTCGAATGCCGGGAGCGACGATCCGGCGGTCAGGGAGGCCGTCGAGTTCATCGCCCAGGCGCTGAGCCTGTTCGCCCCCTATGTCTCCGAGGAGATGTGGGAGGTGCTGGGACATGCCCCGTCGATCGCCGACAGCAGCTGGCCCACCGCCGATCCGGCACTGCTCGCGGCCGAGGAGGTCACGATGGTGGTGCAGGTGCAGGGCAAGGTGCGTGCCAAGCTGTCCGTGTCGCCCCAGATCACCGAGCAGCAGGCCATTGAGGCCGCCATGGCCGACTCCAATGTGCAGCGCGCGCTGAACGGACGTCCGGTGGTCAAGACGATCACGAAACTGCCCCGTATGGTGAGTCTGGTTCCCGGCAAGTAGCGCGTCCGGGCGCGTCGGCGCCCCATGGCGTGCCCGGGTGGATGGAGGAAGAACCAGTGAGTGAGCTGCTGCTCCACAACGTTGACCTGCTCGGCGAGGGCCTTGGCGACCTGTTCGTGCGCGGCGAGCGGCTGGCCGATCCGGCCGAAGCATCCTCGCAGGTGCCGACGGTGGATTGCTCGGGCCTCATTGCCCTGCCGGCGCTGGTCGACCCCCACACGCACCTGCGTGATCCCGGTCAGGGAAACGCCGAGACCATCGCCACCGGACTGCAGGCGGCGGTGCGGGGTGGCTACGGGGCCGTATTCGCCATGCCCAACACCGATCCGGTGGCCGACTCCGCCGAAGTGGTCGAATACGAGCTCGATACGGCACGGCAGGTTGGCATCTGCGACCTCTACCCCATCGGAGCGGTCACCACGGGACAGGCGGGACAGGAGCTCGCCGACCTCGAGGGGATGGCCGCCAGCGGGGCAGCAGTGCGCATGTTCAGTGACGACGGGCACTGCGTGTCGCGGTCGGACCTGATGCGTGGCGCGCTGGAACGCACCAGCCGGCTGGGCGGGTTCGTCGCCCAGCACGCCCAGGACCCGTTGCTGACGGTCGGCGCACAACTTGATGACGGCCCCCTGGCAGCTGAGCTGGGCAAGCCGGGCTGGCCGGGCATGGCCGAGTCGGTGATCATCGCGCGCGATGCGCTCATGGCCGGCTACCTGGGGGCCAGGCTCCACGTCTGCCATGTGTCGACTGCCGCCGGCGTCGAGGTGGTGCGCTGGGCCAAGCACCAGGACATCGACATCACCGCCGAGGCGACACCCCACCATCTGGCGCTCACCACCGACGAGGTGGCCAGCCAGGATCCCGACTTCAAGGTGAACCCCCCGCTGCGTGGGCCCGCGGATGTCCAGGCCGTGCGGGACGCCTTCCTGGACGGCACGCTCGATATGGTCGGCACCGACCATGCCCCCCATCCCGACGCCGCCAAGGCCTGCGGTTGGGATCAGGCCGCCAACGGCATGCTGGGGCTGGAAACCGCCCTGGCCGTGGTGGCCGACCTGTTCGTGCAGAGCGGGAGGATGACCTGGCGCCAGCTGTCCGACCGCATGAGTCAGGCCCCCGCCCGGTTGCTGGGCATCGAGGCCGAACACGGCGGGCACCTGGAGGTCGGCCGATTCGCCAACATCTGCCTGGTCGACCCCGACCACCCGTGGCGGGTTGATCCGGCGCGACTGGCGTCCATCGCCCACAACACGCCGTTCAAGGAACGCAACTACCGCACCAGTGTCGCGGCCACCCTGCTGCGGGGTCGGGCGACCTATGACCCGGGGAGACATTTCAGCTTGGCATAATGGGTAGTCAGGGCGCCATGTTGATGCCCCAACCATCGCATGGCATGGCAATGACGCCGGAAGGGGACTGCGTGTCTCAGGATTTCGAATATGTCCGCGAAGATGGCGAGGAGGTCGTGCGCATCGCCGCGCGTGGCCGTGAGGTGCTTGCCCATCCGATGATCAACTTCGGCACGGCGTTCACCCGTTCGGAGCGTGAGGAACTCGGCCTGATCGGGTTGCTGCCCCCCGGCGTCACCAACGTCTACGACCAGGTGAAGCGCATCTACCGCCAGTACAAGACAGAGCCGAATCCGATGGCCCGCTATGTCTTCCTGACAGCGCTCAAGGACCGCAACGAGGTGCTGTTCTACAGGCTGGTGTCCGAGCACATCGAAGAGATGCTGCCGATCATCTATACGCCGACCATCGGGCGGGCCATCGAGGAATTCAGCAACTGGTTCCACCGGCCCAGCGGAGTGTTCATCGACATCGACCACCCCGATGAGATCGAGAAATCGCTGCGCGCCTACAACCTGGCCTCGGACGATGTCGACCTCATCGTCGTGACCGACTCCGAGGGCATCCTGGGGATCGGCGACCAGGGAGTGGGTGGCGTGTCCATCACCGTCGGCAAGCTCGCGGTGTACACCGCTGCCGCCGGGATCCATCCCAACCGCGTGATGCCCGTCGTGCTCGACACCGGTACGAACAACCTCCAGTTGCTCAACGATGACGGCTATCTGGGGGTGCGCCATTCGCGGGTACGCGGAGAGCGCTATGACGAATTCGTCGACCAGTTCAGCCGGACCGCCCATCGGCTGTTCCCCCATGCCATGGTGCACTGGGAGGATTTCGCAGCCGCCAATGCCCACCGCATCCTGGCGCGCTATCGCGATGAGCTGTGCACCTTCAACGACGACATCCAGGGCACCGCTGCCGTCGTGGCGGCCGCCGCCCTGTCGGCCGTGCGTCGCTCCGAGATCCCGTTGACCGACCAACGCATCGTCATCTTCGGTGCTGGCACGGCAGGAGTGGGAATCTCTGACCTGCTGGTGCAGATGATGGTCGACTACGGCATCGACGAGCAGGAGGCGCGCAAGCACTTCTGGGCGATCGGCAGCCACGGGCTGATCGTCGAGGGCATGAAGATGCGCGATTTCCAGCATCCCTATGCCCGCGCCGAATCGGATGTGGCCGGTTGGCGTCGCCACGACCTGGCCGAGGTGGTCAAGCGGGTGAAGCCCACCATGCTCATTGGCTCCTCCGCCCAGCCGGGCGCCTTCAGTGAGGACGTCGTGCGGGCCATGGCCGCCCAGCAGGAACGCCCCATCATCATGCCGCTGTCCAATCCCACCTCGAAGATCGAGGCCTTGCCCGCTGACCTGCTCAAGTGGACCGACGGGCGGGCCCTGATCGCCACCGGATCGCCCTTCGATCCCGTCACCTACGGCGGAACCACCCATACGATCGCCCAGGCCAACAATGCGCTGGTCTTCCCGGGCATCGGGCTCGGCGTCATCGCGGTGCGGGCCACCAAGGTTTCGGATGGCATGATCCTGGCCGCTGCGAAGGCCGTTGCCCGCGCCGGACTGAGCCGCTACTCGGGCGCCTCGCTGTTGCCACCGGTCAGTGAGTTGCGCTCGGTGTCGGCCAAGGTCGGCTTCGACGTCGCGCAGCGGGCCATCACCGAGGGCTTGGCGGAAGTGATTCCCGACGACCTCGTGCAGGCCATCTCCGATCACATGTGGCATCCCACCTACCCGCGCGTGGAAGTCGTCGACGAGGTCTGAACCGCCATCGGCCCCTGAGCCGCCGGGCGCCCATCCACAGGGCCGTCGCCCGGCGGGTTGGCCGTCCCCAGCCATGGGTTGATGGGTTGATCGCCCGCGGCGCGCACACAGTGGGTGCGTGCAGCTCTCCCCACGTGGTCGGATCCCGGATTCCGAAGCACTGGCCCATCGCCTTCGCGAGGTGATGGCGGGCCAGCGTATCGGCCCGCCCATTCCCGGTGCCGAGGAGGCGGGGGAGGGACAACCGCAGGCCCACGACCTGGCTGACGAGCTGCCCCAGCTGACGGTGGGCCGCGATGCCGGGTGGCGCGATGACTGGGGCGGGACCTCCGGGGGACCGGTCGAACCGGACCCGGACCCCGACCGGGCAGTGGGCCGGACAGGTGAACCCTACGAGGAGTTCGCCCCCGCACCAGGTGGACGCTGGTCCACCATGGTCACTCGACTGGGTTCGTTCGGGCGTGCCCATTTCGGGGTCATCGCCGTGGTCTGCGTGGTCTTCATGGTGCTCGCCGGCGGTCAGCTCCTCAAGGCACGCAGCACCCGGGTCCCCGCTGCCACGGCGGTGCCGGTGGCGGGGTCGATGTCGCCATCGTCGCCGTCGGTGACCCCCACGCCCACGCCGCAGCTGCGCGTCCACGTGACCGGGGCCGTGCAGAATCCCGCCGTGCAATCCCTGCCGGCCCAGGCCCGCGTCGCCGACGCCATCGCGGCCGCCGGGGGACTGCGCGGGGACGCCGACGCGGGCGAACTCAACATGGCGGCACCAGTGTGCGACGGATGCCAACTCATCATCGGCACGAAGGGCTCACCCCGTGGCGAGCTGAAGAACCCCGACGGGGCTGGAACCGACTCCGGCCCGGCCGCCGGGGCCGGTGGTGGGGCGGGCGGGTCGCGCCCGGGGACGGTGAACATCAACACGGCGAACGCCGCGGCGCTCGATCAGCTGCCCGGGGTCGGACCGGTCACCGCCGAGAAGATCATCGCCTGGCGCACCCAGCACGGGAAGTTCACCCGGGTGGACCAGCTGCGGGAGGTCGACGGCATCGGGGCCAAGTCCTATGAACGGATGAAGGACAGTGTCACGGTGGGCTGATCAGCGCCGCAATCCATCTGCCGGACGCTCGGCGCAATCCATCCGCCGGCGGGCGAACCACCGGCGGGGGAGGCGAGGCATCCCTGACGGCGACGAACCCAGCCGGGCCCACCTGCGGGTGATCGACCTGCGGCTGGTCGCGCCAGCCCTCGTCGCCTGGGCCACGGCATGGATCGTGCTCGCTGACAGTGCGATGGCGACCACGATCATGGCGGTCGGCGTCGTGGTGGCATTCGGGGTGTTGCTGGCGATGCGGCGTTGGCGGGTCGCAGCGTGCGGATTGGTCGCGCTGTCAGCCCTGGCCTGTACGACGGCACATCTGCAGGCCGCCTCGCAGGGGCCCCTTGCCCAGGCCGGACGTGACCGCAGCGTCGTCGCCATCCAGGGCCAGGTGCGCAGTGATCCACGTGAGCTGCCCTCCCGATTCGGGTCCGCGTCCCATGTGGTGCGCATCGACGTGAGCCGGGTCGATATCGCCGGCGTCGGGTGGAACGTGGGATGTCGCGTGGAACTGAGCGGCCATGGGGACCCGGGCGACGCCATCGCCGGCCTGCAGGTGGGCCAGGCAGTGCGCCTGGGTGGACGTGCCGACCAGCCGCGTCAGGCCTCGCAGGGATTGTGCGCCCGCGTCGCCCTGTCGGCATCCCCGCAGGTGATCGCCCCGCCCGGCCCGATGGACTCCACCATCAACCGGATGCGGAGCGGATTGCGTGACGCCATGGGGTGGAACAGCCGGGAACAGGCCGGCCTCGTGCCGTCCCTGGTGGTGGGTGACACCGCCGGCCTTCCCGCCGACCTGGTCGACGACTTCAAGGCCTCAAGCCTCACCCATCTCACCGCCGTCTCGGGCACGAACCTGACGCTCATGCTGGTCTTCTTCATGGCCGTGGCACGCACGGCGGGAGTACGCGGCTGGTGGCTGCGCGGACTCGGGGTCGTGGTGGTGGCATTCTTCGTGGTGATCTGTCGGGCCGAGGCCAGCGTCGTCCGGGCCGCAGCCATGGGCCTGGTGGCGTTGGCCGCAACCGGACGACGCGGAACCGGAGTTGCGGGCCTGCGACAGTTGTCGGTGGCGGTCTGGCTTGTCGTACTCGTCGACCCGTGGTTGGCGCGCAGCTGGGGCTTCGCCCTGTCGGCGACGGCCACGGCCGGGATCCTGTGGTGGGCCGGGCCCTGGCAGGCAAGGATGCGGCGTTGGGCTCCCGGATGGCTCGCCGAATCGCTGTGCGTTCCGGCCGCCGCGCAACTGGCCACGCAGCCCCTCATCACGATCCTGTCCGGCGAGATCTCGGTGGTGGGGCTGGGCGCCAACATGGCCGCGGCACCCTTCGTCGGTCCCGTGACGGTCCTGGGGCTCGTGGCGGCCCTGATCTCGCCGGTGCTCGGCCCGCTGGCGCAGGTGATGGGTTGGCTCGCCGGGTGTTGCGTCCAACCGATCATTCTCATTGCCCATCTGGCGGCATCGGCGCCGATGGCCACCATGACGTGGCCCGTGTCGCCCGGCTCCATCACCTTGTTGATCATCTTCTGCCTGATGATCGCGCTCATCCTGGGGCGCCTGGTCGGACGCCGTCTGGGTTGCCTCGCGTTGGCCGGCGTCATGGTGATCGCCTGCCTGTGGCGACCGCCCCTGCCCGGGTGGCCGCGCGACTGGCAGGTCGTCAGCTGCGATGTGGGCCAGGGCGATGCCACACTCATCCGCACCGGGCCACGGGCGGCGATTGTCGTGGACACCGGACCGGAGCCGGACGCGATGGCCGCCTGCCTGACCACTGCCGGCGTCGACACGGTGCCGCTCCTGGTGCTCACGCATTTCCATGCCGATCACATCGATGGCACCGCGGGAGTGCTCGGTTCCGCGCGGGTGGGTCAGGCGCTGGTCAGCCCACTGGCATCCCCCGCCTCGGGGGCGGCCCGGGTGCGCAGCCAGCTGGAGCGCGCCGGGGTGGAGATCGCCACGGCGTCACCGGGGCAGGAATGGGCCATCGGTGAGGGGCACTGGCGGACCCTGCAGGCCGGTTCCGGGGATGTCCCCGGGCAGCCGACGTCGCCGGGGGCGGGTTCGGAATCGGCCGAGAATGACGCAAGCATCCTCGGGCTCGCGGGCAACGGGGACCTCAATGTGCTGGTCACCGGCGACCTCGAGCCGGACGGCCAGCGCAACGCCCTGCGGGAGGTTCCCCCGCAGTTGCTCCGCGCCGACATCGTCAAGGTGCCCCACCATGGTTCGGCGCGCCAGAGCGAGGATTTCCTGGCGGCCACCGGGGCCAGGGTGGCGCTGGTCAGCGTCGGCAAGAAGAACGGCTACGGCCACCCCGCGGCCGCAACCCTGGAGCTCCTCATGCGCCAGCAGATGACCATCATGCGCACTGATGAGCAGGGGGCGCTGGCGGTGGCCCGTCACAGTGACCGATCCCTGCAGGTGGTCAGCCAGCGGTGAGCGACCGGTCGGGCGGTGGTTCGATGTTGGGGGTGCTCGATGGCACGATGAAGGGGTGAGCGCAAAAACCAGCAGCAAGCCAGTGTTCGGGTCGGTGACCCTGGTCCATGGTTCCGAACAGCTGTTGTCGGAACGGGCGGTGGCTGCATTGCGCAAGCGCGCCATGGCGGAGGAGCCCGGCCTGCAATTGGTCGAACTCGTGGGTGGTGACATGAGCCCGGCCGACTTCGTCGAGGCGAGTGGTGGCTCGCTGTTCGCCGATCACAGCCTGGTGATCATCACGGGGGCCGAGTCGATGGTACCCGAGTCGGTCGACGCCCTCGTCGCATTCGCCGGGGCCCCCAGCCCGGAGGTCGGCGTCATCGTGGTGCACCCGGGAGGGAACAAGGGCCGCGGACTGGTCGACAAGTTGCGCAAGGCGAAGGCCGGTGTGGTCGAAGTGGTCGCCCCCAAGGCGTGGGAACTGCCGAAGTTCGTGCAGGCGGAGGCGCGCGCCGCCCGGGTGGGCATGGAATCCGACGCGGCCCAGACCCTGGTCGATGCCGTCGGCAACGACCTGCGGGCACTTGCCGGGGCGGTCAGCCAGCTGGCCAGCGATTGGGCGGGGGAGAGATTGTCCTCCGAGATGATCTCACGCTATTTCCAGGGACGTGCCGAGGTCACCAGCTTCGCAGTCAGCGATGCAGTCCTGGCGGGCCAGACCGGCCAGGCCCTGGAGCGCCTGCGCTGGGCACTGGACCTGGGCGTGGCACCGGTGCTCGTCACCAGCGCGCTGGCCAACGGCCTGCGTTCCCTGGGGCGCTATCTCGACGTGCGGGCAGAGCGGATGTCCGACATCGAGATGTCGCGCATCGTCGGCGTCCCCCCCTGGAAGGTGAAGACACTGGCGCGCCAGTCCCGGCTGTGGAGCGAGACGGCAGTGGCCCGGGGGCTCATCGCCCTGTCCCGCGCCGATGCCGCCGTGAAGGGCGCCGCAACCGACGCGGGATTCGCCCTTGAGCAGCTGATCCTCGCGCTGGACCATGCCCGGCGCGACGATGCGTCGGGACATCGTCGCAGTGCCGGTGTGCGGCGTCGTTGATGCGCCGTCGCGATCACGGGTGCAAGCGTGCACCCCGCTGGCGGGTGCCGGCCCCCGGACGCGACCTGCGGGCCGGCGGCAGGTGCCGTAGTCCGCGGTAGGTGGGATTTGCCCTGCGGAGTGCCATGTCAACGCGGCGTGCCCTCCGGTTGCCCAGGCCCACCATCAGGCGTACCGCGCTGTAGCCCTCGTCGGCCGCGGGGGATTCGTAGTCGGCCAGCTCCGGGTGCCGCGTGTCGAATCCGGCGGGCTGGTCGAGGGGTTGGCATTCCAGCCACACGCGGGTGCGGGGCAACACCCACCACAGTCGGTCGGGCTGCACCACCGTGCGAACCACGCCCAGTTCCGACCAGGGCAGGGCCAACGTGGGCAGCCTGCGTGCCTGCAGGGTGATCCCGCCGCGGTTCCAGCGAATGGTGCGGCGGGGGAGGTCGCGGACCTCGAGCAGTGCCAGGACCACGCAGATGGCAGCAAGCACGAGCCCGACAATGGTCACGGGTCGCACGGGACGCGACAGGCCACCCACGGCGATCAACAGCCACGCCAGGCACAGCCCCAGGAAGGATGGAAGGAAGGCCGAGAGATATTCGCCGGGTGTGGCACCGAGTCTCACAATGCCCCCGTCGGCGGTGACGGGATCAGGTCCGCTGGTGGACCCGGTCGGGTGCGTGCGCATGCGGGCAGCCTTTCATGCCCGGGGCCGATGTCGGCCCGGTCCGGGCGATGACCTGTTTGTGGACGCAGGACAACGCCCCGACCACCCAGTGGGATCGGGGCGTTGGAAAAGAACTACGCCGTGGGGCGAAAAGTCAGAGTGACTCGACCTTGACGGAGATGGCCGACTTGCGGTTGGCGGCCTGATTGGTGTGGATGACACCCTTCGAGGCGGCCTTGTCGAGGGCGCGGTTGGCAACCTTGGCCAGGTCAGTGGCCTTGTCCTTGTCGCCCGCCGCAGCAGCCTCACGGAAGTTGCGCACATGAGTACGCAGAGCGGACTTCACGGCCTTGTTGCGCTGGCGCGCCTTCTCGTTGGTCTTGTTCCGCTTCTTCTGTGACTTGATGTTTGCCACTGGCCCAACCTTCGTGTTCGTCGTTACTGGGTGGTGTGCCCACAGGACACAGCGATCGAGACTATCACCGGGTCCGTGTCTGCGACAAAAATCGGGGATCTCGGTGCTCCTGCTGACCGCCGCGCACGCAGGTCACGGCGTCCGCTGACGCCCGTGGTGAAAAACAGACTCACCCAAACGAAAACGGAGTACCATCGAATTAGGTCAATGAGGATTCAACTACTTTCCTCCCATACTTCAAAGGCTGGTGCACTGTGAACCGCTCCGTCTATCGCACGTTGCTGCGAATCGTCGGTATCGTGCTTGCCCTGGTCGGCGTCGCTGCCGTCTTCGGGGGAGTTTTCGCCCACAACAATGTCACTGATCAACTCAAGAAAGAGGCGATCAGCATGCCCACGGCAGATCAGGTGACGAACCTGCCGCAGGCATCCCAGGACGCCCTGAAACCCTTCTTCAACAAGGAGATGACCACTGGCACCGAGGCCAGGGCCTTCGCTGACCACTACATCTGGAACCACATGCAGGCCTCCTGCAAGACGGTCAAGGCCGCCGATGGAACGGCCCTTGATGCCGTGCCGGCCGAGCAGTGCAACTATGCCGGCGTCGGCGACGTGGCCACGGCCAACAAGTCCGACCAGACCAAGTACACGGCCTACACGACCCTGCGCGGCACCCTGCTCACCGGTGAGACCCTGCGAGGCATGCTCCTCACCTCCTACGCCTTCTGGCTGATCGGCACCATCGCCGTCTTCGCCGGCTGGGCCCTGGTGGCGATCGGCATCGTGCTGGCCCTGGTCGGCTTCGTCGGCCTACGTGGTCCCGGCAAGTCCGCCGGGGGTGCTGCCACGCCTGCCGGGCAGACGGCCACTGCATGACCACAACCACACGGGCATGACCACCCACGTGCCATCACATGGGTGCAAGGAGGTCCTGACGGCCTGATCACCGTCGGAACCTGACATCACGGGCGAGAAGTGGGCCGTGGTCACGGGCGGGGCAAGGGTGCCCCCTGTGGCCACGGCCCTCCCCATGTCATCGGGGCGCATCTGTCATCGGGGCGCATCGGGCCATCGGGGCCCTTCGGGCAGCGGCAAATCCGCGTGCGGCAAATTCGCATGAGACAATGGGCGGCGGCGCGTTCACCATGCGCCCTCGATCAAGGAGAACCTTCAGCTTTGTCCGCCACTCCCGGAGCCACCGACCCGGCCATCATCCGGAACTTCAGCATCATCGCCCACGTCGACCACGGAAAGTCGACGCTGGCCGACCGCATGCTCCAACTCACCGGGGTCGTGGATCCCCGCGAGATGCGCGCCCAATACCTGGACAAGATGGATATCGAGCGCGAGCGCGGCATCACGATCAAGTCCCAGGCCGTGCGCATGCCGTGGCACGCCGGCGACCACGACTATGTGCTCAACATGATCGACACACCCGGCCACGTCGATTTCAGCTACGAGGTCTCCCGGTCCCTGGAAGCCTGCGAGGGTGCGGTGCTGCTGGTGGATGCCGCGCAGGGGATCCAGGCCCAGACCCTGGCCAACCTCTACTTGGCGTTGGACGCCGACCTGACCATCATTCCGGTGCTCAACAAGATCGACCTGCCCAGCGCCCAGCCCGACAAGTTCGCCGCCGAGATCGCCGGCATCATCGGAGGCAGGGCTAGCGACGTGTTGCGGGTCTCCGCCAAGACCGGCGACGGCGTGGCCGAACTGCTGGACGCGATCGTCGAGCAGGTGCCCACTCCGCAGGGAGATCCGAAGGCGCCGCTGCGTGCCCTCATCTTCGATTCCGTCTATGACACCTACCGTGGCGTGGTCACCTATGTGCGCGTCGTGGACGGGAAGCTGTCCGACCGTGAACGGGTGCAGATGATGTCCACCGGCAGCGTGCACGAAGTGCTCGAGGTCGGCGTCCATTCCCCGGAGCCGGTCGAATCCCCGGCGTTGGGCGTCGGAGAGGTCGGCTACCTCATCACCGGCGTCAAGGACGTGCGGCAGAGCCGGGTCGGTGACACCGTGACCACGGCCAACCATCCCGCGACCGGGGCCCTGGCCGGGTACAAGCACCCCAAGCCCATGGTCTTCGCCGGCATCTACCCGATCGACGGCGACGACTTCCCCGAATTGCGCGAGGCACTGGAGAAGCTGCAACTCAACGACGCCGCGCTCACCTACGAGCCGGAGACCTCGGCCGCGCTGGGCTTCGGTTTCCGCGTCGGCTTCCTGGGCCTGCTCCACATGGAAGTGGTGCAGGAACGCCTGGAACGCGAATTCGACCTCGACCTGATCAGCACCGCCCCGAGCGTGAACTACCGCGTGGTGATGGAGGACGGATCGGAGCACATGGTCACCAATCCCTCGGAGTTTCCCGAGGGCAAGGTCGAGACCGTCTACGAGCCGGTGGTGCGCGCCACGGTACTGTGCCCGGCGACATATATCGGCGCCGTGATGGAGCTGTGCCAGGCCCGACGTGGCGAACAGATCGGCATGGACTACCTGTCGGAGGACCGCGTCGAGCTGCGCTACAAGCTCCCCCTGGGCGAGATCGTCTTTGACTTCTTCGACGCCCTGAAGTCCAGCACGCGCGGCTATGCCTCATTGGACTACGAGGAGGACGGCGAGCGGGCCAGCGACATGGTCAAGGTCGACATCCTGCTCAACGGCGAACCGGTCGATGCCTTCAGCGCGATCGTGCACCGCGACAAGGCGTTCAGCTACGGCGTGGAGATGACCAACCGCCTGCGCAAGCTCATTCCGCGCCAGCAGTTCGAGGTGCCCGTCCAGGCTGCCATCGGCGCCCGGGTGATTGCCCGCGAGACCATCAGGGCGATCCGCAAGGACGTGCTGGCCAAGTGCTACGGCGGGGACATCTCCCGCAAGCGCAAGCTGCTCGAGAAGCAGAAGCAGGGCAAGAAGCGGATGAAGATGGTGGGCCGCGTGGAGGTACCCCAGGAGGCCTTCGTGGCCGCCCTGACGAACAACGAACTGACCAAGAAGAAGTAGCCATGTCCGACGCGGCGGCCCCGGGACCATTCCCCGGGGGGCACCTGTTTCCCCACGAGGAGCTGCGCGCCCCGACCACACGGCCCTTGTCGGTCTACGTCCACATCCCGTTCTGCGCGGTGCGATGCGGCTATTGCGACTTCAACACCTACACGCCCAGCCAGCTCGCCGGCATGAACATGGACGACTACCTGGCGGCCGTACACGCCGAGATCGCTGCTGCGGCCCGGGCCCTGGGTACCGGGCGCGCCGTGTCCACCGTCTTCTTCGGCGGCGGCACACCGACGATGGCCACGCCTGCGCAGCTGGGTGAGGTGCTGGCCGACCTGCGGGACACCTTCGGCCTTGTTCCGGGTGCGGAGGTGACCACGGAGGCCAATCCCGAGACGCTCGACCGCGCCCGGCTGGAGACCTTGCTGGGGTCCGGGTTCAACCGGCTCAGCCTGGGCATGCAGTCGGCCGATGAGCAGGTGCTCGCCCGGCTGGACCGGCACCACACCCCGGGGCGGGCCCTCCAGGTGGCGCGGTGGGCGCACGAGGTCGGATTCCCCGATGTCTCTTTGGACCTGATCTACGGCACCCCCGGGGAATCGCTGGACAGCTGGCGGGCCACCCTGGACGCGGCCCTGGGCGTCGCACCCGAGCACCTGAGCGCCTACAGCCTGATCGTCGAGGAGGGCACGGCCCTTGCGCGACGCATCCGCCATGGCGAGCTCGCCATGCCCGACGAGGACGCCGAGGCCGACGAGTACCTGCTGGCCGAACGCATGCTCAGCACCGCAGGCCTGGCCAACTATGAGATCAGCAACTGGGCGCTGCCCGGACACGAGGCCCGCCACAACCTGGCGTACTGGCGTTCCGACGACTGGTGGGGCTTCGGTCCCGGGGCGCACAGCCATGTCCATGGCGTGCGCTGGTGGAATGTCAGGCACCCGCGGCGCTATGCGGCACTGCTCGGCGAGGGTGCCCGTCCCCGCGAGGACTTCGAGGTGATCGACGCGCCCACCCGCCATGAGGAGCGCGTGCTGCTGGAGCTGCGGATCGCCGATGGGCTGCCGGTCGGCGAACTCACCGGCACCGAGCGGGCGCGCCTGGCGGAGCCGCTGTCGCGCGGACTGGTCACGGTGGTGGGCGACCGGGTCCACCTCACCCTGCAGGGCCGCCTGCTTGCCGATGCGGTCACCCGCGACCTGCTGGACTGAGCGCGCGGGATTAATCCCGGGTCGCCGTGGTCGTCCCGCCCACCGGTGCGCGCGGGACGACAGGGTGCACCGGGGGTCATTAGGCTTGTGCCGCGTGAGCGCACACGATCGTTACGGACACGACGTGCTGTCGGGGGACTGGCGTCATGCCGGCAAGCCCCGCACCACCGACATGCCCCTGAGCCTTGGCCTGATCGTCGAGGTCGGATCAGATGGCTATTGCGGCGAGGTGGTCGGCTGGGAGAACGGCATGATCGTGCTGGAGGACCGCAACCAACGACGACGCACCTTCCCCGTCGGCGAATACGGCTACCTGGTGGAGGGGCGTCCCGTAGCGCTGCGCATCCCGCCGCGACGCGGTGCGAGCCAATCGCTGCGCACCCCCTCCGGTTCGCGCACCGACAGCCACGAGCAACCCCATGTGGCGCTGGGTTCGCGCATCTATGTGGAGGGACGCCACGATGCCGAGCTGGTGGAGAAGATCTGGGGTGACGACCTGCGCCACGTCGGCGTGGTGGTCGAGTACATGGGCGGCATGGATGACCTGCTGGGGATCGTCGCGGAGTTCGAACCGGCCAGGGGCCGGCGCCTCGGCGTCCTCATCGACCATCTCGTGGCGAACACGAAGGAGTCCCGGGTTGCCGCCCAGGTGCGCCATGCCGGATACGGCGACTATGTGAAGATCACGGGTCACCGATTCATCGACGTGTGGCAGACGATCAGGCCCGACGTCCTGGGTATCAAGGCCTGGCCCGACGTGCCGATGGACCGGGACTTCAAGAAGGGCACGCTCGCCGCCCTTGGCATTCCCCGCCACAAGCCGTACGCCAGGATCGACCAGGCAGACGTCGGCCGGGCCTGGCAGGCCATGCTCGCCAGGGTTTCCACATATCGTGACCTCGACATGGATTTCGTCCGGGAAGTCGAGAAGCTGATCGATTTCGTCACCCAGGACCACATCGACCAGGACAGCTGACAACCGCAGGACGCAACCGATTGCCCACACGACCATGGCAAGAGCGCTCGTGGGGGCGGTGAACAGGAGTGATGACGATGGACACCGATCAGGTGTTGGGCATCATCAAGCAGGTCAGTGCTGACATCGTCGAGCCTCGCTTCCGTGCCCTGCACGAGGACGAGATCGATTCAAAGGCACCCGGCGACTATGTGACGGTGGCCGACCGGGAGGCCGAGCGCGCACTGTCGCAGCAGTTGCGGGCCGGCGCCCGCGATGCGGTGGTGGTCGGCGAGGAGGGGTCCTTCGTCGATCCCGGCCAGTTGGACGCCATCGGCGTGGCGCCGCACTGCTTCGTGGTGGACCCGTTGGACGGCACCAACAACTTCGTGCGCGGCTCGGAGGACTTCGCCGTGATGGTGGCCGAGCTGCGCGGGGTGGAGACCGTCGGCGCCTGGATCTACCAGCCGCGCGCGGGCAAGGCCTATGTGGCCACCCGGGGCGGCGGGGTCTACTGCAATGGCGAACGGATCAGCGCGGCACCCATCCACGTTCCGCCCCAGGGGGCCAGCACCTTCCGGGCCTGGCGCGGCTTTGACGAGGAGGGGCGAATCGCCCCGGTGATCCCCGCCAGCGGCTCGGCCGGGATCGACTACCCGCATGTGGTCACCGCAGCCATCGACTTCGTCGTCTACCGCTTCCCCAAGCCGTGGGATCACCTGCCCGGCCAGCTCATGCTGCAGGAGCTCGGCGGCGACGTCGTGCACCTGGACGGACGCCTCTACCGACCGGGCAGCGGCAGGATGGCGATCCTGTCATGTCGTGACCTGGCGACGGGCCGTCGCGTCGCCAGCGGCTGGCCGCGCCGCGAGTGAGCCGCGCGTCACTGCGTCGGGTCTGCTGCCCGGGGCCTACTCTTCGGGACCCACCGCGTCGGGTCCGCCGCGGGCAGACGGGCCTGCCCGCGTGCGTGGCCGGCACTGGCGGCCGAGGAGTAAAATGGCACTCTAGGGCATGGATTGCCAAGCGACGTGGACAGGCAGTGGAATATGGCCTTCGGGGCCGGGCGGGCCACGTCATTGGGTCGTGCCCCCGCAGACCGGGCTCATCAGAACACGCGACAGGAGGAAACGATGATCGACGATCGCAAATTGGATGTGCTGCGAGCCATCGTGACCGACTATGTCGCCAGCCGCGAGCCCGTGGGCAGCAAGGCCCTGGTGGAACGCCATCACCTTGACGTCTCGCCGGCCACGGTGCGCAACGACATGGCAGCGCTGGAGGAGGAGGGCTATCTCACCCAGCCCCACACGAGCGCGGGACGGATCCCCACGGACAAGGGCTACCGGCTCTTCGTCGATCGCATCGCCCAGGTGAAGCCCCTGTCGCCGGCCGAGCGCCGCGCCGTGTCCACCTTCCTGGAAGGGGCGGTGGACCTGGAGGACGTGGTGCGTCGCACCGTGCGACTGCTGGCCGTGATCACCCACCAGGTGGCGATCGTGCAGTACCCCGAGTCGAACGCGGCCCGGTTGCGCCACGTCGAGGTGGTGACCCTGTCGCCCGAAATGGCCATCGTCATCGTGGTGAACAGTGCCGGCACCGTCTACCAGCGCAGCATCCGCGTGCCCGAACACAGCGATGATGACCTGCAGTTCGTCCGCGACGCCGTCAATGCCGCCGTCGACGGCGAGCCGCCGGCCGGCGCCATCGAGGCGCTCAATGCCCTGGCCGAGCAACCGCTGCCGCGGTTGGGATCCAGCGTCGTCGCGTCAGTGCTCGACATGTTGGCCACCGACGAGGCCCCGCGCGTGGCCGTGGGCGGAGTGCCGAACCTCACGCGGTTCGGCGCCGAGTTCGAGACCACCGTCAAGCCGGTGCTCGAGGCCCTTGAGGAACAGATGGTCCTGTTGCGCCTCGTGGGCGAGGCGGCAGCGGATCATCCCGGTGACGTGGCGGTGCGCATCGGCCAGGAGAATCCCTTCGCACCCCTGAAGACCACTTCGGTGGTGGCCTCCAGCTATGGATCCTTTGAGGCCAGTGCCAATCTGGGCATTGTGGGTCCCACCCGGATGGACTATCCGTCCACCATGGCGGCGGTTCGCGCCGTCGCTCGTTACGTCGGCCAGTTCCTGGCGGAAGGTTGATTTCACCTACTCATGAGCAGTGATTACTACGAGGTGCTGGGCATCGGACGTGATGTCTCCGCCGAGCAGATCAAGCGGGCCTATCGCAAGAAGGCCATGCAGGTCCACCCCGATGTGACCAGCGATCCTGATGCCGAGGAGAAGTTCAAGCAGGTCAATGAGGCCTACGAGGTGCTCTCCGACCCGCAGAAGAAGTCGATCTACGATCGTGGTGGCGATCCGGCCCATGCCGGTGCCGGCGCCGGCGGCGGCTTCGACCCCTTCGGAGGGTTCGGCGGATTCAACGGCGGCGGCCAGATGGGCTTCGACGTGGGTGACCTGCTCGGGGCCATGTTCGGTGCCGGCGGCACCACGCGTGGGCCACGCTCGCGGGTGCGCCAGGGCTCCGACCAACTCGTGCGCCTCGACCTCACGCTCGCCCAGGCAGCCTTCGGCACCGAGGCGCCGCTGACGCTGGACACCTATGTGGTCTGTCCCCACTGCCACGGCCAGGGCTCGGCCAACGGTGAGGAGCCCGTGACCTGCACCCAGTGCCACGGTTCGGGATCAATCACCCAGATCCAGCACTCCTTCCTCGGCGATATCCGGTCCACCGCCACCTGCCCCACCTGTCAGGGCTACGGCTCGGTCATCACCGATCCCTGCCCCGAGTGCTCGGGTGAGGGTCGGGTACGGGCCCGTCGCGACATCACCGTCAAGGTGCCTGCCGGGGTGAGCACCGGCAACCGCATCCAGCTGCGCAGCCAGGCCGAGGTCGGCACCGGCGGGGGACCGGCCGGGGACCTCTACGTCGAGGTGAACGTGCAGCCCCACGAGGTGTTCACCAGGGACGGTGACAACCTCGAGATGATGCTGACCATCCCGATGACCGCTGCGGCGCTCGGCTGCAAGGTGCCCATCAAGACCCTTGAGTCCGAACTGGCCGATGCCGACCCCAAGAAGTCCACTGTGGAACTCGCCATTCCCGCCGGCACCCAATCGGGGGCGCGGATTGCGATCAAGGGTCGCGGCGTCACGAAACTGCGTGGTCGCGACAGCAAGCAGCGTGGTGACCTCGGCGTGACCATCGTGGTGCAGACGCCCACCAAGCTCGACGAATCACAACGCAAGCTGTTGGAGGAACTGGCGGACGCGCGGGGCGAAGTCGGCGACGGCATCGCCAAGACCCATGCCGACGACAAGGGCTTCTTCGAGAAGCTGCGCAAGGCCTTCACCGGATGACCGACCCGCTCTTCCTGGCCGATATCGCCGGTGCCGGACCGGGCGATGTGGTGCTCATCGAGGGGCCGGAGGGTCGTCACGCCGCGACCGTGAAGCGCATGCGCGTCGGCGAGTCGGTCCTGGTGGCCGACGGTGCCGGCGCGGGCCTGCGCGGCGTCATCGACTCGGTGGCCAAGAACTCGGTCTCGGTGCGCGTCGGGGAGCTGATCGCCCGAAGGCCCGCGGCGCTGCACACGGTGGCCGTCCAGGCACTGGCCAAGGGCGAGCGCTCCGATATCGCCGTGGAGGCCATGACCGAGCTCGGCGTTGACGAGATCATCGCCTGGCAGGCCTCCCGCAGCATCGTGCGCTGGGAGGCCAAGGCCGAGAAGGGCCTGGCCAAGTGGCGTTCGTCGGCGCGCGCTGCCACCAAGCAGTCGCGGCGCTTCCGGATCCCGCAGGTCTCCACGGCCGGTACCCCGGGCGTTGTCGAGCGCCTGGCCCGGGCCGACCTGGCCCTGGTGCTGCACGAGGAGGCCACGACGCCACTGTCGGGGCTGAGCGTGCCGTCCGCGGGGGAGTGCGTCTTCGTGATCGGACCCGAGGGCGGCATCAGTCCCGAGGAACTTGAGGCCTTCCGGGGCGCGGGCGCACGGCTCGTCAGCCTGTCGGACGCGGTCCTGCGCGCATCCACTGCCGGAGTCGTCGCCCTGGCCCAGCTCCAGGCACTCGCCGCACGCGGCGGGCCCAACGGCTCAGACCTGTAGCTCCAGCGGAACCGGCTTGCCGCTGCTGTGCAGGCCCGACAGGTCCTTGAGCACCACGTGGTTGCGGTCGTTGGTCGTGCCCAGGGTGAGCTGGGGCATGAGGCCCATGACCTGCCAGCGGCTGCGGAACAGCCATTCCTCGGCGGCGTGGGTGGCGATGCGCCAGAAGTTGAGCAGGTAGCCGCCCTCGTAGAGGTGGAGTAGTGCGTAGCCGCCGGGGTAGGCGGCGCAGGCCGCGTTCTCGAAATATTCGGTGTGGGAGCCCTGCACGTCGGCCTTGCCGCGGCGCATCCGGTGGGTGTGTCCGGTGTGGTGCAGGAAGACCCCCTTGGCGCGCCGTTCGAGGCGCTGCACGGCGAGGCGGTCACGCCACCGCAACATGAATTGGGGCCCGGCCGGTGAGGTGAGGGCCGCGTCGTGGGTGACGGGGTGGTGACTGGTCACCAGGGTGGGGCGGTCGGGTTCGTCGGCCAGGCAGGCGCGGATGTGGTCGAGTTGGTCGGGCAGGATCCATCCGCCGCCCCCGCCGCGGGTGGTGTCGATGCCCAGTATCCGCAGTCCCTCGGGGGTCTGGTTGGCGCACATGTGTTGGTAGGCGACGAAGGCGTCGCCGAAGGGGTCGGTGCCGTCGCGGCGTGGCCGGTCGTGGTTGCCGCGCACGGCAAGCCAGTCGTCCTGGCTGGTGCCGTAGCCGGCGAGCAGCTGCCGGGCCAGCGCGACCTGGTCGCTGGTGCCGTCGTAGGTGATGTCGCCGCCCAGCACGAGGAAGGGGTGGTCGTGGGTGGTGTCGAGTTCGTCGAGCATGGCGGTGAACATCATCCGGGGGTAGCCGGCCTGACCGCGGGCGGGTGCCACCGAGGTGGGCAGTGCCCCCAGCACGATGCCCTGGCGCTTCTCGCCCAGGTGCATGTCGTTGGCCACGGCGATGGTGGTCAGGTAGCGCCCCGGTGGGGGGATGAGGGTGACGAAGCGGTGGACGCGTTCGGGGCTGGTGTGGCGGTTGGTGGTGTACAGGCCGGGCAGGGGCTGGATTCCTCCCGAGCGGGCGCGGAATCCGTATTCGCGGCCGGGTTCCAGTCCGGTGACGGTGACCTGGTGGAAGGCCCGTGGCGTGGGGTCGTCGTGGACGAGCCGCAGGGTGGAGTCGGCGTCGCCCACCCATAGTTGGGTGTCGGTGAACGCGGGTTGGGGTAGCAGGGACCGTCCGCGGTGGCTGCGGGTGATCCAACTGATCACGGCGCTGGTGGGCGTGATCGTCAACACCTCAAGGTCAGTTGCCACGAACGGCTTGTGCACGGAATTCAACCTACCGTGCATCGCAGACGTCCAGCCATCCGCGATCCTGATGCGGGCACAGTGGCCCTGACAAGGCCCTTTGCGGTAGTGGCGGCGGCTGGATCGGCCCGGATTTCACCTCGCCTGTCACAATCGAGGGCGTGTGCGCCGCCAAGTCCTGCGATTTCTCCTTCTCCGTCGACCATGTGCTGCCCAATGGATTGGGGCGGTCCGGCACGATCACCACGCCGCATGGCCCGATCAGCACCCCGGCCTTCGTGGTGGTGGGCACCAAGGCGACCGTCAAGACCGTCACCCCCGAGCAGATGGACCAGGCGGGCGCCCAGGCCGTGTTGGCCAATGCCTTCCACCTCTACCTGCAGCCCGGCCCCGACATCGTGGACGAGGCCGGTGGGCTCGGTCGGTTCATGAACTGGCCCGGCCCCAGCTTCACCGATTCGGGTGGCTTCCAGGTGATGAGCCTCGGCGTCGGCTTCAAGAAGGTGCTCGCCATGGACGTCACCGGCATGCAGAACGACGATGTGATCGCCGAGGGCAAGCAGCGCGACGCCCAGGTGGACGAGGACGGGGTCACCTTCAAGAGCCCGCTGGACGGATCGACCCATCGGTTCACCGCCGAGGTGAGCATGGGCGTGCAGCACCAGCTCGGTGCCGACATCATGTTCGCCTTCGATGAACTCACCACGTTGATGAACACCAGGGGCTACCAGGAGGATTCGGTGCGGCGCACGCAGCGGTGGGCACAGCGCTGCGTCGACGAGCACTTCCGACTCACCGACGCCCGCTCCGGGCACCCCTACCAGGCACTGTTCGGCGTGGTGCAGGGCGCCCAGTACGAGGACCTGCGCCGTGAGGCCTGCCGCGGGTTGCGCCAGACCCGGGCACAGGTCCCGGGCCACGAGCACGAGGGCTTCGACGGCTACGGCATCGGTGGTGCCATCGAGAAGCAGCACTTGGGCGACATCGTGGGGTGGTGTGCCGAGGAACTGCCCGATGACAAGCCCCGTCACCTGTTGGGCATCAGCGAACCCGACGACCTGTTCGCGGCCTGCGCGGCCGGGGCGGACACCTTCGACTGCGTCAATCCCAGTCGCACCGCGCGCAATGGCGCGATCTACACCGCCCGCGGCAGGTACAACGTCACCACCGCCGCGAACCGGCGCGCCTTCGTTGCGCTTGAGGAGGGTTGCGATTGCTACACCTGCACCCACTACACGCGCGCCTACCTGCACCACATGTTCAAGGCCCATGAGTTCCTGGGCAAGACGCTGGCCACCATCCACAATGAGCGGTTCACCATCAGGCTGGTGGATTCGATCCGCCATGCCGTCCGGGGTGGCGAGTTCGACGCCCTGCGCACCGAATTCCTCGGTTCGTTCTACGGGGGCGCCACGCCCGGACGTGCCTGAGTGGCCGGGGCCGGGCGAACGCGTCCCTAGCAGTGGGTGCACCCATGCCATGTCAATCCCCAACTGGCGAGGCTGGCCGCATGCGGGGCCGGGTTCGTGGCAAGATCGAAACATGAGTGACACCGACGAAGCGATACCCAACGATGGCGTCGAGAACGACGAGAACACGGAGCTGGCCCAGCTGAGTCCGGCAGATTCGCTGATTGATCGCGGCGTCGCTGATCCGTTGGACGAGGGCTACATCCCTCCGGACCACTGGTCGCCGGCGCAGGGGTTCGGCAACACCGCCTCGGAGATGGCCCGCAACGAGACGATTGACCAGCGCCTCACCCAGGAGGAGCCCGAGCCCGATCCCAACGCCCCCGAACACCACTGGAACCCCGATCACGAGCCACGCCAGGTGGGCAGCAAGCGCGCCGGCCGACTGGTGGCCGCGGGCGGTGGCATCGATGCCGAGGACACCGAATCGGAATCCGTGGCCTCTGATGTCGGGATTTCCGGCGGTGCTGCCAGCGCCGAGGAAGCTGCCATGCACATCATCGAGACCGACGACGAGTCCGACGATGATGATGACGATGTGCAGACCGATGACGCCACCGTGAACAACGATCCCGCGACGGACGGGTCGGGCACCGCCGAGAAGTTGGACGAGGACCAGTCCTGATCCATGGGGCTGGCACGGGCCGCTCGTCGCGCCTGTGCCGCATCCCCCGGGCCTGCGTGATCTGACAACGAAGGAGCAACTGTGTCCAGTCCCCAGCGGTCGACGCTGTCCCCGGTGGCATCGGGCGCCGACCATGATGTGACCGCCGGCGCGGTGGTGCGTCCCCAGCGGGTGCGCTATCCCGATATCGAGCCCTATGACGAGCGGATGCTCGACGTGGGTGACGGCCAGTCGCTGCACGTGGAGCAGAGTGGCAATCCCGACGGCATCCCCGTGGTGTTCGTGCACGGCGGTCCCGGTGGGGGCATTGGCCGCGACTACCGCGGATTCTTCGACCCCGAGTTGTTCCGCATCATCGGCTTCGACCAGCGCGGTTGCGGGCTGTCCACCCCGCATGTGTCCCAGTTGCACGATGCCGCGCAGATGGCGTCCAACACCACTGCCCACCTGGTGGGTGACATGGAGCGCCTGCGCACCGAACTGGGCATTGAGCTGTGGGGCGTGTTCGGCGGATCCTGGGGCAGCACCCTGTCGCTGGCCTATGCCGAGCAGTTCCCCGAACGGGTGAACTGGCTCGTCCTGCGAGGAATCTTCACCCTGCGTCGCAGTGAACTGGACTGGTACTACAACGCCGGGGCCTCCATGGTCTACCCCGAGCACTGGCAGCACTTCCTGGCGCCGCTGCGCCGCGCCGGCTTCGACCTCGATGGCGACAACATCGTCGGCTACCACCGCCTGTTGTGGAGCGACGACCATGAGCTCGCACGGGCGGCCGGACTCGCCTGGACGCGGTGGGAGGCCGCCACGTCGAGCCTGCTGTACAGCGCCGAGCACGTCGAGGAATCCAGCGATCCGGACGCCGCACTGGCGTTCGCGCGCATCGAGAACCACTACTTTGCCCACCACGGATTCCTGCGCGAGAACCAACTGATCGAACAGGCGGGCCGGATCGGCGACATCGACGGGGTGATCGTGCAGGGTCGCTATGACATGTGCTGCCCCGCGGCCACCAGCCATGAGCTGCACAAGGCCTGGCCACGCGCCGACTACCGCGTCGTGATGGCGGGCCATTCGGCCTTCGAACCCAACATCACCTCCGAGTTGGTGTTGGCCACCGATCGCCTGGCCGCCCGCGGCTAGTTCCCCGACACCATTGATCGCGCCGCTGCGGCGGTGATCCCAGGGGGTGGACCAGATGACCACAAGTAGCGAAGATCTCAGTTCCCAGGGCCCGGCCCGCATGGTCCCGGAGCAGTCGACCACCGCCCTCGTCGCGCGGGCCCTGCGGCGTCCGAAGGTCGTCGGCGTGGTGCTTCTCGCGGCCGAGGTCGTCCTGCGGCTTGCATCGCTGCTCGGCGGTCGCGGTGGGAACGCCGACTACCACGACGTGGACTTCTTCGGCGCCGCAGCGCTGGCCGTCATCGTCATGGCCATGGCGCGCCGGCACCCCACGGCGCAGAACCAATACGCCTGCGGGGCCCTGTTGATCATCGTCATGCTGATCGGATCGACGCACTACCTACGGTTCACCGGCCGCAAGATGTGGGACGACACCTTCAACGTGCTCGACTTCACCGGGTCCATCGCGCTGCTGGTGGTGGGTGTGATCATCATGGGCCGCACCAGGAGGATCAGGAAGGCCGCGCACCCGGCCCCGAACGGGGGAGCTGCTCGCCTCGCGCAGTGAGCGTTCCGCGGCCCCTCGGCAGCCCCGTGCGGTTCGCCGGTAACGCACAAATCACCCAATCGTCTCAGTGGGCGGGATTCTGGGTCTCATGGCGTGAGATTGTCACGTACCGTCTTCGTCGTGACGAAAACACATGCTGAAGACCCCGCCCACCCGGGTCCTGCCCCGGTGAACCACAAGGGCCGCATCATCGTCTCCTCCCTGGTGGGAACGACGATTGAGTTCTACGACTTCTACATCTACGCAACGGCCGCCATCTCGGTGTTCCCGCTGCTGTTCTTCCACTCCTCGGGTGGCAATGGCGCCCTGCTGGCCTCGCTGGCCACCTTCGGCGTCGCCTTCGTGGCGCGCCCCCTCGGATCGGTGCTGTTCGGCCACTTCGGTGACCGCGCCGGACGCAAGGCGACCCTGTTGGCGTCGCTGCTCACCATGGGGGTGGCGACCGTGCTCATCGGGCTGCTGCCCACCTACACGTCCATCGGGATCGTCGCGCCGATGCTGCTCGCCCTGATGCGCTTCTGCCAGGGCCTCGGCCTGGGCGGCGAATGGTCGGGCGCGTCGCTGCTCGCGGGGGAGAACTCGCGCGCCGGCAAGCGTGGCTTCGACTCCATGTGGCCGCAGCTGGGTGCCCCGTTCGGGTTCCTGCTGGCCAACGGATTCTTCTTCATGCTCACCATGACGATGAACTACGACTCCACCCAGGCCACCACCAACCATGCCTTCCTGGCCTGGGGTTGGCGCCTGCCCTTCCTCTTCTCGGCCGTCATCGTCGCGTTGGGCCTGTACGTGCGCTTCAAGCTGCACGAGACCCCGTCGTTCCAGCGCACCAAGGATCGCGGCGAGGTGGTGAAGGCCCCGGTGCTGGAGGTCTTCCGCAGCTCGTGGCGCGACCTGATCCGTGGCACCTTCATCATGCTGGCCACCTACACGCTGTTCTACCTGATGACCACCTGGATCCTCTCCTACGCCATCGGCAAGGTGGCGCTCGGCTACCTGGGCATCAGCTACCACTCGTTCCTGGTGGTGCAGCTGATCACCATCTGCGCCTTTGCCCTGACCATTCCGATCTCGGGCCTGCTCGGCGACAAGCTTGGGCGCAAGCGCTTCCTGCTCGTGGTCACGGTGGCCATCATCGCCTTCGGCCTGAGCTTCGGGTTCTTCCTCGATCCCGCCAGGATGGGCACCGGCAGCTCGGCCAACCTGGTGCTCATGACGGTCTTCATGCTCATTGGCATGGCCCTGATGGGCCTCACCTTCGGCATCCAGTCCGCGCTGCTGCCCGAGCTGTTCCCCACCAATGTGCGCTACACCGGTTCGGCGATCTCCTACAACGTGTCGTCGATCCTCGGCGCCGCGGTGGCACCGTTCATTGCGGCCTGGCTCGCGGCGCGCTTCGGGCCCGGCAGCGTCGGCCTCTACCTGGTCGCCATGGCCGTGTTGACGCTCATCGCCCTGATCACCACCCACGAGACGCGCGACCTCGACCTTGACGCCATCGGCCGCGACAAGCCCGCCGGCGAGGTGCCCGAATCGGTGCTCGTCGACGCCTGAGGACACCCGCATCGTGCTGGTCCCGATCCCCACCGTGGTCGGGGCCAGCACCGCGTAGACTTGGGGACAACCGGAGCCTCCGGTTGATCGTTCTTTTTGCGCAGAGATGAGGGACAACCGCCCTGACTAGCATGCATGTGCAACGCGCCGATGCCGGCGATTCCGACTCGGTACGCACGCTGACCGTTCCCGCGTCGGTGGAGATGGTCAATGTGCTCGGCCCCAGCGACACCTTCCTCCGACTGCTGGAATCGCAGTTGGACGCCGACATCCTGGTGCGCGGAAATCGCATCACGTTGACCGGCACTGATGCCGACGTCGAGCTCGCCTCGGACGTGTTCACCGAGATGATCACGATCACCCGCACCGGGCAGGGCCTCACCACCGATGCGGTCGAACGCATCGTGTCCATGGAGAGCGCCGACCCCGAGGTGGCCCCCTCCCAGGTGCTCACCCAGAACATCCTGTCCAGCCGTGGGCGGACCATCCGGCCCAAGACGCTGAACCAGAAGCGCTATGTCGACGCGATCGACAACCACACGCTGACCTTCGGCATCGGCCCGGCCGGTACCGGCAAGACCTACCTAGCCATGGCCAAGGCCGTCCAGGCGCTGCAGTCCAAGAAGGTCAATCGCATCATCCTGACCCGTCCGGCCATCGAGGCCGGCGAGAGCCTCGGCTTCCTGCCCGGAACGCTGAACGAGAAGATCGACCCCTATCTGCGTCCCCTGTATGACGCATTGCACGACATGGTCGAGCCCGAGCGCGTTCCCAAGCTGCTGACCGGCGGGGTCATTGAGGTGGCGCCCCTGGCCTATATGCGTGGACGCACCCTCAATGACGCCTTCATCGTGCTCGACGAGGCGCAGAACACCAGCCCGGAGCAGATGAAGATGTTCCTCACCCGGTTGGGCTTCGGCTCGAAGATCGTCGTCACCGGCGATGTGACCCAGGTGGACCTGCCCGGGGGAGCGCCGAGCGGCCTACGACAGGTCGAGAGCATCCTCGACGGCGTCGGCGATATCGCCTTCTGCCAGCTGACGAATCGCGACGTGGTGCGTCATCGCCTGGTGGGTCGCATCGTGGCTGCCTATGACCGCTTCGATTCCCGTCGCAACGCCGCTTCGCGCGAGCGGTGAGCGGACCGCGCGTGGCTGTGGCGTCGCTAGGCTGTGTCCATGATTGACCTGAGCAATGAGTCCGGTGAAGAGGTCGACACCCAGGCGCTGATCCGACTGGCCCGCTTCGCGCTCGACAAGTTGCGCATCCACCCGCAGGCGGACCTGTCGATCCTGCTGGTGGACGTGGACACCATGACGGCCTATCACAAGCAGTTCATGAACCTCGACGGGCCCACCGACGTGATGAGCTTCCCCATGGACGAGCTGCGCGAGCCGGCCGACGGCGAGGCACCACCGCGTGGCCTGCTCGGCGACATCGTGATCTGTCCGGCCTTCACCAGCGCCCAGGCCCCCGGGAACGGGCGCACCAACCAGGAAGAGATCGAGTACCTGCTCATCCATGGGCTGCTGCACTTGTTGGGCCACGATCACGCCGAGCCCGACGAGAAGGCTGTGATGTTCGGGCTGAACGATCGGATCATTGCCGATTGGCGGGCCGAGCAGGGTTCGGACTGAGCCGGACGCGTCGGTGGGTGCCCGCTGCGGTGTGCCCGGGGCCCCGAACCATGCACGCACGGCGCCATATCACCGGGCACGGGCGTGCCATAGACTCAACTCACCTCCGGGTTCGGTCCTGAACCCCGAACAGATGGGTGTTGACTCTTCATCGTGACGCAGACGGACTGGATTTTCATCATTGTCGCGGTGGTGCTCACCGTCTTCGGCAGCATGCTCGCCGCTGGTGAGACCGCCCTGCAGACCGTCTCGCGCAAGCGCGCGGAGCGCATGGTGGCCGACGGCATCCGGGGCGCTGACCGGGTGCTCGACATCGAGGCCGATCCGGCCCCGACCATCAACACCGCCATGTTGCTGCGCATCGTCTGCGAGACCGGTGCCGTGATCCTGGGCTGCCTGGTGGTCTTCGACAATTTCGATCATGACTGGGAACGCATCGGCATCCCACTGCTGGTGTTGTCCATCATCGACTTCATCGTGTGGGGCGTCATGCCCCGCACCTTGGGCCGTCAGCGTGCCGAACAGACGGCCGTCCGTGCCGCCCGGCCCCTCGGGGCCCTCACCTCGCTCTTCGGCTGGCTGACCAGCGGACTCATCCTGGTGGGCAATGCCCTGACACCCGGGCGTGGCTATGCCGACGGCCCGTTCAGCTCCGAGGCCGAGTTGCGCGAGATGGTCGACATCGCCGAGAAGGCCGAGGTGATCGAACACGGCGAACGCGACATGATCCACTCCGTGTTCGAGCTCGGCGACACCCTGGTGCGCGAGGTGATGGTGCCCCGCACTGATGTGGTGTTCATCGAATCCGGCAAGACACTTCGCCAGGGCATGAGCCTGGCGTTGCGTTCCGGGTTCAGCCGCATTCCGGTGATCGGGGACAACCTCGATGACGTGCGCGGCATCGTCTACCTGAAGGACCTCACCAAGCGGGTCTTCGACAATCCCGAGGCCGATCAGAAGGAGACCGTCGACCAGATCATGCGTGCGGCCGTCTTCTGCCCCGACTCCAAGCCCGTGGACGACCTGCTGACCGAGATGCAGGCCACCCGCAACCACATGGTCGTGATCGTCGACGAATTCGGTGGCTCGGCCGGCGTGGCCACCATCGAGGACCTGGTGGAGGAAATCGTCGGTGAGATCACCGACGAATATGACGCAGAACCCGATCTTGCTGAACAATTGGACGATGGTCGCTGGCGCATCTCGGCACGGATGCCGCTCGACGAGGTCGGTGACCTGTTCGACCTCGAGCTGGACGACGAGGACGTGGAGACCGCCGGTGGCCTCATGGCCAAACAGCTGAACCGGGTGCCGATCATCGGCTCCGAGGTGGTGTGGAAGGGCCTGCGCTTCGTGGCCGAGAAGGCCACCGGGCGCCGCCACCAGATCGACACCATCGTGGTGAGCCGCGAACCCGAACCCGAACCCGAGCCATCCCCCGATCAGAAGGATGATGATGACTGACCAACAGCCCGCGGGCAGCCAGGAGTTCCGCAGCGGATTCGTCTGCTTCGTCGGACGCCCGAATGCCGGGAAGTCGACGCTCACCAATGCCCTGGTGGGTTCGAAGATCGCCATCACCAGCAGCAAGCCGCAGACCACGCGGCATGCCGTGCGGGGCGTGCTCCACCGTGCCGATGGCCAGCTGATCATCATCGACACCCCCGGGCTGAGCAAGCCGCGCTCCCTGCTGCAACAGCGTCTCAACGATCTGGTGCGTTCCACCTGGTCAGAGGTCGATGTGGTGGCGCTGGTGTTCCCGGCCGATGAGCACATCGGTCCCGGCGACGTCTACCTGGCAACCCAGCTCGCCGAACTCGCCAAGCCGCCGACCCTGGTGGCGATCGTGACCAAGACCGATCTGGTCAGTCCCGAACGGCTGGCCAAGCACCTGCTGCGCGTCGCCAGGTTGCAGGACGACCTGGCCATCACCTTCGCCCACATCCTGCCCTGCTCGGCCCGGTCGGGCTCCCAGGTGGGGGAGGTGGCCGATGTGCTCCTCAGCCTGATGCCCCCGGGTCCCGACTACTACCCCGACGGTGAGATCACCGATGAGCCCGACGAGACCCTCGTGGCCGAGCTCATCCGCGAGGCGGCACTGGAGGAGGTCCGTGACGAGCTTCCCCACTCGATCGCCGTCGAGGTGGACGAGATGATGCTGCGCGACGGTCGGCCGGCCGACCGTCCACTGGTCGACATCTTCGCCTCGATGATCGTCGAGCGCGATTCGCAGCGCGGGATCATGGTGGGCCATGCCGGTGAGCGCATCAAGCGCATCGGCGTGCGGGCCCGGCGCCAGATCCGGGCGCTGCTGGGCACCCAGGTGCACCTTGACCTGCGCGTCAAGGTGGTCAAGGACTGGCAACGCGATGCAAAGCAGTTGAACCGCCTCGGTTTCTGAGCGCCCATAATGGCTGCAGGCGGTTGATGGCGGAAAGGTCGTGCGCAAGATGACGCTATTCGGACGCAGCCGTAGGCAGGCATGGGGCACCAAGGTGGTCTATGAACGCGTCGATGATGCCCGGGGCAACAAGGTGGGCGCGGCCGTCCATGACATCGGCTCCACCAATGTGTTGACGCTGCTGGTGGTTCCCACCCCGCAGGGCGGTATTCATGAGGTCAGTTCGCGGATCGAGTGCCAGAATTCGAATCCGTTCACATGGACCCACAGTTTCCACATCGTCGACGGCACCCTGCTCGACGTGGGACGCACCGACCAGATGCCGGCCTTCTGCGTTCCCATGTGGGCCGAATTCGCCGTGGCCAGCTACTTGGCCGAACATGACAAGCATGAGCCCATCGAATGCTCGGTGATCGACGAATCGACCGGGGATGCGCATCCCGCCGTCTTCGCATGGTCCGGGCACGATAGCGTGGTGTGGAGCGTCGACGGTGCCGTGCGGTGCCGTCATGGCGTGACCGATGGGGAGATCACTGTGAGCGAGTGGCCCGGATTCACCAGCGTGCGCGAGAGTGATGAGGACGAGCTGCTCCGCGGCATCTCGGCACAGATCCGCTATCGGGTTGTTGATTTTGTGAGGGGCATCGAGTCGCGCTGATAACAGTGCGCTCACCGCCCGCGGCGATGGCAGCTGCCATGGCCCTCACAAAGTGGTTGCAAGAATGTGGATGCAGTTTCAGCGGCGTCACACCAAGGAGAGGAAGAACAATGGCAAAGAAGTCACAAGAGGTAACCGGTAAGAAGAAGCACAAGCTGCTGCGTTGCCTGCTGTGGTGCACCGTGCTGAGTGGCGCGGTCGTCGCAGCCGTCATCTACCTGGGTCGTCCCGGAACGGGCGAATAGGTCACGCACTGAAGGCCAAGGGGGCGGGCAGGACCAGCAATGGGCCTGCCCGCCCCCTTGCCCTGCCGCAGTGATCGCCGCCC